>Ga0115007_10001690_pt1 | contig 14018 bp, 7 predicted proteins | sample ArcOceMetagenome_2_FD_87166 | JGI IMG/M metagenome (GOLD analysis project Ga0115007, IMG submission 87166) | Marine eukaryotic phytoplankton communities from Arctic Ocean - Arctic Ocean ARC135M Metagenome | ecosystem: Environmental > Aquatic > Marine > Oceanic | place: Arctic Ocean | collected... | reverse complement strand
GTACCTCTACCGCAAATACTAACTATCAAATATGTAATGACTATAATTTTAAATATTAACTACTAGGATTATCTTAGCCGCTATGGCGTAATTAACTCAGTAGATTGCCTTTTTATCTCTCGCCCTTATAACTTAAAATTTGAATATTTCAAGTTTTCGTCGAAAATCATTTTTTCAACGCATGGCCCTTTTTTATTTTATCGGATAACTCCTTCTTCTTTATGATGTATTGTACGACAAGAGAGTACATACAAAAGAATTACAACTTTCGAAAGTCGCAAGTAGTGTAAAAGTAGAACGAAAACCTCAACGGAAAACAGATATGGTTACTATATCTAGTACACGTAGTCCTCGAATTCTTTTGGTGATTTTTACAGTCTTCTTTGTCACGTTTCAGGCTGTAATCAATCATTATTACTTTCCTTCACATCTAAACTTAGGTGAAAGACAACTTCTTCTTCAGGATGCATTCTATGGTAACTCTGGCGGACGACGATCATTATCCACCAACGATGAAAAATTCACCGAGTCGTCTCGTATTACGATCAATACTACATCTTCGTTATCGTCATCATCGTCGAGCAGTACTGATAACAGTATTTTAATCGATGGAAGCGGATTTAGTTTACGAAACAGAATCGACATTCAAGATCCAGATCCAAAAACTGATCAGCATCAACTCCTTGCCCATCCGCATCCACACGCAGGTGCAAAGGATGAATTTCATCGATGGGGATATGTACACGATCCAACCATTCTTCTACAGAAACCACAACCATTCGTGATCCTACCCGAAGAGAAAGACAAAATTTGTGCCGAAGTTGGATATGGTAATGAAGGTGGCGGAAAAAGGGCCAAAATGCTATTTCGCAAAAAAATTAAAGTCGCTGAGATGATTAATGAAACATCAGCAGTATCTTCAACAACCTCTTCGGCAGTTCCTAAAGTATTTTGTGCTATCTATTCGTACCCAGGTAATAATAACCAAACTGATGCCATCCGAAGGACATGGGGAGATCGATGTGATGGCTTCATGACTGCTTCGACAGAAACCAACCATGATTTGGCAGCGGTGAATTTACCCCACTTCGGAAATGGGAATGGACAATATAATGGAATTTGGCAAAAAGTTAGATCGATGATAGGATATATATATGATAACTTTTTGGAAGATTATGACTTTTACTTTATTTGTGGAGATGATACGTATTTGATTATGGAAAATTTGAAAGAATTATTGATGAGTCCAAACTTTATTGAATATGCAGGTGGGAAAGATTATCCCAACATTGTATATACTGGAGGATTAACCCACCCACAATACCTGGCCGAAAAACATGGTAAGGACTTTTACTACATGGGAGGAGGATCTGGTTATTTAATAAATCGTAGTACCGTACGAGCGCTAGTGGAAAGAGTTTTTCCTATTTGTCATAATGAAACAGATCGTTCCAAGGAAGATTTATATATGGGACTTTGTTTGAGAGATGTACTGAATGTGACAGGTTACGATTCTAGAGACACAGAAGGGAGAGAACGTTTTATTGGCGTTGATCCAATACAGCGCGCCGCTATTCGCCCTAGGAAGAGGAAAGAATCGATTTTCGGAGAACAACACAAGATCTATCTTCGTTCGCAATTCAGATGGCAGAGGCGAAATTTTGGTTGGAAAACTATCTATGGCGTGGGTGCTATATCCCCAAAAGCTATATCCTTCCATCTTGTAAAGCCTGCTGCAAAGATGAAGAGATTCGAGCGTTTGTTTTATCGGATGTCTCCAAAGTATAGTGAACGAGACTGCAACACTAGTAATGTTACATAAACTATAAATAATAGTACATTAATGGGGAAAACTTCATACTTTTTATCATCTGTAATTAATTCGCAAACTGTAGCCACAAATGTAATCGATCACGACAATTGTCTTGGTTCAAAACTGGGGTTGACGAATTGTAGCCCTACCTTGTATTTATCTCTCGGGCGTTTAATAAGTATATCCATAGTAGTTTCCCAACGCCAGTATGCGAAGGATAAAATCAATAGGGAATAAATGACAAAGAGCGAGACGCATAGCATAATTGAGGAGAATCCACACCTCTTTTTTCGAATGTTTTCAAGGACAGAACACCTTCCGAATAGATAACCCAAAAAGGCGATCATCGACAGAGAGAAAAAAATCCCCCAAGATTCCATTGCGGTCGCCGATATTGTTCCCATTCCTCCCAGAACAAGACTAACAGAAGTGACGACAAATTCGGCCAAAAACAAGACACCCCCTGAGCTTCCAACAAGTTGACCGATTAGAAATCCCAAGATTACGATAGTTACAAGATTTAGAGATTTGATAATGGACCCAGAAGAGTTGGCAGAGACGCAAGATCGATCCGTCTCCACTGATTGAAGCGACATACTTATACCAAGACTGATGCTACAGGAAAAGACAGTTAAAATATTTAGAAATAGGTGGGGAGAGCTGGCAGAGAAACTTCCGAGAGTCACAATGATTCCGATCAGCATTTTCTGGACGATAGATTCGTCAGCTAAAATTATAGATCCGTCACTTTCTTTAAAACATATACGACCTCTTCCTTCTGCGGCTCGAAACGTTGATCGGCGCTCATAGCATTTTTGACTTCTCCAATATGATATATGTCTCAGCAAATCAGTGTAGCTTCGACGGTTCCATTGGGGCACGAAAAATAGTCTTTGCAAAAACACAGGACATACAGCATCCCATATTCTTTCTCCCCACCGTAAAATTCCGAGGTAAATTCTGCAGAAAAAACGACGTTCTTTTGGAATCGAAATGTGCTCCATCATTGTACGCGAGAAATCACGACCTGTGTATCGTTCTACCCAACGGCCCAATGCGAAGTACAATAATATTAATAGTAATGCAACATAGCCACATTCAATCTCAGTCAAGAATTTCATCTTATTTTCAGTATGATAGGGTAGCCCTTCCAGCTTATAAGAGGTTGGTATTACGGGAATCAATTGATTGTACCGAGCAAACGAAGTCAAGAAAAGTGGCGTGACCATCAATGATATGGATAGCCATTGCGCTCCAATTAGGATCCGTCGGTCAACGTAGACTGACTCAGTACCGTGATCATTCTCGACTGTAAAACCAAGATGTGACGACATATTCCACAGAAAATTCAAAACTATAGGGCCACGAGGAATCAAGGCATTGTTAAAGCCAGCTGCATCTCGGAGACCAACATTATCGTTAACAGGATGTAAATCTTGTGGCGATGAGTTCTGCTGGTTCAGTTCGGGAGGTTCGGCTGTGCTAGATGGACTTTTCAGTTGAATTCCCTCTTCAAAAATCAATTCCTCAACACTGGTAGAATGACGTTTATCTAAAAACCAAAATTCAGTTCCAACCAAGAAATTCGCATGCTTGTCCATATCAAATTTGGATGTGCTTAATGCAAATCTACCGTTCCCAGGAGAAGGAATGTTCTTGATGAAATTCCGAAGAGATATTGAGTACTGAATAACTTGGAGATCGTAATGGCTAGCAGCGAATAACGAGTTGACAATTAGAAGACTTTCAACATCAAGAGAATCTTGTATTTGATAATAGGCAAGTTGTGGCGAGGATGAAATGAAGGAAGGTAACAACGCTTGATACTGACGCCGTATTATATCCAGACATCTTTCTTTGTTCAACGTTGATAGAATTGGTAGTTTACAACGACGGAATAAACTACCAGGATAAGGAACTTTATCATATAATCCATGAATGCCTAGGCTTTTTGGATCAGACAGGACACATACTGCTGCTTGCAGTCCACAAAGTGGATTGTTCATAAAAATGTCGGCACTTGTAACGTCCTCGTGGTATCTTTCGGCTGTACGTTTATCTATCTCAAGCAAATGGCTACTATCTTCGTGCGGGAGAAAAAACTTCCCGGGGTTGTGTGTCAGATGAGAAAACTTTTCCAGATGACGTGGTTCCTCCTTCCACAAGATCGTGTTGGGATCGATCATTATTTGTTTGGAGATATCGTGATCAAAAGCTGCTTTCTCATTAAAGACAGAATCTGAGCAGAGTGGGTATCGATATACCCCTGCATGACGTAAAGAAGTAAGTTTATGTTTCTCCAAGTCAGCTTGCTCAGTATAATCAATCCGACACAATTTGTCCAACAAAATCTCCCATTGAAAAAGTACAAGGGATTCTTTACGACTCAACCATTGGGCGCTTCGATAGTTCATCACTTTTTTATAAAGATAGTTGGCGACCTGGTAGTTTCGGGCAGTCCAAGATCGAGACTTTGTTGGTCCATGATTGTGTTGCCGCTGTTGTTGAATCAAGCATTTCAATAATCGATATATGCATCGAAAACGTTCTTGTTCGCGTCGATGTTCCAATTCATTTTCGAGTTTGGTCAAAACAAAAGCCTGTGCCAGTTCTTCCATCCGTGACCCCCAAGTTAAACCACATTCGTGACACCCAGATTCGGTACGATAATTAGAAGCGACAATCGAGTCGTTACGTTGTTCTTCAAAATGTAAGTTTTGTAGTCGTTGCCACTCGAGTGGATAAAATTCCATTAACTGGGGAGAACAAAACACTACTGGAGACAGTGGGTAGATCAACTGCTGACCTTTTGGTAAATATCGTTTCATCAGTTTTTCTGCTCCTGGTGAAAGAATTTTTGGCAGCGAGTATGGGATCAAAGTTTTTCTTTGAAATTCTGATAACGCGTAATTCGCATGCACGTGACCTTTTAGGACAAAAGTGAAAGTTGATTGTTTGCCCACATCAGATTGTACCCACGAAGAATCTGTGTAAGGTAGACCATTATCATTACTTTGTTGTCGCTGATGTGAAAAGAGCGAGTGATTATTGCTGCCTGCTCGTTGGCAGGGGATAGTAGACGCATAATGATAATTGACCAAAAAGGGTGTGGAGGGTAGACTACCTTCCTCGGTGCAGACTAGGTCTCTCCAGAAATTTTCGGCTCCCTCACGGTGGACGTTCAATTGTTGAGTAGCGTGAGCCAGCACACTACCGAATGGTTTCACCCCAAACACAATCACCTTTTGCTCTCCTGGATGTAAATAGCCTTCAGACGGGAACACAGTGAAACAGTCAGAACGTTGAATTGATATTCTCCACTTAATCCCACGATTATGGTCTGGATTGCAAATATTGACCAGATGCCAGCTATGCAACGCAGGTTCTAGAGTATGGCAATCACGAAGAGGATGATGCTCATAATTATTGCGAATGTGCTTCTTCTTTTTCTTCTTCATTTTTTCAATGTAATCTTTCCAATCACTCATTTCGAACGGTTCGTCATCGATGTTGTTTTCGTCGTGATTGTTGTGAACATTGAAGAAGAGCAAATCTTTGAGAAAGAAAAGGGAATTAGCTTCGTATTGACGATGATCTAGCGAGCGATTTAACGTTGATGCTTTGGTAAAGGCTTGCTTTGCGATATGTGGAGAATATCCATTACAAGGCAAAAGATGTGAACTCTCTTCGAGTCTTAGATTCGTAGCTGCTTGGATAGCCTGGGCAATTGTTGAGATGGGTGTTCTACCAGTATCGCTATATTCTTTGTCGTTGTCGTCAACAGCGTCAGCATACAGAGTAGGATGGTACCGACATTTTGGGCACCTATGTTTTTGACGATTCCTTCTTGTCGCAGACGACGATTCTTTTATTTTCTTCTTGTCGTATATTTTTTTTTGGTATTTATGTTCTATGCAGCACCGTCCTGACCCTAGACAATCATTTGGTTGGATGCAATTCCAATGAGTGAACCATAACTCGTGCGGATTAGAATAGGCTTGTTGATATGAGAAATACCAATCGATGATAGTAGTATCATAATAGTTCCATCGTGCTAGAAATTTCTCTTGCCATAGATCAGGATTTCTTGAGGCAACGTACAATCCTTTAGACGATCCCGACAACGATACAACGTCCTGAATAGTCAAATTGGAACAAAACGAAACGAAAACGTCAGGCGGGAATCGATCTAGCGTCGTCGTCGATGCCGTTGTCGTTGTCGTCTCGTCGTTGATGTTGATGTTGATGTTGATGTTGATGTTGTTCTTGTCATTTTGTTCTATCTGAAATCGTCTTAACAGCGAGTCTGTCCCTAACGTTTCGTCGCCATCAACACAGTCACTGTCAGCTTCATTTTCAGCAACGGGAAACGGAATTGGTAGTTCTTTTTCTCCTTTGTAACCGTTTCTTTTGTCGTAGCTTCCCATACTTTTTCAGTATTTATTGTTCCAATATACGATCAGAAAATATAGATGAAGATTCAAGATAACATTAGAATTAAAGATTTTTAAAATTGTCATAATTTTCAAAAGTATAAGATCCATCACAAACGCTTATTTCTCCCGGACAAAACTAATTAGTATAAAAGCACGAATGGACACGAAAAAAGTGAGTTATACAGTGATATAATCCGGATTATGTACGGATTCTGTTGAAAATCTACGCATTTTATTATGTTGAATGTGTACTGTTGGATTCTTGTGCCTCTTCGAATCTTTAAATTAATCTATCTCTGCTGTTCTGTTATCTGTTGATGAATCCTGCTTTTTTATTTATTTTTTATGAACGAGCAACATGAAAGACAGTACACAGAACAAAAGAAGACAAGAATACGATGGAACCACTGCATGAATCAATACATGAACGGGAGAAAGAAATACACAATGAATGTCTTTTCTGGATAATACTGGAGATAGTATTGATTGTAACAATAATATTGTTCATCGCAAGGACGATATATCTGCTTCATAGCGTACGGAAAATTCGACAAATGAAAGATCCAAGAACGATAAGCCTATTATCAACCCTATTATCCAAGGGAAAAACAACGAGCAAACGACCACTCAAAACATTGGTGGTCCTAGGATCAGGAGGTCATACGACAGAAATGTTACATCTAATAAAACAATTGAATCCAGATCATTATTATCCCGTTGTTTTAGTTGTCGCGACGACGGATACCACCAGTCTACGACGGGTCCAAGCGTACCCACACTCCCTTCCAATACAAAATAAGAAAAATCTGATCGAAGAAGAAAATAACTATGGAGATAGAATTTTTAGAATACCACGTAGTAGAGAAGTGGGACAATCGTACTGGTCGTCGATTCTAACGACTATGTACAGCTTTTTCTTCGCATTTTGGTTAGTAGGATTCAAGGTAAGATTAGATCATGTTGTAGAACCGCAAAATATAATATAATAATGAAACGATGTTCTCATCTCACATCATTTGCAACGAACACCTTTGTGTTCCTTTCTTCAATCAATATAGGTCCAACCGGATTTGATACTTGTCAATGGGCCTGGTACTTGTTTGCCAATTGCCGTTAGTGCCTTTTTATTTCGAATTATTGGATGGATGGTCGAAACGAAGATTGTCTTTGTCGAATCCTTTTGTCGGGTGACGAGGTAGGTTCGGTTACAACTTGTATGTTATGTTTTAAATGATCGCCATAATAATAATCTTGAATACAGTAGTGATATTGGATTGGGAAATGCATTATTTATTAATCCAATAATCTCATATTCCTGTTGTCAATCGTTACGTCTTCTTTTTCTTTGCACTATGTGCTATTACAGCCTCTCCCTAACTGGCAAACTACTATATCCTATTGCCGACCTGTTTGTGGTTTGCTGGGAACAATTGCACGAAATATATCCTCTCACATACCTTGTGACATCCTTTATTCCTAAAACTATGAACGAAAAAGGAAAATAATGTAACGAAGGGATAGTACTATTTTTCTTTCTTTTCAATTAGTTGTATACTATCGATACTACAAAATTTGTAATAGAACTGCAGAATATAATAGTTATCAACCAATATAGATGTTTTCTTTCCTTCTAAAATACTTCTTTCAAAAACCTACAGGAGAAACTATGTGATTGGAAAACTTTACAACTCCAGTGTATTAGATGTCTCTTGTTTGCCCTATGATATCATTAGACTAATTGATTTTCCTTTGGGTGTGACATAGCTAAGACTTGTACTGTTGCCTACTAGTAGTCTAGCTAGCTAGCTAGAGTCGAGCTAATACTAACTTCAAAGAACAATACTTCAAAGTAATCCTAACCTTAATCTGGATTTTGATCTCTTGCGCGTTGAAGAATTTATTTTTTGCTTCGACACTCCAATACGGCATATGATGTGTATGTGTAGTAGTGTCCTGTAGCACTATCTACTGCCACTACGGTATCGCAAATCATTGCATATTGCATTGACGACACTCACTGTACCACAACTCGACCTTTATCAATTTGTTCTCATCGGAAACGTTATTTGTTGTGTCAAAAAAGCAATCAGCAGTGAACAGTGCCGTAAAATAAATTACAACAACTATGAGTGCCACCGCAGCGACAGTCATGCCTAACAATCATCTCTCAGGAGATACCGAAAGTGGTACTTCGAGTGCTCCCGCTTTGCCCCTCACAACGAACATGACGGCGTCGTCATTGACGAGTGGCGGTAACTCATGCTTGGACGAACAAATCGAACGTCTCAAACGATGCGAATATTTAAGGGAGGGAGAAGTTAAGGCTTTGTGTTTAAGAGCCCGAGAAATCCTTGTAGACGAATCAAATGTACAACGGGTGGACGCTCCTGTCACGGTATGTAAAATTAGAAAGGAATTTGTTTTGACATTGGTATTAGTTTGTGTTTAGGGCTACCGACTACATGCACAATGTACTTCGATACCTTCCTTCCATTCCGTCAACTCGTTCGAATTCTCAAGTTTTATTTCTCACTTTGATCCCTCTTTACTTTTCGTGTTTATTTTAAAATACTTTGTGTGTCGATTTACGACTATGTACAACAAAAACAAAACGAAAAAAAGATATGCGGGGATATCCACGGTCAATTTTACGATCTAGTAGAGCTTTTTAAGGTAGGAGGAGAGTGTCCCGATAAGAATTATTTATTTCTAGGAGATTTCGTCGATCGAGGATATTACAGCGTAGAAACTTTTTTATTGTTACTAGCTCTGAAGGTCCGATATCCCGATCGGATTACACTTATTCGGGGCAACCACGAGAGTCGACAAATCACTCAAGTTTATGGATTTTACGATGAATGTCTACGAAAGTATGGGTCGGTCAATGTGTGGCGGTACTGTACAGAAATATTTGATTATTTGAGTCTATCGGCTATTATAGAGGACAAGATCTTTACAGTTCATGGAGGATTAAGTCCCAGCATCAATACGTTGGACCAAATTCGTGTTATTGATCGAAAGCAGGAAGTTCCACACGACGGTGCAATGTGTGACTTGATGTGGAGTGACCCCGAAGAAATTGATGGTTGGGGTTTATCACCGAGAGGAGCTGGATACCTCTTTGGGGGAGATATTGTTAGTATGTTCAATGAACGAAATGATTTGGATTTAATCGCTCGGGCTCATCAACTTGTTATGGAAGGACACAGAAGTATGTTCAATGATGCACTAGTGACAGTATGGAGTGCTCCTAATTACTGTTACCGGTGTGGGAACGTAGCAGCTATTCTGGAATTGGACGAGAATTTAGATCGCTCATTCAAAATTTTCGATGCCGCACCACAAGAAGCACGAGGGGTGCCAATCAAAAATCCTCCACCAGACTACTTCCTGTAAACATAAATTAGTACGATACTTGTTATTGATGGTTTTGATTGATTTGCTAATAGAACGTATTCGATCAATATTGAAGGTAAAATATAGCTGCTAAGTCTATTATTTTCATTGTTATTTTTAAGTACGATTTGCTTCTTTCTGTCAGCAATATAGCTATCCAATCGCGTATACTGCCTTAAAGCGTTTTTTCTCTCAAATCAGCCAATTTTCTTGTGTGTTAATAGTTTAGCATAAGTGGCAATAGAAAACCAGCCAGCTTTTACAGTGAGCTCCAAAATCTTCTCCACCAGCCTGAGACGTATTTATTATTACCTTCATCTACTTTAGTTATCTCTCTTCCACCTCCTCGTATCCGCTGTTTGTTTTCCTCTTCGTCAGATTGCGGATGACTATTAGTTGGTGAAGGGAAAATAGCCAAGAAGTGATTTCCCGATTCTAGTTGTTCCCCAGGAGTAATGTCAGGAAAGCGAGAATCGGCGCTCAGAATATGCAGTGCCGGTGACCGATCAAACTTGGGCGAACCAAAACATGCCATTCTCCTCAAAACAAAGGGTGATGTTGGTGTTGGACGAGAAACGTCGATTGTTGCAGCATTTCGATTCCTATTACCTTTTTTGCGTTTTCTTTTGTTTTCTTTCTTTTTGTCGTCTGGTACACACAGCTCATATACATGGATCGGTCTTTGAAGAACATTGCATAAAGCTACAATTTCGGGTCCACCACCCCAGTACGATTCTTGTCTCATTAAGTCACAATATTCATTCCCTGAGATTCCGTACTGTACAGCGGCTGCCTCAACTAAATCTCTCGCATTGAGATATTCATGTCCCTGTAGGAATAGAAGTTTTCGTCGTTCCTCAAGGCAGTCAACGGCGAGTTGACGAAGTTTAGTAGAATGTCGATACAGCCACTCCATAGTATCAGGTGCTCGCATATCTAAATGTGTACCATTAATAGCATGAGCGTAACACGTCGAAATACTATGAAATAAGCAATTTCCATCCCCGGGGACCTGCCTTATCGTTGCAGGAGAGTTATGGATACTAATTCGATCCTTCTTTCTTAACTTGACTTCCTTTTCCCATTCTCCTGAAATTCTGTGATATGTTGGAAGGAGGAAACCATTTTCGTCGATATTTGGACTTGGATTCCATGGAGGGAAATTACTACGATCACCGTAGGAAGAAGCGATTCGTTCAGACGACCTTGGAATCGAGGGAGGTGCAGAAGAAGAAGATGTCGAAGCATCCGTACTAGCGAGACACCCTACCAAGAACAAGCCATTGCTTAAGATCGTTGCCAATATAATAAATTGGCGAAATCGTTGGATCATCATGGCGACCCAGGTTTCGTCCGCATAAAAACGGATTGGAGGATGATTTTGATTTTGATTTTGATTTTTACTCTCGCACAATTTGAAATTGTAACTGCTACTCTCTTCCCAACACAAATGGAATATCGGTTGGTTATGGCTATTAGTATGTGTTGATGTTGTGAAGAAACACGATGTCAGCATCCTCATCATCTAGCACGTAGTAAATTCAAAACGCATGGAACAATGCAAGCAAAAAAACACGAGATTCACGCGACAATTATATTTACGTTACGGTTAGTGAAGCCAAGAACGAGGACAGACGGTATCTGCGCACGCCAACAAGATGCCTTTGACCTTAATCCTTAATAGTCAATAGCTAACCCCACATAGCACTTCTTCGTCGATGCAACAAAATAGATCGAAGATCCTAGTACAGTAGCTTATTACTTGTACAGGACAACAACAGAGTAAAACTACAAGTACTAACACAGCCAGATAAACCATTGACGTGGTGGAGGAGTGACTGTCTAGCTGTCTTTTTTAGTTGTTTAGTTAGATCGCACAAATAGTTATCGAGATCCGTATTTGACAGCGATTGATTCGATTCGTAACTCTAAAGGGTTATTCAAAGGGGTGTGTTTGAAAAGTAGAATAAAAGAAAAAACAATCACCATGAGTGGTCGACGAAGCATTGATGATGAAGATGATGACGATGGACTGTTCGACGAGGATAACGATAACCTTCAAGATAGTAGTGACGACGACGACGATGATGATGATGATGATGATGATGATGATCAAGTGATTTCGAAAAAGAAAGGCTCAAAAACGAAAAAGCGCAAGGCGAATGATTCGGGCAAACCGTTGAAGAAGGCTAAATCTGCCGTAAATCCCTTGATCGATGATGCGGCTGAAGAGTCGGGTGAAGAGGGTGGTAATGACGACGATGAAGAAGATGACGACGATGAGGGAGAAAATGATTACGTCAAGGATGGCTTCGTTGTCGATGACGACAAGATCGAAATGGCAGAACGCAAGAAACGGTCGGGAGAATTGGAAGATTCCGACGACGACGATGATGATGATGATGATGACGACGATGACGATGATGATGGCGGTAAGAAGAAGAAGGCACGCAAGATCCGTAAGTTCCGTCAAGACGAAGAACTAGCCGATGAGGATTTAGATCTTATTCGTGAGGCCCAAGGAGTCGACGTCGATTTGGAGAAGGAACAAATGCGTAGGGAAAGACAGGAACGGGAAGATAGGAAGGTAGTTGCACGATCTGAAGAAGATTTGAGAAAGGGACTCTTTCGCGACTCTGATGGAGAAGATGATGATGATGTTGTAGCTGCGGCGGGACCCAAACGAAAAATTCGAAGTGACATTGAGCGCTACGACGAACACGGTATGGATGATTTCATCGATGATGATATCGGTGATCAGAATGACATTCTTGCTGCCGAAAGATCCAAATATGAAGGAGAAGATGGTAAAGGTGGCGTCAGTCAGGCTCAAATGAATGAAGCATCCGAGATCTTTGGTACGGATTATCTCGATTTCATCGCTCAGGATGATGGACGTGACGAAGATGAGGACGATGATCTATTCGGAAAGAATCGATACCGAGAACGGGGGACAGGTATCGATGCCGGTGCCGATTTGGACGATGACATATCGGATGATGATGATGATCTTTTCGGAGAAGATGATGGTGACGACAATCAGTCGCCACAACAGAAAGAAGCACTCAAGCTTAAACGGGAGAATCGGGAGCTTGCCCGCAAAGAACGTCGCAAAAATATCATGGCTAAGAAAATTGCCAAACAAAAGGCTGATCTTCGAAAGCAATTTGAACCAGTACAGCTGGTGGAGAACTTTTGTACCGATCGTGATGACGAAATCCGGCAAAAGGATGCTCCCGAAAGATTTTTTGACTGGAACGTTCCCTTTCACGGGAGCTCAGAAGGAGGTGATCTCACATCGGAGGAAGAGGAGGAGGAAGCTATGTGGATAATGCAGAAGATCCCAGAGATTCAATCTGAGTATAGAGCGCCGTTCGAAAATATGGTGGAGCTCGAACAGCGCGAAGCGTCCATCCTACAGTCAATCACTCATGCTCTTAGATACATGCATCAAGATAAAATGGAACCAGCCTTTATCAAACGATACCGTAAAGATATCGTCACGTCTCCAGCAGTTCGAAATAATCTGTATCGGATCATGGACGAAGATGGTGAATGGGATGATCTAATTCAGGCGCGTTCCAAGGTTGGTGATCTGTTACGCTCTGTTACTGCAAAAGCCGAAAAGATCGAGGCAGCAGGAGCAAAGTCTGCTCAATTTGGTGAAATTGATGAAGAATATGCCAAGGCACAGGCAAAGCTCGAAAAGACAGCTACCGAAGAAGCCCAACTGAAGGAAGAAATCGAACAAATTGGTTCTATTGATGAAAATGCAAAAGACGACGATGACGACGACGACGACGACGAATTGTTTGGTGATAACGATGATGATGAGGTAAGCTGGAAGAAGTTTTGAGCTACTTTAATATTATAAAACTCAGCCTCATTGTGTGTACTAATCTAATATGTTTCGTTTGTTTTTATTTTTAGGAAATTAAAGCAAAAAAGGAAAAGAAAGCAAGTCTTCAAAAACACCTAGAAACGGTCCAGACTTTGATGGAAAGTCTTTCCGAAAAGGTGACGGAATTACAAAATAAGAAGGAAGCTGCCGATGCAGTAGATTTAAGTAATATTGAGGCATCTGATGATATCGAGCTCGCCAGTCGGGTTCAAAAGAAAACCTGCAGAGATAAGCTATGGAATACCCAAGATATTATGGAATATCTAATTGGATTGGAAAATGAACACCATATTAGGGATGTCAACAATTATCTCAAACTTATCCAGGAAGGTAACGATGCCATTTGTCGAAAGGAAATGCCATCATTAAGTGAATCAGACGGCAAAGATAAAAAGAAGAGAAGTCTACGTTTTGACCACGATTTTTATCGCACGTGTGTTTCAGAGGGACATCGCGATATTGCTTATAGATT
>Ga0115007_10001686_pt1 | contig 14024 bp, 10 predicted proteins | sample ArcOceMetagenome_2_FD_87166 | JGI IMG/M metagenome (GOLD analysis project Ga0115007, IMG submission 87166) | Marine eukaryotic phytoplankton communities from Arctic Ocean - Arctic Ocean ARC135M Metagenome | ecosystem: Environmental > Aquatic > Marine > Oceanic | place: Arctic Ocean | collected... | reverse complement strand
GGATGTCTTGGACTAAACGATAACGGCGACCCTATGTATACTCTTGGTCGTATGTCTTTCGATATGTTCTCCCCCACAAACCTTGTTTGTAGTCTTCAGGGTAACTTTAACCGCGTGGAGATTGTTAGCGGAGAAGATCGCAAGGCTATGTTACAATTCGTTCCCACGAAACTTCGAGAGGAAGTTGAGAATGGAGAAACGGTCCTACGTACCTATCATATTGTGACAGCATTCACTATCGAACCGTCCATGGCCGCATTCCCAAATGCACCCAACAAGGATGTGACCTGTCCCATCAAAGGCATTATGACCACATACGGTTACAGCCTTCCTGATCCGAATGTACCCAATAGACATTCGATCTGGTTCACCGGAGGTCGCATCGAACCGAATAGCGACCCATCCGACGTATTAGCTTGGAAGAATTTCTTCACCATCCATCCTCCCAAGCATAGCTTTAGTGAGAAAGCTAAGCTGTTGGCAGTCAAGCTTCTTATGGGAGCAACCATTCCTAAGGAGATTGACCCGGATGATGGTAGTATAAGTTACGACTTTACTCGACCTCTTGGAGGTCATGGTATGGCATATGTTGATGTCATCTACCTTGATGAAAGCATGAAAATTGTCAGAGGTCACCGAGGAACATTATTTGTTTTTTCGCGTGTCCCTGAAATATAGAACAACATACATTTATTCATATTCTTGGTCGCACGCACACACAAGGATGTTACAATCACCCCTTTGTATATATATACACAAAAAACCTTATTTTTTCATTCTTCATACCCAATTGAATAACAACAACAACATTAATAATAATAATATAACCGTGCGTTGTATGCATACACACACACACACACACACACACACACAAGCTTTGGAGTGGATCCTTCCTATTTGCACATATTGCTACTACCAAAGGAAGGTCCCCCTAGTTTTCATTACGGTTTCACGTTTGGTTCAGAGCTTATCCCCCTGTTTAAATTATATAAGTACACATCAACCATTCATTTTCAAAATAAATATAGAACTAAGTTTAAATTTAAGATATAAAATTTTAACTTTATATTTCATCAATTACAACAACAAAAAACTTTATCTACATTCTTAGTTGGACGAGAAAGCTTCGTCCTTTAGATCTATTTAGCTCCCTTTTCGAATACCGTGGTCGTCCTTTAATTATTCCTACCAGACGATGTGCGTGGAATAAAATATAAATGGGCTACTTGAAAGACTGCTGCAATTTGTACTATACGATTAAAATATATATATATAATATATATAATATAAAATACTGCATAATATTCAAAAAAAAGTAGATCTGTATTTGTATATGTAATAATTGTCAGTTCGTTCTTTTAATATTAGTCTATCACAGTAAATAAAAGGACTGATGTTTCTCAAATCAAATCCCATTTTCATAGGAAAAATATAGGAAAAATCACACAGCAATTTTTGTTGTTGTGGCGGTAGAATAATTGGCTATTTACGTTATATAGAAAATTTCGTACGAATTTCATAAATAATAATACGAATCAATTTCCAAATAGCTCAACTCGATACTGTCGTCGGTCTAATGAATGTAGGTGTGGTAGAATGTAGAATGTGTTGGTGGTATAGAAGTTCGCGATTTTTCTTCTACTACTAAATAACAAATAACTCACTCACTCACTCACTCACTCGTCATCATCATCGTCCATATCCAAAGCAGATTGAGCTTTATTCTTTTTCTGTAGTTCTTCTCTTTTCTTATACCGTCTTACCATCATTGCAGTATCGGGATCGTCTTCGAGTTCCGACATCGTCATACTTCTATTGATACACCCCGCAACAGGACAAATCTTACTTCTTCTCAAGTGATTGACGATTGCAGCTCTTGAAAATGAATGTTTACACGTCCTGGACCGGACAGGATCTTCCATGACTGCTAAGGTCAAATGGCATTTGATACGATTACTGTTGTCCGAAGACGCGGGATTAACGACAACGAGTTCGTCATCTTGATCGTCTTGTTCACCAAGTTTTTCAAGCAGATTTAAGTACCTCTTTTCTTGTGTGACCATGATTGAACTATTTTCAATCTTTTCAAGTTCCTTCGAGTAACTCTCTTCCAATTTTCGTTGAAAGTCTTCTTCTTCTACTTGTGGTTTGATATCATCGCCATCTTCATCATTTTCTTGTTGACTGGTGGTGGGAGGAGAATAATTATCCTTCAATGATTTGACAGCGTTCATGTATGCTTTTAGTTTACGTTCCTTTGCAACGTTATCTTTCACAATCACTTTCAGCTTATCACGACATTCATTGGTAAATTCATCTCCTAATAAAGTTTCAAATTGATCTCCTCGAGTAAATCGTGTTGCTAAACCGTTAGCCATGACATCGTTCTGTCCAATCCACTCACGACATTCTTTTTCTCTACCGCGACCGAATTGATCCGCTAAGTTTACAAATGACATTATTTCAATTCAATTTGTTTTTGTTTTTGTTAGCCTTTCTTCGATATTCGATTCGATTTTATGGGGGATAAAGTTCTTGTTATGGGCTGTATCTTCTTATACGATTATAGTCCCACACTTTGTTGTATGATCGACGACAGTCCTGGAAAAGCAACAGTCCAGAAACAAAATTTGAATATTTTTCAATTCTGAAAAAATGAAAAAATGACAATGAGGAGATGCTTACACGAGAAATCTCTACATACAGTAGTAGTAATCTTCAGTGCGGTCGACGCGCGTGGTAAAAAGGGAATATAGCACAAAAGAAAAATCGAGAAAATCATATCCCCCCAATTTTATTTTCCCTTTCAGAGAAAGGAGCAGCAGCAGTAAGTAAGCTAGCTACTGTAGAAGAGCTATAAAATGGAAAGAAACAGAGAAAACAGTACAACAACAACAACAGAACTACAGTAAAAAAACTTTTACAATGATATATCAATTGTATAGAGTAGGGTTTCCATACATTCTAAAGTCACTGCAGGGCAAAAAAAGTTTTAATGATTGAGTGCTAGTTAGTGTGTTACAGTTAGTTTCTACTGCCAACTTTATGAAACTATATGAGTGTTTATAATAGTATAATCACCACTGCACTGTATTGGCTGTTGCTAGCTTGAGGAGATAGATGAAAACATGATGTTGGTGGTGAGATTGAGAGCCATAGTTTAGTTCTGGTGTGGATTTTGACTCGACCGACTCAAAGAGTAATCGTATTCCTCAAAAAATCTGTCATAATTCTCACATCTGCTTCATAGCGTTGGGTTCACGAAGTTACACTGCACAACTGTGGCGTAAAATATGTGATATTTCCTTCGCCTTAGATTCCGGCACCCGTTTAACCCACACAACAGACAATAATCCCACATATTTATTACTGTACGTACTTGTACGAAAGACAGAATAAGAATAAGAAGAACTCTTGTTACGGTAACGTATATCGCAACAGTATATAATCTAAAATACCACCTTAGACAAGTAAACCAACTAGAAAGTTGTAGATACACCATGCTGTCTGCTCGTTTGACCCAAACATGCCTCCGCAAGGTCTCTCGAGGCCTTGCCATGAGTAGGCGTAGTATGTCGTCCTTCCTTGCCGAATACGATGTACTTGTTGCTGAACGTTCCGCCCTAGCGGGAGGGTTCGGTATTCCCCCTCCACCATTGGACGCAGCTCAGATTGGTCAGGTCATTGGAGAGTTAAAAGAGAGTCCTAATGAAAAACTTGAAGAGTTACTTATTCATAGAGTACCTCCAGGTGTCGACGATGCAGCTTATGTGAAAGCTACCTGGTTGTCCGCTCTTGCCACCGGAAAGGAAACGAATCAGTCTATCTCACGCATTCGAGCTATAGAACTCCTTGGAACTATGCAGGGTGGGTACAATGTTGCAACTCTTGTCGAGTTATTGACCGATCCGGATCCGGCAATTGCCGACCTAGCTGCAGACCAACTCTGTCATACCCTTCTCGTTTTCGATTCCTTCTATGACGTTGAGACGGCCGCAAAAGGTGGTAGTGCTGCCGCTCAAAAGGTTCTAGAAAGCTGGGCTGCTGCTGAATGGTACACATCGAAGCCGGAGGTACCACAATCTATGACCGCTACCGTCTTTAAGGTTACTGGGGAAACCAATACGGACGATTTGAGTCCAGCGCAAGATGCTTGGTCACGACCAGACATCCCCCTTCATTCGTTGGCAATGCTCAAGAACAGTCGTGATGGAATCTTCTCTGACGTTGATGGTGAAATTGGTCCTCTTAAACAAATTGAAGAACTCAAGTTGAAAGGACATCCGTTGGCATACGTTGGTGATGTTGTAGGAACCGGTTCGTCCCGAAAATCTGCCACCAACTCTGTTCTTTGGCACATGGGAGACGACCTACCGTACGTTCCCAATATGAGAGGTGGCGGTCTTTGTTTAGGATCAAAGATCGCTCCTATTTTCTTCAATACCATGGAAGATTCTGGGGCCTTACCAATCGAATTAGATGTTGGAGATATGAATATGGGTGATGTCATTACCGTAAAGCCCCATGATGGAGTCGTCCTCAGAGAGGATGGATCGGTCCTTGCCGAGTTCAAACTGAAGACCAACGTTATCTTAGACGAAGTGCGTGCTGGGGGTCGTATCCCATTGATTATTGGACGCGGAATTACCTCCAAGGCGCGAGTTGCATTAGGACAAGCTGAGGCTGTCGATGATATCTTTAATATGCCTTTACCTCCTTCAGGAAAGAAACCAGGAGGTTTCACTCTTGCCCAAAAGATGGTCGGTCGAGCTATCGGTTTGAAGAATGGCGAAGGTGTCCTTCCGGAACAATACTGTGAACCAAAAATGACTACTGTCGGATCACAAGATACTACCGGTCCAATGACGAGAGATGAATTAAAGTCTTTGGCTTGTCTTGGATTCTCGGCCGATCTTGTTATGCAATCTTTTTGCCATACCGCCGCCTACCCGAAACCCGTTGACGTTGTCACCCATCACACTCTACCAGATTTCATCATGAATCGAGGCGGAGTTTCTTTGAGACCGGGTGATGGTATCATTCACTCATGGTTGAATCGAATGTTGATTCCCGATACAGTCGGAACTGGTGGAGACTCTCATACCCGTTTCCCAATTGGTATTTCTTTCCCTGCTGGGTCTGGATTGGTAGCATTTGGTGCCGCTACTGGAACCATGCCTTTGGACATGCCAGAGAGCGTCCTCGTTCGATTCCACGGAGAACTGCAACCGGGTATCACCTTGCGGGATTTGGTCCAATCTATTCCATATACTGCTCAACAAATGGGTCTTTTGACCACAGAAAAGAAAGGAAAGAAAAATGTCTTTTCCGGTCGTATTTTGGAGATTGAGGGTGATGTTATTAGCAAACTAAAGTGTGAACAAGCTTTTGAACTGAGTGACTCCAGCGCCGAACGTTCTGCTGCAGGTTGTACCATCAAATTGGATAAGGAACCTATCATTGAATATTTAAACTCTAATGTTGTCATGCTCAAGTGGATGATTTCTGAAGGTTATGGTGATGCTCGTACTTTAGAAAGACGTATCGTCCGTATGGAAGATTGGTTGGCAAACCCCGTTCTGATGGAAGCTGACTCTAATGCCGAATACTGCCAGGTGATTGATATTAATTTGGATGAATTGAAAGAACCTGTATTGGCTCTCCCTAACGATCCCGATGCTAGTGCCTTGTTAAGTGAAGTTGCTGGAAGAAAAGTCGATGAAGTCTTTATCGGTTCTTGTATGACAAACATTGGACACTTCCGTGCCGCTGGAAAATTACTTGAAGACGCAGCCAAACCAATCCCCACTCGGTTATGGATTGCTCCTCCAACAAAGATGGACGAAGCTCAACTGACTGCAGAAGGATATTACAGTACATTCGGTGTTGCTGGTGCCCGTACGGAGATGCCAGGTTGCAGTTTGTGTATGGGTAACCAAGCTCGTGTTGCTCCAGGATGTACAACGGTTTCAACTAGTACCCGTAATTTCCCTAATCGCTTGGGACAAGGAGCTGACGTGTTCTTGGCTAGTGCTGAATTGGCTGCCATTGTCTCCATTGAAGGTGAATTACCATCAGTAGAAACTTATATGAAATACATGGAAAAAATGGATCCCACTGATGAAAGCATCTATCGATACCTTAACTTTGACGAGCTTCCAGACTTTGTGAAAAGTGCCGACTCTGTTGAAATTAGCGATGAAATGAAGCAGGCCGCACGAGAACTTGATGCCGCCTAAAACGATGAATTGAAGTTCCTTCATTTTTATATATAGGCAATCCATTTGATTTGCTTTAAAATGCATCTACAATATTATTTATAAAAATTCAAAAATACAAGTGCGATTATTAGATTCATTTTTTAAAATTATTTAACATTCTATCATTTTCATACTCTTTTCCCATATTAGTATTTTCTTCGAGCTGTACGCTAGTAAGTTCTTCATGCTTCTTCTAGATATGCTATTTTTTCGAGATACAACAATTGAACTACGACGTTCGCAGTCATCGCCTGTTATTATAGGTAGGTTTTTGTCTAGATCCCTTGCTTCTTTTTCGTCGTGAAGGCCAAAGATTTCAGCTGTCACTTGTTGCAATTCTGTGATCTCGAAATACGCATCTGCAATTCCTACAGGATCATTTATTCCCAGCTCCCTTTGACGAAATTGCTCAAGAAAGACGGCTTGTCGTGCATTTTTCCTTATCATCCGTTTTTTTAGTAAACCTGATGGTGTTCTCCCTTCGAGGCCACGGAGGTACGCCTGGTCGACGTCTTCTTTGGCAAGCTGCCTACATGATCTTTTCATCTGCTTCAACTCTTCCATTGTATGATATGTCTTTCGCATTTCGACAGCGCTACAGTTCCGTCGATGAAGAGTCCTATGAACTAGTACCTCCGGATGGAATGATACAGTCCCTGTAGTGTTCATTGTTAGTTGTGTGATACTGTAGAATATATTTATGAGAAGATTATATCGATCGCTTTTTTTAATATTTCGTTTGGTTTATTATTTTGTTAACACGATCATAAATGGGTCGGAAGTTATACTGTGTATGTTACTTTCAAGTAAAGTCTGAAAAACAAAATGTTTTTTGATCGTGTCTTCGTTACTCTTGGCGTGTTATCTTGTGCGCTCGCTAAAAAATAGTTCATTCGTGCTTAATTTTAATAATTAGAAGCGACCAAAAGAATTTGGTGACCCTCCATGCAGCAAGAGCCAGGGGTCATAAAGCTCTTCAGTTGTCTTTTGTTGGTCCACAGTTTGCTCAATAGGCGTCCCACATTCAGATGGGGAACCCGCAAGAGATCTACTCCAACTAGATGGTGTGTTTTTTAACTTAGAATTATCATTATTCATGTGGCATCCACCGTCTCCCACGAAAACTTTGCACAACCATCCATATTTTCACAATGTTCTCTGCATGCTTTTAACAAAGCTTTGGGCCAAGAAAAGGTTTACAATACTTGTTAACCTCCTTCCTCAGAAGTAAATGAACCATCATGATTGGAAAGATCCGGGAAGGAGAATTGCATCGTGGGAACATCTTTGTATATGAAGCCTCAGGACTGAGTGAAATCAAGTATTTAAAGAGAAATATTATAAATGAAGTGATGTGAGTGAGTTGTTCTGAAAAAAAAGAAAAAAAAAGAAAGAAAGAATGACAATGTGCAAGTACTGCATGTAACTTACACCTTATAGATACTACCAATATCTGCCCTGCCCATCGAGATTAGATAGAGATGCCTTCAATCATGGCGCTTCCTTTACAATGTTTATCACCACTATCCCCAAAAAGTGCCTTACAATTGATTGTTTCAACTGGCTTGTTTCCAATATTTTCGCCTAAATAGCTCTGGCAATGGACGTCATTCTTCGCCATCGGTCATTCAAATCCGAAGAGGTCTGTATCTTTTGCTTGGAAATACACTATATAAGCAGCGGGACTAAACAATAGAATCTGCTTTTCGCTCTCCACGACTCGAAAACATATTTTTTTGCACAAAAGCATTTTGCGTTTTTTTTGTGCACTGAAAAAAGCCGTGTTTGTAGCAGCGTAGTACAGTATATAAAGTGTAAAGAGTTAAGAGAAGAACTTCTTAGCTCAAACATCAAAAGAGATCCAATATTCGTCAAACGAGAACTCTTCGACAAGCAGCAAAAAACTAACAGGGAAGTCTAATCTATTCAAGATAGGCCGAAACCGTCACTTCCATTGTATCCACGTTTCACTGGTATCTGTGAGGAAAGAAGAAGAAAAATGGATAACAACAATAGCAATAACCACGAAGATAATATTAATATCAATGATAATAATGATAATGATAATGATAATCATGATGATCGTGACAATACCCACGAAGATGAAGCGGCGATGACAATAAGAACGCTGACCGATGATCAATTGGGCAGTCAAGAAGAGGATGTAGTCGTAGCGTCAATAGTATCGGTGGTCGACGAGGGGGGACGAACTAATAATACAAGTAGACACTCCGATTATGATGTGACGGCGGACGGTCACAAAATGGTAGGGGAAAAGGTAAACACGATGTATGGTATCGGCGTTGTACTTGGTTATCGAAAGACCGATGGAATGTTTGAGATACAACTTTTGAATAACGGCGGTCAAGCTTCCGGTAATGAGGATGCCACAAATAGTAGTAGCAGGAGTCTTGCAATTTTGTTCACATCGCAGAGCCCCACACTCTACTGTTGCCCGACAGAGGTAGAGATTGCCAACAAATTAAACGTAGCCTATTCTGCACTAGAGAAAATGCGACGTCTTAATTTAGAAATCCAGTGTCACGAGATTGGAATTCACAGTGATAAGATTGATTATGATATGTGCACTCACTGTATGATAACGAATGGTGGATCCGATTCACAATCTCACTTTCCTAGAATTCAAAGACTAATGGATTCTACTAATACAGCTACCAACGAATTTGATATGCAAGAACAATTTCCTAGGCTTCATAATTTTTTCAAGTATTCTTCGTCGTCGGTGTCCGCAGGCAACGACACTGGCGTACATAATAATCAGCTGCCGCCGTCAACAACAACAACAAATGTTCGAACGGAAAGTGAATCTGATAATGATTTAGCGATTCAGTTTCCTAGGATTCATAATTTTTTCAACAATTCATCATCATCGGTTCCCGCAGGCACTGTTAACGCGTCAAATGGAAGAACAGATAACGATGACCTTATTACAACAAATAATGGTCGAATGGATTTAGCCACCGCTGTTGATAACTCTGCATCGCAACAAACCGTTCCAACGTCAACAACAGCTGTCGAGACAACGACACCACGGAAAGAGATTCCATCCACCAGGTATTTTGATCGTAGAAAAATTGACCCAACTTCAATACCTGGCGACGAGAATCCATCTGCCGAGACTATACCGGCAGACTCTACCACTACTGCTATACCGGTAGAGGCCGCTGTTGCTTTCGCGTCAAATCCTCCTCCTTCCCAAACGAATGGCCCCGACACGTCTTCCGCGAGCTTTCCTAGAATGAGGAATTTATGGAGCACGATACAAAGTATACCTCAACCAGGCGCGGCTGAGTCTTCCGTTGTGAGTAATAGGGATTTGTTGAACAGAACAAACACGAGTTTGGCATTGACGGCTTCCGCTCCTGCAAATATGACGACGACGACGACAATAACACCTCCCGCTCCGACTTCATCAACAAGTTTTCCAAGAATCCGAGGCCTTCTTAACAGTTCTGTTTCTTCGAGTATATTTGGTGACAATCAAATCTCCAACAAGAATGGACCTGCTGATCGCGGTATCGTGAATAGTGGCATTAGTAGTAGTAGTCAGACTAGTTACACTTCTTCCTCTAATTCAGCATCGATCAAAAGTGACAAGCCTATCGCGCTTCCGCGCATTCAAAAACTCATCGACAAACGAACGAAAGCTAATACTCATCCGTGTCTCATTTGTGCCTCACCAAGTTGTTCTTCGCATTCCTCCGCGAGTTTCCGAAAAGAAGGTATCACTCTCTGTCTCCATTGCGAGCGGCTCTTTGAACTAGATTTTATTGTGGGCTGCGTATCCGCTCCAGATGCCACTCTGCGAGCTGAGCGCATCGATTATATGATCGATTGTTACGACCGATGCATGCTACTACTTCAATACTCGACGCAATTTGTTGAAAAGATTGCTGAGTGCCTGGAGGATCAAAAGGAACAACAGAATAAAATCGGCTTAGCCAGTAGTTCTGTTGGAGTTCTTTCGGGAGTGTTAGGTAATTTCAACAACAGTTCAGCCTCTATAGTTTAGTGCTTCTATTCTTCTTCTCGTGATCGATTCTCCTTCTATCTCTACTATTTCAATAACACGAAAAATCCACTTACGATATTATTATCTCTCTCTCTCTCTCTTAGGTATCGCTGCTGCTGCATCTATTCTCACACCGGCTGGTCCGCCTTTGCTCATTGCGAGTTTGTTCTTTGGTGGTTCGGCTTCAACTGTTCAGACTGGGACCGAAGCAATGAATTACTTTTCGGAGCCAAGAAAATTATCGGATCGAATCATCGCTCTCCACGGTATGTCCCTATCGATCTTGAGAGTAACTAGCACACTCCGAGATGCGATGTTACGTGATCATATTCGAACCGAGATTTATGAGGTAGATGCCATTTCTATCCAAACCCAAATGAAGGATTCACTAGAAAAAAATAAGACCGCCGTCATAGCGGGTTCTAATTTAGGTCGATCCATTACTCTTGGTGGTTTAGCTGGAGCAGAAGTGGGTGCAGCGTCAGCGGTCGTCGCTGGTGCCGCCGCAACTGAAGTAACTGTGGTCGGTGGAACTGTCGCAGCAGGTGCTAGTGCAGCGGCAGGGGCTAGTGCAACAGGTGAGAGAAGAAGAAAATGATGTATTTTGTTGTCTTATTGAGAACCTTTCAAGAGAATGTATATTCACTTTAAAAATTCTGTATCATTAAATTCATTATTCGTTTTATCTCTCTATGCTAATTATACTACTTAGGGGCCACCGCTGCAGCAGGAGCCGGAGCTGCTGGTGCTAGGAGCGCAACAGGTAAGAATTTAAAAGAGAAGAAAAATTTAAAAAAAGAGTGGACAAGACACTGCAGTACTGATTGTAATTTTATCATCATATCCTCATCAAAACATTTGTGTTGTATTTTGTTTTATTTCTATTTTTTAAGCCTTAAGTCGGGCTGGCACTGCTGCCGCTCGCACTGTTCGATTTGCAAGGTTTGCCGGCGGCGCACTATCTGCTGCTGTCTTGGTCATGGAGGCCAACGCAATACAATCCACTTTGAAATCGATGAATGAAGGAAGTCCATGTGACAAAGCTGACACTCTTCGGAGAGTAAAAATTGAAATTGATGATTTTCCATCCACTAATGAACTAGATGATGAATGTCAAGCTTATTTGGCTGCGTTGGCTTCTCGCCCGCCTCCACCCCCAGCTGCAGAAGTTTCTGCAGTTTCTGAAGACTCAAATATAAACAAATTTCCAGAAGCGACTTGTGAAGAATTTGCCATGGGGCAAGATCGTCAACTATGTGCACCTGGCACATTGATCGTGGATCATGTGAATGATTTGGGTACTCCTACCACTGAAGGTCGACCGCCAGCAGCAGTGCCGATATCAAATTCATCGTTTCTTGGAGGCTCGTCATTGTTTCAGCGCATTCGATCACATCAAGAAGAGCGACGAAGTTTAGCGGCATCAACAGCAGATGATGTTGTTGCCGTGGCAGTGGAAGATGGACAACTTGGAGAATCAAATTATAATCTAGTTGTATGAAAAAAAAGATAGCAATTATCGGATGATTTTTTTTTTAAACTTTGAAATAATTGTGTTGCACTACTCCTTGTTTTGTTTGTACAGCCGGAAGTGTTGAATAATAATTGCAGTAGTAGCTACACGTACGTAGTTCGAGAAGAATCTAGCCACAACATGGAATTTGATCAAATCCAGATTTTAGATGGCTGTGGAACTTCTATCGTATATTTATATTTTAACAATAATTTAGACTCGACCAGTACAAGTACTTGGCAACCAGCAATGGAATTTAATTTAATTTCCAAAGAGGTGAAGGGTAAGCAGTTTTACCAGATCCATAGTATTGGAATAAGTGTTGGTATTGCTAGATTTCGGGTCTCATCGAATACTTGACTTATTAATTCATGATTTTCCCTTGAACTTGTAGTATTTTGAATAGAAATGAGCATAATAATTAATTGAAAAATAACTGGAATCAGTAGAAATTATATAGATCTAGACACAGAAACTTTGAACCTCTTTGATTTTTCGCCTAGAAGGACTGTTTGTGAAGCTTGATGGATAGAAAAATATTGACTTTTCAGATTTCCAGGTGTCAGGCATGGTAAATATTGCAGAACCACTATACTCCGATTCAACGTTCAATGCTGCTGGAGTTGTAACATTTATAGCACTATTATTATTTGACCTGATCATCCAGAGAAACTCCTCCATGTCATCTAAGAATGTCAACCTGTAAGGCTGCAAGAACCTTAATTGCTGACCATCATTATTATCAAGCCGGATTGTTAATTATATAAGGATGAGGATAATAAGGAAACAAAAAATAAAATATTTTAAAATCGTTACTATCACACGCGGATGGAGGAATAACAGAGTCATTTTATTTTCGGGCACAATTCAGATTCTTTCGCTATTTGTCTACTAATAATAAGGAAATAATAAAATATAACCCAACTTTAAATATAAATGTGTTTTCATACTAATACTACATAGTACCGATAACCGTAAAATCTCAAATAATTTATGGTCTTTCTCAAAAATATGGGTACAGTAGCTACCTATTTATTATTTTGTTCACTAAACAGTAGGTAGCGTTGTCATGCTTTACCTTCTTCATGATAACGTTGACGAGGTTACAAAGGTGTCACGATGAATGCAAAGCCATCAGAAATTCGAGCTGCCTCAAAGGCTGGTCGTATTGCTATCAAGGCAGACAGACAGAAACAACAACGTATGTTAAAAGAGCAACAGGAATCGCAAATGAAAATAAATAAAATTAGAGCCGAAATCGAAGCCATTAAGGAAAACGAACGGGCTAGCAGCAGTGAACTGTCTACGGGGAATACGACATCGAACAATGGAAAAATAATACAGCATAATCATAATGAATCGCGACAATCACAATCACAAGATAGCAATATATGTTCTGACGATCAATTATTAGCTTCGATGACAAAAACAGCAACAGTGAAGAATGGATCACCAACAGGTCGAATACTACGAAGTAACAAGGGTAGTAAACAATTTGGAAGGGCATTATCGAAAGAAACCCTGCTCATATCGAATCCCGTTCCAGAGATGCGACGAAAAGCCAGTGTACGTGACTTAGTATTTAGTTTATCAGATCATCAAAGACTTCGAACAGATCTTTCTAAGATTTCACCCTCCTCACCGATTACTCCAAAAGGAGAACGAAAAACATTGCATTCACAAGATAGTCCGATGGTGCTTGTTCGAAGAGGTGGCGTTATAGCGACGACAAAAGCATCATCTACTGATAATAAGAACCAATTGGCAAAAATTGAAGAAGAGAAACGAAAAATGGAAGCGCAACGAAATAAGTTAGAAGAAGCTAAACGATGCTTTGAAGAGGGACATCGACTGTGTTGGAGGTTTCAAGATTCGCATAGTGTAAGTAAAGATCATTCAAATCTATCGTACGATACGAAGTTCGAATTGAATATTTCGATCGTACTGTATCTATTCGCAGTAATTGACAAAACAGCCATTTATCTTTATCTTCTTCTTTTTTTGCGCTGACTGATGATTTTACTTCTCTTTGATATACTATTTTTGCTTCGTTTTGAATGGTGCACTGAAATAAAATCATTGCCAGGCATTAGGGGAGTATAGAAAGGCTTTGTTCATATTTGAGGGTTTATTGGGAAAATATCACGAGGATACGGGGAAAACATACTACTGGGTACGTGCCATCGAGTTATAAATAACGATGTGACCATATGTACAT
>Ga0115007_10001685_pt1 | contig 14026 bp, 8 predicted proteins | sample ArcOceMetagenome_2_FD_87166 | JGI IMG/M metagenome (GOLD analysis project Ga0115007, IMG submission 87166) | Marine eukaryotic phytoplankton communities from Arctic Ocean - Arctic Ocean ARC135M Metagenome | ecosystem: Environmental > Aquatic > Marine > Oceanic | place: Arctic Ocean | collected... | reverse complement strand
TATAACGAAATAATGAGCAAACGATCCTATCAATACACGCGCAACGCCAACTCCAAGGATGTATTATGGGGGAACGGAGCAGGGAAAAATCAGTTTTTTCAAGATTTATTAGAAGAGCATTGTCAGATTTATGCAAGTGAAGAAGATTCGAGTGCCCGAGAGAGTTTGATCGATTCAATCGTAGACAAGATTCACATTCGTGGTGGACGCTTCCTCAACAAGCAAGCCAGTGTCGAGCCGTTCGAATCATCGTCTCTATCACTACCATCACCGTCGACGTCGACGTCGTCGACGTTGTCATTACCATCACCATCGTTATCGCTGTCGTTGTCACTTTCGCTATCAACAAGAACACCGCTACTTCTACAGAATGGAAGAGACAGTAAAATAGAAAAGGTCGATTCGCCACCGCTGGTCTCATCGTCAATCGAGCTTCACGCTTCCCAGCGAAGAAAGAAGGTTCGCGATGGATTATCAAGATTCGCGAAGAAGAAGAAGAAGAAGGACAAGATGAAGAAGAAGAAGACGAACATCAAAGCTTCGAAGGATCACTCCATACCTCCTCTTGGTCTTCCCGGTGTTGTTTGTCTTAAAGATAGTAGTATTGACGTACAAGACATCGCGATTCGTGGTACTTGTTATACTTCTACTAAGAGACAAATAACGATGCCTACTACCAACACGAAGAAACGGCTCAAAACAGGGGTAGATGATATTGCAAACGCTAAGGATCGTGAAGTAGAAACAGGTGTCACTATTCCGGTCATTGGTACTACAGCAGCTACTGCAATTGGGGGACACACGGGTGACATCCTAATGGACAACACGACGAACGACCAAGCAACGCTGTTCTTTGGGCCACTTCTATCTTCCGTTTCGAGTTGTGGTTACAGCAGCAGCACTAGCATGGATACGGATATCGGTGATATTGGCACGATCTTTTCTATGTCATTCGAAGATAAGAGAGTCCCTCCCACCACCGATGTGATTATGGGTATGGGGAACGACGACAATAACGACGACAAAGACGAGGATGATATTTCGTGCCTCACCTTTTCTAACTTGATCGATAGTCTCGACGACACCTTCCCCATTCCCAACGAGCGTGACACAGCTCTTAATACAGGATTTCTAACAAGTTCCAGTCCAATTGGATGGCCTATGAGAATTGATAGACTCGCTAATGGTAACGGTAACGGTAAGGAAAATATGAATATGAATGTTCTTGGGCCTTTCCCATCACCATCTACTCGTCAGGTCCCAGACAAATCGGCACCATCGTGTTCTTCTGCTGCATTGGATCCGTCATCAATCGATCCATCCAACGTTCCAAGTACACGAGGCAACGGTCAGTTTCAAATGGACAAGTACCGTCCATACAACAATGACGAGAAACGCGAAGCTACTGATAGTAAAATTTGTAGTAGCGGCGAAAATTTCATGTTCGCAAATATGCCTACAGTCAAGAGTATGAATCTTCCCTGCGTTTCTCTTTTTTTGACAACGGAAAAGGAACAAGTGGTAACAGAAGATACAGTAATGAAAACAGTTGAGGATCCAGATCAAGATGAAGCAATGAATACTGAGATTCTATCTTCGTAAATAATTGAACACATTATGGACTGGATTATATTTCGTTGGTACATATAGTGACGCAAATCTACTAGGAACTGTTTACGGGAAAGAATCTTACTTCTTTTCGCGGGGAGCTGAAGAAAGAAGAAGAAGAAGAATATCATGCAAGAGAAGATAAACGTGGTTGTGGTGGATTATGTAAGATAAAATCTTTTTTTCTTGCTAATCTAAAACTAATTTCTAGATAGACTCTGATATAAAGCTATGTATATGATTCTTTTCATTTCCTTATTCACGTGCTAATTTCTAGATAGACTCTGATATAAAGCTGTATATGATTCTTTTCACTTCCTTATTCACGTGGAAGCTAAAGGTCGCAGCAGATTTTCTTAATAGCTTATTATTGACAACATACATCATTTTATTATTCATACGTCGGTTCGTTGAGCTCACGAACATCAGGAAGAATGGCGATAGATTTATTTCGAACACCGAAACGTTAACAGAAAGAATATAGATCAAGCAAAAAATATTCACGATATATAGAGATAAGCAACACCGTATTGACGACAGCAATAAGAGAGATAATAGTAACAAAGAAGTATCACCTCGGATATAAGGCCCCTACAAAATTGTCACAAATTAAAACCAAATCTCGCTAATAGAATTAACATCCAACAAGTACAGTCCATCGTGACGATGACAATGAATGGTACCGTCATCGTTGATTCCCTTTTGCTTTTAATTCACCCTATAGTACTCCCATATGGTGGCTGATGAAAGGTTATAGCAAGAATTTAGTGTTGTACCAGGACTGTATAGCAGTCATGGTTAGCTGCTCTTGCTAGACAATATTTTAATTTATATCACACAATTTAATTATTGCCTAACTACTACCTATACTATCTCAGTCTAGCTAGTGTAGATCCCCAGGGTATGGCAAATATGGATCATATGTTCTTAATAAAAATCCCTATAAGAACATTGTGAATATGGGCCCTCCTGTGATTCTGTTGTCGTGCACTCCTGTGCTTTTGCTGTTGCATCTGTAATTGTTGTGCACTCCTGTCTGTACTTTTGGAATTATTATTATCATTATTATCTTCATTGTTGTTATTATTGTCATTATTTTGTTGGGTCTGCACACACTCATCTTTCTGTTGCTGTTGGACTATTGTTGGATATAAGATTTTGAGGGATAATCTAGTACCACAGATCTACAGTAGTATTTATCATTGTTCACTCCGCCAGATATAATAGTGGTGGCTAAACCATAAGGCACATGTTCTTCTAGAATTCTTCTTCTTTTAGTTTCTGGTGCTGTCATCAGATCTAGAATTGTTGTTTTGTTTTGTTTTGTTTTGTCATCAGTGCTTGTTATCATTGTTGCACTCCCATCAGTGCGACATTGCTTATTGTCTTCGTTGCTCTTACCATCAATACATTTTTATGCTTGTTGTTAATATCGTTGTTGCTCCTCCTGCCAATTCTTAATATTATTGCTGTGCTCTTAAATCTATGGGTATTACTATGCTCTAATAATCTACAGATGAAGGATTAGGTAGGCAGGTCGATGCCTTATGTTATTTGGTGTTCTGATTATTCTCAGACAAAGCTGTTACTTACACATAACAAATTCATCAAAGTTGTTTTACTAGTACTAGTTTGATTTTCTTCTTCTGGAGCAGAGAGTGAGTAAACTTACTTATTCATTGTAATTGTTGGTCTTGCTTGACAGGGCCATTCCATAGATATTTTCTGGTCATTTTATATCTTTATTTGTTTATTCTACTGCTAACGAAGCGTCAAAAATTGAACGATGAGGAGGACTTAGCAGTGCCGGACAGCACAAACAGTCCCGACCCTCCCCTCCCCTACCTGTAACAGCAGTACACAGACAACGATTTTGAGCAAGTAAGAACAGGTAAGTTGGGTTTGGTGGCTGGCTTGCTTGATTTCTGGATTGAAATCCCTTGTAAGGAGATATATCATCTTTCCATACATACCATATATTCTTGTATTTATTTGCAGAGATATTTACAAAACGCATTGTTTGCTTTGTTTTTAACTGTGTCAAAATAGATTTTCACACCTTAGCTAGTGTATTGATTTAATACGTCAGTTCTGTGTTTTGTGTTTTAGTCGCACGGGAACAATTATTTTGATCCAATCGCGCGATTTAAGATACTTTTGGCGGTTCGCCAACTCTTCAGGAATCCATCAACATACATCGGAAAATACATCATTGTGAGATCTCTCTCTCGTCTGTTCCTAAATTCTCATTGTTTTGCTAATTTTATTCTTTCGACACATCACAACTCTTCGATAGTAGGAGCTAGTAGAGAAACAAAACTTGTTATGACATTCACGAAATCTAATAATCATTCCAGTTCCTCGGAGGAAGTGGCGTATGGATCAGAATCTACAGAAAAGACGATTCCATTTCTGAGGTGAGTAACAATTACTACTGTAGCGGTGTTCTGATCGGAAGAACAAAACAAAAGTCGTCTCCTCGTTTTCGTACGGTATCCACATCACGAAAGTTGATAATCGATAGGGAACATAATTCGATAGATATATACATATATAGATATGAACTTGATTAGTTTGATCTAAAGAACAAGAAAATATGTTCGTCGAGTTTGTTCATCATTGTCATCCTCTGTTGAGCTAGTAGACATCACAACAGAAAACATCACTGAAAAAAAAAAATGAAAAAAAAACTTCACCGGAGGAATGAAGAAGGTCCAAAGATATCGTTTTCTCGCGCGAATCTAACCGTTAACTTGGTTTAGGCACTTTCTAGAGAAAATCGGCGCGTAAAAATTTGAAAAAAAATTAAGTGAAGTTTTGTTTGTGCTCCACATTCATCGATCGATTTTGATTATTTTAAAATTACACAACTCTATTAGAGCTACGATACCAGAGTTCTGTTACTACTTCTGTTAGACTTCACCTCATACTTCCAACGGCGTTGTATAATCAATTTGAAATGACGAGAAAGAATTCAACAGTCGCACAGCAGTATCTATCTTTTTCTCACGCCACTTTTCCTAATTGCTTCTTTTTTTCTTTTCTTGACACATGATGAATCGTAACTAAAATCGTTTTATATAACATCATTGTTATGATTATTCCCTACTAGACGTCTTGTGGATATGCTTTCTGAAAACGATAATGTGATCTCTTTCAGTCCTGGATCGATCCAGAATGGGCAAATCGCTTTGGGACGAATTGTTGTCCACGACCGAATCACAGTCGAAAATGAAATCCTTCCGCGATACTTTAATCATTCGTCGTTTGCATCATTACGTCGACAGCTAAACTACTTTAGCTTTACTCGAATTGGTAAGGGTAGACAGAAGGGGGCAACGTATTGCAATGAGGGGGTGATCGAAATTGAAGATATTCTTCGTCTAAGACGTAGGTCTGCCACGATGTCGTCAACTGTAACAACTGGTGCTGTTATTAGTTCGATATCATCTGGTAGCAAGAATCGTCAACGAGAAAATAATATTGAATCTCCCGTTACGAAAACAACAACACCGACGTCATCCTTACAGATGGGAGCTCCGATGAACAATACACCGTCAAAAATCAAGCGAACCATCTCAATATCTTCGTCTTATTCCGATTCTGGAGATCAACAGTCGGACAAAAAAGGTCATTATGGTGTTTTCAATATCGAAAGGACGTTACATATTATCGCTCCTTCATCCTCGAGGCTCGTTTCCCCGGCCACATCACCACTTCATTCGCCATTGGTTTCACCCAACAGTGCACCAAAGGTCACGTTAGACCTAACCGTTCCTCCTTCACGCCAATTTCCAAGTGCGACGTCCACCACCACCACCACCAATAGTATGATCAGCAGCGATGACATTCATCACGCACATCAGAATCACACGTACAATGAAGACCCTGATGTTTTAGCAGGTTGCAGGGCTCTTCTATGCTTTTCGCATGGGCTTCATTCCTTGAAAGTTTAAAAGAAGAAAGAGAAATCTAGAAGTCTCGATCTCTATCTACACAGTTACATCGTTGATTATTACTATTATTGCAGGTTGTTGACAGTCAGTGCTTGACTCTTTACAAGAAGCAAAAGTAGTGATAACTCGTCGCATTACATTATATCTCGAGAAAGAATTGAATACACGATAATCTTTACATACATAATATTATATATATTTTTAAATACCCTTCCACTATACAAGATTTGATGGTAGTCGTAAACTTTTCTTCCTTTTAAGGAAGAGAAGATAGGAAAATCAGCTCTGTCTGCAGTCTAGCCACGTACAAAAGTTATTTTGAGAAGATAGAGGGTTCTCCTTGCGATAATGACCGTCTTCTTCTTGCTGGTCTGTGAGGAGAAATGGAACCGTATACACCAGTATTGTTTGTTCCGAAAGCAGGCTCGGAAGATCCATAGTTAAAGTCTATTCCAGGCACACTTAATGTACGATGTCGTCTTCTTGGTGGATGCTTCCCTACATAATCCAACAACACATCTTCTTCTTCTTGCATTTCGCTCCAGTTCATTGTAGGTTCGAACCCCAACGCTCGAACTCTGCGAGTACGGACATAGCGAAGGGTACCATCCGTTGCACTTCTTGACAAGATCAAGGCACCAGTCTCATTTGCTTGTAGAATTGCTGGACTCACGAAAGTTTGGGTAAGTGAATCTCCCGCAGTAACCATGTGTTGTTGAGAAAGGAGGGTTTCGTATGGAGCCGGGGGTTCTTCTTCGTCTGAAAGATCGGGACTAGTCCATTCTGGAAGCATATACATGAATTTAGAGCAATACCAAACTGTTATTACAGTGCCACCAACCAATACAGTAATCCAATATGCATCGAGTATGAACATTCGCCAAGAACGAGGCGGGATATCTGAAAAACTCCTGACTGCTCCACGATAAGCCTTTATAATGAGAATAGTATGGAAAACAAAACAATTTACATTAGCGAAAATAAGGCAATACACACAAAACAATAAAATTCTATTAAACATCACGAACGCACCTGAATCGAATTTGCGTGACTCAACGTGGGGAAGCAGAATGCTACATGTGCGGGTGAAAACTCTCTGCGTCTAAAATCCGGCCATCGATCATACAGACTGTGAACACTAGCTGCCATACCAAGCAAAGAAAGTGCACACATGACATGCATGCATGGTAGATAAACCATACGATGGACGCGCTGGAAGTTTGTCACGTCAGGTTGTTCTTCTTCAAAACTTGGTTGCGCCATAATCGTCAAGGCATATAAACTCACAGCAGGAGCACTCATTTGCATCCATGCCACAGTAGCTGAGATCTTCTTGTTAACTACTACACGAATCAGACTGATAGGAAAGAAGAAGAAATTCAGAGACAGTGATATAGCCATAAGCAAATGTCCAGGCCTAGCGTAACAAAATTTAACACGCACACGCACACAAAAAAACAGAGTGAATGGTGAGAGAGAAGGAGAAGCCGCTTTTCCAAGTATGTACGTTGCATTACAAGCAGGCATATATTTAAGGAACAGACAAACAGTAAACTTACATCGGGTAGTACAACCAGGTCTTTATTATCGAACATTGTTTTGATGTACAGTAGAACAAGAAAGTAAGGTGAGATATGATGATGGAGAATGATATCAAAGATCATCATGCGCTTCTCATAAAAAGAAACGTATGTAAATGACATGACCCACCTTCACTGCACTAAGCCCGATTCCGATGGTGTTAGGAAACCAGCTGGGCTCAGGCATAATATTGTATGCTAGTGCCATGTAAATAAACCAAATTGCTAGGCACAAATGAATGAAAGCTGCTGCGGTAACTATGATTTGGCCAACCATTCCTCGACCAGCAAAGACACAAACGGCCGTCATACACAACAGACCGGCTGGACTTGATGTAGTGGGACTTGACATTTCATCCATAACAACTCTAGTTGCGAGCAAAATCTTCGCGACAAGAAGCATGGCTAGTAAACCTGAAATTACAGTGCAGGTGTAGTGGAAGCCAACTGCAACCTTATATCCTAAAGAGCTCGTTTCACAATAGAAGCAGCCAGGAAACTCAGGAAACTTGGAAATGGGAACAAAACAGTTGAAGTTGAATGGGAACAGAACAGTTAGCGACTAAGTTCCACCATGTACAGTACTGCTGTACATTACATGTCATATACATTTATTAACTAATAGCACACTTTTTAATTTACATACCGTACACTGAGACGAGTGGAAATGGACAGGTTCGCAATCATCTAAGTACTCCTCAGCAAATTTGAACCAAACGACCCCAAGCGTAACGATAGCCAATGCTACGGCTCCGAGGCTCAATGGGAGGTTACCAATAAAATTTTCAACAATGGTCAAGCAACGAAATGCTTTCATACCGAAATTGTGAAGTTGACCAACAAACGTATTCCATAGCCGACGATGCCATCTATTCGATTCTTCTTGTTTTCTCAACAAATCAGCTTCCACCTTTGCCTCCTCCTTCCATTGTTCGATTAACTTGGTTCGTTCTTTTTCTAACATACGGGCTCGTTTTTTTGTCCACTTACGATGGTCGAAAGAAGAACCAGAAGAATCTTCACTGCTTTCGGATGAGGTACTATCATTATTGGATAGATGCTTTGAATTCTTATGTCGATATTTCTTCTTCCGCGATTTTCTAGTCATGTTACTCGTTCGATTATCCCATCGTGCAGTCGACGTTGCTGATTCAGACATTTTAGATATATTGGCACTACTACTATCACTTGGCACTTGGGTCGATTCATTTGGATGGTGATTTCTTCGCGTGCCAGATGTTGATTCGTAATTCTGATGGCCTCGGCGATATTTACGACCATAATTCGAATCTTTTCCTTCTTTTTCATTACTGCTGATACCGCTGGGAGGCAGTAGAGACGAATACTCGTTAACATTATCGGATTCGTCGTAGTCAGATTCATCGTGATCATCGTGATCATCACCATCGTCTTCCGTTACACGATCTTCGTCAATGTAGGTTCCAGAATCACTCGTATCGTCAGTGGTACTAGTAAATGCTCTATACGATTCTTTTACTTTGGGCGCTAGTGTTCCCCTCTGGTCCTCCTCCTTCTCCTCCTCCCATTCATCATTGGAGATCGATTGCAACCGTCGATGTGTGCCACGAGATGCCGGTGGTCGATCCTGTGATGGGATACGACGATGGTGCATCATAGGAACAGTTGAGGATGCAGGTGATGATTTTTGAAAGGGTGGCGGTGGCATCGCAGTTGCTCGGTTCAAAAATTCTTGATTTTTTCGATGAAATTCATCGACGTTGGGCTTTTTGCGAGTCGTACCAGATGGAGAATCTTGCGATTGGGGAGACCAGCCAAGACGCAGCATATCGAGAAATGAATTCTTTCGTTCATGCTGAGGTATGACTTGTCGTTGAGTTTCTGGTGACGTCATGGCAATGCTAGTATCTATAGTGGGCCTATTTGATTTCGGTGTTGGTGGTCGCTGATGACTTGGCTGTACATGACGATTATCGTCTTCGTCCTTACTAAAACTTGTGCTAATTGGACCATGACTCCCCAAAGAAGACATACTGCCGTAGGAATCAGCACGTGAATGATAAGACGAGCCCCCCGAATGATACGAAGAACCACCCGAAGATGATAATACAAGACTCTGTGGTGGTGGTGGTGGCGGTGGTGGAGGAGGAGGAATGCTTCCACTACTTCCAAGATCTCGATGGAAGCCGTTATTTTTTTTTGCAGTTGGTGGTCTTGGCGGATTACTTTTTTTACTAGCGCCCACAACATTACTGTTGCCACCAGAAGTCGTGATGGTATCATTTGTATTGGTGTTTGATATATCCTGCTTGCCAGATCGGGGATGTGGTGGCTTCAGTGGTTGTTGCTGCTGCTGCTGTTCACGTGACTGCTTCTCTTGTTGCTGTTGATCAGGATGATGATTGTTTAATGCTGGTACTGGGTTCGGTTGCATATATGCGAATTGGGGTGGTACTCCATGCAGTGAAGGAGCGGGAGGAATCCTACTGGGATGATTATGATGATAGGGAGATGGAAACGATGAAGGTACCATATGACCAGCTACTTGTGGTGGTGGATACTGTTGTTGATGAAAACCCGATGCAGGATTCTGGTGATGAAATTGATGTACTGATGGATGTACCTGTGGGTGAGACATACCATGTGGAGCGGCAGCAGTAGCAGCATTGGGAATATGTTGACGATAATATGCCGCTCCTGGTTGTGGTGGCGGCGGTGGCTGTGGGAATGCATATCCAGCAGATGGTAAACTTCCTGATTGGTGTTGAGTAGAATGATGCGGCAACGGAGTATAGACTCCAGGAGGTGGTATTCCATACATTTGATAGTAAGCAGCTGCCATCCGCGGATCTACAGGGTAATTCGGAGTCGGGTGATGTGATGGTGGATGTCCTTGATTCTGATTCTGGTGCTGATGCTGAGTTTGGTGCTGAGTTTGTGATGATTGTTGAGAATGTGCCTGGGCCATAGCATTATGATACTGCAAATGCTGATTTTGTTGTTGATACTCCCTCTGCTGCAACAATTTCCTACGTTCATGATATGGAAGCAAATGTGGATTGATAGGTTGCTGCGATTGTGACTGCTGGACAGAGTTTTGGTTTTGGTTTTGCTTTGTATCAACGTTTGCTGATGTATTCGCGGGAGATTTTTGAGAGGACTGTAAATATCGTACTGAGCCATTACTATCCACACTAGAAAATCGATCCCTATTTGAGGTTGGGGTCGTCGACTCGTGTTTGATGTTGTTGTCATTTGTATCACTACTTGTCACGGGAGCAGTCTTGTGGTCATCTACTAATGAACCAGGTGAAAAAACAAGACTACCATCCGATCCCTCACTGTCATAAGGACAATATAGTTGTTGACCAAAAAAATTGTGCACAGGTTTAATCTTAGAGAGACTGAAATCATCACTGTCTTTTCGTTGTGGTGTGGTCGGGATCTTCGTGCATGATTCAATAGTGTTTAGACCTTCTTGTATTTCCGCCGTGCCGATAATTCCAACCATGTCATTTTTATTAGAGGGAGAAAAATTAGAAGGAGAAGCCGCCGACGAAGCAGAAGATTCAGAAAAGTACGAGGACGTCAATCTGACAGAAAGGTTATTCGACATATTGTTGTCGACTTCGTCGTCGTTCTCGTGCTCGTCCTCATTATCAGGACGAACGGTAGTAGCATCATTCATGGCTTCAGTTGTGATAATAGCTGACGGCGGCGTTTCTGTTATCACTCTACTATCATTACTTTCTTTGCTCATCATCTACTTATTTCATTTTCCGACACAGTCGAAACAATACATGCCGTGCCGTTTTCTTCTTGTTTATTGTGACAACATAATACATCATACATCATCATTTGATTCACAACGACTCATATTTCTTTCAAAAAAACAAGTGCTTGAAGCTAGCGAAAGCTGGCGCTAATTCTCTCTTACTTTTACGTATTTTGAATTGCAAAAAAAATGCACGCGTCACATACCGTACGCACATATCAAACACACATTGCAGTTTTAATGCGTACTAGCTAGTACTATGGCCACTCAATAGCTAGATGTACCTTGTTTTCATATTTATATATTTATACTAGTGCAGAGGGCTGCTAAGCACATATCACAGTACTTACATAAACATGAAGGCAAGAACCAAAGTTGAAGATTGAGGTTGTTGCTTGAAGTTTTATAGAAGCTCTCTTAAAGTACACGCGTATGTGTACTTGAAGTCCAGTATTAAGAGCATGTAAGGCTGATCACTATTCACAGGCAAATAGTTATTTATTTTGCTGGCAGAAATAAACGATTTTCTTCTCTACTTTGGGGTTTCTTCAATCTTTCTTACTATCACAATCTAAATCTACACTGTTCAACTCACATTGTTGTTATTTTACCAAAACAATTGATGTATGTTCAAAATGCTTCTGCGTTCTGGAAACTTCACAGGATCCTTCTTTCTTATACCACAAGATACTATCTGACACATGTTTACTATGTGTTATCTATCTTAAAATCACTGTTTAATGCATTTTATTATCTTGCTTGACTCTAACTATTACTATTGATCAAGTAAGGTGTACCAACAGGTTATATATCAAGTCATTACATCACCATGGCTTTATATGTGATAAAATCTGAATTCAACATTTCCATCATCCTCAAACAAATAATAGTACTCAATATTTCACAATGAAAGTAGAACCTGAAGTAATTTGATCTCCATGCCTATCCAAGACAAGGAGAAGAAATTTGCAGTTCTATACTTTCATATGACTGCATATTTGCTACTACTAGCTGAAGAACTTCAACTTTTCCATACAGGAAAGCTAAGTACACGCATTTATGATATTTATATACTGTAGGTAATAATTATTTGGCGTGATAGCTAATGTTGTGCTAGATAAGCACTCCTCTTAATTTTTAATTGAGAAACTCGAATTGTCCAAAAACTTCAATAGATAAAAATTTGGAAAATTACACAGATCAAAATACATTTCTGCCAGTATTAATTTAACGTTTATTGTTTATTTGTTGAATAAGTATTCAGTGTACATACGGTAGAGATAATCAAATCAAATCAAACACCAACAAAATTGACACATCATTATTGAAATGATATTACTACTACCGTATTCAATAGTAGTACGTACGTAGTACATCATGGGACAAGAATATATATTTTTGTAAAGGATTAATTGTTTCATTGATTCGTCGTTTCGTAAGTATCATGATGCAATTAAAACCAATCTCCTCCACCAGTACGTTTGTCAAGAACAATAATATGATGCCCAAATTCAGTGAGTACAGGTCCAACTAGTTGGCCAATTTTTGCATTAGGATTGAATATAACTTTATCGAATTCAGGAACCATCCGACCAGGAGGAAAGCTTCCCAGTGACCCGCCTTGTTTCCCAGAAGGGCATGTTGAATAATCCTTAGCACAAGATTCGAATGTTTCCTCTCCCGATGAAATCATCTTCATGATAACTTTTGCTTCTCCTTCCGACTGTACCAAAATATGACGCGCAGTTGCCTTCACAGCATCTGGAGGAGCACCGTATTCTTCATTTGAAAATGCTTTAGAAAACCCATCGAACATCCCCATATTCAGTGACGAAGACACTATTCTCGAAGACTTCCCAACCCCAGAGTGTATCGTTGTGATCGATTGTATAGAAGGAAGGAACGCCGATGCATTTGAGAACAGCAGAATAAAAATTGATCCCAGGAAGATGCTGGTGATCAGAGGAATGTTTCTTTGATTAAACATTTTTTCTTTCGGCAAACGATGTTTGTATTGAGTTTTCATTTACGTAGCATAAACCTTAAAGACAGAAGGAACATTGTCGGATTAAATTATGATGCATTCTGTCATCGTAAAAAAAAACTTCGTATTTGCAATCTCAGCAATGTGATTTGTGATGGGTAGTTGAAAAACGCATCAGCGTTGATGACGATGAGACAGATTTTTTTTGAAATCTCAAACGTGCTTTTGCGCGTTTTATATAATAAAATATATATTTTATATGGCTGACCGCTCTACGCTCTACTGTAATATATATATATGAATTACTAAGTAAAACTTTTAAAGGATATTTATATCTTATCGGGTAGTAGTAGAATAGAAGGCAAGAGCCAAACCAGCAGCTTAGCTTAGTGGAAACTGAATCAAATCATGGATAATGTTTGCCATGGTACGGTATTCACCATGGTATTCAACATGGTATTTAACATTGTCACTATTTATCTATCTTCTTATATATATATATATATATATATATAATTATATTCTCACTCAAACCAACCACAAAACATAGGATGAAGAATAATGAGTTGATCTTATTGTATTGCTGTTGTTGTTGTTGTTGCTGTTGTTATTTGCATAGAGTTAGTTGTTTTCATCATCATCATTGTTGTTATCTATATCTATGCCTCAGTCAAACTTTTGGATATATATTATCATTGAAACTAGATGTTGTGATGAAGTAGGTAGTATTTAGTAGTAATGTATTATTTCTTTTTTGTGTTGCTGAGCACATGAATTATCTTGTATTTTCGTCACCACCCACAGAACGGTGGTATGATTTGTTGTATGTATGGATTATACAAATACAATTCATAACATGATATATTATATGCTATATATATATATATATATATTAAAAAAATTGGATGTGTGTTTAATAAAAAATATTAATCCCTTGTGTATTGCCGTTGTGTCATTTATGGAATGCGCAGCAGTACCCTTTTTTGTCGAATTTATCTTCGCACACTGTGCGCGCTAAAATTATTGTCACGGGGAGACACACACAGAGTTGGCCTAACTTCTCAACGCATCCGGTTGTTAGACGAAATAAGAATTGATTGAGCGCTAAGTGCGCCTCCGTGAAGCTCTCAGATGGTTGTTAGTG
>Ga0115007_10001683_pt1 | contig 14030 bp, 20 predicted proteins | sample ArcOceMetagenome_2_FD_87166 | JGI IMG/M metagenome (GOLD analysis project Ga0115007, IMG submission 87166) | Marine eukaryotic phytoplankton communities from Arctic Ocean - Arctic Ocean ARC135M Metagenome | ecosystem: Environmental > Aquatic > Marine > Oceanic | place: Arctic Ocean | collected... | reverse complement strand
TTTTGGTGCAAGTTCCCGGACACGCCCAAGAAAATAACACCCGCCAAACAGGTAACCATCACGATCGCCCAGACCCAAGCGGCAGGCTTCGTTATTCGAGCGCGAGGCGTGCGGTTGATGAGCGGCGTGCGCTCATCATTCGTCGTCGCGGAGACGTTCGGTGTCTCGACGTCCATCGTGACGTCTCGAAACGTGCGCCAGGGCGCGCGGTTTCGTTGTGTCGTCCGATAGCGTTCACGCATTTTCGGTTACAAAAAAAAAACTGTCTATGCGAAAAGGCTAAAAGACGCCGCCCTGCCCACGAGGACGCCAGAGCCATAGACGGGCTCGCTTTGAGAGGAGCGAAGAGAGAACACGAAACACAGCGGCACTGACGAAGGACCGTCGTGTGCACGGTTGGGAAGGATGCGAGAACACGAAACGCGGTGTCGTCGTGTCCGAAGAGAGCACGAGACAGACATACGAAAAAGCGTTCAACACGGTTTCGGAAAAGTTCGTTCACCAGTGCCTCTCTTTGCCTGCGTCACAGAGACTCTCTCAGACACAGGCTGGGCCAAAAGTACCGACAACAGAAGTGCTTTGTCCCAAGCCGAAGTAGCCGAATTTCCCCGAGCTTCAGCAAGAAAGACGGGCCGGAGAAACACTTGGAGTGGCTGCGCGAGTTCGGAAGCACGAAGGATTTGATTCGAGTCAAGACATCACGGAAGTTTACGTTTCTGAGATTCCGAGTTTTGTCAACAGTACACTGTAGGTCCGAGACCTTCTAGCTAGACAGTGCCAACCTTTCTACCCAATAAGCATCAGCCCATGGTTGCTTTCTTCAGGTTTTCCCGGAACGACGCGGACGTCACCGCGAGCACGGGCCACAGGCCTATCATCGCGGCTTTGTTTTTCTCCGTGAAGTCCGTTTTGTTGTAGTTCAGGGCGAAGCGAATGGCGACAAACACGTAAAGGATGGCCATGATCGCCGGGTTAAACAGGCCGCCTATTATTGGGATGGGCAACCCCTTGGCCACCACGGCGTTTCGGTGGTGGTCCACCCGAGGCGACTTGAACTCTGCATCGCCGGCGCTGAGTAAGCCGTTCCCAAGCTTACCTTGGGACGTGCGGAATCCTTTGCAGGCACGGCGTAACGAGCCTCGGCGCGCGTCGAACGCGATCGCGTGCGACACGACAGCGCCACCGCGCGTCTGCGTCTTACGTACGGCGCGTTCCTTGACCCGCGAACGCGCGTTAGCCCCGGGCACGACGCACGCGCCATGTGCCACGACGCTCATGCCGGGCGGAAGATGTCGCGCGCGACGGGTGTGACGATCGTGTTAGGAAATTATTTGTAATGTGGTCTTCCCAAAACGAAAGCGTTTGCCGTTTCAAGAGTTTCGGCGCGCCGCTGTTTACAACTACCGCACGTCTCGTGTGCTCCCGCGTGTCACTCGGTGCCATCGTCCGTTATCAACGCCCGCCCTTGTGGGATTTCCTTTTTTATCAACCCGAAAAGCGAGGGCGGCCACAACACCGCCGCGAGTTTCGCTTCAAGCAACGCCACCGGGACGACGTGGAATTCGTCCCCGGTTTGCGTCGCGTCCCTTTTACCGCCCCCGTCCCCAGATCCAACATCCGTAACCCCTCCTGCACCTCGCCACTTCGTTCCCGTGTTTCCCGTGTGCCACGTCCCAACACTATTTCGTCCCAATCCCCGGCGTCCCGAAACGACGTCCACGCGTTCCAGCCGGCAATGTCCTTTTGGGATCTTCTGAACGTCATCGGAATCACCAACAGTGACCCAGTCCCCTTCCAGCGCCACCAGTCTTCGCACCGCGCTTCTTCCCGGATCGGCCGGGGTTTTCAAGTACACCATGTCACCTCGTGCGAAGTTCAACAGCCGAGTCGCGGTGCGGTCAAGAAGCACGTACGCGGTGTCTCCTGATGACGATTGCGCCCGGGACGGCACCTCGCGAGTCAAATCGTAAGACCCGTCAGTCTCGGACACAAACCCAGGGAGGTCCGCGGCATCCGCGCGCGCCACGGAAACCACGCAGTCGTTCACCGTGATCACCACGGGAAGGCCGAGCGCCACGTCCCGCAGCCGACGGAGCATGACGCGCTCCGGCGCACACTGACGCGCCGCAGCGGCGCTTCCTGTGTTTTGATTGGTTCTGACACGTCCTTTAGAAATAAAGCCCGTTTTTCGTTTTCAATCCTCCTCCGACTGTCTTCGCGCGCAGTCGTCCTCCGCGCGTGCCCGTTGTCCCACCCCCGACGCGCGATGCGTACACGACACATCGCGGCCACCGCGCTCGTCGCGTTGTGTTGTATCGCGAGCGGATGTGTTGTCGCCGCGCAGGCGATGGAACCCGTGGGCGATGTTGTGGATCACCCTCTTCCCGCGGCTTCGGCATCATCCGAAGGCGCGCTCGAACACGCGGTTCCCGAGGAACACATGCAGAGCTTGTTCAACTGGGCGATCGAGAACTCGGACCCGGCGCGGCTGCGGGAGATGGCGGAGGAGACGAAAATGGGTGGCGGCGCGGTGGGTGTTGGTGATAACGATGGAGAAGGAGATGGAGATGGAGCCGCATCTGTCCCATCGCCCACCAAGTCCCCCAAAACTAAAGCCACTCTCCCCCCGAAAAAACAACCCACGCAAGCCGAGCTGCTCGCCAAGCGCGCGGACGTGAAGGAGGCGCTCGCGTTGCTCTCCGCGAACCCCACGGAGCAGCAGTTCATCCAGCAAGCCACGGGGATGTTCGCGGACCCGACAAGGTCGGTCCGTGACCGGCTACTGGCGCTGGAGGAGATGGAGGAGCTGGTGCGGCCGTTGGACAACGCCAACGACCTGCGCGCCCTGAACGTCCTGGCGCCGCTCATCGCGGCGGCGGTGGATGTTTCGGGAGACACCCCCGATGTCGTGTCCGCGGCGGCGCTGGGTGTGCTGGCAATCGCGTCAAGCAACAATCCGAAAGTGACCGACCACATTCACAGCTGGAGGGTTTGCGATGACCAAGCGGATTCGGAGTACGAAAAGTACAAAGCACACGGCAAAGTGTACGGTGTCGAAAACATTCCGTGCGCGAGCGGGTCTGAGTCCACCGCGTTCGCGTCCGTGGCGTCCAGGGTCGCGCGTATCGCGACAGGGGAAAGCACACCAGCGCCATCCAGCGCGCGTCGCAGCAAGGCGCTGCGAGCGCTGTCCGCGTTAACGAGGAACCACTTCCCGTCACGACGCGCGTTCTTCGCCGCGAACGGCGAACGGTGGATGCGAACGCTGTTTCAGTCAGACGACGAGGCGTTAAGAAAACGCGCGTTTGCGCTGGCACAGGACTTCTGGCAAACCCCCGACGTCGCGGGCGGCCCACCCGAAAAAGGGTTCCCCAAAGGACGACAGGACGAGGAGGTACGGCTGGCGGAGGACTCTGTCGGCGTGCTGGCGGACGCAATGACGGTGGGGTCGGCGGATGCGCGGGAAAAGGCGTTTTTCGCGCTTGAAGCGGCGCTCGACAGGCTGGAAAGCGACCCCACGCGAAACACCAATCTTCACAAAAACCACGCCGTCACGAAACAAGCCGCCGAGGGGCTTGCCAACATGGTGCAATACTTTGAACAGGAAGCGGCTTCCGCGCCGGAAACGGCGACGCACGCGCTTGAAATTGCGGGGCGCGCGAGACGGGTGTTGGGCAAGATGTCGGGATTGATGGGGGGAGGGGGGCGCGAAGAGCTGTAGAAAGGATTACGTAGGATTGGAAGGAAGCACAAGCTTCTTTTGTTTTCGGTGGATACGTATGTGTGTGTCTATAATTCTGTTGATTGCATCACAACTCACGTTTCCAAGTCACCGCCGAACGTTTTCGCGCCACGCCGACGACTGCACGACGACGTCATCGCTCTCCGCTCCACGCAATAAAAGCTCCACACTTAAAGCTTATCCCTCGGGCCGAGCGGGGGGGTTTGCTGCGGGCCTTTGGTGATGGGCAAGTCCGCATCCGCTGCGCCTTTGCCTCCGAACACCAGGCACGCGGCGGGGCCGGCGAGGGCGAGGAAGGAGTACATCGCTTCCCGGCGGCCCAAACCCGCCGCCGCCTTTTCGAAAAACTCCTCCTGCTGTCCGGGGTACCGCGCCGTGGACTGTTCGCCGTACACGTCCCACGACCCGGTAGTGGCTTCCGGGTCGTTCAAGTCGAAATACACGGACTCGTCGCCGTACTTGGCGCGGGGGGTGGTGGAGGCGCTGTGTTTGCGGGGAGGGAAGGTGGGAGGTGACGCGGGGTGAGTCGAGGGTTCGGCGGATAAAAAAATTGCGCGAATCGGGCCATGAAAAAGCGTACAAGTCCGCGTTTCAGGCATGACGCGGCACGAAACGAGATGCGATGGTTCCCGTGTCTCGCGCGCGCGCGGTGCGCCGTTTCGGGTCGATGTACTTGCGCGATTTCGCAACACACGATCGCGCGTGTATATTCGTGTGTATTCGTACTACCCCGCATCGTGGACCCGCGGTCGATCGCGTCAACTCGCCCCACGCGTTCGCCGTCGACGCGCGTTAGGGCACCACGGCATCTTCGAAAAACGACCGCGAATGAAATCTTTCAACACGACACGCGTCGGGCCGGAACGTACCGGGCGGAGCGGCGCGCGACCGTGGGCTTCGCCACGACCTTAGCGCCGACGAAGGTGGAGGTTGAGGCAGAGAGGCAGAAAGCCATCTTGTCTGTGATGTGCGGGTGCGGTGACGCGGGTGCAGGTATGCCGAGGGTGCGGCAGGAGGGGATGGCAAAGGGGAGAAAAAAAAAGAGGAAGGGCGTATTTGTGGCGGACCAATCCAATTCCAGGATTTGACGCACGTGCAAACAGTCGTTGCTTTGTGTTAACGGTGCGAAGCATTTTTCTGCTGAAAAGTGCTTCACACTTTGCCCGAGTCCACGGACCGCCGGCGGGGGTGCGTTTCGGAACACGCGCCGTACGTCGACACGCTCGTTCGCGAGTACCTGTTACGTCGCGGATGCGTGGGTGCGCTGTCCGCGTTCGACACCGAGTGCGTAGAGGAGATGAGTGTAGATTGATACGATTATTCATAACAACTCCGCCGCGACATACTCACTGCGTGTTAAAATTCAAGCGCCTGCGCGATTCTCCCCGCCAGGGACAGGATCTTGAACGGTTTCTGGCCCTTCACCCGCTTCACAGTTTGCGGACACGAGTCCGTGATCCAGAAGTTCTCGAACATGTCGTTTTCGGTGAAGCGCTCGTGCTTGTCGTTTGGAAACACGCCGTGCGTACAAAACGCGCTGATTTTTTTCGCGCCTTTTTCGAGAAGCAGCTTTCCGCACTCGATGAGCGTACCGCCCGACTGCACCAAGTCGTCCACAATCACCACGTGCTTCCCTTCCGGCTCGCCTTCCTTTAAGCTCACCAACCGCTCGTTGCCTTTCCGTATTTTCGTACACACGACTTCGTCGAAATCCTCGAAAAACGTGTGGAAGCGTTTCATGGCGCCTACGATTGAGAGAAAGAAAAGAGAGTGTCAGTCTCTCGTGACGTGTATTACGTAAACAGTCAGGGAGTCTTGTATGGGCAGAGGTAAGACGTCCCTTCGTCAGGACGAGTATGGGAAATCAGGGAGGCGGTGTGTGGTGATTGGGAAAGCCCCGCACCTTCGTCGGGGTACGCTATCACGACGTCTTTTGCGTCCGGCAGTTTCTTCAGCTCCTCCAACAGCAACGGAATCCCGGTTTCAAAGCAAGGCGTGATGTTGTCTCCGAAATAAAACCGTTCCTGTAACGCGTGGATGTCGAACGTGATCATCCCGGTGGGGCCGCCTCGGGACAGGGGGATGTGAGACAGAATCCTGGCCTGGGGAGGACACGAAAACGGTCAGTCTCTTCCGTCTCGAGTACGGGTGTACTTCGTGACGTGTATATCCGGGATTGGGTAGTTCCGTGGTGGTACCGGACTTTCAACCTGTACTCCATAAAACGCAGGTAACCGTGCGTTTGTGCTGTTTGTATTTGTACAGCTGTTACGGGCGGTGGTACACGCAAACAGTCACGAACGGGTCCGTAAACAGTGTGTCAGGATTTGGGAAAGCCCCGACACGCACCAGCGTCACCGCCGTGGGGATCTCGCCTTCTCTGTCCACGCGCTCCGCCGTGCCCGTTGGGAAGAAGGGAAGAATCAGGGTGAAGCTGGCGATGAACATTTTGGGTAGTGAGTAAATCACGCTTATTTGCTCGAAGATCGTCTCCGGGTTGTTAAAACTCGCCAGGAACGCGACGTGCTTTCCCCGGATGGACTCCGCGCCTTCCACGAACAAATTAGGAAACCCATCGGGAAACTTTTTCCAGCTGATCTCCCTGGTTTGTATATCCAGATGCGACGGCTGCGCCGCGATCGCGTCCGCCAGGTCTTTCATTTGCGGGCAGTAGTAAAGGTACTTCTTGTGCGGGTCACCGTACGGCCCGAAGGACTCGCGGCGAGCGCGCTTGGCGTCGTGGTCCTCGGGGGGGGACATGACGAAAGGGAAGATGACGCGGACGAAAACGCGACGTTAACCTGACGCGCTTTGTGAAGATTCGCGTGCGCTCGGTCGGCGGACCGGATCGAGGGCTCGCGGGCGAGCGGCTCGGGCTGGAGTCGAGTGGCAGGGCACGCGCGGATCCGGACGTCACCGACGATGCGCTCGCGACAGCTGCGGCGCGTGCGTGTGTGTCGTGTCCTGCGACGAACAACCATCGGAAACATCGGCGGTTTGAAAAGCAAACAAGTCAAAAAATATTCAAACCTCGGACGAGCTGTCGTTGCTTTCCACACCACCGCGCGCCGTGCGGCAGCGCGCTGTGGTCGCACCGTGGCTCGCGAAATGAACGCGTACGAGCTCGAGCGCGCGGCGCGTATCGAGACGAACAAGCAACGCATGCGTGCAATGGGGTTGGGCCAGGGAGGTGCACTTCGTGTCGCGGGCCTGGCCGATGCACCCACGGCTGCTCTTGTGCATCTCGACGCATCGGGCCTCGCGGGGCCGACGGGTTCGGCACCCAATGGAACAAAGGCAAGGGCGGGCTAAAACGAACGTCACAAGAAACAGTCGCACCCGCGAGGAGCTCGCGACGTCAGAGAGGCATCGACACGGAGGGCACGCAAACGGACACGCCAAAGCCCGTGGTGAGTTACGCGGAAGGTAACGACGAGCAGCAAGCCAAACGCAGAGGTACGTATTGGCCTTTCCCAAATCCCGCCGACTGTTTGCCCACGCAAGACTGACGACTGACACTTTCTTCGAGGCTTGGCCTTCCCCGACCCCGCGAACTTCGTGGCGAGCGAAATCGCGGCGCCGTTCAGTTTGCGCAGCATAGGGGTCACCGTGCACTCCCTGGGCGACGTTTTCCGGGGCGCGTTTAAACAGCGGTATTGGAGCAACCCGGGGTGTTTATTTCACCACGCGTACCCTGCCGGGTACGTCGCGAGTAAACACCACTTCGGGACGCATTACGAGATGCGTATCGACACGAGTGAAGTCGGTCCGGTTTTCCGGGTCACAAACACGCAAACCGGCCTCACATTCACCGGCCACTCGCCGACGAAACCGTGGACGGAACACTGCCTCGCGATGAAAACAAAAACGCGAATCTCGGGGCCGCTGTTCTTCGGGTTTTCGGATCCAATCACCATGCGCGCGCTGGCGCAGGTGCGTATTTCCCATTTATATACCACATTCCGCCTCTGCGATTGCCCATACCAGGTACCAGACTGACACTTTCTTGTTACTCGTGCCAGTCCTACGACGCGACCGAGATGAAGGCGTGCGTGAGCGGGGACAAGGTCGACTTAGTCGCCGGCGACTACTCGCGGGAGCCGTGTACCGATCTGGAGCGGCTGGTCGGGGAACTGCGCGCTGGCGTGGACGGTTTAGGGGAACACGCCGCTATTGCGATCGCGCGGACCACGGAGTTGACCCAATTTCTCGATGTAGGCGGCGCAACGCAAGGCGCGTCAGGTAGCTGCGTTCCGAGGCGTTTACAAAGCCTTTCTGAGGTGAAACGATGCGCCGCGTTTAACAACGGGGAAGCGATGACAAAATTCCTATTGACTAACCACCTGATTGGCGAATCCGCCAGGCGGTGGCCCGCGTGGCGCGCCAGGGTGGTGCCGAGGATCGTCGATAGTTTGCGTCAAGGAGAGACTAGTTTCGCTGCGCGGAAAGAGGGCTCACCACCGACTGGAGGGGACCAACTGATGGCCGTGTGCGAGGAAACGGAAACGGCAGTGGAGGGACCGGTTCTGGATACAATCGTCACGAGCGATGACCCCGTGGTAGACAAATCAGCCGACAAACCGTGGACCGCGGCGTGCGTTTCAGCTCGACGCGACTCGGCGACGCCGACGAAAACGGGGGTGGATCGCGAAAACGTCCCTCCGGCTTTGTGTGCTAAAAACGCGGTGTAGGCGCCGTACGGGAAGTAGCGTTTTGACGAAGAATCGAACGAAAAAATTCAAACTTTTCGTAACGTCCAAGAAAACGGAACTCACAACGCCTCACGCCCAGCCCCCCGTCCCCTCAACACCACCACTCAACACGATGCCATACAGAAAAGGCGCCGCGAAGCGTGCGCGCAGAAAGGCCGCAGCACACGCGAGGGATACGCGCGAGTCCTCCCCGCAAGAGGCCATCCCCGGCCTTCCCAACCACGTCGTGATCCATCACGTCCTCAGATCTGACACAGCCAGTCCCATCATTAATACCGCGATGCGCGACACGGTCTTCGGGTTTGGGCTTGAGATGGGCGACAAAACGACTTTGGTGGCTAAGTTGGAGTCTTTATGCGCTGACGCGAGCTCAGGGTACTTGGATCCCATCGTTCTCGCGCGGCTGCGCGCGGTGAGTACCGCGATGCGCGACGCGGTGGATTCGACGGGGATTAAGATGGGCGAGAAGACAAGTGCGTTGGCTGCATTTTTAGGGTACTTAGATACGCTTAAGCACAAACTCCAGAAAGGACGTCTTGATAAGTCGAAAGTGTGCGAGGGTGCGGCTCAGGGCGGGCACTTCGAGAAGCTTCGATGGGCGCGCGCGAACGGCTGCCCGTGGTACGAGGACACGTGCTACTGGGCGGTGATGAACGGGCACTTCGAGATGCTTCAGTGGGCGCGCGCGAACGGCTGCCCATGGGACAAGTACACGTGCTGTGGCGCTGCGAGTTGGGGACACCTAGAGATGCTTCAATGGGCGCGCGCGAACGGCTGCCCGTGGAACGAGGATACGTGTAACTTGGCGGCGAAGTGCGGGCACCTTGAGGTGCTGCAGTGGTTGCGCGCGAATGGGTGTCCGTGGGACGTACACACGTGCAGGAGCGCGGCGATTTGCGGGCAACTCGAGGTGTTGCAGTGGGCGCGCGCAAACGGCTGTCCCTGGGACGAGTATGTATGCGGAAACGCGACGTTTGCAGGTCAACTAGAGATGCTGCGTTGGGCGCGCGAGAACGGCTGCCCTTGGGACGAAAGGATTTGCGCGCGTGCGGCGTACGGTGGGCACTTCGAGGTGCTTCAGTGGGCACGCGCGAACGGCTGCCCGTGGAACGCAGTCACGTGCAAAGCGGCCGCGAACGGCGGGCACCTCGAGGTGCTGAAATGGGCGCGCGCGAACGGATGCCCTTGGAGTTGGCCCCATTGTGTGTCGGTGGCGCAGGCGAGTGAACACTCTGATGTGCTAGCATGGTTGCACGAGAACAAGGCGTAGGTATCGTGTCATGATCAAAATCAAAAATTCACGGCTGCCACTCGAAGAAGCACAAACTTAACAACTACGAGTACCTAAACAGTACTAGCACACTTTTGTTTCGCGTACCTAGTCTTTCCACGCGTGTTCCATCGCGCGCTCAGCCTTCCACGCGGGGCAGTCGTTTTTCACCCTGCTGTGGGGGCAGGGGTTGCATATCGCACAGTAGTTTTTCCGCTTGCCGTGCGGGCAACCGGTGCACTTCGCAAATTGCTTTTCTGCTTGCCGTGGGGGCAACCGGTGCACGTCACGCAGCCGCTTTTCAACTTTCCGTGAGGGCAGGGGTTGCACGCCGTGCAGAGCTTTTCAGCTTGCCGTGAGGGTAGGGGTGGCGCTTCGCGCAGTTGCTTTTCAACTTGCCGTGAGGGCAACCGACGCACTTCGCGCAGTCGCGTTTCAACTTGCCATGCGGGCAGGGGCTGCACTTCACGCAGTTGCTTTTCTGCTTTCCGTGCGGGCACCCGTTGCACTGCGCGCAGCTCTTTTTCACCCCGCCGTGCGGACACGGGCTGCACTCCGCGCACCCGCTTTTCGACTTCCCGTGCGCACACCGCTTTTCGACCATGACGCACCACGTACGTTACCTCCGCGTAAACCCAAGGCGCGGCTCTCACGTCACGCGCCACAACCCGCGCCGTGGGTTGTGAGGCCCCAGATCTTGTTTTTCGTCTGCAATTACTCATCGTAACGTCCGAGAACTTAAGGCGCCAAATGGCCAACCACAACAACGCGCGCAGACAGACGCAACACACCACAAACCCCGACCGCGATGTCCTCCAGCGCGCATGATGCTACTAAAACTCCCCCGCATCTCTTGAATATACTCTTGAAGGCCTGCGCGTTGTGCGGCGCGGTCAAATCATCCAGGGATGGGAAGGCGTGTAAGAAGCGCGCGCGCATCTGGCTTGATCCAGAGGTTCAGGCCAGCTGGGTGGTGTACTACTGCTCCAAGGGGTGCCAAAAAAAAGACTGGGCGGACCACAAAGCGCGTTACAAGAAAGCCAACGCGACTGCGCAACAGTCCGATTCGCAAGAGGCCTTACCCGGCCTTCCGCAAGACGTCGTGGTCACGCACATCCTCAGATCTGACACAGATCCAATCGTTCTCGCCCGGCTACGCGCGGTGAGCCGCGCTATGCGCGACGCGGTGGACGCGACGGGAATTATTGTAGTTAAGGTAGGTAAAGAGGATACCGGACAAGCTTCGGTGCGGGGGTACTTAGATACGCTTAAGCACCTGCTCCGGAAAGGTCGTCTTGACAAGTCGGAGGTGTGTCATCCAGCGGCGAGGGGCGGGCACCTCGAGGTCCTTCAGTGGGCGCGCGAGAACGGGTGCCCGTTGGACGAGAAGACGTGTATAATGGCGGCGCAGGGCGGGCACCTCAAGGTGTTGCAGTGGGCGCGCGCGAGAAGCTGTTCACGGAACGCGACCACGTGTACATTCGCGGCAGAGGAGGGACACCTCGAGGTGCTGAAGTGGTTGCGTTTGAACGGATGTCCGTGGGACGAAAGCGCGTGCGCGGCGGCGGCGTTTAAAGGAAACCTGGATGTGCTTCAGTGATTGCGTGCGAACGGGTTGCCCGTGGAACAATTCGTGTGGGTTTGCGGCTAAGGGAGGGCAACTCAAGGTGCTTCAGTGGTTGCGTGCGAAAGGGTGCCCGTGGGATGCGGAGGCGTGCATGAACGCGGCGAACGGCGGGCACCTGGAGGTGCTGCGGTGGTCGCGCGCGAACGGCGCGCCGTGGGACGAGATGACGTGCACGGGGGCGGCGCAGGGCGGGCAACTCGAGGTGCTTCAGTGGGCGCGCACGAGTGGCTGCCCTTGGGACGATCGCACGTGCGCAAATTCGGCGGGAGATGGACACCTCGACGTGCTTCGTTGGGCGCTCGCGAACGGCTGTCCGTGGCATCCGAGGACGTGCGCGAACGCGGCGGCAAGGGGCGGGCACCTCGAGGTACTCAAGTGGATGCGCGCGAACGGCCACGCTAACCAGAATATTTGGCATTATTGCAAGTTGGCGGCGCGGGCGAATCAACACTGGAAGGTGCTAGCGTGGCTGCACGAGAACAAGGCGTAGGTATATTGGTAGCTGTTGATTGCTTTTGTTTTGTAAATGTTTTCACTGTTTCTTTCACCCTGACTTGCATGGACGTGTTCGCGTCACTTCGTGCCGCGTCGGTGTTGTGTTGCCGCGATGACCACCGCGCACGCGACGTCTTCAATAACCGTTGCGCTGTTCCGCACGTTGGCGGGCTTGTCCGTGGTCGAGGCGTGTTCCATAGGCCAAGGTGTTTTCGGATCACCGGTGAGTGCTGCGGAGGAGGCGAGGGAGTTGCAGGCCCGACGCGGCGTGGACGAGTCCCCCGCTTCCGCCTCCGCTTCCGGATCCGCGGCTGCGTGGCGTGGCAACGCACGGTGCGAGAGCTGTTCGCACGCGCCGTTCGTGTTGAAACAAGTGGAGCGGATGTACCTCACGGGGGGTGTCGATGCGAACGCGTTTGCGTCGTCCGTGGTGTTTGAAGACCCCGCGGCGCTTGTGGAGGGCATCGACGAGGTTACGGAGGCGTTTCGAGCGGTGCAGGCGTTCGCGCCAACGAAAGCGCGTGAGTCATCCATCGAACGTATCGGGGACGACACATACGTCGTCAACACTGTGATGCGGTACAAACTACCCCTGACCGGTCCGGAAGGGATCACGGTGCGAAGCGAGGTGGTTGTGGATTTGGTGCCGAAAAAAAAAGATGGCATTCTCAACGACGCGGCGGATGAGCGCGTTTCCATCGAGCCTCAGCAGCACAGCCCCATGGAGTCTGGAAAAATATGCCGAATCGAAGAGCGGTGGAACGGTGCGAAACTGTTAGAGGGGTTCCCGTTCGACTTAATACGGCGTGGCACGGGGTTGGTGTCCTACGCCGCTACGAAAGCGGTTGTTTAATATAATCTTATCTACCATCGTCATCGTCAAAACGAACAACGAAATAACTCATTCGCCCCACGCTTGCCTTGCCTCGCAGTGCGTGCGCGCGATGCCGCCGGAGGACGGCGGCCCTTTTGTGCTGGCATGGTTTTTGTTTGCGCTCGCTTTGGCGAACCTGGTGTTGCGGGTTTTGTTCGTCGCACTCGCGCCCCCCAAACCCCGGCCAATCCACGGCCCGCCTTTGAAAACCTTAATCGTCCTCGGCAGCGGCGGGCACACCGCGGAGATGTTCGCGTTGCTTCGTTGGCTGCCCCCGACTCGGTACGCCCCGCGGACGTACGTCATCGCGGACACCGACACGACTAGCATGGCAAAAGTCACCGCGCACGAGGCGGAGATAGCACAGAGGTATGCCAGGACTGATGAGTACGGGCGAGGTGATAATGGGCAAATCAGAGTCGACACGATGACGAGCGATGTGTCTTCTCTTGAAACACGATTGCCAACCCATTTCGTGAAAACGCACCCGCGCTCGCGCGAAGTCGGCCAGAGCTACGCGAGCTCGATTTTCACGACGCTGAACGCAACAGCGCACGCGGTGTTGTTCTTCGTGACGGCTACGTTCTTCACAAGCGAAAAGCCCGATGTCGTTTTAGTCAACGGACCGGGGACGTGTTTGCCGATTTGCGCCGCCGCGTTTGCGTCGCGCGTTTTGTTTTTTCGAAAAGGGCCGGTGATAGTTTACGTCGAATCCGTGTGCCGCGTCACGTCGCTGTCGCTGACCGGGAAAATCCTGTACCACTCACGCATGGCGGACGTGGTGTTCGTGCAGTGGCCAGAGCTTGTTGCGAAGTACCACAGGGCGATGTACGCGGGGAGAGTGGTGTGAGGAGGAGGGGGAGGTTGGAATCGGGCGTGTACCGGGAAAGGAGTCGCGTTTTTAAAAGAAAAGACGGAAGAATTCTTGGCGTACAATTTAGGACGGCGGCAATCACCGGACTTTGGCAAGCATGGCTAGCGACGGATCTTTGGTGTGTTTCGAGAGAGCATCGTACAGAGAAACGCGCGTGTCACCACGAAGTCGTTCCCTCGCCGCTGTCGCGGCTTCTCGCGATGCCGACCGCGCGTCGCCCGCGGGGTCGACGGATTGCGCCGCCGCTAATTTCTGCGTCGCGCTCGCGTACGAACGAACGTCTCGCCTTTCTTGTTTCGCCGTGACCCCGTCCGCCGCATCAAGCGCGGAACGCGCAGCAGCTCGCACGTCCCGCACAAGCGCCTCACCCACCTGCTTGCCACTCGCTAAGCCGATGGCCGCCGCCGCCGCGGTGGCTTCGGCGCCGAGGCGCGCG
>Ga0115007_10001679_pt1 | contig 14043 bp, 9 predicted proteins | sample ArcOceMetagenome_2_FD_87166 | JGI IMG/M metagenome (GOLD analysis project Ga0115007, IMG submission 87166) | Marine eukaryotic phytoplankton communities from Arctic Ocean - Arctic Ocean ARC135M Metagenome | ecosystem: Environmental > Aquatic > Marine > Oceanic | place: Arctic Ocean | collected... | reverse complement strand
TTCCGGGACGGAAACCCTGAAATCTTTGTTGTTTCGCATCAGTTATCATTTGTGTAAAAATAGCCTTAGAAAACCGTCCAAGATCAGCTTCTACTCCATCAATGCGAATAGTAAATTCAGTTACAGAATCTTGTACTTGTTGAACAGTACATCCACGCATCGTTCCACCCGTAGTGACCTCCCCCTTCCATTCGTCATCATCTCTGAAATTTTGGACAGAAGAGTGTAGGATAATTGGCGAGCTTTTCTGTAATGACGATGATGATGATGATAATAGATTATTATTTTGATTTATTACCGTACGAAAGACTCCAGATGTAAAAGATTCGACTTCCTCCACGACACTGCAGCATGTCAAAGCAAGCACGATATAGATAAAATTTGGTAAATGAGCTCTCATCTTGTTAGACTAATGCACGTAGTTCTACTTCAGCTACAATGTGGATGTGGATAGCTAGCTAGGGGGTGTTTGCTTGTGAGTTGTGAGTGTCTTGATCTTGATCGGATGAAATGATAATGATTGTGATGTAGTGATGTTATCTGTTATCAATTCTCTGCAGAAGATCCATTACACGTGTAGATTTTGGAAATAAAAATTGAGATGCTTTTGGAGGCTTATTTAGATTTACTTATAGGAGGTATGCAATTGACACTCGGGTGCGCGCTTTGCGCGACTCATAGCGACGTACATTAATAGAAACATCGCATATCCAAACTTCTTTTGAACTTTGAACTCTATTGATTCTATTATTCTTAACTTATTGTCCCGTAGTTTCTTCAACAAACCTCCTAAAATGTTCTTCTAGTATAATATTTTACATATGCTTGCGGATGTCAATCCACAGGAGTGCTTCCGGCTAGTACTGTTGTGATGATATCATTTTCAACAAGAATTATCAGGCGTCCAATTATTGTCAGTCGACAAAAGATAATAAGATTGTTCTCTTTGTCAACAACAAACGTAAGACAGGGAAAAGAATCTCACCTGCGTGCTGATGAAAAATCAACGACATGCTTTTGGGCTTCCCGGGTTGTATTTTATGGTATCGAAAGCCCCGTAAGAATCGACCAAGGCTCGATCTTGGTAAATAATGACAACGGCATAATTGAGGCATGTTTTCATGGGGAGACAAAAGAACAAGCATTTGCTAGAGGAGAAATTAAATGTACATCGTTCGTCGATTTGTCGAGTATCAATACAGCACACTCATCACGCAGAGATAGTATTTTGTCACCGGGACTGATTGATGTTCATACACATATAAGTACATTAGGAAGAAATTGGGAAGGATACTCAACAGCTACCTCAACAGCTGCGAAAGGTGGGGTCACATCAATGATTGGCATGCCACTAAATTCATTACCACCAACGTGCTCAGTCGATATGGTTGAGAAAGAAATAGAGGAGGCCAATAATAATCAGTCTAAGCTTTATGTCGACGTTGGCTTGTGGGCAGGAGTATTGTCCGAAACTGCATCACTAAGTGATCAGTTAGAGGAACTATTACGTCATCCTAATGTTCTAGGCATTAAAGCCTTCTTGTGTCCATTGCCACCAAATGCTGGTTATCAAGCCGTTACACCCAAGCAGCTACTGGAGGTAGCAAAAATGTGTACTGAAAGGGTAAAAAAAATCTGAGTAGTAAAATGCAACTACTTTTAAGCTTAATATATATTACAGTGTTTGAGCTTATTCGTATAAATTATAAATTTGTGGCAAAGGCTTTCATTACGGATTCGTCTTTCTCATAGAACTCAAGACCTGCATAACTTTGTTTTTTTTCTTCTTATTTTTACCGCTACTACTTCTTTGAGGTTGAACATTTTTATCCCTCCGAGGGCTTTGTTTGACCTTCGTCGTCCCAATGGACGAAATAATGGACGGACTACTACTGACTGAAGCAGGAGCCGAAGGCATTGAAAACGTTTTCCGTAGTTCCTCGATGGCATCTTCATACTGAACCCCTTTGCTCTGAACCATGTTGATTTTGTCAACAGTAACAAAACAGCGTCTATCATGAGGTCCATATTCATTTTTCTGTAGCTGCAAAATGCGATTGAACATCTGCAAAGAGAGACGCGGTATTATTAAATAAAAATAAAAATCGTAAGTGAGCGACGCAGATAATAATAAAAATACTGCTGTGTAAAAGATCTCCACTTCAATGTCTTACCAGTGCAGCCTTTTCTTGGTCTCCTTTTAACAGATTTGACAAAGCTAAGTGATCCATGGTCGCTATGATCGTGTCATGTGCACCTCTAAGCAAAATTTGCTGCTCCATGAGTGCGTTTTCTAGTGCTGTAATGGCAACTGGGAGGTCTTTCGTCACAAGTTTGATGAATCCTATATTTGCTCTTACGATTGATATGTTAAGAGAGATCGATTGTCCAGACATGGCATTTCCGATATACAAACTATCACTCAATGCTCCAAATTGGATATCCATAGAATCTCTGTAATAAGAGCTGGCTGCGACTGGCTGGCCTGACATATAAGCAAGGCATCCGAGATTATTGAGAATCTCTTTAAATAGTATAGTAGAAGAGAAAGAAATCAGGACTAAGTGAGTGGATATACGAGTCAACAGTTCTTATCGATATTCTAAATGAAACTACAATGCTTACCAGCCATCTGTAAACGGTCTTCTAGTGTCGAGCATGATACTTTAGCACATATCAATGCTTCTTCTAGCCGTGCATGGGCTTCGGCGAACTCGTTGAGTGCATATCGACATATTGCTAGCCTGACTAGGGAGGACTGTAAGGAAGCAGGTAACAACTGTAAGAGGAATAAAAGCTCAACGAAGTAATTCAATATTATAACTGCAATTTGAAACTTACAATATAGTCTGGATGATTGTCTCCCAAATGATCTTTCCTGCTCTCGACTGCGCGACTGAAATAAGAAAGAGCTTCCTCGTAATCTCCTTTCAAGAGATTCAAGACACCTAAATTATGCAAGCCAACGCCGATGTAAGTTTTGAAATCAATCGTCCCGAGGCCCATATCTGATGTCGGGTTCTTCTCCCGAAAATTGAGAGACCTTTCAAAGAAAGAATAGTATGAAAATACAACGCCCTCGATTAGGGTGATAGACTGATCAATTTCGTCATGCTTTAAGTGCGTATGAGCAGCTTGCTGTATAGAGGCAATAGTCTGCAAACCATTACCGACTCTAGTATTATCTGTATTTGATGGACGGATTTCACCTGGGTGAATCAAATTCCGTCGCATCCTTCTCGCTCGCCAAATAGCTCCGTGGACTCGATTTGCCCAAGTGGCAGCAACAGATGTATCAGCTCTACCAGTATTTTCACTCAAAAGCGACAGAGTTATATCACCAGGAGCGATACCATCAAAAGAATCCAAGGAACTTAGCAAAACCGGTGCCTCGTTTGCCTGTAGATCGGAAAAATTGATTTTTATTGTCCTGTCATCAGTAGAAGTACCCTTGGGATATGATTCTATTTTTGAATCAGAAAGAGCATTCGTCTGGAAATCGGGATCAGTATCGGGGTTCTCAGCATCCAGTGAACGATTCATAGACATGGGACTACTGAATGCGACTGGCACAGCACTTGAAAATGGATCTTGTACAATATCTGTGAAAGATGTCTCCCGCAAGGCTGCCCTTGTGTCGCTTGCAAATTTTTTCATTTCGCTCTGAATTTCATCATAATCAAATGCTACTGGCTTGAAACCTTCAAAGCCACTGGCATCTCCTTCATTATTGACGTCTATTGCAAATTCATCTGCCTGCCTAAAAACGCCATAGTCAAGTTTTCGAGGATTTGGTCCATCCACATTCTTGTTGGTCGAAGGTTGGTCATCATTAGAGAAATAGTCCGTTCTTGGATCTTCGATAGATAAGCTTCTTCCGTGGGCTGTGATAGCAGCCACTTCTTCATCCATTGTAGACTGACTGTTTTGTATGTTTGTATTAGAAGAAAATGATGGCAACTCTTCCATAATCGTTTTCTTCGGTTTTTGTCCTTTCGATTCTATCGCATTGTTGATTTCACGCTTTATAAAGGCCCTTCGTCGCAATTCTTCCTCAAGCCATGCTGCACTATTATCTGAACCCTGTAGGTCTTTCTTTGGGGTCAATTTTCGGTAAGAAGCCGTCGTTGCCTTCCCTCTCGCTATCGACTCGCTTTGACTGTTCTTTCTTTCTTGCGTAGCATTAGTCGCGACAGTATCTTTTCTGTCACTACCGGACCACTCTATTGTCTCTTTCTTCTTCTTCTTATCGAGTATCAAAATTGAACTGCTATTCTTGCGCATGATTTCGTCGTCCTCGTCGTCTTCTACTTGTACCACCTCAATAGCTTGAACTTCCACGTTTTTACCAACATCACTCTTGGTTGTCCTCGTTAGGGATGATAGGAAGTCGGCGGCAATACTAGCATCCGAATTCACAGGCGCAGATTTAAGATTTTCACCATTTTTTGGATCATGTAAATTACCTTTTTCATCATTGTGTATATTGTTGTTGTCATTGGATTCTAAATTAATGTTAGGTTTCACATAATCGGTATCAACTTCTTCTCTGGATGTAGTAGTTGTCGTGATGGCAACATCAACAGCAGGACTAGTTTTAGTTTTTGTATCGATTTCGTTCCGTATCTTACTATTCTCGGTACCACCACCAACGTTGTTGTATAGTTGCTCGTTCATGTCGGATAGGGACGATTTCAACGACATAATGTCTCGCTTAAGATTTGCCAATCTATTGGATTCACTACCCTTATTTGATGTTAATTGATCAGCAGTAAGTGTAGCAGCAGCTCCGGAATCATCATTAACATTAACTATTGTTGTTGTTGCTTTTTGTTTTGTAGGTCGCGGTGGGGTTGTCTTGGCTCGTCCTCGCGTTACCACGAAATTTGATCTGTTCAATGAACGTTTCTTTGCTTCTTCAATCCGTGAGAGTGACGGTGGTTCATCGTCGTACGATTTTGTTCTAGTAAAGCTCGAAGTTGAAGTGAAAGTCGAAGTTGGAGCTGCACCCGTCACCGACCGTCCACTGAATGATAACTGTTTCTTGATTTCCTCTTTCACTAATAGAGATGGTGGCTCCTCACTGGCATTGGCATTGGCATTGGCGTAGGTGTTGGCGTCGTCGTCACCGTTATTGTTCTTGTCGTTATTGTCAACCGATAACGACTTGGAGTTGATTTTGATCGCCAACGATGGCGGTTGTTCGATCGCCAGCGGTGGCGGTTCTTCTACTTCGCTAAGATCATCGTGATTGTCATCCTTCTCTGTTGTTTGCCTCGTTATAGTAGTAGTTGTCGATCGTATTATTATCGGTGGTACTACAAGTTTCTTCTTCTCGATTATGTTGGTCGGTATTGATGACGATGATCCCATCAATTCATCACGGTCAAGATCATTATTATTATCGTCGTCATTAGATGATATTAAATTATTTATTTGTAAGGTTTGTAAGGACGAATCGTGGTCGTGGACATTTTTTTCATCGTCTGGAACAGATTCGGTTGTATTAGTGGTTGATATTTCGAATACTATGTTGTCCTTCTTATTACGTAGTCTCTTTTTTACAGCTTCATCGAACGGTGCCACCATATCACTGTTGGTAGTAGTTATTTGCAGTTCGTCATTTGGATATATCGTTTTATTGTTGTTGTTGTTACTACTCGTATGAAGTGGCTCTTGTCCTCCTTCAATTTCTTCTTCTTCCTTTTTCTCTTCTTCTTTTACTTTCTTCTCATCATCATCATCATCATCATCATCATCATCAGTATCCACACGACGAGGAGAGTCTGGAGGGGTTGATAACGGAGAATCCGGTAAAGGAACCGTTAGCAACGGATTTCCTAAAGATGGATCATCGATGTGAATTTTGATGAGATCTGGAGGGTGTTCGGCCGAATTCATGATGCGATAATTAATAAATGGTTACTGTTCGAATTGTTCAAAATTTCAACAGATTTCAAATTATTCGACTGAAATAAATAAATAAAGGCGTCGTCTTGAGAAAGAAGATTCAAAGCTACAAGGTAGGTACCATCCATGTGACAAAATGAATGTGTAACTTAGTGCCCATACGATTTCTGATAAGTAATATCTTCTTGGATGATGATGATACTTGTACTTTTAGATCAATGGCTTATTATTAGTATTGTACGTACATATATAGCAATAGCATTAATCTTGCATACACCATACATTGATGGCTCTTGCCAATGCCGAGTAAGGTTCACTGTTTGCTCTTTACAAGATTCGGGATAGTGCGGGTTTGGAAACTCCCCTTAAATGTTTGTTTCATTTTTTTTTCGCCAAAATGGTCTAGAATTTTGTTGATGTGTGATTATATACGTGATTTCAGATTTTATACCGGTATTTGCATGCATGATACTGATACAATACAAATACGATTACGATAGGAGATTGTGCTTCCGAATTTATCATTTATTCTTCGAGTTCAATGAACATTCATATGCTTGTCTCGGCTACCTTATTTCGTTAGATAGAAGAAGTCAAATAGCTTCTTGCTTGTTGTACTACTACTACTGCAGCCGTCGCACTTATTGTATTAATCAGCCAAAATGTCGTCCACTCAGCCAGAATGGATGAAAAAATTCCAAGAAATTGGTCAAAAGGGAGAAGAAGAAATTACGGCTGTGGTAAATGATGGAATTGTGAAAACAGTTGAACCTTCGAAAAGAGTTGATTTGGACGATACGGACGCTCCAGTTGTCACTCGTAGTAGTACTACTACAAATGATAACAACAACGTCGGTGATGATAACGACGATGCTGCAAAGTTTCGTTCAGTAGGATCTGAAACTGGAATTCGTAATGGAGGAGGAGAAGATCCCCCTGATGATGAAGAAGTAAAATATAATAATGATAATCAGGAGGTAATTCTAGACCAAGGTCGTATTTCACCAATTGGTGTATATGAAAGGACGTCGTCGACGGGTAAGAGCTATAGTGAATATGAAAAGTCTGAAAAGTCGATGTCTTCGTCGGTACCGGTACCTCCAAGAGTGAAACAAACGACGAATAATATGGAAAAAGAAAAGGAAGAAGAAGAAGAGGAAGAAAAGACGGAAGAAGTTCCACGTTTTGGTAGTACATCAGATTCCAAGGCGATGGAAGATCAAGAAACAGACTTTGGTGCAAGTTGGGTCGTTGATCCAAATAAGTTATTAAACGAAGAAACGACGATGCAACGCAAACCCGAGAGTTATTTCTCGGAGGAAGAAATTTCTGTTGATGAGGATGGAAACGATATTGTTCCTTCCAGTCGTCAGCTTCAGGAGAATACTCCCACGATGAGAGGTTATGATGATGATTATTTATCACGCAACAATGATAGAAATGTTCCCGCTTACACATCGTCAAGAAATGAAGGAGTTAAGACCACCAATAACGTTACTCGAATCGATACAAGCAAGGAGCAAGCTATTCGTCGATCAAAAGCGGCAGCAGCATACGATATTGAACAACAACGACAACGGATTCTCCGTAGTCCAGAAAAGGGAAAACGAAGTCGGATGAGTTGGGTAATTCCGATCTTAGTCTTTTTATTACTTGCTTCGGCTATCTTGTTGGTTGTTTTCTTCGTTGTTCTGAATGAAGATAGGACAATTTCCCCTCTTACCCCTACAATTGCACCAACACCAACAAAGTTTCCACCGATGGACCCAACAATTTCGACTAGCGGAAACGTCGATGCAGCCGCAACAACTGAATTTGATCCAGTTCAAAATAGTTGCAATTTCGATACTTTAAATCAACCAAGCATTATTGATCAATGTGAATGTGGTGAAGGATATGTTGATATTCTTGCCGATGACATTATTACTCGGTGGAATTACTACGTCGAAAATTTTATTCCATCCATTTATCCTCAATGGAATGATTCTATAGATTCTTGTTCTTCGGAAAATCAAGCTCTGTTGTGGTTGTCATCGGGAATCAATAACGGCGGAGAGATCAACAATCTGCAAAGATTGCAACGATATATTTTGGCTGTCGTATATTACCAACAAGGAGGAATCGAATGGAGACGCTCAACGAACTGGCTTTCTGAGAAGAGCATATGCGTTTGGGAAGGTGTCGAATGCAACGATAACTCATTCGTTCGTGTTTTGAATCTCGATCAGAATCGATTGACAGGCCAAGTAAGTAGTGATTCCTAGTAGTACTATGGGTTGTCGGACAGAATGAATGTGTTACGATTAACGATTACTCACTCTCAATTAATTTTATCCTTCATCCACCTTTGTTGTGAAGCTTTCCGATGCACCTACTCTACTTAATGCTATTGCAGGATATTATGTAGCAAATAACAACTTGTTTGGGTCCATTCCTAAATCATACTTTGCCAATGAGAGCTTGCGTTCCATAGACTTTAGCGACAATGCCTTGTCTGGCGAGCTTTCCTCTTTCTCACGGCGCACTAAGCTCACTGACATAAATCTCGCAATGAATAGCCTAAAGGGATTTGTACCGTGGTCAATTGACAATGCCGCTGGTCTGACTACTTTCAATGTTGAATCGAATGCCTTCTCTGGGACACTGCCAGATTCTCTTTTTGATTTGCCTCTAACGGATCTCGCTATTGGAGGGAATATTTTTACTGGAACGACGCCCGTAAGTCTTCCAGGGGTATCTACGCTAACTTCACTTTCATTAGGTCCCAACCTTTTCACTGGAGAAATAGCAACGAGTCTTAGTGAGCTCACAAATTTAGTACGATTATCCATGGTTGGGATCCCTGACCTAGGTGGGAGGCTTCCAGCTTCTTTTGGGATATCTTTGACTAATTTGGTTGAACTTTCTATAGCTGAAACAAGCGTTGAGGGGGATATTCCACTACAATTTTCTTCCATGACGAATTTGGAGATTCTCCGACTAAACAATAATAGTCTTGCACGTAACATCCCTTCCAGCTTGGGTCTATTGACGAATCTTGGTAAGTAAATATTCAATGCTCTCATCTGATGTTGGTCGATATGTATGTTTGTTGATTTCTAACTACGATTTTTGGTTTGCTTTTCATATTTAAATTCATAGAGAGTCTCCATTTAAATGAGAATGCTTTCTCAGGCACGGTACCATCTGAAATGGGATCACTATCTGTACTTCAAGAACTTCAACTCCATTCCAATAGATTAATTGGAACCATACCTGAGGAGATCGGCAATCTTGTTGACATTAGTAAGTTGAAATTTTAAAGGAAATTTGAAATGTGTAAAAATAATGATTTTAAAGAGAATATTTGTTATGGAATGAAATTTAAACCCTTCATCTGATTCTTATGCCTTTCTTTTTATTTATATTTGTCGATTGTTTTCCAACCAATAGGGACGCTCACGTTTGATGGTAATTTCATGGATGGCAGGGCACCGATTGGAGTGTGTGCGTTGAGAGATGCTGAGCTCAACAAGTTTATTGTTGATTGCCCTTCTCTTTTTGACGAGTCTCAAGTTGTTGTAGGGATAATTTGCAGTGTCCCTGATTGCTGTACTGAATGCATATGATAAAATGAGAATGATAACGTTTTATTGCTAAAGCTTCTTTTAGAACTAATTTAAATATACTAATGCCGATCAACAATTAATTATTGAAAAAGTTTAAGAAAATAATACAGTGATTGTCACGAGCTACAGTAGTTATTTTGTTTACAACTCGCAAAGGTAATTACTTTTACCTTGGAAAATGGATGGATCTACTCTTCAACCACCAATTTTGTAGTAGCCCTAAGATCAACCGGTTGTTGCCAATGCACTAAATGACATATAATAGAATTAGATTTTGTTTTCTTCTAAACGTGCTTGTTGTCTGAGTAAAATGACAAATATGCTACTCTTTGATGCATACCCACCATTTACTGGGTGTAGTTATGAATCATTATATGTATGCTGTTGGTTTAACCCATTTCATATCCCTGGTGGAGTTGGATCACAGCCTATAGTTTGAATGCAAAGATCCTACTAGTAGTCTTATTGGTCAGCTTGAGTGAACAGGGTCAGTCCTGCGCGAGAACATGACTGAGTGAGATGAGGATGACATTGAAAACTCAAAGCGTGAGCTATTGCAAGGCATAGACACAAAGTAGTGTGTTTTGAGGAGAGCTCTACATGCGTTATGAATAGTACAACAAATTCCAGCAAACCATCTGATCTAGTGCAATCCCAAATTCAGCACGGTCTATTGCACAGAGGATCATCGAATCCCTTATGTGTCATGCAAATTCTCAGCTAGGACTGGACCCGGTTGGTAGCTGTGTACCTTGGTTTGGCCCCTCTTCAAGTACAGCATCATTCATTTATTTTTTACATATGAGCTTCTACTGCCTACTATAAACAGCTTTAATTGTCAGTAGTAGATTGTATCCATGATACATTGCAAGTTGTGCCACATTTGAACATCATTCATATTGTAATTTTTGTTAATTCACTTTGTATTTCTTTTACTCATCCATAGGCACTTTATTATATATAAATCAAATCTTTCTTCAGAGATGAAGACTTATTAATGCTCTCTAGCTAGCTACAAGTAGTAGTAGTAGAGTTGCCTTGTTTATATAGTAATCACAGCATCAAACAGTGCTCAAATCTTGTTGTTTGAGCACGAAAAAAAGCAGCTGATGATCTGAATTCTGCAATAGTTTTAAGAAGCAATTGCAGGGTGTGAACAGCAAGAAGCAAAGGAGGGGATGATATACAGTGTTAATCAAAAAATGATGTAGTGCAGTGTAAATTTGAATCAATACAACTACTAGTAGTAGCTACAAGGTACATCAAGTAGTATGATATGATGTTATGATTATTATTTATGATAACCTCGATACAAGACTCAACTCATGACTAAAGCAGGATTCAGATTTTGCTTTGTGTTCCGCAAAAAACAACGTGTCTTATCACGCTCACTAAAATCGTCGATCAATCTTGCAAAAGGAAATTCACATAATAAATAATTTGTCGCAAGCTCACATCTCATATCCTCCCAGAAAGCAAAGAAAAGTAAGAATGTCATTAGACAATTCTGCATGCAAACGTACCGAAAAGGTCTAACTAGTAGTAAGAACTACATTATATTTAAGTTCAGATCCAGTATCACCCGAAACCATAAGTCTACTAGTATATACGATGGCGCTTACTCCAGATGATGAGGAAATTGCATCCGAATATAGGAAGATGTTAAAAATGGGGCTTCCAGAAGGAGCGGTTATGCAGAGAATGGCGATAGGTGGCGTTCCACAAAATATTCAAGATGCTGTACTTTCTGGAGATGATACCCTCCCTAATAATAATACTAATGGAGGAGGTCGTGTCGGTGTTGGGGAAAATAATACTGATGGATCAGACGGATCTGGATCAGACCCTCCTACCAGTACTGACGCAATATCTGAGAGAGAATATCTAGAAGAAGAAGAAGAAGAAGAAGAAACAGAAGTAGATTACGAGGAAGAAATTATTGAAGATGATGATCTAATGGAAGAAGAGGTCATAGATGATGATGACGACGATGACGAGTTTGAAGAAGAAATCTTGGAAGAAATTGTCGACGAAGATGTAGAAAGACAGTACGCACCTAATTATCAGATTGCTCCCGAGAATCAAATGCGACAGACAGGACAAGGCATTGATGAATTAACTGCGCAGACTCAGAGAATGGAAGATATGAACAATGATGCACCTATCCAGCAGCAACCAAGAAGGGACCAAGTTGAGTATCAGCTACAACTAAGAAGGGAACAAGTTGAGTATCAGCAACAACAACAACTAAGAAGGAAGCAACAACCTCCACCGAACAAGATTTTGGTGAAAAGGGAACCCGAAAAACCTTTACCATCTCCCAGTGCATGTTGGTACTGGATCTTGTGTATAATCCTTTTGGGACTGATCGGAGCTGCTGCAGGAGGTGGATATTGGCTAACCTTGCGAGATGGAGATGATGTATCAACTATACAGCCACCAATTCGCACGACACCACCAACAGCAGCACCTTCAGTTGGTGTTTCTACATTCTTCGATGATGTTCAGGGTGGAGAATGTGACTTTGATGGTGTGTCGAATCCTAATCCTATTGATCAGTGTATTTGTTTTGGAGAGATTGGTATAATCGAAGCAGACATTAGAGAACGATATCGTTTTAACCTCGAAGGTTTCATACAAACTTATTTCGAAAATTACGACGATGATATCAGTTCTTGCAGCCCAAGAAATCAAGCTCTGGTCTGGATATCTTCTGGCTACGATGTAGAGCTAACCACCACCGAGAGAATACAAAGATTCGCCCTTGCGACTATTTTCGCGTCTCTAGGTGGTACTCAGTGGAATAATAGTGATAACTGGCTAACATATGACAATAGTTGTACTTGGTTTGGTGTAGCGTGTACCGATGGTGCGACTACAGAACTAGTTCTGGATGGAAACAACTTGGTTGGAATGGTAAGTACAAGTATGTTGAATATCATTGAAATTGTTTATGGTAGTATGAAATGGCACCTTACGTATTCTTTTCTGGGCTTTCATCCTTTCAGCTTCCATCTCAAGTAAGTATGTTGGAAAAATTACAATTTCTAATGGTAGCGCGGAACAAAATTGACGGACCCATACCAGTCTCATTGTTCTCGTTAGAAATGATTGGAACCGTCGATGTTGGTTTCAATAGCATGACTGGTGTTATCCCCCCAACTGTAGGCGATGCCATATATCTCAACTCGTTGAATGTAGAGAATAATTTTATGAGTGGTCGTCTGACAAAAAGAATTGGTGAAGCAAGAAATCTGGGTTATCTAAATTTGAAATCGAATCAATTCGCATCTGAGCTCCCCATGGAATTATTCGGTCTAAAGCAAATGATAGAACTCGATATCGGAGACAACCAATTTAGAGGTACAATCTCCCAGGAGATTTCAAAGCTAAATGGGCTCAGCAGGCTTACACTTGGTCCTAACTTGTTTACAGGAACCATCCCATCGACCATCAGTTCTCTCAGCCGTCTGAGCTACCTATCTGCTCGTGGAATCAAAGGCCTTAGCGGTCGCATCCCTGCGGAATTCGGATTTAAGCTCACGAATCTCCAAGAAATTATTATTTCTGACACAGGTATTGAAGGCAATATCGATACTTCGTTTGGGATGCTACCAAATCTAGAAACACTTGAATTCAGTAAGAATCAACTACGAAGTACAATTCCTTCTGAGCTAGGAAATCTCAAGAATCTTGGTAAGCGCCATCGTCTATATATACGCGTGTTTAAAGCTTTGAAAAGTTGCGATTTTGTACTAATTTTTTCTTGTTTTTATTTCTTTCCCTGTTCCTTCTTGATTTCTTAGTCACTCTTAACTTGGAACAAAATTTCCTCGATGGTACAATTCCAGAGGCTATAGGCAACATTTCGACGTTGCAGCAAATAAGATTAAATAACAACTTGCTCGAAGGCGGCATTCCAATTTCAATTAGTAATCTGAGCTCTTTGGGTGAGTAAAATATTTTTCTTATGGCAGCACACATGCAGATGGTCTCATCGTATGTTTGATCATGATATCGTACAAAAATGAAAGTCAAACGGAACAAATAATACGATCCTCTTCTTATACCTACTTCATTCTTTTCTTCTGTAATCGATCTTTTTTCGTTTTAGAAACCATGCAACTAGAGGCAAACCGATTGGAAGATTGGGTGGAAGATAAGATATGTGATTTGCGCAAGGACCGTTTAGATGTTTTCGTGGTTGATTGTCCTATCGAAATAGAAAGTGCAACTGGTGTAGAGATTTTTGGTGTTGTATGTGAAATCCCAGAGTGCTGTACTAAGTGCGTTCTACAGTATTGAATAGTTGAAGAAAATGAATAACTGAATCAAGAAACTAGATTCAGGATAGAAAGCAAATATATGTTTAAACAATAATGATAAGTTTATTACTATCTTGTTTTTTTTCAATATTTTGCGTTCTGCTTATATACAAATCTGTGACAATATGAAGATTTTTAGCTAGATTTCCAACAGGAATTGTACAGCTATGTTTTGTTATTTTTGACATACTGTATACTAG
>Ga0115007_10001678_pt1 | contig 14043 bp, 16 predicted proteins | sample ArcOceMetagenome_2_FD_87166 | JGI IMG/M metagenome (GOLD analysis project Ga0115007, IMG submission 87166) | Marine eukaryotic phytoplankton communities from Arctic Ocean - Arctic Ocean ARC135M Metagenome | ecosystem: Environmental > Aquatic > Marine > Oceanic | place: Arctic Ocean | collected... | reverse complement strand
TATCAGTGTCGTGGGAAGATCTGCCCACTTTGCCCGACATTTTGTTTGATGACAATCCAGCGTAAGTGCTGTCAAAACAAAAGAGAACACACAACATCTTTGATTCGTAATCCTGGAAAATACACGTGCACAACCACTTTTTTCTTTTTACTTTTTTACTTTTTTACTTTTTTACTTCTTTACTTTTTTCTTTCACCATTCAAATTACCATTCAACTTCAACTAAACACACCAACAGTTCCGATGAAATCATTTCTTTAAATTTAGTTGGATTGGGGTTGCAAGAAATCTCTGACCGCGTTGGATCAACCTTTACATCGTTGCGTTCTTTAAAATTGGATTCCAATAAAATCTCTACCATCCCCAACAATATTTGTCAATTGCCTGAACTACGAGACATCAGTGCTGTCAAGAATGCCATCGTCTCCTTGCCGTTCAACATTGGTTTGTTGGTGAATTTGCGCACGTTGTGCATCCCCAACAACCGTCTCACTACTTTACCAACAACGATGAAACTGTTGGTACACTTGTCCGTGTTGAACGTTGAATGCAACCACATCCGATCCATACCAATGTTGGGCAATTTACCATTGAAACGAATCAATTTCAACAACAATAAAATCACCTCCTTGATGAATGTATTTACCACAACCAAAGACGTGAAACGAGGCACTTTTCCACTGGGGCAATCCTTGTTGGTGTTGTCCTGCAACAACAATCAATTGGACTGTTTGCCTTCGAAAATATCTACCGCAGTGAATTTAAAAGAATTGTATTTGGCAAACAACAAATTGATTGCATTGCCTTCCACGTTGGGTAATTGTAAAAAAATAGAAAGGTTTTGGGTGGATTGGAATCCTAAATTGACAGAAATCCCCGTCAGCATCTCCAATTGGCATTATTTGATCGAATTGAAAGCGGAAGGATGCCCAATCAGTCGACCACCTCCGGAATTGATGTTTAAATCAGGTGGTCGACAAACCAAAAAAGATTGCACTTTGATCGTCCAATGGTGTTCCAAATTCACGCAGCAAACAACTACGAACAATTACCGTGGTGTTATTGCAGATTTACAAAAATGTTTGGAACGAATTGGTCAATACGATCCTGAAGCAGAGGAGGATGCCGAGTTGGAGAAAGAAGAGAGGGAGGAGGAGCAGGAGGACAAGAAGAGCCAAGCCGGTGAACTACAAGATTACGACAGTGACGACGACGAAGACAGTAGTGTGAACAGCAGCCGCAGCAGCAACAGGAGCAACAAGAAAAAGACATTGACTTTTTACCAACAGTTGTGTGATGTGTTTGAACCGAACGTTCGAGCTTTTCCTAAAAATTCAGCCAAAATCGCAATGATGATGGAACCGGATTACGACGATGGTGGTGTGCCGTTGTTTTACACGTTTGTGTTGGATGCGCTGTACGAACGCATTTTACCTTTGTTGCAACCCAATTACGAAGCGTTAACAATGATACCGGGGGCACAAGAAGCATTGCAAGATGAATTTTTTTTACATTCAAAAGAAGACTTGATCGAAGCCATTGCCGAATACGACGATGCGTATGGTCCAATTGGTGCGTTGTACAAAAGTTCTCAGTTCAAGAAATGTTCCTGTGTGGATGCACGTGGAAGAAAACGGGTCTGTATACCGCCCGGCCCCGGTAAAATGTGTCAACGTAAACCTGTGGTTTGGGTGAGAATGACCATTACAACCCCGGAACAATACCAATACCATCAATTGAAAAGAAATGAAATTAAAACAATGGTGTCAGCATTGAACGATTGCAAACAAAAAGCAACGTTGTATTTAGAATCAAGAATGGGCAAACGGGCAATGAGCAAAAGAGGGAAAGCATTGGCCAAAGAAAGCCGTGTCATCAAAAGAAATACAGCACGCAATTTCAAAAACAAGATCAAAAATAAAAAGGTGAGTCAAAAAAGCGAAAAGAAAAAGAAACACAGGATTGAGACTTTAAAAAAAAGTGAAGTGAAATACCGAAAAGGATTGCTCAAAGAACAACAAAAATTAACAGAAGAAGAAGATTTAGTGTTTGGCCAAGCCAAAGAAGAATTGGACGCGCGCTTGATTACAATTGCGTTGTTGCTGGACAAAGGCAATTGTTTGGAAAACAGTGACGGTGAAGAATTGGATGAATTGAACGAGGAATGGGCAGAAATCGAGGATAAAAACGAAGAAAAAGATTTGGTCGAAGACATCGATGACTTGGAAGAATTGGACAGTGACGAAGAAGAACAAGTTCGAGTCCAAGCAACGCAAGATCGAATGTCTTGGTTTGAATTGATCAAACACATGCGTGTTGTAGCCGAAGAAGAATACGTTCAAGAACAAATGAACATTGTCAGAGAAGCAGTGGAAGAACAATTTGCATTGTTGAAAAAAGTCATGAAATCATGGAACAGCAGTGCCGTCAAGACTTGTTACGAAGCTTGGCGTGATTGGGCAAAGAAGATGGCGAAATCAAAAAAAGACTCGGTGTTGAGTAAAAGCAAAGCCAGTGAATTGAAAACGCAAAGCGCCGAGCAGAAATTAATGTACGAAGCCATGGAAGCGGAGAAATGGACAGAAGGATGGGATGAATTTACAGAGCGTGTGTTTTTTGAACATATCGAAACGGGCGAAATTGCTTGGGACGTGAAACCCAAAAGGGGATTTGTCTCCAGGAAATAAGTTGTGTTGTACATGTAGTAGTCGGATCTAGTTTATTAATGTATGTATGTGTATTATTAAATTACTTGTTACAAAAAAAAGGTGTCATGTATGTATACCTGTAAACCTAATCAACGTTTGTTTACCGTATGTTTATGTACTGTAAAAATAGGTGGAGTTTTTGGGACGATGGCAGCCAGCGCTGTTCATTCCACACCTCTCAATCAAAGTAGCAACCTACTTCTAAATCATCGCCTTTGGACGTCATGGCCACATTCTCTGAAAAAAATGCCCACTTTCCTCCTTCCAACACGTTGACAAGGTTGTAGGTGTTGCCTTTCAGGTCGGAGCAGTTGTACGTGCCTGGATTGTCGGTGCTGGTGCAAGCACACATCCACGGCCAACAGTACCACAGGCAACTACCCAAAGTCAAGTGACACGACAAACCAACGCATTTCCCTTTGCAGCAGCAACCGTTGGTGGGGCATCTGACTCTGTAACATGCGCAGCATGGATGTTTTTGTTGGTTCGCTGGGAGTTTCCGAGCGTACGCACGAGCAGCACCGAGAGTAATTGGGCCGTTGTCTCTAACCATGCTGGCGAATGATGGTGGTGTTTTTGCAGTCACTTTCCCTTTTCCTGGCATAATTATTGAATGAATTTAAAACTTTTGCTGGAGACTGGTTGGGTTCGGTAAAAATGTGGAACAAGAAGAAAAAGAAAAAAAGGTAAGCGACCAGGTTGAAGAAGGGTGTGGGTGCTGGGTGTGCGTGGGATGGGCATTTTGTTTTAGAAACCATTATGGGTCGGAATGGGGAAGGCGAGGGTGATGGCGACGGACGGGGTGCAACTCCCGGGGCAACTCACGGTTTCCTTCTTTCTTTTCGCCAAATTTTTTTGTAGGACGATTTCGAGGGCCAGCATGTCCCTACCGTCCTCAGAAACAAAGAAATTCCACGGAGGGTTAGGTTGGGCACTGTCTCTGGGCACGGGCAGCTCCCCTCCTCCTTGCACAACTTTGAACGCACATACGAACAAAGATGAGTTCGTTGGACTCCGATGATGAAAGTAGGATGAAAACGCAAGCATTTTATGATGACATTGACGCTTCTTTGGCGGAGTTTATGTGCAAAGGTGATCTGTTTGCTGAAGACGTCCTGCTGGATGATGCCCAGCTGAGTACATGCGAGAAGGACGATGAAAACTTCAACGTTCCTTCAACCACAATGGAAATGGACATGAAAACAGTGCACGCTGATCAGACCATGTGCGATGGTGATCTGTTTGCTGAAGACGTCCTGCTGGATGATATCCAGCTGAGTACATGCGAGAAGGACGATGAAAACTTCAACGTTCCTTCAACCACAATGGAAATGGACATGAAAACAGTGCACGCTGATCAGACCACGTGTCGTCATAATTCACCTACAACCCGCAACCATTTAACTTGCAGCATGTTGTCCGGACATCTTGACCAACTAACATTTGTCACTCCATTCTTTGGTTGCTACTGGCGAAACCGAAACGACAACATCTGTGGTTTTCCACATGTCGGGGTTGCTCGTCTTTCAACATCATTAGAGGATCAATGTTTAGACTACCAAACATGGTTGATGAAACAAAAGAGTGCAGGTGTGGACGTCTCCAAAGACACGAAGGAGCACCACACCAAAGTGCATGTCTCCTTCACACTCAATGGTGAAATATATTCACAAAGTAACCCTTCCAATATCAAGATTGTAGCACGATTCTGCAGTTTGGTCAGTTTGAAAGAAGAAACAACAGTGTCCTCTTCAACTTCGAGTACTGGTGTTGGGAATGTTGGGAATGGAAAAGTAATCAAAGAAGTTGGGGAACTAGTGAATCGCAGTCAAATGATATCATCATCAGTTTCAAAGTTTGTGTCCTTTGTCGATGGTGTTGTTGATGATGGTGTGAATGGTCAAATCACTAGAATTGATCGATCTATTGACCGATCCAATAGTGGGCACGTGCAGTTCTCCGTTTGGTTATCACCTACTGTGACGCGTTCGTGGAAGTACAAAAAAAAGACGGGCGATAAAACGCGAAGAAAGGAGATGTGGACACATAGACCAATGACAAGCATGGTCGATGCAAACAATCTTCCAGGTGAAAGGCACGTCTTGGAAGTGAAAGTGTACGCAAAGGTAGATGCGGGTACGGATGGAAACGGGGATGCGGATGGAAATGGGGACGGGGGTGGAAATACAAATGGACATCGACACGACAGTGGACAGTACTTTCAGTGTTTGGGGACAATACAATCACCTGCTTTTGTTTTAGGTTCAAAACATAGCCTAGGTCGATTAATGTGCGGAGAAGTTGAAAAAAGAGTAGTGACAGGAAGCAACAGGATAAGAAGAAAGAGAAGCGGCATCAACCAGAAACAAGAGGAGTATTCAAACATCTCTTCCTCTGCACAAAACCTCACGGAGCAGCAACCACCACAGAAAAAAATGCGTGCAGTGGTGCAAATACAACAGATACAACATATAGAACACGACAACAATATAGTGTCGCCTGACGAAGTTGGATTGGAAAAGAAACTTCAAACACGAATCATGAACACTACTTCCTCCAAGATCGATCATAGTTCCATGAAAGTGACAGAAATCAGGGAAAAGGAGGAAAAGGAGGAAAAGGAGGAAAAGGAGGAAAAGGAGGAAAAGGAGGAAAAGGAGGAAAAGGAGGAAAAGGAGGAGATGGCAACGACAGAGACAAAAGAGAAAGGGAGAAAAGAAGCGAAAAGAGAAGAGGAAGAGGAAGAGGAAGAGGAAGAGGAAGAGGAAGAAGAAGAGAAAGAGGAAGAGGAAGAGGAAGAGGAAGAGGAAGAGGAAAAAGAAGAAGAAGAGGAAGAGGAAAAAGAAGAAGAAGAAGAAGAAACGAAAGAAAACGAAGAACATAGTTGCGGAGAAGAGAAAGAGAAAGAGAACGAGAACGAGAAAAAGAATGGGGTAATATCTGTTGTTGCCGAAGAGTGTATAGGACCAACCACTGCGCTTTTAGACAAAACAAGAGAGGAAGATTATAGGGTGCCATCCTTCGTTGAAATGGTCAGAGACAGCGGCCCCATCACACTTGGTGATGCTCGCATGTTCGCAAGAAATCTACCCTCCAACCAACAAAAACATCCATGCTGCGCATGTTACAAAGTTAGATGCCCCACCAACGGTTATTGTTGCAAAGGGAAATGTGTTGGTGTGTCGTGCCACTTGGCGTTTGGGACTTTCCTCTGGTACTGCTGGCCGTGGATGGGTGCATGCACTGATACACACAATCCAGGTACTTATAGCTGTTCCGATATGAAAGGCAACACATACAACGTTGTGAAAGTGATGGAAGGGGAGAGAGGAAAGTGGGCATTCTTTTCAGAGAATAATTTGGCCATGGACCCACAGGGCGATGATTTAAACGTGGTAGGTTGTTATTTTGAATGAGACAATACCCGCGGACATCTGTACCCTAAGGAGATATCGACCCTGTACACCGGGTACATGCAAATAAAAAATAAATATAAGCTTCGCTTCATGCTTCTTGTGTACGTACACATGTAGTATACATGTGACCCTAAAAAATATTTTATAATAAAATATTGTTGACTGTTGACTACCCGGGTACTGTAGCACCCGGGTGCACACACAGATGTAGTGAAAATATAAATATATATATTTTTAGCTCCAATAATAAAATTAATTTTAAATAAATATATTAATGTCATACCTGTATTGAACTGTACACCCCGGTAATAATCATGTGTGTGCTACTCACACACTCTTCTTCTACAATGTTACACTGACAGATCTTCCCAAACGACTTGTCGCGCCGTCCTGCTCTTCGTCGCTGCTGCTCTCTTCTTCTTCTTCATTGGGCAAGATCTTCACCAACACTTCCGCCGGTTTGCAATACGTGTGAAGACCCCATGCAAAAGAGCGTGTAAATTTAGTTTGCACCTGCAACACGCATGAAAGTGTGAAACACAAAAAAAGACAACCAAAAAGAACAAAAAATAGAGTGAGTCAAGTCATCCACAAATGTTCACGATTATTTTCCAAAATTTGTCTTGCGTACTTTGGCCATCAGAGGATCGTCCGATCTTCCACTCATGGGGTCAGCGTCCATCACGCGATACCTGGATTCGACTTCGACACGCACGGTAGGCCACGCCATCGCTTCCAACACATCCATTTCTTCCTTGGACAATTCCATGGAATCGTTACCAAAACCATGAAAACCACCCCCACCACCCCCCCCCGTGGCCCCACCGCCACCAATGCCACCAGTACTCTTTCCATCCTTTCCACCCTCTTGACGGAGCAACGAAGGTGCACCCACGGTGTTCTGGGGGGAACGAAACCTTTCCCGTAACCCTTGCAATTTGGTCTGTGCACCCAACAACGCTGGGCTGCTCATCGGATGCCCCAGAACACGATCACCTGCCAGTAAAAATAAAACAACAACACAAAAAACAATGAGACACTACGTCCAAGCATTTCTAACAGGAGCAAACACACTAGTTCCTACTCACCGCCATGTTCAAACAGGCCGTCGTTCACCGAGCGTGCTCGGTTGTGGCGCACGTCCCGCATGCTCTTTGCGTGCCCCCCCCTGTCCCCATCTCCGGGCAAAGGGACTCCATTAACTTCATTATTTCCATTCCGCACATTTAAACTTGGATGTGGTGGCATCGATGCACGCCCCTTTTTTTTGCCGCCGAACGGTGGTATCCCACCACCATCTTCTCCATGGACGGTCTCGTACAACACATCAATGCGTACGGGTGCCATGTACTCGCTGTCTGGGCAAATGACGCAGATCTCTTCGTTGCGCAACATGAAATCCACGGCTGACCAAAAATAAAAAAAAAAACATATAAAAAAGGAAAAACAATGTCAATGGTGAAAATACACACTGGGAACACACACACAAACACAACGGCACACAACCATCTTACCGTCATAAGTATCACCCCCAGACACGGTTCGGCAACTGGCCAGCAACACAGCACGCGTGTACGCCAGTGCGTTCTTGGTGATGTAATGATCTTTTTCCACATTAAATTCATCACTGTTGCCACTGCTGCCCTGGTGGCAGTCGTCCCCTTCTTCCTCCTCCTCCCCGACCCCAATGCAATGGTGACGCCGAAACAAATCGTAAATTTGACTGAACAAACTTTGAATGATGATGTCACCACTGGCACACACGTATTCCTTGCCATCTATGACCACCGTATCACGCACCACGTCTTTGTACACTTGTGCCAGATCTTTTGCTTGATGTCGATCATCCACCACAAAGCCTTCGACTGCCAAAAAAATACCCACAAAGAAGAACAAAGAAGAACAATCAAATCAAATCAACAACAAAACAAAGTCAGTCCCAACATCAACCCAACGCCAAACCACCACAGATCAAAACACATCCACACCAAACACGAACTCCCACCAACACCACACACGCACCGGTCTGCCCATTCGATTTCGCCGTTTTCATCAACACTTGTTGATGCAACCAATCGCTCGGAAACCGCAACCATCGATCCCCCGCCATACTCTTTAACGTTTTGCAGTACTGATCAATTCGATCGTCCGGATTTTTCATCTTGTAGATGTCCACTATGGCAGCACATGTTTTTTTCACCCGTCGCAATTCCGGTTGGTTGATTGCTTCCTGTATCGCCACTATCCACATGTGCAAATCGTCGGAATTTTCCACGGAAAATTTATAATTCGACTTCTCTTTGAATTTTCCTTGTCGCTGCGTGTTGTTGATTTTTTTAATGACACTTTTTTTACCCCCACCCGCTCGCAATTCAAAGGACGTGTTGGTCAAAGGACGGCACGTGCATCCTTCCAAATCCAAACAACCTCGCAACTCCAACCCATTTTTTTCATCGGCAAAATAAGAAAGGGTTTGACCACTCAATTCAATCCATCTTTTTTGGATTTTGGTACGGTATTTGCCCAGTTTGCCCAACCAACCACACAAACGAACGTCGTACCTCGAAGCACCGGGCAAAGAGACTCCCCCGTCCACGAATTGACTCAACGCCCAACCGTGCGCCTCGATCAATTGCTTTGACAACTGAGTGCCGGGCGCGACGGCACCGGTGGACAGCAACGAATCCAACAACGGCAACAATAAATTTTCAACTTGGTTCAACCATTGATCCTTTTCATCGATCAAATGCATGCTGGTTTTTAACAGGCCATCCATGAAAAGATTGTTTCGACGTACTTTCAAAGCTTCCAACCGTGCCAGTTCCAACCTTTCTTCTTTTTCATTTTCGGCGACCATCGGTGCAATGCCATCGGTGGAAAACAGGGACTCGGGATCATGGGCTTGCGCAAACAAGGATTTAATACTGATGGTGCTGGCATTGCTGCCGCGCCGTGACGTGTACGATTGAACACTGCTGAGGCTGCCGCGTCGGGGCGACGGCGTGGAGGACTTTTTGGTGATGTGGAGGGAAAGCAGATGGCTGCCGTTCGTGATGGTTTCTGTGGTGGCGGCGGTGGGGGTGGGTAAAAGTGTACTGCTGGTGGGGGTGTCGTCTTCCAGGCCGCTGTGCTGAGATTTGTAACTTTGAATGAGAGCGTGCGAACGACGTTTAGTACGTTTGTTGGACATGGCCGACGGTGGTCCCAAACTTTTTCTGGATTTCCCTCGAAGACGAACGACATCTACCCCCTAAATTAAACCAATTTTCATCTTAATTCATCGGACGGACAGACAGCTGACACCGACACCGACTTGAGCGTTCTCTGTGCCCTTCATTTTACGTGTTCATGAGTCACAGGAGTCACATGAACCACCTCCCAAGGACAGCAGTGTTACTCTCCCTGGGCCTCCGCGCCTTCCTCTACTTCACCATCGATCTCACTTCATGCCCTGAACTTGTCACTCCTTTGTCTTCCATGCACCGCGTCCGGGAAGGCCTCTCCTTGCAAGCCTCTGGCCATTCGCCGTACGATGGCGACATGTACCATCAACCCCCGTTAACTTTGTCAATCCTGAACGTGTTTTTTCACCCACAAGGCAGTCAACCACGATGGCAAGGCGTGCCACTCCATCTGTTGTTCTTCGTAGGCGATGTGTTGGTGGCTTGGATGATACGTTCCATCGTGGCCAACAAAATCAACCGGGACCAAGTTTTACAGTCGGTGTCCGTTGCCAACGCCGCCGCTACCGCTGCCGCCACCGCCGCTACGAGTGGCACCGGCCTGGGTGTCAGCAGTTGTTTGGAAGCCAGGAAAATCCTCTCTTCGGTCTCATCGTTGGAACCAGTCCCCAACAAATATTATGTACCCAGTTTTTTACGAGACACCACCACGATTCCCAATCTCTGCGCCGCGGCTTATTTGCTACATCCCTTTGCCTTAGGATCCAGTGCGGCCTGGGATTTGTCGAGTTTGGTACGAGTCACAACGGTGGGCAGTCTGTATTTTGTCTCCACTGGACGGTATTCTTGGTGGGCCAACGCTTGCTTGGCGGTGTCCGCGTATTCTGAAATACACCCGGTGATGTTTATAGTGGCCACAACGGCCATGGAAGTTGAATGTAAAAAGTCTGCCACGTCAAGGAAGGGCAACAACCAGGTGTCCTACATCCGTACACTGTTGAAAAACATGGGGTATTTTACGTTCTGGTTTGGAATCTTGCAATTGTGTTCCTACTATGTCGTGACACACTTCTTTGCCACCGCCACCACCACCGCGGCCGCCGCCAAATCTGCCGCCGCCGCCACTGCTACCACCACCACCATCACCACCACCACCGACTTCTGGTCCAACTATTATCAATCCATTCATTCCACTTACATTTGGCATTTGTCGGCGTTGGACCATACCCCCAACGTTGGGATTTATTGGTATTTTTTTGCCATGCTGTTCAATCGATTTCGGTCTTATTTTACTTTTGCCTTCAACGTACAACTGTTTGTGTACGTCGCTCCATTGGTTGTGCGTATACGAGGTCGGCCCTATATTTTATTCACCATTTTATCCTTTTTAATCGGGTTGTTGCGACCGTACCCGACATTGGGTAAGTTTGTGTTGCTGGAGTACTTGTCCAGGGTGTTGTTTTCATGTTGGTGTTTGTTGGTGGTGTTGGTGGTGTTGGTGGTGTTGGTGGTGTTGGTGGTGTTGGTGTTGTTGTTGGTGGTGTTGGTGTTGTTGTTGCAATCAAGAAAACTTACTGTTCTGTTGTTGTTGTTGTTGTTCATGTTGCTGTCCTCAGGCGATGTCGCTTTACCAATGGTAAGTCCCAATAAAATACAGCAATGTTGTCGACTACCGTTGGTCAAAGAGCTCATTTTCCCCCCTCTTGTTTGTTTGCTGCAGGTACTCTTGTTGATGCACCCCTACGTGGTGGCAAGAATGCGAAATAAAGTGTTGTTGGTCACCACTTCCTTTGTCGGTGCGTCGTTGTTACCGGGAATGGGTCGTTTATGGTTGTACCCGGGTTCTTTTTGTGCCAATCATTACTATTTTACCCAATTGACGTATTGCCTTTCAACGTTGATCTTAGTCAGCGAATTTTTAAACGCGGCATTGTTAAGAGACCGAGAAATTGACGAAAAGGTAGCCAACGCCAAAAAAGCAGCGAAACAGACAGGGAACGAAGACGAGAACGTTGAGAAGAATGGAGGAGAGGATGTCGATGAGAATGAGAAAAAAAAAGAACAATGAAACATGAAACAGAAACAGCTGTTTTGGTAGTGAGATGTGGGTAGACAAATTGCACTATGCCCTCAAGGTACAACAGTGAACGCCACCATCAATCCACTTGTCTAAAAATAATGTAGAAAGGTGTACCACGTGTAGTAGAGAGATACCTACCTGCTCGGGTAGATCATCTCCTCCGCCAGTTTCGGATACAATTATATAAACACAATTCTAAATTTATCTAAAAAAGTTTACACTACACAAAAATCTTAATGACCCTTTCTGCGGCCAGTGGTCTTGGTGTGTTGACCACGGACACGGATACCCCAGTAGTGACGGAGACCTCTGTGGACGCGTGCTTTTTTCAATCGTTCAAGATTGTTACGAAGTTTGGTGTGAAGGGCAGTGGAGACGAGATGGGAACTTTTACCAGTGGCAAAATCTTTTTGGTTGTTCAGCATCCAGCTGGGTACTTTAAAGGCGGCTGGGTTGGAGATCACGGCAACCATGGTTTCTGTTTCGTCTTTGGTCAATTCACCGGCACGTTTGTTGGAATCAATTTCAGCTTTTTTCAGGATGACGTGAGCGAATCGACGACCGACACCTGGGATTTTAGTGATGGCGTACAAGATTTTGGTGTTACCGTCAATGTTGGTATTGAGGACACGGAGGATGTGTTGGAATTCTTCGGTTTGCATAAGAGACGTCATGATGAATCTGGAAGAATAAAAAAAAAAGGGCAAAGCAGGGGGAAAAAGATAAATGTTAGTTGTATTATTTTTTTTGGGGTAGGTTCGGGTCGAGGAGGAAAAGGAAAGAAATCGAACACGGTGGATGACCCTTGAAGCAACAACACGAGCGTCGTCCCATCCATATTCGGCAATGGCTATTGGGACCAACGACGTTTGAACGGGTGGCGAAAGGATTGCATTCTGTACAAGACTGGTTGTGCACACAGGGGGAATATATTTTTGTTTTTTTTATCGGCCGACAAAATCCCTTTGCTTTGTTTCGTTTGTTGAACATTGGAGGCAAGGCGTGCATTGATTTCCCGTGTTTGAATGGAACAGGGCCTTTGCAATGGATTGCAGTGTGCCCAGGTGACATGTTTTATGTGGCATGGTTCCTTGGTGCTCTTCCAAGCCCTGATTTTGAGATTTAATAATTCCATTTCTTCGGGCGTTCTCCGTTGTTGCAAAATGATGTCGTAGACATTGGTGCGCATGGATTGCGTAGGCTCCTCGGTGTCGAATGGTAATAAATGTTGCAGTGGGGCTGATGTTGTTTGGGTGTTGCGAGGGTGAAAGTGGGTGGACAGACGGTGATGGTGGAGGTGGATTCTTACTAAACTGATGATGAATGGACGGCTGATGGTTGCGCTCAAGGAAATCTGAAACCCGTGTGTCACCACCCCCTATAACCTGCCAGGTGATCCAAAACAATCCGAGTCAACACGGATCATAACCACCCCTCTTCCGTGAACACAATCCACGTTCAACACGGATCCTAACCACCCCATCTTCTGTGCTTCCGTGTCCACCACAAAACAACATGCCTCAACTCCGTCGTGGTTGGTTGCGCAAGACCTACACGCGCCTGGGCCGCCAACGAGGCATGCACGAACGATATTTTGTCTGTGGGCACGGCATGATACAATATTTTGCAAAAGCCACCAACACGGCCAAGCCCAGAGGAGAAATTTTACTGGGGCACGGTTGTGCCATGGCTTTCAATGGTAACATCGACCCGACCACCAAACGATACCCGTTTTCGGTGGTCTTTGACGACGTGCGGATGCCCACGCTTTGCATGGCCGCCGACCGGTTGGAGGATGCGGAAGAATGGGTCAAAACAATTCAAGAAAACATCCAGTACGCGTTGGAACTCGAAGAAGAAGAAGAAGAAGAAGAAGACGTGGAGGAGGAAACACAACAACAGCAGCAACAACAGCAGCACCACCACCACCAAACACCACGGCCAACACTGTCGTCGTCCCACCTCGGTGCCACCACCGACTCCCCGCTTACGTCTCCGTCCAAAAGGTACGGCAGTGGTGGACGATTGGCCAGTTACAGCATTCAAGAACAAGAAGAGGACCACGACGAGGACAGCGTGGACCAAGAGGCAGACCACCGGAACAATACCAGGATACGTCGTTCAAGCCTGACCCCCACAAGCATGTCGGTCGACGACTTGTTGCGCGATGTCCCTTACGAATGGCATTCGTTGATGCAACAAGTGTACGACAGTCGAACACCTCGTTCTTCGTGGGAGATGCAAAGCATGCACCAAGAGTTGCGCATCTTCAAAGACACAGCCAGTCCCCACGGCCAGCAATCCAACACGTGTGCTTCCGACCCGTACATTGCATCGACGGTCATTCAAGGGATCCATGATTCGACCGTCGTGTTGGACAACTTGTTGGATTTGTCACACACCCGAAGGCAATGGGACAACAGTTGCCGAGCGACTGGTTCCACTCCCTCTTCCTCCTCCTCATCCTCCTCTTCCTCCTCCTCCTCTTCCACCTCACGTGGCCCACCATCGTCCGGGCGAGACAACGGCGTGTACCGAACAAGTTCTCGATCCTCCTCCTCCTCCTCGTCGCTGTGCACCTCGCTGTTTACGATTCCTTTCAATCGGATCTACCCCATTGGTCGGTATTGGAAAACCTACGACAACGGGTGCAGCATT
>Ga0115007_10001677_pt1 | contig 14046 bp, 9 predicted proteins | sample ArcOceMetagenome_2_FD_87166 | JGI IMG/M metagenome (GOLD analysis project Ga0115007, IMG submission 87166) | Marine eukaryotic phytoplankton communities from Arctic Ocean - Arctic Ocean ARC135M Metagenome | ecosystem: Environmental > Aquatic > Marine > Oceanic | place: Arctic Ocean | collected... | reverse complement strand
TTCTGCGCGTACGAGTGGTGTAATGCCTACTCTGTTGTACGTTCATTTTATGTATGTGTGCCGCGGAAGTTTCTCTTGTTGAAGTTGAGGGTTTCTTAGTTCTATTTTCAGTTGGCGCGCCGTGAGGGTGTTCGAAAGGCTCAACGTCGTTGCGCCGTCAGTGTCGTCAATATATTTATCGTCCATCGACCGCCGTTGAAAAGGACTAAAAAAGATTGGAAAAGAGTCTCCCTGATGTGTTCCTTGACAATTTGCTCATATTTTTAAGAAATAACGCTGATGAAGGAAATCTAAATTCTTGCTTTCCTTCCCCCCACAGTTGGTGTACCTGCAATCGCTCTCAGCTGTGACCCCAGCGCAGTCTCTCACTTCTCTGGTTTTGAAACTTCTTGCTGATAGGGACGATGACCGATGATATGCAGTAGTTGCACTGTAACCGACGAGTAGTTGTTCGCGACTTCTATTTAGGCACAGTGCAATTTAGAGTGTCATGAATGGGAATTGATCACTCCTTGACACTCTTTTGACTGTTAACGTCCAGTCCTTGTAACGAGGTGAAAGAACTGTGAAGGCTCGAGGATGCGATATCTTGAGGAGCGCAGAGAGCAGTGATGTGGTTGGTTTCTATTGAGTTGTTGCGTTTTAGGGCCCTGGCGCTTAACAACTTGATTTCAGACCGTGTATATCACAGGTGTTGGCTGGAGGAGGAACTGACCGATAGTAAACAATATTCGGAGTCACAACAGGTGGTTTTAACCGCCACTCTTTAACAAAGGTTGATAATTACAGGTGGAAAACTTCTCGTAGAAGTCAGAGTAGCGTGCGTAAATGTTAAACAATTTGTCTTTAGACCGGGTACAGCATAGGTGCTGGCTGGATTAGGAACTGACTTATAGCAAACAGTAATCGGAGTCACAACAGGTGGGTTTAACCGCCACTCTTTAACAAAGGTTGATAATTACAGGTGGAAAACCTCTCGTAGAAGTTAGAGTAGCGTGCGAAAATGTTAATAGTGACCGCAGCCAATGGGTGCTCAGAGTAGTATCTTTTATAATTATCTTGAGTAATATTGATATCCGCAGACCTGCGGAATCTCAGTTAGCTATAAATATGGAACCGTCAGTCTCTGAACTTTGCAAAAACCAGGAACATTTATTGAGAAGGGAATTACAGAATGGGAGAACAGGGTGGCGGTTAATAAAAATGTGACAGGTCAAAGACTCTATCGTCGTCTTTTTTTGTATCTTCAGCCATCCACAAATATAAAATTGATATACACATTATAACCTTTTTTATATCTTTGAACCCGATGACGATGGCACTAAAACAATCGCGCTGCTTTGATTTGATCGCGGATCAAAGGGTAGCAGTTTCCAGAACTGCGTTTGTACTCAACCATGGAAAGATGAATCTTTTGGAACCGCACACTGTCAAGTATAACAGGATCAAAGCGCGTACTCAAGACGAGTTTCCACATTGCAGGTCGCTTTTTATTCCGTGCTATAATTTCGCAAAAGGAAAAACAACCGGGTTTTTTTGTGCAGTAAGAATGAATAGCAGTTTGGATGGAACGGGCAAGAGGCGGCTATGGCGACTTGGTGTCTTCCAAAGACACGACTGTTTTGACGACAAGGGGGAAGTTCATTTCTTTGTTTTCCGAGAGGCTATGCATTGGAGCCAAATTCAGAAAGGGAATAGATCACAAATTGCGAAACACATGGAGCCGTGCACCTCTACAATTTCGTCTTCGGATATCATTCCTTTGACTGAAGTACAACGGAGGGGTGATAGTACTGCGAATGGCTGTGCGTTCGGTTTTTGTGCTAGACATGTAAATGCACTCGGTTGTTTCGAACAATCTGACTGTCCTGATTTCTTTTATGATGCACCAGGACATGTCTTCAAGAAAAAGTTTGGCAAGAACAAAAGCAATATTTCATTCGCAACAAAGTGCTGCAGTGATTTTATGTATGTCGAGCCTGGGAAAGACAAAAACAACGGTCGATTGGGCAAGAAATTAAAAATGGATTCGCTGACGCCCGATTCGAGGAAGGAAGAGGTAAATCAGTCTGTTAAGTGTGACTTGATCTCAAGGGTTATTCATGATATGCCAAATTGGAGAATGTTGGAGAGCAAGCAGCACAGGGACGCATCAATTCCAATATATTATTGTGTTCACAAAAAATTGTTCCAGCCGTCCGGAAAGCACTTCCTTTGTCCTTTTCAGGCAGAGAAGTCTATTGCAGGACGCCAGCGCACTTGTAGAACAAAGCTATTTGCCAAGATCCCGAATGGGAAAAAGGATGCATTGAAGGAGGTGACATCAGAGTATCTGTCTCCAGGGCTTTTCGACGAAAAATTGAGTTCGATGTGCTCGGGTACTGTTGAACTGTTCGTTGTTGATCCCAGGGAGCACCCGCAAGGATTTGTATTCTCAATTGTGCAGGACTGCAAAGATCCGCCGCGCCTGGGGAAGATAGTGTTTGACAATGACCAGGCAACAATCTATAAAGAAGAGAGGCGCGGAGCATTTTTTGATTCGTCTGTAAAGAAGGGGTGCGTTGCCTTTAGGGGTTTGCCGTGGCTATATGAATCAAACATTAATAAAAAGGAACTGAAGTGCCTTGAATTGATGCACGGGAACAGGGATGGATGTCTGAGGAGCAGGAAGTCGGTTGATATGGATGGTTTTTTTTCTTACACCGGACCCAGATCGAGCGGCCAGGCAAGCTCTACGCCAATTGAAACTAGTTCCCACGGCCACGATTTGTGGAACATGAGAAATTCTCTGCCTGCATTCATGACGGGAACTTTGCTTGGAAGAATCCTTTGCACTCAATCGGATCGCATGCTTGAACTCAGCGGAAATGTTGTCATGAATGCTGCGATGATGCTCGAAAATGCAGAGGACGGCAGAAAAATGGGGGGGTACGAGAATATTTGCTTTCATAAAATTGTGACTATATGGTTTTCGTCGGTGAGAAATTTTAGCATGGGACAGCGCGAATTGACTGATGACAAATTTTGAAATGATTCCTCTGACACTATTTCTTTCGCACTGCTCAACAGTCCATGCACACAGATAAAAATGATAGATCCAGCTCTTTCTTTCTAAGTTGTATGGAACAGGCCTTCGCTGAACATCGCAAGCAAGACACATGTTTACAATCTCCGAGTCCATCGTATGATGAGATACTACATTATTTGCAGAGGTACAGAGATGCTAACGGGAACACGTTCGACAACAAGAACACGATATGTTGCTGGTCAGTTGTGTCGGAACCGCCAGTTCAAATATTACCAACGGAGATTGATGAAGCTGAAATATCATTTGAGCATCATTTCTGTTGCGAAAATCTCTTCTTTGCGTTGGACATTTCTTCGAGAGTTTTAAAACATGAGTCTGTTCGCGGTAAGTACGGTGGAAGTTTATTGACAAGATTGATAACGCACGGATCGTCACTGCCCGTCTGTCAAATGTGGGAATTGGACGAGAAAATTGGTGTGGCTCTGTATCCTGACGACAGGGGCCGCGATATTCCGTTCGCGTGGGGACGGTCTGGAGGAAAGAAGAAAGCCAAATAATGTTAATAACATGGATGGCTTTATTCCTTACTTGAGTAGTACTAAGTATAGCACAATATAAAAGATAATTAAAAATGTAATTTATAAGTTACCATCGCCTTCGTTTAGGTGATGAGAGATACGCGTTCTCTCGTTTGAACATTTCGGGACTGTATGCCGGACAGCCCTCTTCGACAACGTATTTTTTGATCCTTTCATCATCACCTCGCATGGCATATAAATGGGTTTCTTCTGTCCAAGGACAGCCTTCGCCTCTAGCCCATAGAAGAACATCAAAGTTACCATTTTTCGCAGCCTCAGTACAAGTCCTGGAATCGAAATTCCTTGTGTTCCGTAGACTTTGCAACACATCCAAACGGCCAAGGCGGGCAGCAACAGCGAATGTCAATGGGCAAAATTTGAATTTTTTTATCAAGAGGCGAATAACGTCAATGCTCTGATTACCTTCCATTGCCCAGATGATAGCCCTCTTTTTACCTCTGCAAAAGATTACATCACTGCTGCGTAATACGTAGGACAAAGTTTCTATATTGCCATGTCTGGCGGCTCTACGCCAGAATTTATAACTGGTGTATCTATCATCATGATCAAAATAATACGTTGATGGCAAGTCGTGCAGTCGACGGGTCTCGATGGCAGCACTGCGAGTGTCCGTCTCGAACAGTTGAACATTACGAATTGAAGATACAACAACTCTGAAGGATGTCGTTTTTTTTATTCGTGAGGATTGGTTCGTAGTTTGGGTGCCCAGAACTAGCTTCAGTTTTCGTTGCAACGTAAGCATTCAGGAGCAATTTGCAGCTTGTCGCGATGTATCGGTAATGAGTACCATGCAGAAACGACATTGCTTGCACTAATACGTCAGAGGGACAGAGACCCAACGGGGTCTCTTTATTCCGCTCGGTAGGAGTCGTAACCATATTGCCAGATGATGAGTATGGGTATGATGTCCAACTGTTCTTTTCTGAAAATAAAATTCCTTTTGGGACAATCAATTTTTTTGTCACTTAGGTTGAAGTTGTTGAAGTTCAATCCCATTTTACTGAATTAGCATTCCCAGTCTAGGCTATTACTAGATTTCTTTAAAACGCGTCACTGCCGATGAAAATTATTATTTAGCTCCGAAAAATAAGCTTGAAGTTGTTAAAATTCAAAATTAGCATTCACAGTCTAGGTTTTCATTCAGTGGCAGATGCATTCACATGCGTCATTGCCGTTGAGAAACAATTACTAACACAATATCATACTGTAACCTCCGTACCGTAACATGCTAAACCATATCAGAAAACAGTTTCTTACAGATCTCGTGCTTTATATCAAAGGAGTTGGTGCAATGTTGAACGAACCAAAAAAGGGGAAAGATGCTGAAAGACGACACCATGAGAAAAGAAGGATGTGCTTGGTTTCAGAACCACAGGAGGGGGCGCAGTTAGCTGGGAAAATAGTATGCACTGGTTCTCAACTTTTGAAACAATACGTGTTGAAACAAATGTTTTGTTTCCCCGTCGGAACTAAGAAATTTGACTTCCTTCTGATTGAGGCAAAGCAACTCTTCTCGTACATGTTTCAAACCGGATCTCTTTCCCCATCTGGAATTCCTCGTTGCGTTTCCAGCACGACAGCAGTATCTGCCTCTCACCCAATGATCCCTGTCTCGAAGTATTTAGCAAAATATGCTGCGTCGAATGATAAAATACGCACTTCCTTTGTGAAGCTTAGAACAGTGGATGCCACGTCTAATATCTCAACCGACGCAGTTACTAATTACAGTTTCCGCGATCCAGTACTATTATTTTTGAACGGCGGCAGTAGGTAATAACGGGGGTAACATGTCGTCATTTTTTTAATGAAGATGAGCTTCGTATGACAAGTGACGAAGTCGGTGAAAGAATTGCTTCTGTCGATGGAGTCGAATACGATAAATTTAAGTATACATCAATGCGTTATATACTGAATCTGAAAGGTGACTTTAAATTTATAACAGTAGTGACTATCATGGTTATCAATTATTGAATTCATTCTGCACTTCTTGGAGAGATACTTTTGAAACAAAGAAGCTCAACTTGCTGAATGGCCCGGTATAAAAGGGAGGAATCCGCTTTGCGTGCCATGTAGTTCTAGAATTCACAGAAATGGAAGCATTCACAAAACGAAGTCTGATCTTCTTTCATCATATCCTAGCAGAAGATATGCAACGGTTGAATGGAGAAGGTAACTGTTGCGGAACTGGTCGTAGTTGGAATGAGCTCGGCCTCGGTATTCACCCCGCCATGTAGAACTTTATTCTTGGGAGCGGTTGATTGAACTAGTTCGTTCAAGTACGTGTCATGCAACAGCTTAGAAGTCGTCACAACAATATGGTAGTTTGTTTCACGTAGACAAGACACAATTTTTGTTGTGCGAATTTTTTTTCTGCCACGGAGCAAGCCATATTTCTATATTATATAATTAACAGATGTCGTTGCTAGACATGATCAGTTGAAGCCTTCAGGCTTATCAGAATGCTTTCTTGCTAGACATAATAAGTTGAAGCCTTCAGGCTTATCGGAACGCTTCCTTGTTGAGACTTCTTTTTTATCTAAAAAATAAATCAATAATAGTAGCTCAAAAAGAATTCAAGAACGATGACCATGCAACGGGGTCAAGTTAGACACATTCTCAACAGCCACTACGGTTCTGTAATACCGTACTTGTACGAAACACCGGACTGGGATCCCCCTGTACAAGGCAGGATGCCGAGAGGTGGATTTTCAGTGATTGATAGTAATCGGGGACCTAATGCAACAAAATTTCACCCAATTAAGCTATACCATTCTATAGATATTGGTGATTACAGTTTTGAAGCAGCGTTACGGCAGATGCAAAACTGGGACTTTAGACAGTTTTGCCGCAACTGGTCCCCGACAGAGGTACTAGAATTATCTCGTCAACTTGAAAGAGTAACAAGGTACTACGCGCCTCCATCCACAAACGAGAAGCTCATTGCAATGTACTTTGTACATGAAAGTTGGGATCCTGAAGAGGTAGGAAATGCTGATGAAGGAGATTATGTGCCGGTACATGACATTATACATCGAATGCACGAGTTGATGCGTTATCGAACAATTGAGTTTGTACAGAAGCTGTTCGCAGTATATGCACTAGAGGGTAATCGTGATTTTTTTTATAACAGTGGAGGGCATTGTAGGATCATGAGAAACGTGGAGGAAAGGGAACATTATGAGGGTTATTCTGCAATTGGGACTTGAGAGATGCGGACGAGAGGGAGGGTAATAATGGCTGCTGTGCGCTTTAATTTTAATTAACATATATATTGTATTCTCTGAATCTAGAAATGCCCGTAACAGAGATGATTTCTCTCTGCTAAAGTACAGGTTGAAGGACATCCATATTCTTCCAACACCCTCAAGCACTCCAATTGATTTTGTTGTGTAGCCAGCCTGCAGCTATTCTTGGTACACCAGAAACCATCTTCCAGCAGCAGTTGGAGATTTTTTGCTTTCCCGCCTTTGATTGCTTTGTTGACAATCATCACATCATTCCGACTATCTTCTTTACGAGTACGTTTCCGTCTAGTGCTGTACAATTCTATTTCAAAACATCTCAATTGTTCCATGCCGAGAGCCCATAGCAAAGTAGTAGAATGTCCTTTCTCCGCAATGTGATACCAGTACATACGTTTGCAGTTTAAGTTATTGCCATCGGGATGCTTAAAGATATCGTCACAAAAGGTGCGTGTGTACGAAGTTGACGACGCTACCACTGCCATGCTCGTTGTTCGTGGGATAGGTTCATCGCCCTCTAGATATGCGTCACTAAGAGCCTTGAACGATGTTGCTACTGAACGATAATGGGTAGATCGAAGATACGATGCGATCGTAACCAAAATTCCAGGTGGACAATCTGAAATACGGGTTGTTGAAATTGCATTAGGAGGCTCCATACTATTTGTAGGAGTAAATAAAAAATGCATATCAGAATAATTTGAAAGTGTCCAGGGATGGATTTTTTTTAAGGGTCATGTACTGCTGTCCTGAAGGTTCTCTCAAAATCGCGGGAACTTGGATCGAGTCACAGTTCCAATTTTTTTATTGGTCATTTTTAATTTGCACACCAATGCCACTGTGCCTTTTCAAAGTACATTCGCGAATTTTGAACAAATGATAGTGCTAGAATATTAAAAGTTGAGTGCAATAGCTAGTAACTTCATCAAATGGATAAATTCAAACTATTAATTATGCAGTACTTCTGCAATCGCGGCCATTTCTAGTACCATTTCCTTGCCACTGCTACTATTCGGCTCATAGTTTAGCTTGGCGCATGCTTGGTACCTAAGATTTGGCATTGTCTCCACCCGATCAATGATCATATCTTTGCCGACTTGTATCAGTTCTACTACCTCCGCACAAGCATTCCTCCTAAGTATGTCACGAACATTGCCTTGCCAATTTTTTTCAAATACAAATTTCTGATTTTTGTGGTCGAATCCACAAACAAACCCAATAAGCGCCCATGGTTGTAACTGTGACGGTGCAATCTTATTCGTTGCACTTGAATAACCCGTGTTGTGTTGTTTAAGTCGAGCTGCGACGTCATTGCAAGCACCGATATAGATGCTGCTCCGATTTTTTAAGCTCAAAAGAACGTAGCAAAAGCCCATGAAAGATATATTATTATCGGGCAGTACCATGTCCATGGGCCGAAATGGAAAATTGTCCAGGGTCAGGATTCTCGGTAACGCAGGAGCATGCTGATCGTGTATTTCCCCTGCCTGTTGGACGGGACAGAAACGGATTCCGATCCGATCAATTATCTCTTTCATTTGGTTGTAGTAGCTTGGCTTCCTCGCAAGAATGTTGAGCAGGGTTTCAGCAATCTCTCGTTTGGACACATCGGGCTGTTGTACAAAATACATATTTCTCAAAGCAGGCGTTCGTGAAAGCAACACTACCACTTGTCCGCGGTCCCAAAGGTACCCACAATGATTTCTCGATTTGCTGATCTCCGTCACAATATTCTTTAAGCTGCTTCCCATAGCTCGATGGATAGTGGCTGCAACGCGAGAATGCAGAGGGAACTGTCCTCTGTCAGCAAAGACATTATTTCCAACATTGATCTTCTGCATTCTTTTTCGGCGCTCTACGTATATTTTTTTCCAGCCCATCTGAATCAGCGTTTGTTCATCTTTCGCATCGGGTGCTGTTTTTGTCCCAACCGGTGCCGCATAAACCATTATTTTATGATTGGCTTCGTTGATGTTTGATCCATCGGGTACATCTGTACAGATGCATAATTGTCCCTGGCTCCAGTAATTCGGCCTGTTATGCGTGAATTCCATTACAGCTCCGCAGTAAAAATATAGTATTTGCGGCTCGTGAACTTGACTATTGCGGTTGAGAGCTTTAACAGTGATCTCATTTGCAGGTGTCCACTGGTCAATGATTGACCGTGAGCTCATTGTATCTACTGAATGTGCCTCTATAACACCCTTTGCATCTTTTATTTTCAGCTTCGCAATGAACCTTGCCTCCGCTGTATCAGCGCCCTTGTGAGTCCCGAGGATTCTGAGAGCATCATCTGGAATACTTTCATCGTCCATGTTTGGCACGAAGTTGCATTTGGTTATTATCAAATGTATAAACTGTTCTCTTTCCTCTTGAGTAATAGACGATCGACGGCATAATTCACATAACAGTTGGGAGTCTCTATCTGTTCGGCATCTTACATAATGTTGAAAGTCTACAATTCTGTAGGAGACGATTATATTGCTGCACATCAAAAACGGATGTCCCTCGATTGCGCCAAGCTGTTCCAGATCCATTGCGCAGATAAGCAGTATGCCACCCAAATACGCCTCCGTTTTTCTGACATATCGCAAAAGGATGTCGAGAATGGAAACTTGCTCTGCTGAAAGCTGACCCATTTCGTCAATAAAAATTACGTCCAAACTGCGAATGAAAGTAGTCATGAGAGCGTCCTTCTTCATTCGTTGGATACAACCGTCTGCAATACCATGAATGTTGTTGATATTATGCACACTAGTCATCTTGGTAAATTTGTGATAATGCATGCCACCTAGTAATAGAGCCCGTTCGCAAAGTAGTGCCATGGAAACGCAACTTAGGCCTTGTCCTAATGCATATGCAATGGACAGCATGGCCATGTGTGTTTTTCCTGTACCGGGCGATCCATGTAGGATAACATTGTTGTTGTCGGAAATTTGACCACTGGCATACAGGTCAACTGTCTCAGTGAGTAAATCAAACACGCCCTTCTGCTCTTGTTTTGATTCAACGCTTTGGTCGTCAAGGAAGGAGTACGATACCCTCAATTTATCCAACGGCTGACCCCTACTGCATGCCAGAAAGTCATTTTCGGATGGCAGCGAAGGAATTTGCTGGCGTACAGCCCTGATCATGTTTATCTTCACATCATCCTTCAACTGCACAATACTTCTGCTGAGAGATGCCTCGATTGTGGTGTGGAGGCAAGCAGGTATTTTATACGCAGGAAGAGACCCAGTGTTGAAAATTGACGTGAGAACTTTCTTGGCCTCGCACAAGAAAAAATCAAATTGTCTCGTTCCAGCGGGCACAAACAACAATTGTTCCGACACGTAGCGTATGCAAAGGCTTTTGAGGTCTTCTTCCAACTCCTCTTCAGTAGCATCTCCTCTTAGCAAGCCTGCTCTTTCGAAAGCAGAACGAACAGACGTCACCTGCCAAAGTTCGTATTCTGTATCGAAGACACCCATACTCAGCAGAACATGTACAAAGAACTTAGTTGCATTTGATGGCTTAACACTGCTAAATAAAGGGAGCGGCAGGAGCTTATCGGCGTAGGTCAAATCAACGAAGTCGCAGAGATTATTTCCTATTTTCAGGCTGAGATTCTTAGTCCTGTTGCGTTGCGAGAGGAACATGAGGTCCATGCTAGGCGCAAAAGTTCCCTTACGCAGGATGAAGAACAATGCGTGAAATAAAATAAATAAATCTTCGTTTGCTGCCATTAGCCGATCGGAATATTTCTCAAGGACGATTGCAAGTGCCGGCGGGCGTATACGAGTATGTTTTTCAAAACCATTGATCCACAATGATTTTGTTACATCTTCACTCAAAAAAAATGACGACATGTTACCCCCGTTATTACCGACTGCCGCCATTTCACCACATAATTTAGTATCGTCCACGTTGAGTCTGGGCAGATTGTCATGCATGAAGAAGAGGCTGTAATCTGTATAATTGTTCAAAAACAATAGTACTGGATCGCGGACACTGTAATTAGTAACTGCGTCGGTTGAGATATTAGTTTCCAGGTTGTCCGCGATTTGGAGTTGCTGCGGCCTAGTAAATTGCCTCCATTGTGTATCTGCATTTCTTTCGAATTTCCTTCTCGCTGCAATAGCCGGTGCAACAGTATATGTCGTTGCAGTACCTGCAATAGGTTGGAAGGTTGCGCTGGTCCCAGTAATTTCTACCGGCGTTTTTGTAGGATCCCCAATATTCAATTTTCCGGTAATAACTGCAGGTCGATTCTCAAGTGAAACAGTCGTTACATGAATAAATTTTCTGGAACAGAACACTGTTCGGCTGTTAAAGATATGACCTATTACTTCAGGTAGACCAATAATACGGCTATGAGGTTTGTTCTTTTCCCGTTTTTGCAGCTGTGCATCTGCTGCCATTCGGCTGCTGGTTATTTTCGTGTTGTGCAAGGGCGTCACCTTGATTTCCAAATCACCGTGTGTCCCTGGCCGACTGCGGATATCGACTCTGGCAACCTATTGAAAGGAAAAAGGGGAAGAGAGCAAAGAAACCATCAGTTGTATGCAATGGTAGGATTGAAAATAATGCAAATTCTTACCTCATCAATCGATGCCACGTATTTTGCTAAATATCTTGCCACCATGTATCGACCACACACAACAACATTGCAGTCACTTCTCGTGAGTGCGAAGAGAACGGGGTTAGTTGGACTGAAGTGTTCCCCGTAATCTGCGGGGTAGACGTGCTTCCCCGCTTCAAATCGTCTGTCAATAACAGTTATTTCACCGTCCGGTCCTTTTTCAAGAAAGTTTAATTCGATTAGGATCGCTGTCGCTTTTTCGGAATGCTTCATTTGTATAAGAATGAAACCATAAACTTTGTTTGGATTCTCTTTAGCATAATCTGTGTACCTGCAGACAGTGCTGCCATCAGGAAGACTCCTCAAACAACGCCCACCACATTTCTCGCAGCAGTGCACTTGGATTATTCTGCTCTTTTCACGCAACTCATCTGCTTCTGCTTCATCTGTTATGATACCTTGTGCAATAAGCTTGGATACATCTTCTGACAAAAAGAGGGTGTCGCTTGAACCTCGGATCCGGTTGTACATCGTGGCCGTGTCTTCTTCGGAATCATGGTCAACGTCCACAAATCCGATTAAGTGCAAATGGCTGTTAGTGCCGGAAGCTTTATATTCGGACTCTTGATGTTCCAGCCGAGCAAAATGTCCAAGGAACTTTCCCAAAACTTCATCTGACGACTCTGTGATATATTTCAAAATGGTTTCAATGCAAATTTGCCATGTGCGTGTGCATTGAACTGCTGCTAACGATTCAATACTCCTTCTTATGTCTTTCTTGACAGCAGTGGGAACGTCGCACTCGTCATCGATGCAATTCAGGATTGCCGTCTTGATTTTATGCAATTGTTCCATAGATGGGAACTCCTTCATATTGCAGGTCATAGTTATGAAGTACGTAGGAAAATTATCCCTCAGTTGACTCGACAGACAGTTCACCGACTTCCGGCTGTCGATGACATCACATGAATGAACATTATGCTGCGCTTTGCCTTCATTCACTACGCAAAGACCGGGATTATGTTCTCGCAGACCCCTGTGCAAAACCGTTCGATCGTCCGTTCCACGAAGACTGATGTTCTGTAGTATGTCGAAGCACTGAAAAATATACCGCGGGTCACCTGATGTGCCAATTGCTGGATTGGACACTCGGGCACGCACATGATCCTGATAGCCTGCAATGTTTACTGACGCAGCCTTTCTCTGATCTGTCCAAAGAGGACCAGTCAAAGATCCAACACTGCTCCCATCTTTGTTGCCCTTCCAGAAAATGTTCGGAAACATTGACGCTTCAATATATGATATAGGTGTGGCGTCATTAGTAGTCGAAATGATACCAAGCATCATTCCCTTCTCATATTTGGACATTGTCAGTTTATTATTGTTGCGCTGAAGACATTGACCTTTCGAATTGTATATCACATGTGCTCCAATCTTTCGTCCGTTCCTTGCATAGATTCTGCATCCAAAGCCGGGTATTGCTGCTGACGTACTTGGAATTATCAATTCGTTGTTATCAAACTCCTGCTCATCTGTATCGTGTGTGGGTACATTGGTCATTGGATCAGTCAGGAACATATCACTCATGCTTACATCATCTGGGACTTCGAAAGCGGTTTGTGACGTGAATAAGTTCATATTATCAGCAGTACTGCCATCTTCGCTCCCGCTGTTATCATAAAAATTACTAGAGTCATCATCTTCTCTGATATCAACAAACATAGAGTCAGTACGATTGCTACAGCTGTCTTCGTCGGAATCATTACTGTTGGTAGCGTTTCTGCCGTCTTCGTTGTCGCTGTCATCAGCGCAGTTATTTCGGCATTCTGCCTCTCTATCGGCAATTATGGCGTCGGTATTTTCACTGCCGCTACCATCATCAAGGTTATCACTATCGTCAGCATTAATTTCACCGGCATTATCACAAGCGACGGGTGGAACTATAATATCTTTACCAGCTGCGAGAGATAACTGCTCGTCCAGGTGTCTCTTGCATATTCTTGAGGTACAGTCAAATGGACATTCAAAAGAACTTCGTCTGTTACAGGCCACCTGGAAAGAACATTTATGTTTTGTTCTTGCGGCGGAATCAACCAATATTGTACCATGTGCTTCGCATTTCACATTTGGATTACCTCCCATGGCCTCAAAACTCTCTCGAATGAGCTTTTGCATTTCATTCTTTGTGCGAATATAGACTAGGACCTCCCATGAGTTCACAGCCTCAAGCGGTAATCCACTGCTTCCATAAATGCTCGCATCTTCATTATCATTGCCACCATAGTACTTCGCAGGATATGGCTCCTGTGATCTGCACTCTGTGGAATTGTGCCTTTCCGTGCACCACCAACTAGTGTAATCAATTTCACGATGTCTCAGGAATGTGACGGCCCGCATTTGATTGTGTTCCCTGCTGATATCATCATGTCCAATGCGGTATGACAAGTAGCGTGCCCTGTAAGTATTCTCGTTCACAGTAATAGTGTCATAATACCACGCCGTGTTCCTAGGGTCAGACTTACGGCGTAAGATTACGATTTCACAATGTGCAGGCGCATCTAAATGCAAGACAGGATCGTTGGGGTGAAAATGACACACAGAAATAGTGCCAGGCCG
>Ga0115007_10001675_pt1 | contig 14056 bp, 3 predicted proteins | sample ArcOceMetagenome_2_FD_87166 | JGI IMG/M metagenome (GOLD analysis project Ga0115007, IMG submission 87166) | Marine eukaryotic phytoplankton communities from Arctic Ocean - Arctic Ocean ARC135M Metagenome | ecosystem: Environmental > Aquatic > Marine > Oceanic | place: Arctic Ocean | collected... | reverse complement strand
TCACTATTACACAACTCCGCCAACAAATATTACAATATCAATGTCTAGTCTAGTCTATTACAATATCCCAGATGCAGACATGCACTTTTCATATAATTGCAGCAAGAATTTCTGTTTATACAATATGTTGTAAAGTACAATTGTATGTATTAACAACACATTATTTTACTTTTTTATATTGTATTCAATATTTAGTATCACAAAGTAGTTCATCTACAAGATACATTACCTATCTTTATCACGCAGTAGAAGTTTGCCTTCTTCTTGAAACTTTGATGGAGGTTTGGAAAATAGTATGCATGGTTATACACTATGCATATTATCATTATATATTTATAATAATTTCATAAATACATGAGAAAACTGCAGATGATTTTGAATGGAATATGGTGACTTCTTTTATCATTGATAGTTACTGGTTAATTATTGATTACTCTAACGTAGTAAGTCCTCCCGATGAAGGTTTTAAATAGATGAGTACCAATGCAATGAGTCGCATTTCGATTAAGGTTGAACTTCAATTGTTTCCTCCAAAGTTAGAAACGTAGCTATATCGTCTCTCAGTTCTTGCAAATACTTGCTGGCAGTTTCTATATTTTCCTGACCCGGTCGACAGCCTTTATTCATCCCAATCAAATCCCAGGTCACCGCATTAGCGTAGCTGGTTCCCTTGGCTTTGAGCTCTTTACCTTGTAGTAATTTCTTTGCCTTACCCATTCGTAGTTTTCGTAATTCCAAATCGTAAGACCTTGTAAACTCGAGTAGACCTTCAAAATCTTCTTTCTCAATTCTTCCCTGCATGTAAGAAACCCCACCCTGGGGATCCTGTAATTCGTATCGAACGGTGTTGAAACGTTCCGTTACATCTTCTTTGGTAGGAAGCTCAACCTCTTCGTCATCCTTAGCAAAGGCGGGATAGCTATGAGATGTCAAAATATTTGCACCCGTTATTCCAGAGAGGACCGCCACAGGAGTTATACGCAGGAAACCTCGACGGTTATTGATGTTGTTGGTATTTACTTCTTCTGATGATGAATCCGTCACTGCGTTAGCTTGAAGTTGGACAGTTCGCTTGCTGTTGTTCAATATGAACGACGATGTTTCTGAAAACGACAAAGCTAGCGCCGCCACAGCCATAAAGAAAGCATAGTTACGAGGAATAACGGAAGTAAAGTTCATGGTGGTGTCAAGAAGTAAATAATTTGTGAAACTGTAAGACCTATCTCTATTTCAATGGCCGATTGAGGAAGTTACTTCAAGTAGTTTACCATAAATCATTCGATAACATCAATCGAATGATTCGATTGATGTTACAAGATTTCTTGACACAAAAACCAAAACAACACAAACACGACATTGTGTTGATTAGTCGAGTTAGTCTGCTTTTAAGCACGTCTGGAATCAGACATGGCTGAGAAACAGCCACGAGAAAAAAACTTTTCCTCAAAAGATCGTTCAGCAATTCTACTAGAGTATGCTTGACAATGAATATCAATACTTGGACGAAAAATACGAAGAAAAGAATGGAAATCAATTCGAGATTGAAGCTAAGTTATCCTTAATAATATTAAGAATTAGATGCTATGCTATGCTGTTCATACAAACTTTCATAGTTACATAGTAAAGTGGGCAATATGACATTTAACGAAAATCCTAATAGCAATTAATTATACCACTACTTTCCCTCGAGCTAACGGAATCCATTTGTTCTTCCAGTGTTTCACTCGTATCTATATATAAAACTGTTGGTATTTCGGTCTTACCAGAACCTGTGAATTTTCCTCGTCTCAAATTTCCCGTTAATTTTCCTCGACTGTTTATATTCGGCGTGCTTTTCCCCACATTATTTTCGAGAAGGCTCTCCCCCTCGTTAGATTGTTTTCTGAGATTGGTACACTCTACCACCTCCATTTCAACTGCAACCGCATTTTCCTTCTTGAGACTATGGATCTTAATTAAAGCTCTTTCTAACTTTGCGCTAAGTTTAATGTTGTCTTCCTTCAACTCAACATTGATGACTTTTAGCTGTTCGAGACGCTCCTTTGCTTCTAGCATCCAATTAGTTTCTTGCAAGTCCTTCATGGTCCTCGATAGCGGCGAATGTTTCCTCAGTTTTTCGATCTCTCTGGAAAGATGCACAATCTCTTCTTCGTATTCGATCTTGCATTCGTCAAGCTTCACATTTAAGGCTGTACATGCTCGGTCTTGTTTCGTCGCATTCAATTTATTCTCAATCAATTCCGTTTGGAGCTCCTCGAGGTCTTTTCTACGTCGCTCGGATACATTGCGCATACCGAGTTGTACTTGATCCAACTCCGTTCGCAAGGAATCGATTGTCTTCTCCTGAGCAAAGAGGGTATGCTTCAAAGCGTCGATTCGTTTGTCCTTCATTCGTATCGCATCTTCGTCGCATCGACTCCACAAATCGGTATTCAAATTTTGCAATTCACTTAATTCGTTCGTCAAACGGGCAACCTCCTCAGCATTTCGATATCTTGATGCGGCGAGATTCTTTCTTAGCGTATCGATTGTAACATCCTTGTTCATAGTGAGCGCAGAGATTTTCCGTTCATGCGAAGTAGTTGTGTCAGTTTCAGACTTTTTCGCTTCTTCAAGCTTCGCGTTTTCCTTTATCAACTCAGCATTATTAGCATAAACATCCTTGCGCACAACAATGTCATCTTCAAGCTCCTTGATCTTCGCATTATTGTCCTCGACCTCGTTAGATAATCTACCAAAGGATGACGTTAGTAATGTGATCTCTTTTTGCAAATATTCGTTCGTTTCTACCATTTTTCTGAGATTATGTTGCAGAGATTTTGATTCCGTAACAAGATTGTCTCTGTGACTATCAACTTCTACTTTTTCTTGGCGTTCGACGTGGATAGTTTTTGTCTGCGCCATCATTGCCGTCATCAATGAATGGTTCTGTTCTTTTACCTTTTTCAGCTTCATTAGCTCGCTGCTTTTTAGTTGAAGATCTTTCTCTAGACTATTGTTCTTGTCTACTAGTGCAGTAATATGATCATCCCTATCGCTCATCTCCCGTTGAAGCGTATGCATCGCTTGATTACATGAATCAAGATCTTGGATCAAGCATAGATTTTCGAAGTCTCTTTGCTTGATAAGTCTCAGACTTTCTTCCTTTCCTATTATCAACTTAATTTGCTCAGCTGAAGCGTTACTAAGCGATGCACTCAACTTTATATTCGAGGCTTCTAGATCAGCTACCTTTCCATCCTTTTCAACTAATTGCTGTTGAATCTGTTGTGTCTTTTCATTCTGTAACTCGATCGCCTCAACCTGCAAAACAAGCTTTTGCCTTAAGCTATTACTCTCACAAATCCTCTCCGCAAAGCATTTCGAAATGCTTCTATTATGATTCGCCAAATTAGATTGATCAGCAAGACTTTTTTCTAGATCTCGTTTCAATTTTTCAATCAAAGCCTGAAGACCCGCAGTCATTACATCTTGTTCGGAATTTATTTGCTTGTTCTGGAGAATTTCGTCAATCTTCATTTGCAATTTTCTTTCAAGACAATCACTCTCCTTTACACTCTTCGCATGTATAGCAATATACTCAGATTTAGTCTTCTCAAGGATAGAATACATATCTTTCATCGTAGTTTCCAGTTTGTCTTTATCATTCGCCAAATTAGATTGATCGATAAGGCTTTTTTCTAGATCTCGTTTCAATTTTTCAATCTCTGTCTGAAGATCCGCAGTCATTACATCTTGTTCGGAATTTATTTGCTTGTTCTGGTGAATTTCGTCAATCTTAATTTGCAATTTTCTTTCAAGACAATCACTGTCCTTGACACTCTTCACATGTATAGCAATATAATCAGATTTAGTCTTCTCAAGGATAGAATACATATCTTTCATCGTAGTTTCCAGTTTGTCTTTAACGATCTCTGTTTCCAGCAGGCATTGGTCCTTTTTCTGAAGCTGAATTTTCTGACAATTTGTCTTCTGGAGCAAAATATCGCTTCCTTCTTTCATTTTGTTCAACAACTTTGCTTTATCCGTCTCTGATTGGACTCGAGCATTTCGTTCTGTATCGAGAGTAAGACCGGTCTCTATTATTGCAAGTTCAAGCTCCTTCACCTTAGTTTCTTTATCGTCGAAATGTTTTCGTAGAGTGACCAACTTTTCGCTTTCTACTTTCATTTTGTTCAACAACTCAGCTTTATCCGTCTCTGATTGGACTCGAGCCTTTCGTTCTATATCGAGAGTAACACCAGTCTCTATTATTGCAAGTTCAAGCTCCTTCACTTTAGTTTCTTTATCGTCGAAATGGTTTCGTAGAGTGACCAACTTTTCCCCCAACAAAGTCCTTTGTTGGTGTAGACGCTCTATCTCTTTATCTCTTGTATCGATTTTCTTTCCAGTGTTTTCAATATTATTGGAAAATTTCATACGATACTCGGATAGGGATAGCTCCAACTCTTCGATCTCCGCAGCTTTCTTCGTTATTTCTCGATTAGCAGTTTCAAAACTTTCGGATTTCTTTCGTAAAAAATCCTTTTCCTTGACAGATGATTCATTTCTCATATTTTGTATATTTTTGGTTTGTTCTGTCATTACTTTCGTACAATGTTCAAGTTCCACGAGCGACTCATCCAATGCTTTTTTCAGGTCTTGAATTTCTCCTTCAGCTGTCAGAGATATTTCTTCGTGCTGCTTTTTCAAATTCTCGAGCTCATGAATGGTCGTCTCGGATTGTAATCGAACATCCCGTAGATCGATGTGCAATCTTTCCACTTCGCACTGGCTTAATTCAAGCTCATGTTGGCAATTTTTTCTATCTTTTGTGATCTTACTCAACTCGTTGTGCAACTCCATAATACGCTTCGTCTCCCGAATCGAGTCACTATGACTACTAGATTGGTCGACCTTGTGAAAAGTCGTCAATAGATCTTCGGGAGAATCACATGGTTGAAACGGATCGAAAGGCGCCACCGAAATCGATTTCCTAGATTCCTTCTTCACTTTTTCAACAGAAGAAATGTTGCGATCTTTGGATTCTTTTTGATTCGAAGTTTGCTTAGAGTTCAATATGGCGATATTATCTTCCCTCATACCATCACGTCCCCTTTCATACTTTGTGATTTTTTGTTTCATATCGGCAATTTCTTTGTCTTGTTCTTGGAGCTGAAAACCGTACGCAGAATTTTCTAGTAGTAGTCGTTCCATCTCTCTTGCTTGTGGACTTTCTGCTACATCATCCAATAGAGATGAGCACACGGAGGATGTTTGTTGAAAGTCGAGTTGTTGGATGTTGATTGGTTGATGACTTTGATGATGATTCCCCACCATCAAATTTTCAATAACAATTTCCCGATCTTGAATGACATCATCTCTCTTATCGAGTTCTTTCTTTAATAAAGCAATTTTTTTACGATAATGAGATCCTGGACGAATATCATTGTGCAAAGCATTCTTCCATCGACTGGCATCTTCCTTGGCAGATTTTAAGTCCTTTCGAAGCTGCCCGATGGTTTTATTCAAACTAGGAAGTTCCAATAGCGACGAATGATCCGACGATTCGTCGTAACTTGTGAGAGACGAGGTAGCAACTGTATTATTAGATTTACTTTGGACCGTTGATCCCGGAGAGTCTGGAATTCCGGCTCTAATACGGAGACGGACCATCTTGGCAAAAGAAATGCATTAAGCTTGTAAGTGAAATCTGTTATACTAAAGTTAACTTAGTAGGGTGTAATACCGTGGCTTCATCTTTGCCGAAAATAATTACTCTAGAATTTTGTGAAGCTATTTCAATTACTTGAAGTTCCCTCCAACATTCTGTTCACCGCGCTCAACGTCGATTCTGGGCGCGCCGATATAGCTTTTTTTGGCGGTTGCACGGCGAATCTCATGAGAATCCATCTTCTTAACGTTAATTAGTTAGTTAAATAAAATATGAACTGTTTCTTCTGCACTAAAGTATGTTACTAGGATTCTATGAATGCGACGATGACACTTGGTACCATCAAGTTGAGTTCAGATCTAGCTACAGGATAAACCAATCTTCATTATGATGGCCCATAGATGAAGCCATCAATTGTTGATGGCATTTTTATAGTACACAAACAAGTAAGGAATTGAGATAAATATACGGATAGGTATGAAGGATTTGATGCATTGTTGTTGTTGGCTTGATGAGGAAGAAATCAGAGCCACAGCAAGAAGATTAGAGAAGAGATTCAATATCCCACACATAGTTGAACATAATTTTGGTATTATGGATGTGTGCTCTTTTCTGCCCTTAGTTTTGGAGCATTCAAGAAGCAACAGCTGACTAGTGGACTACAATTGTACAAGGGAAGAAGAAAATGTATACTATGTCTGTTCTTTTTGTGAAAAAATATATGGAACTAGTCCATTATTTTAATGCTGGATGGGCTGGATCATATCACAGCCTTCCAGAGTTGTGCACTTGATTTGAAGGTTCCATCCATCATATTCCTTTTTTAGTTAACACTGTGATAGTTTGTGCGCATTATGTTCTGGACAGAGGAAGTAGAATACAAAAATAGCATACTGTATTCAAAAGCTGGCATTGACCTTTGTCGTCATATCGTGTTCGAAGATGGCAATGTTGACAAACTTATCAAACAAAGCTAAACAAGGCACTACTAACTACTGATAGTTGACGATACAGTAGCTATGAGTAGATTTCATGACGTGATAAGTGCGCGTGGAATATCTTTTACTCATAGAAAATCAGCAAGGTATAGACGCTCTCGATGAAATCATGAGTGTCCTATTGAGTTAGATATGATCTTCATAGCACCAACTGATTTGAGTGCTAATATGGGTTTACATGGACAAATTTGTCATCCAGAAATCCTGAAGAAGATAGAGGATGTAGGTCAAAAATTGAACGATTTAACAACAATAGAAATGGGGGAAACAAAAACAAGGTACGATTGCTTTGGCTACACTTGCTTTAAATGTTGAAGACTACACATACTGGCGAGAGAATAATTTCCAGGTACTAGTAGGTGTAGCTCAATCTATGTTTGTGGATGGAGCAAAGATGTATGTAGATGGAGCAAATAGCTACGAACATTCACGCGCGAAACAACCTAGTAAGACGGAAGAGGAGTGATACAATAGAGTATACCGGTACAATAAGTATATACAAACAAATGAATATTTAATCATCGACTATCACTTATTTTTTATTTACGCACGGCATCATGGTAAACTATCGACCAGAAGTGATTGATAGCGATACATACATTGCATTATCTTGTCATCCGTGATATCGTCAGAATTCTACTTATTTATTTCGAATAGCTTCGTTAACAAACAAATAAGGTTTACTAGCTAGAGATGTTATAAGTGTAATAGGCAAGTAAAAATAATTCAAAGAAAATAATGAGCTTAGTTACAAAATGTAGAAACTTTCAAATTATATTATACTTTATTAGTCTTCCTCTTTCGTTTCTGATATAGATTCATCAATAGTTCTTCGTTTGAAAATGCCAAACTTCTTCTTCTTTTTATCTTTTGACTTTATGTTACTCTCTTTCTCAGGTATAACTGTCTTAGATGACTGTTGTGAGGATGAGGATACTGATCTCGCAGATTTGGTAGACGAAGATTTGGTAGTCCTACTCAATAGTTGCTCGTATTCCTTCAGTTGCTGTCGTAGCTTCGCATTTTCTTCTTCAATCTCTTCCGCTTGCTGCTTCTCAACATCAAATGTCTGAATTTGGATCGCTGCACGTTCCAAACGACCCCCTAAAGTAAGATTTTCTTCCTGAAGATCTGTGTTTCTAGCCTTGAGTTGTTCCAGACGCTCTCGAACTTCTAACATACGATCATTATTTTGTAATTCAGATATCGACTTTTTCAAAGGAGAATCTAGCTCCATCGCTTTCGCTAAAGCATCCTTCAGTTTGACAACATCAGCTTTGTGTTCTAGCTTTCTCTCTTCTAATTGCATCTTCAATGCGACAATCTCTCGTTCTTGTTTCATAGCCTTAGCTTCAACCTGCATAACTTCTTGTTGCATTTCTTCCACTTCACCTCGTCGTGACTTGGTTGCATGCTCCATACCACTTTGTAATTGATCCATTTCGGATCTCATTGTATCTACAATTTGTTCTTGCGCATGAAGAGTATGCTCGAGAGCAAATATTTGCTGGTCCTTCGCTTGCATTTCAAGTTCAAAATCTTCTCTCATACCATTATTTTCTTCCTCCATAGCGTTGAGTTGAGTCATCATCTCCTCCATTTTCACTGAACTTTCCCCTCTTGATTCGGTCAAACTGTTTCGAAGACTGTCGAGATCGGTATCCTTGCTTGATGACAATGCCGATAGTTGCTTCTCGTAGTTTTCAACGATGGACTGCTCGGACACTTCTCGTTCTCTTTCTGCATCAACAAGCTTGGTTTTCAACTCTTCAAGTTTGGATGTTCCTTGAGAAAAGGTTTCCATGTCAGCCTTCAATGATTCGATATCTTTCACCATTAGTTCTGACTTCTCAGCGAGAGACTGGTTCTTTTCCTTGAGACTTTCAATAGTTTTTGTGAGAGTGGTATTCTCTTCGACAAGAGATTCGTTCTCTTTACATACGGACTCCTTGGATTGCGCAAGAGAATGCATTTTTTGCTCAAGATCATCCTTTTCCTTAACAATAAGGTCGTTTTCTCCCTTCAACGAATTGTTCTCTTCGTTCAGATTACCATTTTCATCACGTAAAGCTCTATTCTCTTCATCCAATAATGCTTTGCCTTCATCGAGAGAAGCAACTTTTTCATCAAGAGACTTCTTTTCTTCGTCCAAGAAAGATTTGCCATTGTTAATTGATTTCATATCTTCGCCAAGCGTTTTTATCTCTTCATTTAAGGCCAAGTGAGTAAGGTTGAGCGCCCCAACATTCTCTGTCAGCGACGCTACTTGTTCTTCTAAAACATTCTTTTCGTCTACAATTGTTTTATTTTCATCACGAAGTGCTTGTAAGGTATTAGAAAGATCACCGATCTCTTGGGTAAGCGTATTATTGCTTTTGTCTAGTGCGTGTACATTTTCGCTGAGGGATGCGATCCTTTCCTCGAGATTTTCCTTTTCTTGACTTGTTGAGTCGTTCCGATCCTGAAGTGATTGCTTTTCTATGGTAAGAGATTTCATATCTACTTGAAGAGACTCGTGTATTTCATTAAGAGATTCATGCTGTCCACCTAGTGCTTGGAGTTCGTGGCTCAATATTTGATTGTCCTTCGTTAGAACCCCAGTCTCTTCTATAATGTTGTCATTTATGTTCTCCAGAGAAGCATTTTCTTCGACAAGAGATTCGTTCTTTTGAGCGAGAGATGCATTCTCTTGTACCAGAGATTGATTTTTCCTAGACAGCTCTTCGTTACTAGAAGTTTCTGTTATAGCATCCGAGAGCTCACTCTCAAGAGCACCAAGTCTTGCCTGGCTATCTGCAAGTTCGCTACCAAGCTTCATTTTCAGATTACCGGCTTCCTTTAGCTGAATTTCGTTTGTTTGAAGGCGTTGATCAAGATCTTCAATGGTATCGGTCTTGACTTGTAGGTCTTGTTTGGAACTTTGAATATCACGTGTTAGAGTAGTAACTTCATCCTCGAGCTCCTCGATTCGCTTAGCTTTTGTTTCTAACATCACTCGCAACTCGTCTGTTTCGTCTTGCATTGTATTTACTCGCTCGTTTAGTGTTTTGATACTTTCCGTTTTGGCAGCAGCATCTTCACGAATAGCATCTACTTCCTCTTGTGATGCTTTGCTTTGATCAGTGAGATTTCTGGATGTCGAGGTACTTATTTCGAGTTGTCCTTGCATATCGACGATATCATTCTGTGATACCTTGATTTGCTCATTGAGTTTTTCCACCATATCTATCTTCGACTGCAAATGTCCATTGAGGTCATACATTTCGTCCCGCGAAGATTTAAGTTGGTCATGAAGCGTCTCGACATCATTAACCTTCGCTTGAAGCTGTTCTACCATTTCGTTGTTCTTCTTCTTCAACGAATCCGTCTGTTCCTTAAGTGATTCAGCGTCCAACGTTTGTGCCTCCAATTCTAATCGAATCGTTTTCATCTCTTCTTTAGACGTATCATTCTGTTTGTGAAGAGCTTCGATGGTTGCTGCGTTGCCTTCAAGATTCCCACGAATATTATCAAAATCTCGACTCACAGAATAAAGTTGTTCGCTCTCAGCACATGCATTCGACAATTGTTCTCTTAGTTCGTTGATGACTTTTTCACGACCCTGAAGTTCGGACTCGAGATCATTTAGCTTCGTTTCCATTAGTGGCTTCTCTGCTAGAATAACCTTCAGTTCCTCATTCCTAGATAGAGCATCATCAAGCTCAGCTCTTAAGGCATCAATGTCATCATTATCACCATTATCGCTAGAAGCCTTCTCAGTTGGATTATTACGCTTATATTCGTCAAGTGCCCACCTCGCTTGGTCAAGTTCTAACCGAAGATCATTGGCAGAACCGGCTGATTCCTTGGCTTCCCAAAGTTGTTGACGAAGATCCCGCAATTCGACACGATTAGACTCTGCCGCTTCTTGCATTTCGTCGAGTTCGGCTTGTAAACTCTTCATTTCAATTGGATCAACAACTGAAACTTTACTCAATGCCTCTTGGCTTTCAAGCTCAAGCACCTCAACCTTCTTCCGAAGCTCAGAAATTTGTCGATCTCGATCTTGAATAATGGACGGATTAGGAATGTCACGACTTAGGTTGTTACTATTTCCTTTAATACTTGGAAGATCTTCAATTTCAATTTTCATTGAGCTGATTTGTTCTTCGCGCTTGTTCAAAACTCGTTGCATTCTTTTGAATTCTTCATCTTGTTCAATGATTTGTCCTGCAAATATTTCACTTTCCTCTTGCAATCGGTCGATTTCAGCCCTCAGTGAGTTTTCATCAAACCTACCCTTATTCATGCGTACAGATTCAACTTCTTTCATGAGCGACGATATTCTTGTTTTCAAATCTCGCACATGTGATTCTTGTCCCATCGATTGATTCACGAGGTTCTGAATCGCCTGGTCCCGTTCTTGAATCGTTTCGGCGAACTCCTCGTTCGCTTTTTGTAGAGTGGAAATATGGTATCGATATTCGCTACTTGATGTCCCGTCTTCCTTTAGAGAGCGTTTCCATCGTTTTGTGTCCGCTTTCGCTACCTTTAGTTGTCCTTTCGTGTATCTCATCTCTTCAGTAACGTTCTTGTATTCTTCGTTACGATTGTTGGTATCAGTGCGTAATTTGTTCAGTTCGGCTTCGATCTTTTCGCGACTGGCTCTATATTCCTCGACTTCCACTTCAAGTGACTCGATCTTATTCTCGAGGACGATCGATGAACGAAGTAGAGTCGCGATGGTCATATCTCGATCTTTGAGCTTGGTTTGTATTAATCTCTTTTCTTCGTTGAGATTTTCGATTTTACCCTCGAAACTTTGTCGGATGGCTTCGACGTCGACGTTAGAAGGAATCGAACGAGACGTACCCTGCACATCGTCGATGGCTCGTTTTTGATCTGCCCTAAGCTGTGCGACCTCATCTTCCAAACGCAATTTTTCGGATTCTAGATGCCCAACACGACTTGTTATTTTCTGCAACTCACCCAATTCTCCATCCTTTCTTTCCAATAGAGCCTTCATTTCTTCCATTGTCTCCTTCTCCTTTTGCTTTTCGTCATCCAAAGCAATTTGGGATTCTTGGAGTTTCTTCTGTGCCTCTCCCGTTGAAAGAGATTCCAATTCATTTATCTTTTGATTCAGTATCGTGATCTCTTCCTTCAAATCCTTCACTTCCTCAATATGATGTATTTTTAATTGCTTCTCTAATTGCTTGACCTTCTCAACTGCCTCTTTTTCTGCTTCTGCGCTCTCGTGCACTCGTTGCCTCATACTTTCAATCTCATTCTTGAGACTTTCGACCTCTTGAGATTTGGATGTCTTTTCTTCTAAACGGCGACGTAGGTCTGAAAATTCTGGATCCTGATCCTTATTTTGCACTCCCATTGCGTTATTTAGATCGCACAATAATTCGGCCTTGTCCGATTCAAGAGTAGCAATCGTTTCGTCACGTTCCTTTTGCAGATCTTCAAATTGCAGTTCCAACTTATTGACAGTATCCACGGAATTGTACAGTTGCTCTTCCAAATCAGCGACCCGCCTCGAATCGTCGGCACCGGACGTTGCAGTAGTGGCTTCTCCGTCGCCCGAATTGACGTCCAAGGATTTTGTTCGTTCCACCGCATCGCTTTTATCTTCGACCTTCTTCTCGTCTTCCTTTTCTTGACGCTGCAACAACGATAAGTATTTTTGTTTGGTTTCCTCGAGTTCTTCATCCCGGAGTTCTAATTCTCTCGTCGCCTCATCGAGTTCTTTTTCTAATCGGACGATTTCGGACTCGTTCGCGTCCTGTATCATTCGCAAATCTTCTGCCTCATCTTTTCTGTACTGTTCTTGGTTCTTAGCTTGTTGTCGCGAATCAGCTAGTGTCGCGGCGACTTCAGCTAATTTTTCAGCGTACTGCTCAAGTTGTTCTTCAAGCTCGACGAGATGCTCTTTTTGTTCCTCCCGTATCCGCGTCTCAATTCCATCGACGTCTATTTGTGAATTCGATGCAGATGCAAGTTCTGTACGAAGATCAATTTCGCGGCGTTTCCATTCCTCCTCGACTTCTATGAAACGTTCCTCTAGCTCGCGCACGCGTAGATCGTGAGCTTCCTCCAACGACTCTCTTTCTACCTCCAAATCTCGGACGCTAGATTCGTGTTGTAACAACTTTTGATTTTGTGATTCCAGTTCTCCTTTTGCATCTTGCAGCTGCTGTCGGTAATGATCAGAATCGTCCCCATCTCGCGAGGTTGAAGGTGCTAAAGGTGGCCGTTCGCGGTCCTGTTGCCGTTTGAGGAGGGGATGAGTGGGGGTAGTAGGACGAAGTGGATTCCCATTACTACTATTCTTTTGGGCGACTTCAAGTTTCTGCTGTAGATCTTTTAATTTCTTATCGTATCCCTGATACTCCATAAGTTGATCTTGTAATTCTTGTATTTCCTTAACTAGTTCCTCGTTGTCCAACGTCAACTGTTGCAGTTCTTCTGTTGACATACTACTACTGGTAGCAATAACAAGACCACCGCCTCGAGAATGATGAGGATGACGCGGCAGATTATGACCATCGTCGGAATGCGGTCGTCGTAGACTATCTTCGTCATGATCATGATCATCATCGTCGTCGTCGCCGTCGTCGTTTACCCCACCACCCTTATTTAATTGTCGCTGTTGTTCTTCTATCTCATCTTCTTCATCCCGTTCATCCAATTCTTCCTGCAATTGAAAAAGTTGATTTTTTAAATCACTTATGGTATGCCGTTGAAATGCTGATTCCTCTTTGACCTTTGACAAATCCCCATCCTGTTGCTTCAATTTTGATTCAGCTGCAGTCTTGTACTGTTCGTACTGCATCAATTTCATTCGTTGCTTTGCATTGGTTTGTTCAAGATCCTTACGTCTTGCTGCAGCTGATCCTTCTACTTCCGCTAAATCATTCATGTGTCGTTTTTCAAGTGAGGCCATCTTAGCACTAAGAGCAGAATTCGAATGTTTAAGATCACGGATGATCTGAGCGGTCGATTTACCATGTCCCGATTCATTGTGGATGGACCGATCAAGTGAATCTTGAGATGGAAGACGATTTATTGATCCACCTGGAAAACTTGGAATAGAAAAACTTCCTCCTCCGACACTTCCACCGCTATTGGTACGATCTATAGGAGGAAATGGATGATTAAAATGAGGACTTCCGCGACCGTGTGTGTTATTATTATTGTTATTCCCACCACCACCACCACCAAATAATCCCAGTCCCATCCCACGTGCAGGACTGTTAGGAGCGCTTGCTGGCCGCATCGATTGAGAAGACGACGACGACGGATGGGCAGAATTTTGAGAAGGAGTGACTGGTCGTGGTGCCATTCCAGATATTACGTCCATTGTTCCTTCGAACCAACCGCGATTCAAGGATGATGATTTGCGGTGCTGCTGTCCGTT
>Ga0115007_10001674_pt1 | contig 14057 bp, 7 predicted proteins | sample ArcOceMetagenome_2_FD_87166 | JGI IMG/M metagenome (GOLD analysis project Ga0115007, IMG submission 87166) | Marine eukaryotic phytoplankton communities from Arctic Ocean - Arctic Ocean ARC135M Metagenome | ecosystem: Environmental > Aquatic > Marine > Oceanic | place: Arctic Ocean | collected... | reverse complement strand
GTGTTTTGCTCGTGTTTTGCCGTGTCGTCGCGTTTTGCCTTGTCCTTGCTTTATTGCAGCGCTTTGTTTTTCCGAATGGGATTGAGCGCGATCGGGCGGTCGGGCGCGCCTTCGCGGTCCCAGGACTTCATCTTCTCTTTCGTAGCCTTGGCCCACTCAGGGTCCGTTACCGTGCCGGGAAGCTTGCCGCCTGTGCGTGAGGAGAGGGACACGAAAATCAGCACGAAGCGAGGGGGGAGGCGACTGGGGAAAACCCATTAGGGGGTTGTATTTCGGTGACGCACCGAAGGGCATGTTGAGGGAGAGGAACTGCGTGCAAGCCGCGGCGCCGGCGAACGCGACGACCGTGGCGATGCCGATGGCGCCGCCGGTGGGTTTAACGGGAGCGATGACGCCCATTTCGCGTGCAAACCGGGTCGAGTGGCCGCGGGGGTCGCTTGTGAGGAGGTAATGAGCCGAAAGAAAATCTGCCTCGCCAAAATCTCCCTCGAGGCGTCCCAGTTCAAAAAGGAGAAGCAGCAACGGTGTCAAGGTTGGCACCCTCGAGATCTCTGGCTCCAAGAGCGTCTTTCGCAGAGCGGCGCGCGCGCGACCCAGGCGAGGGGTCGAGCGTGCTACCGGTGACGTGTCCCTCGCGGCTACGGCGCGGGCGGGACCACCGATGGCGGGCGACCGCGACAGCGGTGCGGGGGCGCGGGCCACGCCGAGTTCTGGGTTGCTCGGAGCCATGGATCGGCCAATCGACCTGGTGTCTGATGCGACCACGGGTTTGGTGTCTGAGGTGGAGAAGGAGAACACCTTACGGGGTGGTCTTGCTACCGGGGTTGGTGTGAAGCGCCGACGCGTTCCCGGGGTTCACCACGACTTGGTGGTGGACGACGCGGCGGGGGATGGGTACAACCTTTCCCAGGTCGATGAGGACACGGGGGAGGTCCGACCCAACCTGGTTTCGTGGAAAAGCGTGTCGCCGCCGCGGTTTCGCAGCGGGTTGAATCCGGGACACAATCAACAAGTATCGACCGGCGGGTCGTCAAAGAACGCGGGTGGCGCGGTGGTGCACCAGCTGTTACGCATCGGCCGGGGAAGCGCAGCGGCGATGCAGCACGCGAAGCAACGGGAAGACACGCGCCGGCGCGTGTGCGAACGCTTGGACACGTGGGAGGATGAAAACGCAAACACCGCGGCGGCGTCGGGGTCGGCGAGTTTGGGGTCGTTGTTGCCGGCGGAGGCAAACTCGAATCGGGGGGGCGGCGATAAAAACACGAACGACGCGCACGCCGAGCGTTCCAAAGCCCTGTGTCTCCTCGCGGACGTGCAGGCGATGCAATGGGCCTTCGACGCGGCGGCGGGGGGAACGCCCGCGTCGGTTGGCCGGCCGTCCGTCGGCGCGCCGACGCAGAAAACGCCAAACTCGACAGGACGAGGTTCCCTGGACAACCAAGGCGTTGGTGGTGTGACCCCGGTGTTCGACGTCAACGGAAGAGGTACATCTCCTTCCGTTGCGATACTTCCTGTGTTGGTTCCGTTGACCGGTTTACCAATCGCCGTTTCCGCGCCCATCGCGGAAACGGCGGCCGCCGGCGCTTCCCGCGAAGGCGAAAAGAACGTCGCGCCCACAGAAACGAAAACAAAAACAAAAACAAACGAAACCGTCGCCCACGCGGAACAAACCAAAACCTTCGCGTGCGACGACTGGGGTGACGATTTCGATTTCGACGTTCGCGACTTTGACTTGGCCGTCGCGACGAATGCGGCGGAGGCGGAGCACCGGAAGCGAGACGTTTCGGGAAACGCGCGAGGGGCGAGTAACACGAACGCGCGAGGGGTCGGTACCGGGTCCGCCGGTACCGACGCCAAGGATGGAGGGGTGACAAACACTTTGAGCGAATTTGAAACACTGAAACAAAACGAGACGCGGCGACAGAAAGAACGCGAACAGAAAGAAACGCGCGTCGAAGCAGAGGGCACGGCGCTCGGCGCGTTCCGGGTGACGAAAGTGACGCGCCACACAAACGGACGCCTGGATCTTTTGGTTCGCCGGTGCGGAGATTCGAGGTCTTTGTCGACTAGTTGCGACCCTTACGGTGTCTCGACGGGCCGTTGCGATGCAAACAACAAAAGCACGCAAAACACCTCACGCGAAACCCTGATTCGGTTACACGACGCGTGGAGTGATACCTGCGTTTTGGTCGGCGATACGTGTTTAGTCACCACGCCGTTCAACGCGCAGCGAATTCAAAGCCAACCCGATCCGCCCTGTTCGTCGTCGACGCCCGTTGATGGCAAGTCACCCGAGACCGACACCCAAAATCAAATCCCAAACGTGATTGACATCACCATGGACAGCGACTCCCTGTTCGTGATGCACCCCGGCGTGCTGATCAACGCCACCGCGGTTGGCGGGAGCATGCAGTGCTTGCGCAGGTCGGTGTTACAAACGCAGGTTCCCGACAACGCGGGCGGCGACGGCGGGCAAGCTGCTATGCTGGGCACGCTGTCGCACGACTTGTGCGAAGGCTCGCTTATTTCCACGGCGTTCAACACCGGCCCGGGGGCGGTCGGGTTCTTCAAGCACGCCGAGCGAATCGTGGCCGACAACGTCGGGCGGATATTCGGTGCTGGCGTGGGCGAACGGGAGGCCCTAGAGCGGTTGCGGTACGTCGGCCCGGGGGTGCACAAGTGGAGCCGCGCGCTTGTCCGGCGGGGCGGTGCCCTTCCGGCCGGCGCGCCGCTACCCTCGCCTCCGCCCGGAATAACCTGCGAGGTCCTGGACGGCCCTGGTAAACGAAGCGTCGGGAACGTGGTGCTCACGAAAATGATCGACGCGGAGGAAACGGTCTGGGCGCCGAAACTAGGTTTAAGGGGCGTGGTGGACGCGGTGGCGGTTGGGAAGCTTGAAACGCGGCCCGCCGTGGGCGTCGACGGAACCGGCAAACCAAACGTCGCGACCGGGATCACGCCGGTGGAGCTGAAAACCGGGTACTGGCGCTCATCGGTGGAGCACGGCGCGCAGCTTTCGTTGTACACCCTGATGCTTTCCGAGCGGTACAAACAGAGGGTGCCGTTTGGGTTGCTGCACTACACAAGACGTACGTATTCCCTTTCTCAAATCCCGACACTGTTTGCCCATACAAGACTGACACTTTTCGTGTAACAATCGCAGACCCGGGCGGGCAAGGCGGGAGCGGTTTGCGGAACAAAAAAGACGACGAAACCGTCGCGATTCGCCCGGGAAAACGCGACATCGCGTTTCTCATGTTAAGGCGAAACCTACTCGCGTCCGCGTTGAACCCGTACCGCGGGGGTTTACTTGGTTTGCAAACGGAAGACGCGGTTAACGACGATTCGCAGCGACGTTTAAACGAGTCGCAAAAGGTAAACCCAACCGCGAAAGATTTCGGCGTTCCTTTCGCGTTAGGTACGCTTCCCCCGATGGAACAGTGCGCCACCGAGTGCGAGCGGTGTTTCGTGAAACACACGTGCTTCACGGTGAACGCGGCGCTGGAGGGGGGTGGTGACAAAATGGCGGATAAAGCAGTCGCCGGCTTGGCCCGCGAAACCGTGGGGCACCTGACCCCAAAACTCGCGGAGTGCCTGAAAAAGTGGCTCAACTTGGTTGACCTGGAAGCTTCCGTTTCCTCGAGCCGGCGCGCCACGCCGTGGATGCCCGTGTCCGATGTCCGAAACCGAGGCGCGTTCGCGGTTGGCGGCTTGCGGTTCCTGCCCAGCACGAAACATGGACACAAAACCAAGCTTGGCGAAAAATTCAACTGCGCCGAGGACGACGACGAGTTCGCCGGGGACACGACCGACAGCTCTCTCGCCGCGAACGCGCCGCGGCCGTATTTGTACGCGCTGGCGGTGCCGACCGCGGAAACACGCGAAACACACGAAATCGAATCCGAATCCGAACATGAATCTGAGCTTTTGCACACGCTTCGGCCAGGCGACCGCCTCGTGCTGAGCCGCAATCACGGCGAAATCGTGGTGGGGCGGGTAATCGTGGTGGATGTCGGCGCGCGCGACCAAAAACGATTCGTGCGTCTCGCGTCGGAACGCGCCGTGCGTTTCGACGGTCCGGGCGCGGCGAAGGACGACCAAACGTGGCGGTTGGACAAGGATGACGGAGGCGGGACGATGTCCGGTCGCGCGCGGGCAGCGTTGGTGGAGACGTTTTCGTCGGGTGACGCAAGAGCGGTGAATCTCCGCAGACAGCTGTTTGACCTGGCGCCGCCTGTTTTCGACTACGCCCAGGCGGATACTCTGTTGGCGAACCTCTCCCTAACCGGCGCGAAGCACGTGTGGAACTTGAACGATGAACAGCGCGGCGCCGTGCGCCGTGTCTTGGCCGCGAAGGATTACTGTCTGATCGTAGGTTTGCCCGGGTCGGGTAAATCACAAGTGTTAGCGGCGACCGTTCGCGCGCTTTTGGATTCTGGGAAGTCGGTGCTGATAACCTCGCACACGCACACCGCCGTGGACAACGTGCTGCAGCGGCTGCCGAACGTGGGCGTTGACTCATTTGTCCGTTTGGGCGGCGAGCACGGCAAGGCGTCGGTTTTCGCGGCGGCGTTCACCCCGGGCGGTCCAAAACACAACGCGCAGTCCACCACCGAGCTCCAAAACCTGGCGGATTCGTGCAGCGTGGTCGGGGCGACGTGCTACGCCGCGGCGAACCACCCTATTATCACGCGCAGACGCGCGAAAACGACGAAAGCTTCCGGGTCGCCAGACCTTGGGAACATCGAAGAAACACACAATGGTTTCTTCGACGTCGTGTTGGTGGACGAAGCCGGCCAGATGACGCTCCCGTCGTCGCTGCCCCCGCTGCTTCGCGCGGGCGTTTTCGTGCTGGTAGGAGACCCGCACCAGCTCCCGCCTCTGGTGCAGTCTGAGGCTGCGTCTGCTGGGGGGCTTTCCGTTTCGCCCATGCAGCTGCTGTCCGAGACGCACCCGTCATGCGTCGCCGAGCTCTGTACGCAGTACCGCATGGCGGACGACTTGGCCCGGATATCGAACTTGATTTCGTACGGCGGGCGGTTGAGGGCGGCGAACGATTTCGTCGCGAACCGAGTTTTGACGTTGACTACCCCTGCTCCGAGTCAAACTCCGGCGTGGCTCGTACGCGCGACGGACCCGTTGAACCGGGTGGTTTTCCTCGACACGAGCGACTTTGGGCGCGACGCGTACGAGACAAACGGGGGTGGTGGATCCGAGACACACGAAAAAAGCACCGACGGGAAACAAATGAACAAAAAAAACTCCAGAGGGAACAAGCACGTCAACCGACTGGAGCGCGACGTGATTTTGAAAGTGCTCCGGGTGTTACACTCGCGAGGCGCCGACGTGGGGAGCTGCGCTGTTTTGTCGCCGTACAACTCGCAGGTTGACGCTTTGGCCCTCGATTTGCAAAAGAGCGCGTCCGCGATTCCGCAAAACACCGAGGCGCTGACGATCGACCGCGCGCAGGGACGGGACGTGGATTGCGTTTTGATTTCGTTCGTTCGAGGCAACTTGGGTAAGGAGTGCGGCCGACTGTTAGCGGACCGACGGCGTTTAAACGTCGCCCTGACCAGAGCAAAGTGTAAGCTCGTGTTAGTCGGGTGCGGCGAGACGTTGCTGCAATCGCCCGTTTTGTCGCAAGTCCTTGGCATCATGCTGGAAGAGGGGTGGATTGTCCCAATGCAGCCGGGGTCGGTTTAGGGCTTAAGTTTTGTTTAGGGTTTAAGGGTGTTTAAGGGTGTTTAAGGGTCAGGGCATGACATGACATGAATGTAGCATATGTTTTTAACGGTACCGAGTACACTTCATCACAACGCGTCGTCCCACTCTCTCTTCCCTGGTTCCCTTCGGGACACCAAATCAATTCAATTCGCGAAGTACAGGTTTAATACACGCGCGCCGCGGGCGGGACGTGTTCCATCTCGTCATCCAGGGGTTGGTGGTGCACCGGCCTGTAGTCGATTCGTACTTTTCTCTTGTCGTCGATGAACCCCACGGTGTGCTTCATCCAATCCACGTCGTCGCGCTTTGGGAAATCCTCGCGCGAGTGCGCGCCCCTGGATTCCTTTCGCTGCTCCGCGGAGTGCATCGTGATTTGCGCGTTCGGCATCAGGTTGTGCAGCTCCAACGCCTCGATCAAATCCGTGTTCCACACCAACGAGCGGTCAGTGACGGACAGGTCGTCCAAACGCGACGCGACTTTGTCGATCTTCGCGCACCCCTCCGCTAAGCTCTCCTGGGTACGGAAAACGGCGGCGTCGTCCTGCATCACGCGCTGCATGGCTTTGCGCACGCTCGCGGTGGAGTGCTGGCCGCTTGCGTGGCGCACGGCGTCGAGGTGCACAAGCGCGTGCTCGCCCGCATCCGCAGCGATCTTCTTGTGCGGCTTTCCTGGCGACAGCATGCCCGCCACGGTGTTGGCGCAGGCTCGGCCGAAAACCACGATGTCAAGAAGCGAGTTCGCGCCCAAACGGTTTGCGCCGTGCACGCTCGCGCTGGCGCACTCGCCCGCCGCGAGCAGCCCGGGCACGACGGTATCGGGGTTCCCGTCCTTCCCCAACGTCACCACTTCGCCTTTGTAGTTCGTGGGAATACCGCCCATGTTGTAGTGCACGGTGGGAATCACGGGGATGGGTTCTGAGAGAAAAAAGAAAGTGTCAGTATCGTATGGGCAATCAGTCGGCGGAATGTGGTAAATGGGAAATCTTACCTTTCGTGACGTCGACGCCGGCGAAAATCGCGGCGGTTTCGGAAATCCCGGGCAAGCGCTCCTGATTGTGACAAAAGAAATGTCAGCCGGGGTATGGGCAATCAGTCGTCTCTTAATGTGGTGAGTGGGAAAGGCCCTTACCGCGAGGAGCTCGGGGGGGAGATGGTTCAGGTGCAGGTAGATGTGGTCTTTGTCCGGCCCCACGCCCCTGCCTTCCCGGATTTCCATGGTCATGGACCGGGAAACGACGTCACGTGACGCCAGGTCCTTCGCCGACGGCGCGTACCGCTCCATGAACCGCTCGCCTTCGCTGTTCCGCAAAATCCCACCCTCCCCGCGGCTCCCCTCCGTGATCAAACACCCGGCGCCGTAAATCCCGGTGGGGTGGAACTGCACGAACTCCAGATCCTGTAACGGCAACCCCGCTCTGGCCACCATGGCGTTGCCGTCGCCAGTGCACGTGTGCGCTGAGGTGGCGCTAAAGTACGCGCGGCCGTACCCGCCGGTGGCGAGGATGGTTTTGTGCGACCGGAACCGGTGAATCGTGCCGTCCTCCATGCACATCGCCATGACCCCTACGCACTCGCCTTCGTGCATGATCAAATCGATCGCGAAGTACTCCACGAAGAACTGGGTGTCGTGCTTCAGCGCGGCGCCGTACAGGGTGTGCAGCATGGCGTGCCCGGTCCTGTCAGCGGCGCACGCGCACCGGTACGCCTGGCCGCCTTTGCCGTAATCCAGGGATTGGCCTCCGAACGCGCGTTGGTAGATCTTCCCGTCGTCCGTCCTGCTGAACGGCAAACCGTAGTTCTCCAGCTCGATGACCGCCTTCGGGGCCTCGCGGCACATGTACTGAATCGCATCCTGATCCCCGAGCCAATCCGCGCCTTTGATCGTGTCGTATGCGTGCCACCGCCAATCGTCCTCCGTCATGTTTCCAAGCGCGGCGTTGATTCCGCCCTGCGCCGCGACCGTGTGCGACCGCGTGGGGAAAAGCTTGGTGATGCACGCGGTTTTCAACCCGTGCTCGGACAAACCGATCGCGGCTCGTAAACCGGCGCCGCCGGCGCCCACCACCACGGCATCGTACTCGTGGTCGATGATCGTGTACGCGGCAGTACCTGGGGATGGGTATTTTGGGGGGGGGTCAGAGAAGATGTACACAGAGCCGACGCGCCGTTTCGTGTGGAGCGTCTTTTATAGGCCTCCCTCCCGTGCTTCAGTTCGGCACCAAGGAAGTATCCAAAAGCGGGGTTGGTGGAGTCCAATCGATCCAGGAGGCGAAGGAACGACGAACGAAATCTATCTTCGGTCCGAAGATGACGGGCGGACGCAATCGCGGTGTCGCACGTACCTGGTGCCTTGGCCGAGGACGAGGCCGCGCCTGAGGTGTGCATTCCGCACACACCCTGGCGGGTCCACGAGGGTGCGGCCCACCTGGCCGCCGCCCCCAGGATCTTGCGTCGCAAGCTCATCGCGAAGTGACGACTTTGGGGCGACGTCATCCCCAGATATTTTGCTGCAGCAAAGGGCTTCGACCTGCGAAAACGCAAAAAAAGTGTGGAACGACAGGCGAACAGTCTCCCTTTTTGGGAATGTGGACGTTGGTTTATATACCTCCTGAATTCGCCACTCAAAACAAGTCGGCGCTCGCCTTCGCGGTTTTCTTCTTTTCCAAGAAATCCATTAGGCGCCGCACCACGACGCACGAATGGCGGGCGGCGGTGGGGTCCTCGGCGGTGCCGGCGGCAAGTCTTTCAAAGGGAAGAAACCCGTGTATGGTGAGAAGAAGCGCCCCGATGGCAAGGCGCTTCGGCCCGGGGACCTTCCTCCCCGGCGAGGAAGGGGCTGGAACCCCGGGGCTGGGCCGCGACCCGACTTTGAGAAAAGCGGCGGCGGCGGCGGCGAGGACACGACTCGGCTTTCCAACGTGTGGCACGAGGCTAGCAACACGCTGGCGTTACCCCCGAAAGTGGTAAAGGCGGCGAAGGACCTTCCGCAGACCGAGATGGACGCGAAGGAGCGAATCGCGATAACGGCGCTTGAGGAACGTACCGCGCATCACGAAAAGAATCAGGCGCGAAGTGGCAGCGCGGATGGGAAGTGGTTATCCCTGGTGCGCAGCAGCGGTACCGCTGCGGATAAAATAGCCGCGGCGACGGTGTTGGCGCAGGAGGACCCTGTTGCGAACTTGAAAAGCCTGGAACACCTACTCGCGTTGCTTGAAAAAGCGCGAGTCAAGGGGGGCAAGCGAGGCGCCGTGCAAGCGGTGGGCGCTTTGACGGAACTTTTTCGCGACGCACTGTTACCGCCGAACCGGAAACTGAAGTACTTCAGCGAACAACCCCTTTCGCAATCGAACACGCTTCCGAACGAACGCAAGCGGTTGTTGTACTGGCACGTAGAGGACCTGGTGAAACGCGCGTACGCGCGGTTCATCAACGCCCTGGACGCGTTATCCAAAGACCCGCTCCCCGTGTTGAAGGAAAAGAGCACCAAGAGCGCGTACGAGCTGTTGATTTCGCGCCCCGAGGCGGAACAATCTCTGCTCGCGATTCTGGTGAACAAACTCGGGGACCCGCAGCGCAGAACCGCGTCCAACGCCGCGCACCTGTTACTACAGCTGGTTTCCAAGGAACACCCCGCGATGAAACGAATCGTCGCGCGCGAGGTTGAATCTTTTTGTTTCAGGAAAGGCGTCGGCTTGAAAGCGCAGTACTACGCCGCGGTGCTACTGAACCAGTTTCCGTTGTCGCACGCGGGCGACGGCGAAAGGCTCGCCGCGCAGCTCGTGGAGTTCTACTTCGCGCTGTTCCAGACCCTGCACAAAAGGAGCAAGGAGAACCTGGAAAACGGGGGCGAGGAGGGCGAGGACAAGAAAGCCGCGGAGAAGAAACGGTGGCGCGACGGCGCGAAGGGCGGCAGGGGCGGCAGGGGCGGAGGAAGAGGTGGAGGTAGAGGCGGCGGCCGAGGTGGCGGTCGAGGCGGTGGCCGCGGTCCGAAACCGGAAAAGTTCCAAAAACCGGGGGGGTTGGTGCACAACGGCGTCGCGCGCGCGCCCGCCACGCCCATGGGCGCCGGCGTGGACGCGCGTGTCGTCTCAGCGCTCCTCACGGGAATCAACCGCGCGTTTCCGTACGTCGACGGCGACGCGGTGGAACCGTTGGTGGAGAAAGTATCCCCCGCGCTATTCGCGATCGCGCACAGCCCTAACTTGGGAGGCGCACTGCAAGCCCTGGCGTTGCTGTTACAGCTCCTGTCCGCGCGAGCCGCCGTTTCCGACCGGTTCTACCGAGCCCTGTACGCCACGCTGTTACACCCGGGCGCCCCGAGAGGGTCAAGCGCCGCGGCCGGGCAGCTGTTGTCCCTCACATTCCGCTCGCTGAAGGACGACCCGCGGCCGCAGCGCGCCGCGGCGGTGGTGAAGCGTTTGTTGCAAGTCGCGCAGCACGCGGGCGCGCCGTTCGCGTGCGGCGCCCTGATGCTCGTTTCCGAGTTTCTGAAACAGAAACCCTCGCACTGGGACGCGGTGCGTCAGCCCCGGGAAGGGGACGAGGATGACGACGTGGAGCGGTTCGTTGACGCGGATGACGACGACGAGGGGTTTGGGGATGATTCCGGTGACAAGAAGAGTAAGTCCGAAGTTGTCAAGAAATCGGGGGGGGGATCCGATTCGGATGACGGGGATGACAAAGAAACAAGCGACTCGGACGCGGATGGCGACGACGAAACGAGCGACGCCAAGAAAATCGCGGCTCAAAAGGCGAAAACCAAGGAGTCGATGCGGTATGACATGACTAAGCGAGACCCTCTGTATGCGAGGGCAGACCAGGTTTGCTGGTGGGAACTCTCGTTGCTGGAACGGAACGTCCACCCGAGCGTCGCGGCGATGGCGCGGTCGTTACTGGGCGGGTTTTCCGTGGATTACGCCGGCGATCCGCTGGCGGATATGACCCTCGCGTCGTTTCTCGACAAGTGGCTGCAGAAGAAACCGAAGCGCGCCAAGGTCAGTAAAGGCGGCAGCGAGGTGATGATGAAGAAACGGGACGTGGACCCAGGGTCGCTGGGGTTCGCGCCGGGTACCACCGAGTTCGCGAAACTGGCGGAAAACGAAGTCGACCCGTCGGAGGTTTTCTTCCACCGGTACTACGCCGCCAAGGAAAGCGACGGGAAGACGAAGAAAAAGGAGAAAAAAGGGGGCGCGGGGAAGGACGACGAAACCGCGGGCGATTCCGACGCCGACTCCGAGGATGACGACTTGGTTCTGGAGAAACGCAAAAAGAAAGCGGAACGCGCGGGTATCGAAGGGTTCGACCACGAAGACGACGAAAACGACAGCGACCCGGACGACCCCGATCTCGGCGAGTTTGAAAACGACGACAGCGACGAAGACGACGACGCGCTCCCCAGCGCGGGCGGACGCAAAGGTACCCTCAAACCGAGCGGCATCGATCCCAAAACCGCCGGGTTTGGGGATTACGACTCGGACGAAGACGCGGCTGCGGACCGAGAGGAACGCAAGGAGGAGGATACCGCCGATGCGGACGCGTACAACTACGACAGCCTTGTGGACGCGTACGGCGAGAAGCCGGGGTACTTGCGCCGGCAGATGGACGCGCGCGCGGCGGAGGCGGCGGCGGCGGCGGAGTCAGAGTCGGACGTGTGTGAGGAGGAGGAGGAGGAGGAGGAGGAGGAGGAGGACGACGAGGACGGCGTGAAGGTTTGGGAGTACGAGGGCGATGGGTCGGAGGAGGAGGAGGAGGGTGCTGTTGATTCGGAGGGTGAGGGTGATTCGGAGGGTGAGGATGTCTCGGAAGGTGAGGATGATTCGAAACAAGAAGGTGCTTCGGACGATGACGACGGCGCTGTTGACGACGCCCCAGGCGCCGTTGCTGTTGACGACGACGAAGTGACGCTCACCGTGGCGGTTCCGGGCAAAAGCCGCGGCGGCGCGGACGCGTTCGCGTCCCTCGATGATTACCAGTCAATGATCGACGCGGATTTCGCGGACCACCCGCCTGCGAAGGATGACGACGACGACACGGAAAAGGACGAGGAGGAGGACGACGAGACCCCGAAGGCGAAGAAAACAAACAAGCGGAAATCCGTTTCGAAATCGCCGAAATCACCGAGCGCCAAGAAGAAGAAACCGTCCCCCGCGGTGACGCGCTCGCGAAGAAACTAGAGCCGGCGTGACGAACGGCCACCTGCTTAAATATCCTACTATTACAATATCACACCTCGAAACCGCACTCACACCTTGTCCGCGCCGAACATCCGAATCATGTATTGCTGCGCGGGCGACGCGTTCGCCATGACGGCGTCTCGACATTTTTGCTGGGCGATTTTTTTGAAATCCCGGAATCGATCGCCCTCGGGGACGTGCGACGGATACACCGCTACGAAAACGCGATCGGGAACGTGCCGCGTGTTTACTTCGCGATCATGTTGGTTTTGTGAAGTGGATTTCTCGCCCCCTCCGTAGTGTAAGGTGGCGGTGGCGTGTGTCAAGCCTTGCCTATCTTTATTCCAATCGTCCAGGATTTGGGAAACCGCCTTTTCGTCCAACGACCGGTCCGCGGCGCAACGCGAGTAACACAGCAACGCGCAGAGGTACTCACGGGGAACTTTCTTGTCCAGCGTATCGAGCAACAAAGACCACCCCGCGCCGGACCGTAACAAGTCAGGGTGCACGAGTGGGTCGGCACTGCCTTGCAACCGAACGAGTCTGGCGCCTGGTTCATTTTTCAAAACGTCGCCCAAAATCTCCACCACCGCGAATGCGCCTTTGCGGAAAGCAAGCGAGGGGCCTTCATCGTTTGTTGATTCGACGGCGAGGTACTCACCCTCTGCCATTTCACGTAGCAAATCCTTCTGCACCGTGGCAAACATATTTTCCATGTCCATGTTCATCGTGCACGGCGCTTGCCGTTGTGGAGAAATGAGGCTGCGAAAACGCGGCCTTTGTTGACAGTCGAAAAAAAAAATGAAAACCGTGAAGATCTCGACTCGAGCATCACCTCTCTCCCACGTCACTCGTCTTGCGCGGGTCCATCGGGAGCGATGGACCACGCGTTTGGTCGCCGCGCGTGGGTGCCAATGGATTTCTTTGAGCTGCACGACGTGGACCCACCCGCGGCGTCCATCGAGCGCGGATGCCATTGTTTGCTTTTCGGTCCCGAAGGGTCGGGGAAAACCACACTTTTGTTCCAGCACGCTTTGGCGTTCGTGAAGCGCGACCCGGACGCGCGCGTGCTGTTCGTATGCCGCCGCGACGTGGTTGAGGCGGCACCTCCTTTGCTTCCCCAAAGCGCCGCTGATTTGGACGCCGCGCAACGCATCTCCATGAAATACATCACAACCGACTTGGATCTGTGCAAGCTTTTTAGCGTGATGCACGTTTTGCCTCCAAACGAGCTCCCGAACCTCATCGTTATAGACCGGTTGTCCAGCTTCTTCCCGGATGACACCGGCGCGCACGGCCGCCACAAACATCAACGAGGCGAGAACTACGGAAACGCCGACCACCACGATTGGCAAGCCGCGCGGGACCGTCGCGAACGCGAGATGCGCGTGGTAAGAGCCGTCGCCGCCGCGAGCGAGTGCTGTAATTCGATTCGAACGCAGCCGCCGTTTGACGCGGAGTCGCCCGCTGTCGGCGGGTTCCGGGGTGACGCGAACGACACTGAGACGTCGACGATGATTAACGACGAGGAGGCGAGCGAAACGAGCGGCTGTTTGTTGTTAGCCTCCGACGTGAGCGAACCAAATGCGGATGCGCCTCCGCTTGGATTTTTATTGCGTAAATGGTTCAAGTGCGCCGTGCGAACAAGGGAGATGCGGGAGGATGAACGTTACGGAAGTAACTTGAACGGTGTACACGAAACCAATCCGTACGGTTCTTCACGTTCTGGCAAACTGTTCGTGTTGGAACGCGCGTGGGGGGGTGGAGGTGGAGGCGGCGCGCGCGGCGATCGAACCGGCCCGATTCAGTACGCGGTCGACTCCGCGGGCGCATCTCTCGTGGACGCAAAGTTTGTTCACGAGTAGTTCACATTAGTAGCGGTTTGCGTCCATAGTTAGACATAGAACGCAAAGAACGCATTGTACATGAATAGAACACGTCATCTTGACGAGAGTGTGCAAAGTTTGTTCACAGTGCCCAGATAATGCTTTCACTACACAGATGGAGTCCGACCTTTACACGAACGGCGGTTATGTTGCCCCGCAGGGTTTAGGGTTTAGGGTTTAGGGTTTAGGGTTTAGGGTTTAGGGTTTAGGGTTTAGGGTTTAGGGTTTAGGGTTTAGGGTTTAGGGTTTAGGGTTTAGGGTTTAGGGTTTAGGG
>Ga0115007_10001673_pt1 | contig 14066 bp, 12 predicted proteins | sample ArcOceMetagenome_2_FD_87166 | JGI IMG/M metagenome (GOLD analysis project Ga0115007, IMG submission 87166) | Marine eukaryotic phytoplankton communities from Arctic Ocean - Arctic Ocean ARC135M Metagenome | ecosystem: Environmental > Aquatic > Marine > Oceanic | place: Arctic Ocean | collected... | reverse complement strand
GAACAATTTTACAACAACTACAATGATGACGGTACTACATGTACTACTAAAACAAAAATGCATCCCACCTTAGCTGGTACGTATGACGTAAATAATACATGTGCTGCTGCTGCTGTTGCTGTTATTACTGTCTCTGTTGTTGTGACTACCTCTATTGTTGTTGTTTATCACAAACAAAATTTCACCCTCTCTCTCTCTCTCTCTCTCTCTCTCTCTGTAATGCGTGTGTATTTTCTTTTTCTCTCAAATCAATCATCGCCACGATTATAATCATTCAATTACTTTTCACGCACACAACACTAAGTTCTCTTACTTGGTGTAATTCTAATTGATTCTGTCAACATGAGTGAGCAAGTAGGGAAGGGAACACCTAGAGACTCAGTAGCGCTACAACAATTATTGGATGATACCGATTGGACACAAATTAAACTACCTGATGAGATATTAGGTAACAACAGCATCACTCGACCAGATCCTACGAAATTTTTTAATCATCTTCAAGATCTTAAATTCTCATCCGAATTTTGGAGTGGTCTTACATCGTCGCAAGCTATACGAATGGATTATAAATCATTTTCAACGTTTGGACTTTCTTCTATTTTACTTGATATGACGGACTTCTTCAATAATAATAAGGAAAGTGTTCTACCATCAGTAGCGAAAGTAATTCGTGAAAACCAATTGGAATTATTCGGAATGATGTTTTGTACAGATGATGGCGACAATAAATTTAAACGAGAGTTAGCTCTTTTCTCTACTAATAAGGTAACCATGGACCGGTTGATGAAGCATTTAACGGGAGATAATACAACTCCAAACTTGGAAATAGAAGTACTCCATGAGGAAGAGGCAAAAACAACGACAGAGACACTGTACATAGTCCGAATGAAACAAGGGAACATTACGGCTAGTCGCAAACAAGTCGCCCCGATTCTTCTTGAATTCTTTCAGAATGAATAAATTCAATCTTCGTTATGAATACGTCCCAAAACTAAACAGAGTTAGGATCATATAAATAAATCTAAAATCCATCATCTTTTATCTTTAAAAACATCTACAGTACTAGTACTAGTATCAAATCTAAAATTAATTAGGGGAGAGAATTTAGGGGATTTTATAGGATTTTATTCTATAGGATTTCCCTAATATACAACAGTGACACTAATTTTTACACTACAGTACTCCTACTGTACAGTAGGACCTACGTACTAATACTGTAGGTAGTATAGTGAGGATATCTCATTTTCTCCGTGAACTTGTTCCATTAACATCAGGACGACGCTTTGTCTCGTCGAATAGAATAGTAATACGGTAGTAACAATTGAGCTCTCTGTCAATCATACTAATACTTCGTCTCAGTTTGTGAACAACGGACACACAGTTAGATCTCATTCCTTCGTTCGATCGTTATGATACGGCCTCAAAGAACAACGCCAACAGTTGGTGAATCATCTAAAATAAGAGAAGAAGGTTCCACTTCTCCGACTCCTACAATTAACGATAGGAAAGATTCTAACAATGAAGGAAATAGTAACAACGACGGTCGAGAGAACGAGCAAGAAATAACAGACGGTTCGAAACCACCAAAGAAAGTGATTAAGCTGTATAAGTCACCACGTTTAACAGGATACTTAACAATATTCTTGGCTTCCGTTATTAACTTCCACGGTGTGGTCGTTTCTAAACTAACCGATGAGAATCATGGTATTCCCTCGACTGAAACGCAAAGGATGTATGGATACATCGTGGCCTTAGTCTCCAGCGTTGTTTCAGGTTTCGTTCTTGTATGTCATCTGGATCGATGGTCTTGTCTCGCCGACACTTATAGAGACAATTTATTCGCTCACAAATCCAGATTTGAAACGATTTTAGATATTTTACTGCTATTGTGGTGGTTCATGGCAGTAATAATTCAAACTAGGGTGGCTGGTATCGCAGGGGATGGAAAGGGACAATTCAATATGTATTTCAGCACATGGTGTTGCTTTTTCTGTGCAGTCTCTACCTTGGAATCGAAAATGATCGAACACAATTGGCCCAGTATGAAAACATTCATTAAATCGTGGCCTCATAGAGCGCCGGGATGGATTGCAATTCTGATATCTGATTTTTTCACCCTTTTTTGGTATGTCGATGTTTATTCAGAGTATGGGAGCGCGGGCGACTGGTCCAATGGGTCACAAAAAACTTATCTCGATTTTTACTACAAAAATATACGGAATGCCCAATACGAACTTCTCATTTTTGTGGCAGCAGCGACTCTTCTTCCATCAGCCGCCTTTGTGTTTATGGAAATCTTTAGGGTTTCTTCAGATGATAAAAAGGGTACCCTGGAAACTGTTATTGAAGCGGTTTCGTTGTTTTTGCTGGCCTGTGCATGGGTCCCTACAGTCTGTATAGCCACCACCCCTGGTGGATTTGCCTCGGTAAGTGCAATAATAGTAATAATAATAATAATAATAGATGACATTGGCTTCTTTCTATTCATCTATTTCTTCCTACGAGGTGAGATTGAACGAAATGACGGCACTTCTAACTTTGCCATGTTACGTTTTTCTTTTATGTGATATCATAGCACATAGGAAACAGGTAAGTTAATCGTTGTTGAAAAAGAAACAAATCTTGTGTGTGTGTGTGTGTGTGTGTGTGCGTACATTTCTACGTATTCCCAATATCAAAATTATTGATAGTTGTCTTATTGGTTCATCGTATTTATTATATAGCTGGTTCTTCACATGGTCGACGTGTTTTCTTGTTATGGAAACCCTGCTATGGTTCATTTCTGATTCTCGGGGAGCCACACATCAAACTTTGCTACAGAGAGAAGAAGAGTATCAACAACATCAACAGAATGTCTTGGCTGCTACAATGGCGCACCGAGAAGACGGTTCTGACATAGAGGAAGATCATGAGATAGATGACGATAACGATAACGATGATGACTCCTTGACGATAAGGATTGAAGATGCCCCGCATGATGAGAAATCATCAATGGAGGGTGCCGCTGTTTTTGAAATAAAAGATGATTCTGAAAATGGTGAAGATCTTGACGACGATAGCATTCGACAAGAGATTCGTATGAAAGAGACAGATAAACATGCTTATTTCGACACTTTGAATGATATTTTAGAGTAAATTAATGTTATATATTATATTTTTTCCTTTGCCAGTTCAAGGTTAAAATGTAGTATTTTTGTTGAACAAAAAGAACGAGATCCGATAACGTGGGATATATTTAAGAGCGAATACGATATATAAGTGTTGTGCTATTCATCTAGGCTGTATTTTTTTATGATTCTCCTCACTGATGGTTGTGATTAAACAGGATATCATGATGGTTAAGGAATTGGTTCTCCAATCTCTCCCTCGCCAAACCAATCTTTTCCAGCGTGGTTACTGCTAAAGAGAGGTAATCTATTTTTCATGTGAATCCTATCGATCTCCCACATGAGCTCTGGGGATAGGTCGTCTTTCATAGTTAGAATATAGCATGTTTCTTTCAACTGCTGCAGACTGGTGTGACCGATTAGTGTCGTCGTAATCAAGTCTCTTTGCTTGCACCAACGCAAACTCATATCTATTAGGCTCATTTTGTTTGCCTTTGCTAGCTTGTCGTATTCCACAATCGCTTCTTGGGCTGCTTCGGTCCTATATCTGTACAGCGTACCACCCCACCCCCTCGTATCCATACGTCCTCGTGGTTGCGATAGGGATGCCATTGCCCGATCTCGATTTGTGTCATCGAGCGCGGCAGGAACATCTCTACAATTGTATTTGAAAACATAATTTGTTTCGCTCGGTTAGGGAACAATAATACAAAAGAAGTTATTGTTGCCGAAGAAAAACCACTATTAGATAGCTAGATAAAAGTCGACACTTACATATATTTACCCGTGAGCATACCCCCCGCCAGAGCATTGTAGGCCATGAAGCCAACGTTTTCATTAAATGGAGAAGCAGCTTCTGCAACGCCATTTTCTTCGGATTTACGGTCCAAGATACTAAAATCTCCTTGCATCTAATAGATAATAATATATGCAAACCGTCCAGCCAGATAGATTGAAGAATGAGAACATGAATATATAATAGATTTCATTTCAATAATTAAACTTCAAAAGGGAAAAATTTAGTTCTTACCGTACACGGAGGAGTCGTTCCTAAAGCCTTTGCAGTTCTTGTACATGCTGTTAATCCGTATGCATTGTCATTACAAAGTCCCCAGCCCTTAATTTTTCCCACTTTAATCAATTCTTCCATAGATAAGCAAATGTCTTCGAAAGATGTGGGAGCACCCAAAACCTTCCGTTGTGCCGTGTCTGTGTCAACATTATAGGAAAGACTTTGTCCCCAATTAGATTGAGGTGAATATCTTTGTGGCCAATGCAATAGATATACATCAATGTAATCAGTTTGTAATCGTTTTAGGGATTCGTCGCAATCCTTCCGGATGTTACGTGGTGTGATATTGCGACCTCCTGTAATTTTGGTAGCAATAACGACGTCGCTTCGAGGTACATTCCGATCTTTTAACCAATCGCCAATAACACGCTCTGTGTCTCCCTCCTCCGATCCACGCCCACCAGATGGAATGGGGTAGGATTCGGCTGTATCAATGAGGTTGACACCTCGCTTAAGAATAGCCTCGTCCAAAAATTCGTAGCAAAGTACTCTATTGGGGCCGTTGAAATCGGTAGACATCCAGCGTTGTGTGCCAAGTCCTAACTCACTAACAAATATGTCAGAATTTCCAAGTCGTCGATGTTTCATACCCTTAACGATTTTGACCACTTCGTTGGTTGCACCACCACCACTACCTTTCTTCTTATTTGACAACATAGCCGCTTGGGCCTCGTTATTATTTCTATTGCTGTCACTGTCGGAGCCAAAAAAGGGTAGACCAGAAAACAAACCACCAGCACTAACTCGTAGAAGTTGTCGACGACGAGAATTTGACAGCGATTCAGGCGGTGTTGTCATCGTGAAAGCAGTAGTAGAAGTTGAGCATAATAACGAGAATATTCCAACTTTTCTCATGTTGAATGCAATATATCTTAATGATTTGGTTGATATATTTGTATCTACTACTGTATCTACTATAAGTCGAAAAAGTTTGTGGATTTTCGATTATTTGTTTTGCTTTGTTGATTGTTTGATGTTTGATGTTTGATGACATACTATAATGAGGATTCACTCGTCGTGCAATAACGATGGATTCGATTCATTCATTCGATGTTCGATAGATTCATTCCCATTTATTTCATTCACGCTTGCTGCTCTGATGAGAGTGTAATATATTATTTGAAATTGAATAATGGACTAAAAGGATCTTACTAGAATATAGTTGATAATGAGCTATTATTTGACCTATCTAGCCTAAGTGTTATAATTCATTGTATAAGCTTTTGTATTTCTGGTATCCTATTGTTGACCTACCTCGAGTTCTCAGATTTTGCATCCTTGTCATCTTCTTCTTCCATGGAATTCCCAGTTTGGATTCCACTCATTGCTGCCTGCTTTTTTCTCCCTTCCGTTGCGACGACGGGTGTGGCCTTTGTAGTAATTGATGCATCCATTGTTTGTTTTTTCTTTTCTTCTCTCTCTCTCTCTCTCTCTCTCTCTCTCTTTCAAATGAATCCTCTTCAATGAATGAATCCGTTTCTTATGACAATACCGCCAAATCTGTGGAAGTCAAATGAAAGCGAGTAGATGAAGCTCCAATCTCATTGGATTCATTTGGCCAATCTATGGACGAATTTACATCGGCGGTGTTGATGTGATCATTTTGTTGTAAGAGTGTAATAAAAGAAAATTCTTTCGACTGGGTTTCTCAGCTTTCGCACGTGCCTACCCCAGTTTCACCCCTAAATAATCATTTATCCCCCGAATCTGAAAATCCGATTTTCTTTTTTCTTATACAGTACTACTAGTATTATCACAGTAGTATGTTTTTTATGATTTACATTTTACACATACAGTACAACACTGATGAACCACATACCACATAATACAAAATCTTTTAACTCATATCGTCATATACGATCGATATTCCCAAGTCAGTACATCATACCGATCGGTATTAGCTATTCCCAAATCAGTACAGTACCTCAGCAAATGAATCAAATATGGCACCTTTTGCGAAGACACGGAAGAAGAAGCTCCCAGAAGATCAGCATACATCGGAGTATCGTGGTATCTTCGGTGAAAAGGGAGATTCCGATGCATGGACGAAAGCGGTAGAGAATTTTCCTAACAAAGTCCCTCGATTTGAATCAAAAGATGATTGTTTGCAATTCATGCGTGAATATGTTAGACATCACGGTGGATCCAATCCGGAATTTCCACACTTACAACACATCTTTACAACCTTGATCACATGGGATCAAATCGAACGGTTGTTACTACCAAACATCGAAAAGGCACGAAAGGAACCAAGTTCTAGTCCTAAAATCCCCCAGGACTATGGACGTGAACCCGACGATACCTCCTCAAATATTTATGAACACTCTGCAGCAAAAGAGGCAGTTGATGCGATCAATTTTCGTCTCGATTTACCATTCCATCAAACAATTACACCCGTCTCGGTTACAAACACGATGAAGTATCTATTTTTTCATATGAAATGTGGCATCTACGTGATGGTTAGGGATGGCAAGGTTAGAATGTTTTGTCCCTTTTCTAATAGAGATTATGAAAATACGTGGAGCGGAAAATTGAAGATAGAAGGAGATGGAACTCTAGATGACTATTACAGTAAAAAGGTTGGAATTTGCCGTCCAGAAAACATCGTTCATGATACGTCCGTTTGGTGGGCCAATGGTAACATGTACGATGTTTTGTTGTTATAGTTGTGTCATGTGTGTTTTGAATATATAAATAGAATAATTACTGACACTAGATCATTTTTTTCTTTTCATAAGCATCTGTAATGAAATCACACCGAATAAAAATGAATCAAAGTACGATATTCAAGTGTGGGGAGATCAATTCTTATCACCCTTACGAGATATGCTTGCCGAGGCCTGTAATCAACGACAAATTCCAGACTGTGAATTCTTTCTGAACAAACGAGATTATCCACAACTTAAAGTCAACGTTGAACGTGGCGTCCCTGTAGAGCCATATGGATTTATTTTTGACAAGGACGATCGAGATCCGGAACAGGATATAGATCTGTTCGAAGATCACAAATTCAAGACGTACGCTCCTATCGTCTCCTTTTACGCTGCCGCCGAAGATCGGTTTTCGGATATACCATGGCCATCGTCAGAAGATTGGGAAGGTGCATGCGGGTTAGTATTCCCACAAACGTTTACTTACAAAGAAATCGACGAGGAAGGTTATCCTGTATTCAAGAGTCCTCGTGATCTATTTACGGAAGCCAACTTTAAGAAATTTGAACGGGGTTGGGATGAGGGTAGGGTAGCAACAGCATTCTTCAGAGGGACTGCTACTGGAGGAGGAACAACGATAGACAATAATCAACGTATCAAAGCTGCTCATTTGTCCCACCAATGGAAAGATGATCCAGAAAAGGGTGGAGATGAACCGTTTCTTAATGCTGCCATTGTCGGATGGAATTTGAGAGATAAAAAAACTGCCGAACATCCGATGACCTTTTTGAGACCCAGTGATTTTGAATTTTCAGCAGGAAAACACCTTTTTACTCCAATTTACGAACAGTCGATGTATAAATATTTAGTCTACATTGATGGACATTGTGCAGCGTGTCGTTATGCTTTCATGATGCGACTGGGTGCGGTTATTTTGAAGGTTGAACCACGACAGGTCGCTGATAGAATGTGGTATTTTCCGCTTTTACAACCCTATGTAGATCACGTTCCTGTAAAGCCAGATCTCTCGGATTTGGAAGAAAAGATTCGCTGGTGTCGTGAAAATGATGGAAAGTGTAAAGAGATTGCTGCAAACTGTCTCAAATTGTACGAAAAATTTGTTGCTAGAAATGGTCTTTTAGATTACGTAGAGATGGTTACTAAACACATAGCCAAGCGACAAATAGACCCTCCTCAGGTAAGGAAATATTTGGGAAATCGTTCCTGTATAATATATTAACAACAATTAGTTGTGTAACTTACTCACTTCATATTTATCTTCGTGTGCTATTATTATTATTATTATTATGACAAATAAGTGGTGGAGCTGTCCACCACCGGAGATACCTCCTCCTAAGTTGAATAAGCCCGATACAATGTGTCATCAAGACCGAAAATCAGGAAAATCTTCATTGTGTGTCCGATGCCAAGTCGATGATGATGCAGAGCAGAAACAATTAGAAGCAATACAAGCAAAGGAAGCAAGCGAGAAAATGAGCAAGAAACAGAAAAAACAGTCATTAAGGGATCGAATGCGTAAACGAGCTAAGAAATAATCCCATCAAATTTTAATTTAATTCATTAACCATTCGGACTATTCAATATCTATCTTATTCTACACACAATCATCATCAATTAATAATTGTTCTATATAATTATAAAGCTAGTACGGTTCCCTCAATTTCCCCGTTGTAATTCTTCCATCTTTTGCATCTTCTCCATAAAAGTGGTGGCCAAATTTACAGCATAATCATTAGTCTGGTCTTTCTCTACCGCACGATATAAAACTCTTCCTTTTTCCTGATAATCCTCCGTACAATGTGCTTTGGCGACTAACAGGTTGCTCTCTGATCGAGCTAAATGTGATTCTGAATTACGTGGTCCACCCTCTTTACGTTTCTCCTCGATGACTCGGAAGGCTTCATCCAATAGGACATTGGCTTTATCACATTGTCTCAAATTATATAGTACCATAGTGTAAACAAACGTGTTCGAATGTCCATCCGTTCGAGGATTACCGATCGGACGCATTACAGCCTCAGCTTCTACATAACGTTGTTTGAGACTTAATTCGTATCCATAATTGTACATTGTATGGTACGATCTTGGATTGACGATATATGCCGATTCCCATAATTGTAGCGAATCACTCCAAGCGAGGTTACGGGCGTGGGTTCTTCCCGAATAAATTATTAATTGAAACATCAACAAAAAATGTGCACACCAAAAGGCTTGCTCTTTTCGACGTTCGAAGGCCGGTCTCATTGTGGTAGAACCCTTTAGCAACTTACTTATCAATAGTGCTTCCAATATACAGAATCCAAATAATGGTAGATATATTACCCGATCAGCTTTCATAAGTCCAACAACGACAAGAATATTTGAAGACAGTAAAAAAGGCGAAAATGAAAATGCCCAAATTGACATGTTGATTTGTCGTAATGTCGTTTCATTCCAGTACCAATTAATATTGTTTTTTGATGAAGATTTTGCTGTTCTTCTTTCGGCGTTGCCGGTATCGGCACCGACTACCATCGACCAAAGAGACTGTGCTCCAAAATACCATAATGCAAGGACTGCCATCACTCTTGGATCATTCCAATTGGTGATCAAATCGATACTATTTCCAGACCAATCAGGACTAAGGTAGTATGGATATAGTGCGTCACGAATGTATAGACAATATATCCATGTAACGGAAAAAGCTCTTGTGAATCTTTCTTCAGCAAACCCTGCTGGATTTTGTGCAACGATAAAATCTGGACTAGATTCACCATTAAGTACATACCTCCATCCGACAACGATCAAGGTTTCTACTGCCAATACAATAGTTCTCCAAACGAACTGCCATGCTTCGACACGTTCAATTTTAGCTGTAGCAATCGTAGTAGCAGCAGTTTTGTTATCATCGTCATCATCGTCACCGACACCGTTCTTATTAATAATACTTTTATTAGTATTCGAAGAAAATAATTTTCTTTTTAGTGATACAAGATTGCCATGATATTTCAAAAAATCCCAAAAGACTAAAGATATTAATGCTGTTGCACCTTGTTCTTTCGAAAAAATACTTAATGTCATACATAACCATGGAAATATATATATCCCCCATAATCGTTTCCACCACGGAACAAGAACACTAATAGTAGATTGTTGTTGAATAAATTGTGATTGTTGATTATATATTTGTTGTTGTTTATGACATTCTTGTCTTGTTCCTGCATATGATAAAAATGATAATATAAAAAATATACTCATTAACATTTCACCTCTACTAGTAATATTACTAACAACCTCAGCATGTACAGGATGTAATGCAAATAATGAACCAACAATTAATTCCATCACAGGTGATGATGATGATGATGATGGTAACACATACGATGTTGCTTTTGTTATTAATCCTGTAACAATTCCATGTAAGATAACATTAATTACACGAAATGTCCACGTAGGAGGTAAATCTTGTGTTGGTTTTTGTTCTTCTTCCTCATTGTCTGTGTCTCCACCACTAATATTATCATTATCGTTTTGATATTTTTGTATGCGTTTTGCTAATACATAATTCGCCTTAAGGGTCAGTGTTGTTATTGGTCGGAATGATTTATGTGATTGTATTTGATTCATTTCTGTTCCCCAATAATCTCTAGTAAATACTTCCTTCCAATCAACCATACCATTAACAACAACATTCTTTATTACACTCCCCGCATCATCATACACGTATCCACCAGATAATGCACGGATATCAATGTATGCTATAATTGCAATAAGGCATGTCCAAAACCATGGTCGGGATGTTATGTATCTCATTATATATTATACTGTCGATTGGTTGAACTTTTGTTATGATACTACTAGCTAGTAGTATATGTTTTGTTGACTTTTTTGTGGTAGTTCCTACAATTTCTGCGGTCTTTGATTTGAGATTGAGGACATACTGTACGAAAGGAAAAATGATGCCATCGAATCGACTAATTCGACTGAAAAATTTATTAGCGAAGCTATGGACTATGGAACAATAAGCTTCACATACGCACATGATACACGGTAATCATCAGTCAATTAAAAACATCAACATACAGTACGACAGCATACATACTCATTACCTTCTCATTCGATTATTGTGCAAGGTGTTCAAAGAGTGTAGTTGATCTATTGTCTCATCATGGTCAAAACACTAATTCGAAACACCACCAACACACAAAGAAGAAGTAGAAGATATCGTTTATGTACCACCATCCTTAGCACATACTTGTACTATAATATATTATTATCATCATCATTATCATTATCATTATCATCATTATTATCGGCAGTTGGAATATTATTTTTATCATTGCCGTCGTCGATTCATTCCTTTCATAGCCCAGTCAGCAATAATAACATGTCAGGCACATCTTTTGGTAGCCTCACTGATAGCATATATAGTACCGATAGTAGTCAAGGATTACATCGACGTAGGACAATATATTTAATTCGACATGGTGAAGCTGAACATAACGTATTAGAAGCCAAAGCACAAAAGGAGGCTGAAATACAAGCTAAAAAAATGAATTTATCTAAAGAAGAAACATATCAACGAATGGAAGAAGCAAGAAAGTCTGTATTGACAGATGTTAATTTACGTGATGCAGCATTAACAGAAAAGGGTAAACAACAAGCACGTGATGCATCTAAAAAGTTAAATGATTTAATTGTAAATCGTAAAATTCATCATCCAACTGAAGCAATATGTAGTCCACTATCAAGATGTTTAGAAACATGTAAAATTTTATGTGAAGATGTTGACATATCTGCAAATATCCGACCAGAAATTGCAGAACGTCGGACATTATATCCACCTGATAAACCAAAACCAATTGATAAATTATTACGATACACAAGAAATGATGATCGATTTACAATTGATCATATAAATATAGAACAATTATCAAAAGATAAAGTTGATGATGAAATAGTATGTCGTGAATCAAAAGAAATGTTACGTGAACGTGCAAGTCAATTCTTTGATTTATTAATGGATTGTGAACATCGACATGTACTTGTTGTTAGTCATAAAGGTTTTTTACGTGAATTGGAAAGAGGTTTATTTGAATTAGATGATAGTCCATTATTTGATAATTGTGAATTAAGAATATATCAAGTTATATTTTCAAAAGGCGATCGACGATTATACAATCTGGAACGTCTTGCATAAAGAGAAAAAGAGAAAGATAGAAAATATTTTCGCCAAGCTGTCGTTATACTATACATATTATACTGAGAGGAAAAACAGTGGTATGTATTCTCATCGCATGATATTACGTAGGGGAAATAATAATATGAAAAAAATTGGTTCATACTGAAGTATGAGCAAGCAAATAGTATGCGACATAGCCATCATCTACCTGCTTACACTGATAGTATGGTACGTGTACTTGTACTTGTACTTGTACTTGTATTGTTTGAAAGAGAGAGAGAGAAATAACGATTGTTCTCTACTCTATCCTCTGGGCACTGAGAAGAAAGTCTGACAAGGATACATACGGCACAACCATGTCTTCAAATGCAAAAAGTTAAACAATCATAGTACTATAAAACAATTAACAGCAATAGCAACAGTAACACCAATATTTTTTGTGTAGCTTGCTAGTAGAATTGCATTGCCATTTCTAATTAAATTATTTCGAAGTACCAAACAAAACATTATCTAAATAAATGAAATAGAATGAATCTTAAAAAAATTCTTCTTCTACAAAATAAAATTGAAAGATGACTTTATTTGATTATATTCAATACTGTTTTTATTGTTATTGTTATTGTTATTATTATTATTATTATTCCTTCCCTTCAACAGAAAAATCAAAATTGACTCCACCACCTATGTTGTGTTATAATGTTATGTTTCGTAAATAAAGTAGATGAAAATAAGGGATGTAACAAACAAAATGAAAAAATGTGTATACAATGAATCCACGTCAGATACGATGGCAGTGATACTTGATACGAAGACATTTATTTTTCCTATTCCTATTAGTACTCATGTCGTCGTCGTACACGTCGTCGTCGTTCATGTTAGTTTGTCAGTCCTACTTACCTTTTCGATAGTAGTCTGAAATTCCTGTTTGGAACTGTTCTGTTGTCATACATCTGTCTGGACTAAGTCTTGACTCTTCTGCGTCACAAATACGAGTTCTTCGAAATTCGACCGGAATTGTAAAGAACCAAATATTTATAATGATACAAGGTATAAGTAAAAAATAGATACCTCTATCGATTCCAATAATTTTATTAACTTCGTCGCTCCCTCTTTCTTCACTGGTTTGGTCTTTTTTTCTTTCATGTAACGTAACTACTGATGCTCTACTCGGAGGACTCGGACTCGGACTCAGACTCAGACTCGGCATCCGCTTCGCATGCGCGAAACAACCAAGACTTCGACAATCGACATGGGATGTTGTAACGGTAAAAGCTTGAGTAGTGTAGCCAAGAGAAAACAATGCCATCACCAATTGAAGGAAGCAGATACGGAAAGAACAATGAACCATCGTAATACGTTATCAGTATAGTATGGACTACGTAGAACTGTATGTAAGTTGTAAATGCTAAATGATACTAAGTACAGTATGATGAATTAGAAGTTGTTGCAGTGTATGACGGTATGTGTGTTTGCTGTTTGCTTTGTTGGCGCATTGGCATTTTATTTGAATGAAATCTTTGTTAACACCGTGACTACTAACAAAGATATTGTAAATTCACCGTGTGTCCTTTGTACGTTCATTTTTTTTACCTGTATTGATCATCGAAGGGAAAAATTTGAGGGTAAATTTGCTCCATGGCTCTCAACAACATAGGATTCATATCTTCTTCAAACATGTACTGCCAAGATTTGAAATTATATGATTTGGCTTGTAGTATGTGTGGGGAGTGGGGTCAGTACAAGACCATTAAACAAATCTCAATTCAATCGTAAAATGCTAACATCCGTCAACAATATAAAGGATCTTTTCCACAAATAGCACCACCAATGCAACATATCCAAGAGCAAAAAGAACTCCAACAGTCAGTCATCTTCTTCTTCTTCAAAATAATGGGCTACATAGCATTTTACCTCACACAAAAAAAAATCCACACATTTCACCCTCGCCCCCCCCCCTCCCTAAACCTTACTCCCCCCTTTATGTTCCTTTGTTTCCTTCTCTTTCTTATCTTTTTTTTGAATGCTTTTTTTTTGTTTTTTTCTTTTTTATTATG
>Ga0115007_10001672_pt1 | contig 14075 bp, 5 predicted proteins | sample ArcOceMetagenome_2_FD_87166 | JGI IMG/M metagenome (GOLD analysis project Ga0115007, IMG submission 87166) | Marine eukaryotic phytoplankton communities from Arctic Ocean - Arctic Ocean ARC135M Metagenome | ecosystem: Environmental > Aquatic > Marine > Oceanic | place: Arctic Ocean | collected... | reverse complement strand
GGAGACGTTTCGTATGCTGCCGTTGCTGATGCTAGTGGAAAGGAAGCCTTCAGACACTCTATGCCTGATGAGGATGACAAGGCCAACGTTAGTGTATTACAAAAGGAATACCCCGGAGCGATGCCATACTTTTTCTCTCAAGATCCTGATTATATCACCGTAAAGGAACGAGTTGCAAGCTTCTGCGCCAATGGAACTGAACCTACCGGAATCGCAACTATTGATGTTGCTGTACAAACTTTACGTGTTGCGGAATACTTGACCCCAACTTTGACAAAACAATTGTTGTAAAGTGGACAAAAATAAAAAAGGAGAGAGTGAGTTTTCATTTTCATGACATTTTTGTGATTTTACATAATTCGACCTACCAAATAAAAAATGTTGATTTGACCCAGTCAAATTACATACAGTATATACCTTTCAATTACCTCTCCGATGTATTGTAAGATAAATAATAATAACGACCTAAATTTCCTTTAGCTATTAGAAAACATTAAATTATGAGATTATAAATACGATGTACATGTACTACGAAAAAATATATTTCTATTTTCGGTCGACGGGTTTGCTTCTTGAGTATTATTTTTTCTATAATTGTATACCATGGTTGATTTCTTCAAGGATTTTTTAAATTGATATATTACATCTTGTGCGTTCTATTAGTTAAGTATTTATGACTATAGTTTCTATTCTATCTCTCGCACCAATCTTAAAAAAATCTTAATCATAGGAAACTGAGGAGGAAGTATGTACACAAACCAAAAACCAAAAGATGAATGAATGGAGACGACCATGATGATAATAATATAGCACGGTGCTCAGCACAATTGCAAGTATAAGACTATAAAATTTTACTTTCCTAGGCATTGTTATCATTGTTGCTTTTGATGGGAGGCTGATTCTACTCTCCTCAAATAAGACATATCATTATTTCTATATTTCACTAATTTATTTGATTGTTAATAATACTCTTCAATGTCAAATCAGTGACGATAACAACAATGGTGGCTCTTGCTTCAGTCTGACGACTTTGCTGATGATCCTATACACCCCACATATGCATGAATGTATGCAGGCACCATGCACATACATAAACTTGTATGCAGGTATTGTATGCAATACATGGCAGTGACTAATATAATGATTTTACAATAATGTGTCAAACCAACATTTTTTTAGCATTCCTCTCCTTGCTTACGCTTGGCCCCCATCAAATTACTTCAACTACTTCAACCACCACAAATTTCAATGCAGTCAAACATATTAATATTTGTACCTTATCATCAGCTGTTCTCAACAACATATATGTCATAGCAAGGGAATAGCTCTTTTTCAGCAGCATACCCTATATAAGAATAGGTTTATGGCTTAGAGATCATTCTGGGAGGTTTTTATTGTAATACCATAAATTGTACGCATACTGTACCATACCATATACCGTAGTATGAATTGATATTATAGTCTTGCTAGTATGATAATAGTATGTACTAGTATGTCATGTTAGTTACTACAGTATGTGAAGGAATAAACTTGACAGCAGGCACGTGATCCGGCATGTTTACTCGTACAGCTTGTATTCTTCTTTGTCGAAGACATTCAAACATACTGTAGATATTATATATATATTATAAATTGTATTTAATGCTAATGGTGACGTCAAACTGAAGTGCTATTTTTTTAATCCAACAAGTTTCTTTGACACATTCAAACGCATATTGCAGTGTCTATTTCTGAGTCAGTTCCATCGCATTGTTTCATTAAGTATTGTAAAAGCTTCGACATACCGTATTATTTCATTATTTTACGGCAAGAATTTATAATTCCTTTTTTCTGTTATCACGTAACCCTTTAGACTCGTCACCACAATTTACTATTCCCTTTAAGTATGAAGTTGCAGACGTGTACGGCGTGCGTACTCAAGCATCCGGCGCGGAATTTTTTATTTCTATTGTTCGTCGTACAACAATGAAATTCTAAAGCAATTTTCCTTTAAAATCTAGGTTTACAAGATCACATACTAAATAGCTGTAAGTTAAACATCACATAACATCATCACATAACACAAATACCTTCTTCACAAAGCCCCACACACAAAGCTCGATCCATTCGAAGTTTACCGTTGCCCGAACGTTATTAACTACGTAATTTCAGTATCGGAAATAATATACAATTGCACCTTCTTGAAAATACAACAGAGGTGCATTGATTGCAAGATGATAAGTAATAATATGAGTATAACTGACATGAAACCATTAGAAGATTCCTCACTCCCTCCAGTAGATGTTATCTTAGTTCGAGACAGTAATAGTTCATTACCTCCATTGAGTACGGCTTCGAGTACGACTTCGAGTGTTGCGTCGTCGATGAAAGATGACGATGAAGTAGTAGAGGATAGCAGCAAGAGAATATCATCAACAAGGCCCTACATGTATCCAACAATAAACTTATCGCCCGATCGACCTGCTCTACCATTACCATCATCTACGGGTGGTTTTTCTCTCCAACCGAGAAGGAATGTTCCTAGTCTAACGAGGCCTTCTCCTGCTAGGCATACATCCTCGTTGAGGAACAATAACGGAGGTAGAGGACGGAAACGATGTTCCCAATCATTAGCTTCTTCGCCACGATGTTCTCAATCATTAGCTTCTTCGCCATCACTAAGTAGTTACTATTCAACAGTACCACCAAGAGTTCTATTTTCACCAGTCAATTGTGCGAGTGATCGTTCCAACTTTAACGCATTACCTCCGAGGCATCTTTCTCAGTTTGAAAGTTTAACTACTAGTATCGCATCACCAATCCCGATACATCATGCAATGCAATCCATGTCCATCAGATCACCATGTTCTCCTGCAATGCAAACTCCAGGAAGAAGAGGTGACAGCAGAGAATCATCTTCGTTTGTACTGTTATCACCGCCGTCATCAAAAACCTTCTCTTCGTACCGACCACGTATGAGAAGTGAGAGTTTTACTTCTTTGGACTCTTCTTCGACTCAGCAGCGGAAGACAATCACTTCGGTAAAGGGTGTAAATCACCAAATGGAGGAAGGGAAGAAAACTCCAGCGAAAGCAGCAATAGGAGGATCTAGCGCGTTTACGCCTTCTACCCCTGGATCAATGATGAAGATTGGTGAACGTGGTAACAACAATGATTCGATGCTTCTTTCTACACCACATTCTCAGAAAACAGCTAAGACTTGTTACACTACTCCTGGTACTCCGGCTAGCGTTAGAACGTTACCATCTCCATACAACACTCCATTACCTCGATCGATGCGACTTACTCCTCGGCGTACAAATCAACGATGCCTCGATCAAGGAAGCGTGTCTAGTGAAACCACCATGTTCCTTTCGCCAAATGATAATAGTCAGAAGGACTCATCATCAAGAAGAAACGATGGCGGCATTATTGGTGATAATATCTTCTCGTTCGAAGGAGCAGGAGGGATCGGGTCTCTACATAAGAAGAAGAAGAGGCAGCCAACGATATCGAGGCCTTCTTCGTATATGCCATCACCATTTTCCTGTTCTAGATCGTCTCGTACGCCAAGGTCAAGGATGGACCGGACACCGCCCGCAGACTCAAGAAGTTTAGGAAGAAGTCTACGAGTAGAGACACGATCACTTTTGGGAACTCAGGATGATTCGAATAACACCACCTTAGACTTCATGGCTGCTGCCAATGCCCGTGCTGCTGCCTTAGATTGTGACGACGTTGGATCTTTAACGGATGATGATAGTGACGTATCGTTCTTGTTAACAAATCCTGTTATTCTTGCACAGGAACGAGATACAGTGAGCATGCCACCTCCTCGTCCTAGTCGACGTCGAAGAATGTCACCTCCTGTTGCAGATGAAGAAGATAAAAACACTTCTAATTCCGGTGTAGATGAAGACAACTTGAAGGAGCTGACAATGGATGACATCAACGAAGACGATTCGTCTTGCCCTCAAAAGGTCACTGATTTAAAGAAGAGTATCGGCAATTATGATCGCAAATATTTTGATTGGCTGAAATCTGTTAAGAGTTATACGTCGATGGACGGACTTGATTTGGGATCATCTTCGTCTTCGCCCAATGACTCAAGCAAGGGAAGAAAGAGTGGGACATCACCACTGGATGTCAACATAAAACCTTATACTCTACCAATGATGAAAGATGATTCCGTAATAAGTCCTTTGCCTTCTACTCCTTCACCAAACTCTTCTGTCCGTATCTCAAGATCTGATGCTGATAACGTCCACTTGACCATTGCCAAAATGGCTGCAGCCCATAACCATGAACACTGTTCGCCAGGCCTAATGACCTGTAGGAGTTGAAGAAGAAAATGAATTTCACTAGCGTTCCCATCATCATTATCCTTTTTTATTATTATGTATCTTCCCACATATTTTACTATTACACACTCTGTCTGCGTTGAATACAACGCTGCTGGATTGCCTCAATTACGGCACACACGCTATATATGTTTACCAAAAAATCTTACTGTACAAAAATGTAATTTAAATCTTACTTAAAATGCTGTTCCATAGTATTATTAATTGTATCATTTTCTTTTGCACAATCAAAGCAAATTATTACATACGTGTACTTTAGATGTATGATATTATTATTATATCTCTTTCTTGGCGATTATATACAGCAACGTTGGAATTTACGTGCAATTCAGTGCGATAATTTTGACTAATTTTGTTGTAGGAGAAGCATTGAGCATCCTGTGAAACTCGCTTGCGGTTTTTCTATGCTCGTTGGTACCGTAGATATCCAACTTTTAAAACTTTTCTTCTTCGCAAAAGTCAAATGCCACTCTTCTCATTGAAACGGGTGGAATGAATGAATTGAATCATCTAAAATTTCCCCCGACTCAAGCGGCATTTATCGAAATGAAGAACTAATCATTACACAAGCAACGCAATCTATGACAAATAAAAGAGAGAGGCAAATGCTACCAACAAAAACTAACACGGTATAGATACATATTGTAAATAAAATAAAAAGTTGTTTCCGTTCTAATAGCAATATAGTTCAATTATGTGTTTGGTATGGTAATATCTCTGAAGACCAAAAAAAGAAAAGATAATAGTGCTTGTTGCTCTATACCGTTTCTTCTACTGCAGCAGGAGGAGCTTCTTCTACTACTTCTACTTTTGGTGCTTTTAATGCAGGTGGAGAAAATTTAAGAAGTGAATCGAATGCATCTTGTAACTTATCGATTTTGCCATTCATTTTGGCCACACGGACATCACTTCGTGGGATACCATCCTTTTGTGCATTAGTAACTTCCAATTCATTAAGATCTTGTAAAATAACTCGGATCAATCGATCGGTTCCTCGTTGAGTATCTTCATCGAATGCAGTGTTTAATGTATTCATGTCGGCACGTAACTTAGAGAATTCAAATTCCTTTCTAATAACAGGTTTCAAATCGACTTGTGAATTGGCTGCTAATGCCTTTTTCATATCAGTAACGGATGACGCGTATGATTGAACACTCTTCAATGATTTTTGTACAGAAGCAGTTTTAAAAATATCTTCATCGACAATAGCATCCTTTGGATCAAGGACGCCACTTCCTGGTCCATTGGCCCATCCTGCGTTGGCAGGTGCAGGAGCTCCGAATGCTGTGACACCACCAACAACGACAAATGTAGTAGCAATTTTGTTTAAAAAATCACCTCGTGTGCTGGTGCTATGCAAAGAGGCTGGCATGTACGGTAGATACGATTAATTAATTAATTAATTATTGCGGTCACAATTAGGAAATAATTCATAATTTTTGTGATGAAGAATGTTTATTATTATAATATCAATATCGAAAAGAAAAAACATATAATAGTAGTCATCGTCCAATAATAACAACAATTAAAGAAAGAAATGTGTGAGAGTTGTGTTTCGCATCGACGAGAGAAAGAAAATAGAACGAAATAGAACAAATAACGATCCCATTTGATTATGATTCCCATATTTTAAATAAATAAACATTTACTGTTCAAGCTTTCTCTCGGCAGAACTTCCTTTGAGGATGACGTCATGGTGGTACAGTTAGACCAACACAACGCTAGAGGTATGTATAATTAGTATTCGGTATTCAGTACTCACTTGATGATGATTGCTTCGACGAGGACGGTGAGAAGGCAGCGGCGGAGCCAGCAAGAGCAAGGATTGAGTTAAGATAGAATTTCATTGTAGTTGTTTGGCGTATTGGTGGTATATGTTATTTATATTTAATGTTGTGGTTGTTGCAGATTATTATATATATGAAGTTGTTGCTTTCGAATTGCAAATCAATCGGTTTTCGTCGTTGCGTTGTCGTTCCTCGGTGTTTTCAAGCGATGTCGTCACTTCATTCATTACAATAAGAAGACTGCCTATTGTCATACTAGTAGGTAGTACATGCATTTACACAAAAATAACACGTACTCGTTTTGGATGAGTGAGTGAGTGATTGAGTCGATAGAGTCGGAGACTGACTTAGGCTTTAACACGGAGGTTCGCCTTTTTGTGCATACCTCATTTTCATTCGGCGAGCAGGTTACCGTCTACTGTATTGCCTTTTGTAAAGTACTACTGTAGTATGATGCTGGCTGAAGCATCTCTAGAATTCACAAAACTGCTCTACCGGTACTTTTAGAATTGTTTTCAATCCACTCATTATTTGTTTCGCAAACTACTGTATCATATTCCCATCATTGCTTTAATATCAAACAAACAAATAGCAAGAAAATCAATATGCTTCTCTCTTCCGTAAGCACTAAATTTTTAAGCGGTTCTGCTACCGCCTTCCGACGATCATTTCATGCATCGACGACGTGTTTGGAAAAATTGAACGTCGAAGGTCTCGCCAAGAAAGTCGATCTAGATGGAAAGAACGTATTAGTCCGAGTCGATTTGAATGTCCCTTTAGCAAAGGTATGTATCGTTTCGATTTTTAATTGAATATTATTGTTCATTTCTTTCGTGCGAATTATTGATGTGTCGAAAAGGCATAATACAGAAAGAAAAAAATGACTGCTTGTCATTTGTCCATGCTATCTTCCTAACAACTTTACCTTGCACTCTGTGTGTGTATCTTATGTCTCTGGGCATGACGTAATTTTTTAATCTATCTTTTAGGACGGTATTACTGTTACAGATGATACACGACTGCGTGCCATCGTCCCTACCACAAAGTTTTTACTTGATAAGGGTGCAAATGTTATTTTAATGAGTCACTTCGGTCGACCAAAGGGAGAAATAATCGAAACGGGTAAGAATGGACGATTAAATCCCATTGTTAAGCCATTAGAAGAACTTCTCGGTATGCCAATTACAAAGGTCGACACAACGATTGGACCAGAAGCAGAAGAAGCTGCAAGTAAACTCAATAAAGGAGAAATTTTACTATTAGAAAATACTCGATTTGATATCGGTGAAACAAAAAATGATATGACATTGGCAGAAGGTATGGGAAAGATGGCCGATTACTTTGTTATGGATGCATTCGGTACGGCTCATCGAGCACATAGTAGTACTGCTGGAGTTACTAATTTCATGAAGGAGTCCGCTGCTGGTTTCCTTCTTGATAAGGAATTAAAATACTTGCAAGGTGCCGTCGATGATCCTAAAAAACCCATGATGGCGATTGTTGGCGGAGCCAAGGTATCGACGAAGATCCCCGTAATCGAATCGTTGTTGGACAAATGTGACACAATTTTAGTCGGTGGTGGTATGATTTTTACATTTTATAAGGCCCTTGGGTACGAAATTGGTGGTTCATTGGTTGAAGATGATATGGTCGAATTGGCAGCGACATTAATGAAGAAAGCGGAAGAAAAGGGTGTCAAGATGCTACTCCCCACCGATGTCATTGTAGCTGATAAATTTGACAATGATGCAAACACTGCAATTGCTAAGGTAACAGATATTACTGGTGATTGGATGGGACTCGATATCGGTCCCGACTCCATCCTAGAATTCAAAGCAGAAATCGAAAAGTGCAACACGATTGTATGGAATGGCCCTATGGGTGTCTTTGAAATGAGTAACTTCGCCGAAGGAACGAACGCCGTCGCTCAAATGTTAGCCGATGCCACTGAACGAGGTGCCATTACGATTGTAGGAGGAGGTGACTCCGTTGCTGCTGTGAATCAAGCAGGTTTGGGAGACAAGGTTTCGCACATATCTACTGGAGGAGGTGCTTCTCTTGAATTATTGGAAGGAAAGGTCCTTCCCGGTGTTGCCGCTTTATCTGAAGTATAATAATATTTATTAATGGGAGGAGTGAGTAATTACAATATAATGTATTAATTATAGTTACAGTAATATAATTACTACATCATCATATTCTGCAACTCATTTTACAAGTATTATTAAATGATTTTGTTAAAATATAAAATAGATCTTAGAATCATTGAAGCATTTCACATATATTATTTCAGAAAAAAATGAACATGCATAATGTAGTAGGATATGCTTATTGCTTATGCAGTTTATAGTTGAAGTAAAAACAGGCAGCCACAAATAGCATCGAGGGAGGCAAAAGCGGACCAACCTGATTCATAGTGGTGCAACAAAGATTCTCCAGAGGAAATGATGATCGAATTTTAGATTCGAAGGTAAACTTTCTGCTTAGCAAGTGTGAAGCAAAAATGGAACGTTTATTCTTCAAAAAGAATCATCTTGGTCTCGACAATCTTCACTTGACAGAGTCCCATATTCCAGTAGAAAAATTGGATGGTACAAAACTTGGACATCACCTGAAATCTTTGTCTTAGGCACATAATCAATGTGAGACTTTCCCACAAGGTCTTGTCCAATTCCTACCAAACTTAATATCAATAAATATTTCCCACAGATTGATTTTCCAGGAGAAGTAAGTCATATATTTTTGTTGATGTGTGTGTGTTCTTCTATGACTCAGTCATTATCATCTTATCACTTACAATTATACACAATTATGTTTAATTACTTCCAATTGTGTTAGAGTATGCTTTTGGGTCTGTTGGAGTTAGTAGAACTTAATCTGAGTGGTAACAAACTAACCAAAGTTACAGTTTCCACCAATGCTCAGATTCTTCGAAAACTTAAGAGGCTGGATTTGAGCTCAAATGAATTGACATCTTTTCCTGTATGCTTAGATGGATCTATTTGAAGCACTCAGAAGCTTGGATGTTCGTGGCAACTACATAGAAGACCATCATACTGTAGGTGCAAAAAGTATCCACCGATAGGTTGTTTTCCGTTTCTAATGCGCGTATAAAGAAATAGAAATAAATAAAATAGAAAATAGTTACTGTAGTTATGTCATTTATGATCATTTATTTCTTTATTGTAATTTATAGTATCATTATCTTATATTTTTTAATATGTTCAATTAGAAACTAGTTAATATAAAATAGTCTAAGAATTGTCCTACCGGTACTCGTGTCTGTACTGAATTTTCTTTAACCAAAGCATCGCCGATTTATTTATGGCTTTAGTACGTCACAACTCAACGACCGTTTGTTCGTTTTTTTCGTTAAATAAAATGTGTGGAAATCTCAAAAAATGAGATGCAGCTCCAAATCACAACGCACACACACACACACACACACACAGAAAATGATAATGGCAACATCCATCAAAAATCTAAATTAATTCTCAATAATAAAGTTGAATCAGTAGTAATCAAAGTCCTTCTTTACCTACTTCCTAAATTCAAGGAATGATTCAAGTGGAAGATTAAGAACCATCGAAGTTTGGGAACTAAAAACAGATCGCATCAAATCGAAACGAATGCATATCATTCCTTCCTTCCTTCCTATCTATCTATCCATCACCGATTCTTTGTACTTGGTATATTCATGAAATCACAGTAATACCAGCTGATTGAAACTAATGATTTGTTTCTTTCCGTATGGTGCCTATGCGGTTACGGCGTTATACGCGAGTTTCTGTCTGATAATATTTGGAATATACCTTCCGGAATGTTTGTCGAAAAACAACACAGTGGAATGTCAGACAGATGAAGTAGGCAACTTGGTTTTGATATGGTCGACTCACTTTTTCAATGCCAGTGTCATGGGGTGTTTGTCTCTTCATTTATTGGTAGTTCAGTACTGTCGCAGTGGCGGCGATTCATCCTCGAAAGGAACTAAAGGCACGTTACTTGGTGGTGCAGCGTTGGCTTGTATGTCGCTCGCCTTTACTGCCAATGGTGTTAGCTATATATTCTTTGAAAACAGCGAAGGGTCAGACGATTTAAATAATAACAGCAACAACAACAAGGGATATTACGTATCGACGATTGTGTCCTACATACTGATGGGAATTTCCTCGATTATTTTCTTTGGATTGTCTCGTATCGCTTTGAATAAGATGGTCGGTGTGAAATACCGTTGTTGTAAAATAGAGTCGATCTGCTTCGTCGTGCTGAACATTGCGGCTACCATCTATATCATTCATATTTGCGTGTCAGAGCTAACATCCCAATCTGAGGACACTTTGGATACCGGCGCGATGTCAGAAGATCCGTATCGACTTCTTAGATTTGGACAAGGACTCTGGAATCTATCCTATATATTGTTTATAATTTCTGTGGCAACTGTTTGGGGGTCCTTTGCAAAACAAGATATCGTGTTTGTCATGGGGCTACCAAATTCAGTTGCTGCCGCAGGTATGATCATACTACAACTGACAGAAGCAGCTTTACGAATACTGTTGCTGGTATTTAGTAAAGTCACTTACGACGAAAAACCACAGGAAAATGCTGCCAAAAAAATTGCTCCCATCATCTTTGGATACTGTACGCTGATGACGGCGTTTTTCGCACATAACTTGATCATTTCATTACTTGCTGAGGAACACGATGGAGAGCTCGGTAGTAAAGATGGTCACGATCAAGATTTCACCGACGAAAGCTGTCAGGTTGATAGCGATTCAAGTCATGGAGAAGGACTTGCTATTGGGTCGAATGGTGATATTGTTGGAATGTCAAAGAGTATATGCTATGGCGATGCAAATTCTAATCGCCATCTGACCGACGACGACGAAGAAGCCATAGAACCACTTGAGGCGAAATCGTCGGATCTTCTTTCGAGCTACATCGATTGTGGACAGGAAAACGATGACATTGAGCGGGGAGATAACGTTCCCCAAAAAGAGTCGCAAAAAGTTGGTGATCAATCTTCATCCGAACAACAGATTGATGATGTCGTTAAATGGGTGTCGAACTGTCTACCAGCCACACAAGTTTTCCAGAGGGAGAAACCGATAGGCGGAAACGCCCTATGCAATGAATTCCCACCAACCAGCAACACGTTTAGTGATAGTTTCTCCAGGATGGCTTCTGCTGCGACAACTTCTGCTGTAGCAGCTTATACGACGGCATCTGCTTTTACAAAAAATAGCACGGATGATGAACTAAACAATTGCGATGAAACCAATAAAGAAACCTGTATCAAACCAAATATTGAAAGTTCAAGCGAACATTTAGAAGAAAATTGTGGGCAGGTAAACGATGACATTGAGCGGGGAGATATCGGTGATCAACCTTCATCCGAACAACAGATTGATGATGTCGTAAGCGGAAACGCCCTAAGCAATGAATTCCCACCAACCAGCAACACGTTTAGTGATAGTTTCTCCAGGATGGCTTCTGCTGCGACATCTTCTGCTGTAGCAGCTTATACGACGGCATCTGCTTTTACACAAAATAGCACGGATGATGAACTAAATAATTGCGATGAAACCGATAACGAAACCTGTATCAAACCAAATATTGAAAGTTCAAGCGAACATTTAGAAGAAAAGGTAGCAGACGAAAGTCCAGTCGACCTCCTTGAAGAAATTGAGGTGCCTTTGATAGAGCACTCTTTGTCCTTGAAAAGTGGTGCCGGAGTCAATAACAACATTATTATCGAACCTAATAATGAAAATTCAGTCGATCTGTTGGAAAAACGGGATGTGATTTCAGCCGATCTAATGCCCAACAATCAGAATAAAAAAAGGAGAAAACGATTGGCTTCTACTATTTCGAGAACTACACTTAGACCAAAGAGAAAAAAGAAGCCAAGACGTTACAGAAAAAAATATATTAAACTAAAGAAACTTGTCATACCCAGTGCGATAAAAGAGAGCGAAGAAAGAAGTTCAACGACCTCATCAAGATTCGAAGAAAGCGAGATCAAAGAGGATGTGGGAAATGAAAGTGAAAACAACGAAAGCCTTGGGCAAACAAAAAACACAAATATCTTAGTTAATTCAGGACTTGAAGATGTTACAGATGATAAAAATGGGACTGAAGTAAATATGAAAGAAATAGAGCCTATCGTCGTGAACATGGTTTTGAATGTTAACGAAACTATCGGCCAAACAAAAGATGACGATATCTCGTTCGATCAGACTACTACCATGGCACAGTCGACTGCATCTGAAGTCAAAAATTCAAAAGACTGTTTACCTGAAAATGCTCATTCTAAACTCACTTCTATTCCTGATAAGATCACCCCCATATCTAATGCAGAATCGAATCCTGAATGTGTCAATAATTCCAGGAGTATGGAACAAAAAGAGACTATACTGTCCGATGGGCAGCGACAAAATAATGCGGTACAAAATCTGGCATATAAAGAAGAAGACCCAATGTATACTTCTTTTTCAAACAGCGGCCTTGCACGTCTAAACTGCTTCGATCAGTCCTATTTGACGAAAACGTCAACATCGGATGAAGATTATCTTTCTTGTTTTCCTGCACTTCAGAAGCCTCGACAACAACAGCATCCACTACAACCGAAACAAAGACCTGACAAAAGTGTTCGAAACTTGCCTTCACAAAGAAGTCCGCAGTTGCGTTCTTGGAATGAACCCTTACCGATACCTATTTTGTTTTGTGAGGAGGATCCATCTTTCAAAATTGATGTTGTCAGCGCTCTTACCGGCGACTTTGACGACGATCAATCAACTTTCGCCTCTCCGAATCACGATGAGGGCACTCTTCAACCCAGTGGTCACAGCAATAAGGTAAAGGAGGACACAGAGACCGATTCGCATCGTAATGCTCAGTCTGAAAATGATACGCAGCGAAACAATGTCAAAAAAGAAGACACAGATACCGACTCACATCGTGCTGATGATTCTGGTATCGTTGTTGATAATAGTGAGGGGGCTATGACGGGAGACAAGATAGTAAATAGCGACGGTGAGAAAAAGAATATCGATAATGAACATGATGATGATACTACGACGGAAGACAAGAAGGGAAATACCGACGATGACGACATTGACGACGAGAAAAAGAATGACAATAATGGTAACGAAACTCGGCAGGCTGATCGATCCAGCAGCACTATATCGAAGGAGAAAAATGACCCCAAAGCAGATGATGGTGATCATCATGGTGATCATTCTGCTTTGCCTTGTTCGTCGTCGTCGGCAGCTGTGTCTATCAGCAGGCATGGAAGATGGTGATGTTTCTTTCGATTTCTACCCAACGATTTTTCACAATTAATCAAAGAAGTTGGGGATTATCTACTACTTCATCATTCGCGTTGTCTTCTTCATGAAACATCACACAGTATCCTATGTTAGGAAACAAACTTTCGTATTACTATGTAAGATTGGAACAATGAAGGTGAATATTAATAAAATCACATTTCCTTGGGGATGGATGCATTGTTCGATGAAACAGGTGGTATAGTTGGTCACGTAACAGCGTACACTATTTTACTTTCTTTGCCGGTATATTACTGTATTCGATTTATACCTATATCATAGCGATAACACACTAATAAAGTATTAGGACTATATACGTATACACCACTACACTACGACTTGACTTGTGATTTATATTAAAATTTATAAAATTATAAAATTTACTTGTTTTACCCTATATTCTATCCCATTAATTAATAATTATGTTGTACCGTACGTACCCTGCACTCAATGTTTGTATTTGTATATATTAACTTACTACTAGGTCCGTACACGTGTAGTAAGTAAGTACGTAAGTAAGTAGATCGACATATTATTGATACGTGTATTGTTTATCGTACATACTGTACTTAGAACCACTGCTGCTGTATGTGATCTGTGTGCATTTTTATTTATTTATTATT
>Ga0115007_10001670_pt1 | contig 14086 bp, 19 predicted proteins | sample ArcOceMetagenome_2_FD_87166 | JGI IMG/M metagenome (GOLD analysis project Ga0115007, IMG submission 87166) | Marine eukaryotic phytoplankton communities from Arctic Ocean - Arctic Ocean ARC135M Metagenome | ecosystem: Environmental > Aquatic > Marine > Oceanic | place: Arctic Ocean | collected... | reverse complement strand
GTACTCCGCATCTTCACGGAGAATTCAATTTCACTGAGTTCATGTTAGAGACAGTGGGGAAGTCGTTACACCATTCATGCAGGTCACTAATTAGGTGACAAGGAATTTCGCTACCTTAGGACGGTTAGAGTTACCGCCGCCGTTTACTGGGGATTCAATTCAAAGCGTTAACTTCTCCTCTTAACCTTCCAGCACCGGGCAGGTGTCAGACCCTATACATCATTTTACAACTTAGCAGAGTCCTGTGTTTTTAATAAACAGTCGCTACCCCCGATTCTGTGCCGACGTATTTGCATACGTCATCTCTTCTCCCTAAGTTACGAGATAATTTTGCCGAGTTCCTTTAACATGATTCTCTCAAGCGCCTTAGTATGCTCTACCAGTTCACCTGTGTCGGTTTGAAGTACGGTCCTTGTTTTAATAGCTATTTCTTGTATCTAACTTAAATTAAAAGAATAAGTCAATATTACTTTTAATTATTATAAACAGTCACTATTAATTGGCTTTAAAATAAATTTAAATTCCCATCGGCGTAGGCTTTCGCCATTACCTTAGGGGCCGGCTTACCATGGGAGGTTTATCCTGGCCCATGAAACCTTGAACTTTCGGCGATACGATTTCAAAATCGTATTTGTCGTTACTCATGCCAGCATTTTCAATTCTGATCTCTCCAAAATATTTTCCAACATTTCTTCAATGATATACAGAACGTTCCACTACCACTCATTATTATGAGTCCGTCGCTTCGGCATATAACTTAAGTCCCGATACATTTTCGGCGCAAGATAACTTAATATTTAGACCAGTGAGCTATTACGCTTTCTTCAAAGGATGGCTGCTTCCAAGCCCACCTCCTGGTTGTTTTGGTTATCTAACTTCCTTTATCACTTAGCTATAATTTGGGGGCCTTAGCTTACGGTCTGGGCTATTTCCCTTTCGACTGATGGCTCTTAGCAGTCATAGTCTGTCTATCGTATTAATTCATTTTGTATTCGTAGTTTATCAGAATTTAGTAAGGCTTTGGGCCCCCCGCATTCTAATAGAGCTCTACCCCAAAAGAACAATTTACGACGCTCTACCTAAATAGATTTCGTGGAAAACCAGCTATCTCCAAGTTTGATTGGCCTTTCACCCCTAACCACAAGTCATCCCAACATTTTTCCACATGTACGGGTTCGGTCCTCCAACACGTATTACCGTATCTTCAACCTGCTCATGGATAGATCACCTGGTTTCGGGTCTAACCCAAATAACTTCATACTCAGTTAAAATTTGCTTTCGCTACGCCTTCATTTTTATAAATTTAAGCTTGCTATTTGGATTAAGTCACTGGCTCATTATGCAAAAGGTACATTGTTGCCCAAAAGGCTTCAATTGTTTGTAAACACTCAATTTCAGAATTAATATTATCGAAATAAATATTTTCTTTCCCTTACGGTACTGCTTCACTATCGGTCACTAAAAGTACTTAGGCTTAGAGGATGGTCCCCCTAACTTCAAACAAGATTACACGTGTCCCGTTTTACTCTATAATTATACTTAATTTCGAATACGGGGCTATTACCCTTTCTAGCAAAACGTTACAGTTTATTTCTTCGAAAAATATAAGTATAATTTAGGCCTGATCCGCGTTCTCTCGCCAATACTAACGGAGTCTCTTTTGATTTCCTTTCCCGAGCTACTAAGATGTTTCAATTCGCTCAGTTTTAATAAAAAAATATTAGGTTTCCCTATTAGGAAATTTACAAATCACAGATATCGTTATCTCCTTGTAACTTTTCGTTTTTTATCACGTCCTTTCTTTTAGTACCTAGACATTCATCAAGTGCTCTTTTTTTCTGTTTCCTTATTTATAATTCTTAAACATATTAAAAAATATTTTTGTAAAATTGTTAAATTTTACGGTTAACGCGTCGAGATGTTTTCGCGTTTGTTTTTGTGCGTTGACCACGTACAGGAAGTCCTTTAAAGTGCCGTAGACCTTTATAAGAACTTATTTTGATAAGTTTTCGTATATTTGCAAGACGATCAGAATCAATTTTTTGCCCTGTTTTATAGTATTTACGAATATATGCAACGATAGAAGATAATTGATTCTTCGTTAATTGTTTCATATATTCACTAGAACTAATATTTAATTCCTTACATATTAATTTAGATCTTGATAATCCAATACCTTTAATATAAGTTAAACCTATAAGTACACGTTTTTCATCAGGCACCTGAACATTTAATATTCGTGGCATAACTATTTTATATCATTTTATTAAAAATTACCAGTTAAAATGAGCGAAAGACTTGTTAGCTTCAGCTAATTTATGTGTTTCTTCCTTCTTTTTAACTGCAATACCTTTATTGTTGTAAGCATCCACTAATTCGCCACTTAAACGTTCTAGCATTGTATATTCTTTACGCACTTTACATGCATCTAGTATATTTTTAAGACCGAGAGTAAGTTTTTTATTCATGTCGATGGGCTTGGGTACTTGATATACACCAGTACCTACACGTTTCGATTTAATTTCTAAATCTGGAGAAGCATTAAAAGTAGCTTTAGTTAAAACTTCTGAGTGATTTTTCAAATTTAATTGGTCACTAGCAGAAACTATGCTTTTATTAACTATTTTATAGGCTATATTTTTTTTACCGTCACTCATAACAAGATTGAGTAATTTAGGGAAAATAATATCAAAATAATCCGAGTTAATGCCCGTAGACATATTTCTTACTTTTTTCATAAAGAACAAATAGTATTAATTTTTTTTCTTTTTTGTCCCATACTTTGAACGGCTTTGAGCACGGTTCATGATTGAACCTAAATCATATTTTCCTCGAATTAAATGATATTTAATTCCCGGTAAATCCTTCACGGCACCTCCACGAACGAGTACAACAGAATGCTCTTGAAGGTTATGTCCTTCACCAGGAATATAAGCAATTGTTTGCACACCATTTGTTAAACGTAGTTTTGCAACCTTACGCTTAGCTGAATTCGGCTTTTTAGGAGAAGTAACATAAACTTTTGTACAGACAGCTTTTCGCTGAGGACAATTATTTAAAGCTGGAGACTTTGATTTCTTAGTAGAAATTACTCGGGATCTTTTTGTTAATTGACTAATTCTTGCCATTTAAATTACATAATCAGTTTTTTTTATGAACTTTGTACGGAGCGGAAGTTTTCCTGCTCCATAAGATAAAGCTTGTTTCGCCAGTTCCATAGAAACACCGTCAATCTCAAATAAAACTTTACCTGGTTTTGTTAACGCTGCCCAATAAGATAAGCTACCTTTTCCTTTACCCATTCGTACTTCTGCTGGTTTAGACGTTACGGGTACATGCGGAAATAAGTGAATCCAAACTCGACCTTCGCGTGACATTTTTCGTGTGATTGCCCGACGTGCTGCTTCAATCTGCTTGTTTGTAATTCGTCCTGATTCTAAAGCTTTTAAACCGTATGAACCGAAATGAAGGTCATTGTAAATGTTATTACCTTTAGGTTTAAGCTTAAAACTTTTTCGATATTTTGTCCGTTTTGGAGAAAGCATAATTTTTCTTTTGGTTTTTATTTTAAGATAACCAACCTAAATTAATAGGTTGATTATGTTTTATTAGATAGATTCTAATTTAGAGATATTCTCTGTTAGAACTTTTTCTTTTAAAGCTTTTTTGTCTTTGTTATCAGTTGTAAAGATATCAAGAACTTTTTGAGTAATTAAAGTTGTCGCCTCAGCTTGAACGTTACTAGCAATAGATTGCTCTTTTGCAGCTAAGAAAGCTAATTTTGAATCCATTTCTTCAGCTAATGTAGCGTCTAACGAAGCTTTTTTAGCAGAAATAATATTTGAAACTTCTCCTTTTGAAAACTCAAGTAATTCCTTAATCTGAGAAATTACAAGTACTTGTAAAACATGATATTGAATCAGTGTTTTTAAAACTTTTTTCTGAACATCAAAAAAAGCATCAAATTCTTTACTTACTTTTTCAGCTTCAGACCGAATCATTCCGTCCACAACACTACTTCCGTAGTGGTATGCTAAAGCAACAAATAAGATAAAAGCATATAAAACTAATACCTCTTCGTCCATAATCATTCCTGTACAAACAACAGCTGTACCAAGAATAGCGTATGCGTAATTAAGAGCCATATTGATAATCTTTTTTATTTAAATAAAATTTACTTCTGTTTGATTGTTTCCTCAATTAAGAAAGATCGGCCTTTTAATTCACCAATAGTTTTAATATAAGATTTGTTTAAATCAAGTAAAGTACCTTCGTTAACATTTTTAACAGAAGAGTCTAACCATTCTGAGCTTGCAGAACTAACATTAGATAATAAAGTTCGAGAATCATTTAAAGAACCTTCTAAAGAAGTTGCTGTTTGCGCAAGAATAGAGTTTGTTTCGTCATCAAGTAGAGATCCTGAATTATTACCCACTTTCTTCTTTCGTAATTTAATTGATCGAGCAAGAACTGGTAAGATGTCCCGTACAATTAAAACGTAGAAAATGATAAATAATAAAGTAAACCAAAATACTTGTGAGAATGCTACATAAATATCTAATTGTGGCATAGTTTTTTTCTTATTTTTTCGTGCTTTTTTACCGTAAGTGTATTAACTAAAAACATAGTTATTTTTCTAAAAAGCTTAACGAGAGAGGGACTCGAACCCCCGACATGCAGCGTATGAAGCTACCGTTCTAACCAACTAAACTATCTCGCCAAAGTTTAATTATTTTTTATCCATTAATGAATAAAAATCAAACTGTAAAGACTTTTGTTTAGATTTCTGAACTGTACCTCGGCTATCATTATTAAGTAATGGTGATAAGTAAGCTGTATTATTCTTTAAATCATTTGTTAAAAAAATATCATTTTTCTCATAAGGGAAATCGATATTAAACGTACTTCCATCGGTACAAACCACTTTTGTTAAATATGACGGTATTTTGTTATGTTTCATAGTTTTTAATTATTATTTCTTTATATAGTAATAAAATTAGGCTAAAGACGGACTTGAACCATCATTTAAAGTTTTGCAGACTTCCACATTAACCAGTTATGTTATATAGCCATACAATGATAAACGTGTTACCATTGCATCCAACCTCCAATAATTAACCACATATATATGTTATTAAAACACAAAATACCCATTAATGTATTCCAGACATAATAGTAATTTCTTGACCACCAAGGCAGATTAGTATAATCATTTCGACAAGTAGGGGGGTCACAACGGTTACACACTTCATCATCTTTTAAAAGATGATGGTTATGATCATGGTTATATAAGTATTCCTCAATACGTTCTTCTGTGTTGAGAGTTATTTGGTCCTGCCACCAAGACTCTAGCCCCCAGTCACATAAAGAAATATCACAAAATGATAAAAGAACTAAAACGAACAAAACAGTATAAATATTTTTTACAATTTTCATAAAAATTTTCCTTAAGTATTTATTATATAAAGATATATTTCAATTGGTAGAATACATGCTTTGCAAGCATGCGGTTATGAGTTCGAGTCCCATTATCTCCATTTTTATGGATAAAGATTTTAAATATGTTTAGAGGTGGAATTGAACCACCGACACAAGGATTTTCAGTCCTATGCTCTACCACTGAGCTACCCAAACGGAAATTACCAAGATTAAAATAATTAATCATGATAATAGACCCAAACTTTAACACCAATACTACCATACTTAGTAAAAGCAGTTGAAGTTGCATAATCTAAATTAGCATTAATACGGCTTAAAGGCACTTGACCATATTTAAACCACTCTGTTTTAGCCATAGGTGCTTTACCTAAACGACCTGAACAGTTGATACGAATACCTTTTACTTTAGACTTATTTTTAATTTCTTTAAAAGTTTCTCTTAAAGCACGTTTAAAATTAGCATTAGACTTTTCTATTTGATACGATAAAAAGTCAGAAAGTAATGATGCACTATTACCTATAGAACTTTGTTCTTGAAAAGAGATTTTAATTTCTTTCTTTGAGTATAAAGATAAATACTTTTCTAAATGTGTTGCCAGCTTCACTGTGTCTAAAACAAAAGTTTTACCTCTCATACCACTAGAACCTTCAATAAAAAAAGGATTATAATAAATATTATCTTCCTCATCTTTTTTTGTAGCATACTTAAGATCACCCCCAAGTAGAGACTTATAACGCTTTACAAGTTTCGTAGGAATGGCAGTGCTTTTTTTTGTAATATTTCCAGAAGAATAAAAAGAAATATTAATATAGAAAATATTATTAATTTTCTTAATCTCAATTTTGTCAAAAAAGTTTTCAAGATTTTTTAAAATAGACTTAATATATTTTTGAACAAAGATTTCAAAATAAAAAGTGTTTTCTAAAATATCTGACTCTTTATAATTAATATATGGTGTAGAATCCCATGTATTTAAAAAACCTTTACGTAAACTTATTGGATTAACTTTTTGAGACATATGCTTACATGTAGCGTACGTACCCTTTTCAGAGAAATCAACTTGCTTGTCAGTTTGGTTTAAATTAATAGCATCAATTGCCCAGGCTTGAGACTCTGTATTATACTTATATAATGTATTTTCGAAACGTAAAAGTTTTGCAGAACGACGTGCCATTTATTTTTTACCTTTTTTTACTTTATGTTTTCCAGCCTTACGTGTTGAAGCAAACTCACCGAACTTATGGCCTATCATTTCTTCAGTAATAGTAATAGAAACAAAAGCTTTACCATTATGAATATCAAAACCATGACCTATAAATTCTGGTAAAATTGTAGAACCGCGTGACCACACTTTAATATTTTGGAAGTCCTTTTTATCTTTAGTCTTATTTAAAAGATTAGCTTGAAAAAAAGGACCTTTATTTAATGATCTTACCATATTAATTTATATAAAATTATTTACGTTGTTTACTTTTTTTTCGGTTTGTTTTATAGCCTTTTGTAGGAATTCCCCAAGGAGTTACAGAACACCGACCACCAGAAGTTTTACCTTCTCCACCACCGTGTGGGTGATCTACTGGATTCATAACAACACCACGAACAGTTGGTTTTTTATTTAACCAGCGAGAACGTCCAGCTTTACCAATAACAACATTATTATGATTGATATTAGATAAGATACCTATTGTACAAAGACATAAATTCGATAGAGTTAATTCTTGTCCTGAAGTTAATCGTAAAACACACTTATCTTTTTCTTTCTTAATAATCTTTGCAGAAGTACCCGCAGAACGTACAATTTGACCACCTTTACCAGGTTTTAATTCAATGTTATGTATAAACGTACCTACAGGAACATGCTTTAAAGGTAAACTATTACCTAAGCGAATGGCTGTATCTATATCAAAACTTGAAATAACCTTATCTCCAGCTTTTAAACCTTGTGCGGCTAATATATAACATAATTGACCGTCAGGATAAGCTATTAAAGCGATGTAAGAAGATCTGTTAGGGTCATACTCTAAACGAATAACATAACCCTCTAAGTCTAAAACACTACGTTTAAAATCAATAAAACGGTATAAACGTTTATGCCCCCCCCCTTTATGAAAAGTTGCGATACGTCCTTTATTATTACGTCCACCAATATTGGCCTTTCGTGTTACGCAAGACTTTACAGGGCGGTTTGGCCAAATATTATCTTTTTTGTAATCAATACTTACACGTTCTCGTAACGTTGGAGTCGTGGGTTTATATTTTTTAAGTGTCATATTTTATTTATTATTTTTTAATTCTCTAGTAGCTCAGTGGTAGAGCGGATGACTGTTAATCATTAGGTCGTTGGTTCAAATCCAACCTGGGGAGTATATGGAGAGGTGGCTGAGAGGCTTAAAGCATTGGTTTGCTAAATCAACGTGTATTTATACACCATGGGTTCGAATCCCATCCTTTCCAAGATTTTACGCTAATAAAACAGAATAAAAAAAACATATTTTAATTTTTATGGTTATTGATTTAGTTAAATATTTAACTGTTGCCCTAATTTTATTTATTTTAGGTATTTGGGGAATCTTTTTGAATCGAAAAAATATTGTTATTATGTTAATGTCTATTGAATTAATGCTTTTAGCTGTTAATTTAAACTTTATCATTTTTTCAGTATATTTAGATGACTTATTAGGTCAAGTTTTCTCGCTCTTTATTTTAACTGTTGCAGCAGCAGAATCTGCTATTGGTCTTTCAATTTTAGTGATTTATTCACGTATTAAAGGTACTTTAGCTATTGATTTTATTAATTTAATGAAAGGTTAGTTAGTTAATTCTAACTAACCTTTTATTTTTAAAATAATATTTTAACTTACGTAACGTACGTTATTATTAATGTTACCATACACTTGGTCAAAAATTTCTTGCTTACGCACATTTGTACGTTTTCGCATAGTTAGAAGAATTGCACCAATCATCGAAACAAGTAAAACTAAACTTGCGACAATAAAACAATAAACATAATAAGTATATAGAACTTCACCTAAAGCCTCTACATTTGTTGTTGGGTTAATTTGATTTGTCCACAGAACAGTATTTAAACTCTCGTTTAAAATAAAGTTATCATTTTCAAAGAAAAATAAATTACTTGAAAAGAATGGGACTAAATCTCCGTTGATTACAGATAAAATTTCAAATAAGAAAATTATTAAAATCAAACCTCCAATCGGAAGGTACCGAAGTACACTTTCATTTAATTCTGTAATACGCACATTTAACATCATAACAACAAATAGGAATAACACAGCAATAGCCCCAACATAAACTACTAAAAATAACATTGCTAGAAACTCTGTTTCTAACAAGATTAATAAACCAGCAGCGTTACAAAAAACAAGTACTAAAAATAATACAGAATGTACTGGGTTTCGTGAGCTAATGACCATAATTCCAGAAACTACGGCGATACTTGAAAAGATATAAAATAATAATGCTTCAATATTCATGAGAGTTATTATAAATTTTTAATACATTGGATACCAATCAAAACCTACAAGAATTCCTGCAATTAAAAGTACCCATGCTAAAGATAATGGTAAAAAGACTTTCCAACCTAATCGCATTAATTGGTCGTATCGATATCGAGGATATGCTGCACGAACCCAAATGAAAACAAAAGCCATAAAAGCTACCTTAGCACCAAACCAAATAGGCCCTGGAATTAAAGTAAAAGGTAAAAAAGCAAAAGGAGGTAACCAACCACCTAAGAATAAAATACTACATAATGCACACATCATTAAAATGTTAGCATACTCTCCTAAGAAGAATAACGCAAAACCCATTGCAGAGTACTCTACGTTATAACCAGCAACTAATTCGGCTTCAGCTTCAGGTAAATCAAAAGGAGCTCGGTTTGTTTCAGCTAAAGCCGAAATGAAGAATAGAATAAAAATAGGAAATAATGGTATAACATACCAAATAGTTTCCTGAGCAATTACAATTTTAGATAAATTTAATGACCCAGCGCAAAGTAGTACACTAATGATAATTAAACCAATAGATACTTCGTAGGAAACCATTTGAGCTGCAGAACGTAAAGCTCCTAAAAAAGCATATTTAGAGTTACTAGCCCAACCAGACGTAATAATACCGTAAACTCCTAAAGAAGATACTGCAAAAATATATAATAATCCGACATTTAGATCAGAAAGTACTGCTGTTTCTCCAAAAGGAATTACAGCCCAACCTAAAAGACTAAGTAAAAAAGTAAGAACAGGTGCAAGAATAAAAATAATTACATTCGAATTACTTGGAAAAATAGATTCTTTGATCAATAATTTTAAACCATCGGCTAAAGGTTGTAATAAACCCCAAATACCAACAACACTAGGACCTCGTCGTCGCTGAATAGACGCAATTACTTTTCGTTCTGCTAAAGTAAAGTATGCTACAGCAATTAACATAGGTACTACGATAATTAAAATTTCAAGAATCCAACTAATGATATAATAGATCATAACATTTTTTGTTTTTTTTGATTAAAAAATATAATATGTTTTATATTTTCAACTATGTCACTATTTTTTATTTAAAAATTTTTATAATATATGTAGGTTTAAATATTTTTTAATATACTAACCTTAGCCAAATGTCAGATTTGAACTGACGACCTACTGATTACAAATCAGTTGCTCTACCACTGAGCTAATCTGGCAAAACTTTTAAACGAACTAACCCTCAAATCAATTTTTGTAGGGAAAAGAAAAAAATTAATTAATATGACAAATATTACTTATACACGAACAGCTCAACGTCATGGTTTCCATTTAGTTGATCCTAGCCCATGGCCATTAGTAGCTGCTTTTGCTGCGCTAGCTATGACTACAGCCGGAGTGCAGTATATGCACGGTTATTCTGGAGGAGGTTGGGTTTGCTTATTAGCATTTACATCTTTATTAATCACTTCTGGTGTTTGGTGGCGAGATATTACTCGAGAGGGTACATACCAGGGACACCACACATCTATTGTACAAGTTGGTCTTCGATACGGTATGTTATTATTTATCGCATCAGAGATTATGTTCTTTTTAGCTTTCTTTTGGGCTTTTTTCCATTCTGCTTTAGCACCGACAATTGAAATTGGAGCCATCTGGCCACCAAAAGGAATCGCTGTATTTAATCCTTGGGAAATTCCATTATTAAACACATTAATTCTTTTACTTTCTGGTGTTGCTGTAACATGGGCTCACCATGCTATTGTTGCTGGTGACCGAGAAGGTGTTATTTTAGGTCTTATCTTTACAGTTTCTTTAGGAGCTATCTTTACTTTTTTTCAAGGAGTTGAGTATGTTGAAGCTGCTTTCTCTATTTCTGATGGAGTTTACGGTTCAACTTTCTTTATGGCAACTGGTTTCCACGGTTTCCATGTACTTGTAGGATCAATTTTTCTTGTTGTTTGTTTAATTCGACAAATTAACTACCATTTCACAAAACAGCACCATTTTGGTTTTGAAGCTGCTGCGTGGTATTGGCATTTCGTTGATGTTGTTTGGTTATTCCTTTTCGTAGTAGTTTACTGGTGGGGAGGAGCATAAACAATGTTCTTAACTTTAAGATATATTAAATTATATCTTAAAGATTTAGGGTGTATAGCTCAGTTGGTAGAGCATCAGGCTTTTAACTTGCGGGTCTTGGGTTCGAGCCCCAATGCGCTCATTTTTATGATTATTAAATTAAAAAGATATATTATTATGGTTAATTCTATTAATACCGATAAAAAACGTCGGAAGTTATTTTTAAAAAATTTAAAGAAACGTAATACTTTAAAAGAGTCTATTAAAAATAAAGAATTGTCAAACTTTGAACGTTATAGTGCACAATTAGCATTACAAAAAATGCCGCGAAATAGTTCAAAAATTCGAATTAAAAATCGATGTATTATCACAGGCCGAACGCATGGTTTAGTGGGCCCATTTAATATTTCACGTATTAAGTTACGTGAATTAGTATCAAATGGTCTTGTTCCAGGTGTTAAAAAAGCTATTTGGTAGTATTTTTTAAAGAATATAAACCACTTTCAATAGAGTATTCTATTGAAAGTTGAGTTGTATTCTTTTTTATAAAATTTAAATTTTTTGAAGGTTTAAATTTATTTTGTACAAATAAATACTGTAATGTATTATATTTTAAACTTTTATCATTATAAAAGTCTAAAAGTTGACATTCAACATGGTTTGTTTTATTTACAGAAATATAATTTTCTAAAATACTTGAAAATATTTTTTCTTTATTCGTAATTAAAACTTTATGATTTAATAAAGATTGAGCATATATTGCTTTGTTAGAAGAATATTGCTTTAACTTTAGAGTATTTTTAGTTTTAGCCATTTATTTTTTCTTCCCTTCTTTTAAAATTAAACGTTCATTCTCAAAAAGAATACCTTTACCTTTATATGGATCTGGTTTCTTAAAAGATCGTATGTTTGAAGCAATTCGATTTAAATAATCTTTTTTTATACCTAATAAAATAATTTGATCAGGTTTTGGGCAGATTATTTCAATTTCATCTGGAATTTGATATTTAACATCATGACTTAAACCGAGTTTTAGCGTTAATAACTTTCCAATAACTTGTGCCCGGTAACCAATACCTACTAAATTTAAACGTTTTTTAAAACCTTGAGAAACACCAATAATTGCATTTGCAATATTTCGGTTTTCAGTTCCCCATAAAACTTTATTTGATGAATTTGAACTTAAAGTGTTATTATCAGAGATAAAAATAACGTCTCCGGAAATAGGTTGAACTATCTTTCCTAATTTTCCTTCCACAGTAATTTGTGTTGATTCCAAAGTTAATGTAACCCCTTGAGGCACTTTAATTTTTAATTTTCCTATATTTGACATTTTTATTTATAAAACTCTTAGTATGATTTGTCCACCAATATTTTCTTCAATACTTTCGTAATCTGAGAGAACACCTTTAGATGTCGATAATATGAATAAGCCTAATCCTTGATTACTCTTCTTAGTTAATTCTTTTAATTGAATTAAATTTTTTACTGAAGTGTATTTATTTGTATTGTAAGTAGATACGGGCTCGATTGTCGTAATTACAGGTTTATCTGTAAAATACTTTAGAAAAATAGAAATATTTTTTTCATTAATAGTATAACCTCGTATAAAACCTTCCTTTTTTAATACATTTAAAATATTAGTAGTTTTTGTTGTTTTTTTAACTAAAATTTCTAGTTTACGTGATTGTTGACCATTACGTATACGAGTTGAAAGGTCAGATAATGTTGAATATAATGCCATTATTATTTTTGCTTTTGTTTTTTCGCGGGATAGAGCAGTTAGGTAGCTCATCAGGTTCATAACTTGAAAGTCATAGGTTCAAATCCTATTCCCGCAAAACGGTTAACTTTAAAGATGAAGTATAGCCAAGTGGTAAGGCATCGGGTTTTGATCTCGACACGCAAAGGTTCGAATCCTTTTACTTCAAATAGTACTATATATTAATGACTTATTAGGTATATAATAATCTTTATTATATAAACTAAGATATATTTATTAATAATAGTTTATAGTATAATAAATTTGTTATTAATATATAAATCAATATTTATATAATTAAACCCCCCTATAATCCCCCCTTTTGATTTATAGGTATTCATTGAAAATTCTGATGTATATCATTATTTAATGGATTTAAAATGGGAAAGTATAAGAAAGGGTCCATTAAAATATCCTAGACCAGAAGGATTTCCTGTTTTTCCTGAACGTACTATGCAGGTTTATCCAAAGGAAAATTATTTGGTTATAGGACTTAATAAAACGAATTTTAATTCGTCAACAAGTTATAATATAGTAGGATCTTCTACTACGAAGATCTTACAAAAAAATAAAAGGACTAAATCTATGTTATTTTTAAAACAAAACTGGAAAATTATTATGTTTCCAATATACTGTATCTTTGTTTTTGTTATTGATTACTATATAGGGTATAGCTTTTATTATTCTATTATCAAAATAATTTTTGTAAGTTTTTTATTCTTATTATATAATAAAAAAAGTAAATTAATTGAAAATTCTGACGTATATCATTATTTAATGGGTTTAAAATATGAATATGAGAAAAAACATATTATTAAACCTTTTTTAACATCTACGCAATCTTCAATAATATTTTTTTTAATTTTTTTATTAGTTATTTTGAAAAATGATAATACTTTAGGTCCTTTTTTATCAGGTCTATTTATTTTTCTTACTGGTTTATTAATTCTGGACTCTCTAAACATATTTTTAAGGTCTTTAACTAACAAAGCAGAATTAAAATCTATTAGAACTCCAGCGAGTTTAAAGCAAATGCGTTTTGTATTTACAACAGCAACTAAAATAATGCCTATAATAGTTCCTGCTGGAAAATTCTTTTTTGGTGCTGTTGTGTTTAGTGAAGTTATTTACCCTGAATTTACTCAAAATCCCGTAGAGCTGGGTCCGCTTACGAAATATCATGCAAATAGTAATTTGCATAAAGATCTTAAAGTTCCGATTGAAACGTCTCTAGATTTAAAATGGGAAAGCATTAGAAAAGGTCAACTAAAATATCCTAGACCAGAAGGTTTTTCTATTTTTCCTGAACGTACTACGTCGCTTTAT
>Ga0115007_10001668_pt1 | contig 14099 bp, 5 predicted proteins | sample ArcOceMetagenome_2_FD_87166 | JGI IMG/M metagenome (GOLD analysis project Ga0115007, IMG submission 87166) | Marine eukaryotic phytoplankton communities from Arctic Ocean - Arctic Ocean ARC135M Metagenome | ecosystem: Environmental > Aquatic > Marine > Oceanic | place: Arctic Ocean | collected... | reverse complement strand
CCTCACAATTCTTTTCAAGCATACAAATAATAACCAAATAAAATGAAATTCGTTATCGTCGCCTCCCTTATTGCCTCGGCTGCCGCCTTTGCTCCTGTCAAGCAGGCTGCTACCAACACTGCTCTAAGTGCCTTCGATGGTGAACTTGGTGCCCAAAAGCCACTAGGATTCTTCGATCCATTGAACTTGGTCGCTGATGGTGATGCTGAAAAGTTCGACCGTCTCCGATACACTGAGATCAAGCACGGACGTATCTCTATGCTTGCCGTTGCTGGATACCTCATCCAAGAAGCAGGTGTCCGTCTTCCTGGTGATGTCAACTACTCCGGGCTTGGATTCTCTGATGTCCGTAACGGATTTGCTGCCTTCAATGATATTGGTGGAGGTGGTATTGGTCAAATTATTGCCTTCATTGGTTTCCTTGAGCTTGCTGTTATGAAGGACATTGAAGGTACCGGAAATGAATTCGCTGGTGATTTCCGTAACGGTGCTCTTGATTTCGGATGGGATACCTTCGATGAAACTACCAAGTTGAGCAAGCGTGCTATTGAATTAAACAATGGACGTGCTGCACAGATGGGAATTTTAGCTCTTATGGTCCACGAACAATTGGGTGTCTCTCTCATCCCTCCATCTCCTTAATTTCTGGTCTAAAGCTTAAGGAAAGAAAAACAATAAAGAGGCGAAAGGAAGTGCTCCTGATGCGTCTTTCTTTTTTAGAAGATATATCAGATCTCCGTTCTTAAAATTATTTATATACACACGGGCAGTAGTTTTTGTAAACGAATAATATTAAGACATTTATTTATTTTCTATATCTTTCTAGAATTTTGCCTCTTCTATTTTTTACTCCTATTATTATTATTTATTCTATTACCTTACTGTAGCTAGCTGAGCTGAACTGAACTATCGCTGTGTTGGTCTTCCATATGTGATACATCACTGACTCTACTACCTACTTGCACAAGCAGGTAGTCGTCACTCTCTATTTTCATTCTGGATCAAAGACGAGGCGAAAAAATAGAAATCGAAAAACACGAATCTACCGTACAGTACACTAGTTAATTTTACTAGTAGCAGCGCTGATTAGCAGGAGAAAAGTGATATTAGCGTGGAGAATTTTTTCAACACGAAAATTAACTCTATCCCTAATTGATGTGAGTATATTGAAGTGGATAAAACAAATCCTTGTTGTCCTTTTTTTTTGTGACTACGTTTTACTGGCTAATAAACATTCTTCCTCTCTTCTTCATACCAACCGTACTTCAACGAACCTTTCTTGTTCACTCACCCACCATAACATCCTCTACTATATATATATATATATATTATATTAAAAAATAAATAAAAATAGACAATATATACCAAAATGAAATCTGTTATCATCGCATCCCTCATCGCTTCCGCCGCTGCTTTCGCACCTGCTCAGCAAAAGGCAACCTCCACTTCATTGGCCGCATTCGAAAATGAACTTGGTGCCCAAGCTCCACTTGGTCTTTTCGATCCACTTGGTTTAGTCGCAGCTGGCGATCAAGATAGATTTGACCGTCTCCGATATGTTGAAGTCAAGCACGGACGTATCTGTCAATTGGCCTTCCTAGGAAATATCATCACCCGTGCCGGTGTCCACATTCCTGGTCCAATCGATATCGAAGGTAACTCCTTCGATTCGTACGGTAACGGATGGGCTGCTGTTTCTGGTCCAGACGGAATCTCCCAAGCTGGAGTTTACCAAATCATTGCCTTTATTGGTTTTCTTGAATTGGTCGTCATGAAGGATGTTAACGGAACAGGTGAATTCCCAGGTGATTTCAGAAATGGATTCATTGATTTCGGATGGGCCAAGCTTAGTCCAGAAACACAATTGAAGAAGCGTGCTGTCGAACTTAACAACGGACGTGCTGCTATGATGGGTATTCTTGGACTTATGATGCACGAACAACTCGGTGGAGTTCTTCCTATTGTTGGACAAATGTAAAACAATACAAAACAAAAAAACTTGATATAATAAAAAGAAACATATTGAATACAATCAAATCTCTTTTTTAATAAATCTAATCATCACACACAGAGAAAGAAAGACTGACTCCCGATGTTTGACTAGACTCGACTCCCTCCTTTTAACCAGGTGGTACTGAACTTTTTCTGATAGCTATTATTACATAAAAATAAAAAGTAATCGAAAGTTTTGTACATTCCTATATTTATAATTTCCGTATTGCTTTTCAATAATAGATAGTTGAATAATTGTGCCTAGTTATTTTTGTGTCTAGCATATTTGTTTATATAGCTTAAGTAGTATTGCTATATGTATATCCATATTGGTATATATATTACTATTAATTGTATACTATATACAGACTTGAGAGATGTTGCATACCTCAATAAAACCCGGTAAGTAAGAATAGACACCATATGGGATAACTTTTAAAATAGGTGATGCAATAGCAACTATTCCTTCCTTTAGTCTAACTGTTTAGATAGTAATGTTAATCCTGGTGAGTTTAGTCAGTAAGTCTTTTTGGTGATCATGCATAATTAATTTATGAAATCTCCGAAATCCATAGTAGGGTTTTGAAGAGGGAAGGAAATCTACCTCTCAAATTGGCCTTTTAAACCAAAATAGTAATTTGCTTGATGCATTTTTTATGGCTTCATCCTTAAAGTGCAATGTCACAAACTCAAAAGCGAAGTCCTAAAACGATTTGTAGGATCTGTGATCAATGGCTAGTTGTTGTCTGTTGTGTTAGTAAAATTGGTAGTAGAACTGTACGTATATAAATAGAAAAAGTGGTTAAAATTACACATCTCCAATGAAGTACGGTATGCAGATTATTACTCATCGTACTATCTCAAAAAAGAATACCTCTAGTATAAGAATAAGTAGCAAAGATTTTATTATTTTAATTTCATGAAAAAGTGCTAATATGAATTGGAGTTGTTCTCAATACGTGGTCAGATGCTACAGCCCATCCCCGTAAGACGTACGTGATACGCAACACATAAATCATATTTGCAGCAGAGTTGAATGATATGTCCCTTTGTTTCCATTTCCTCATTTATAATATACATTAAGTCTTTCCAAACTATGGATTATTTTCACCAGTTTTTTTCTTTATTCTTTATCGGTAATAGTAGACTGAGTCAAAACCCCATCCCCCCCCACCTGACCCTGCACCATGCCGAATGTAAATTATATTTTATTTTCCTACTTTTCGTCATCTTGCACTGACCCCACTTTAGCAAATAATATTTCAATTAATTTTGCTTGCTCTTCGAGCTGCTGTTTCAATGTAGCTATTTCCGTCGTATCTGTTGATGAAGAAACGCCAGGTGAAGATATAGTCGTGTTATTAGGACTTTTCTTCTGAGAAACCACAGGCTCTTCTTGTGTAGCCTTTTCATGTTGTACTTCTTCTTCTTGAATATCTGTCATTGGAATCTTAGATGCCTTGCGCAGAACATGATCACCGTCCCAGAATAAGTCTGGGTGATAACCAGCATACATAGTTAGTAGCGCTTCGTTATATTGGGCCTGGAAATTCACCAGTGGCAACTCATTTGGAAAGTTACGGAACGGATTCTCCAAGTCACGTGCCACTTCATTGATGCCAGACAAACAAAGTACTGTTAAAAATGTCAGAATGGCTCCCACTGAGGGTTCGTCTGTATATTGATGCATCAAGAATGGTATGACTGCCACCATAATAATAACGAACATGACAGAAAGTTGGGCGTGAACAAAGGGGAAGGGGATGAACATAATTTTTCGAGCATGGTTGTAATAAATCATACCATCGCCTAAAAATTGAACGATACGACTGATGATAGGTGGTCCAACAGTGCCCAAACTCCCTGCCAAATGTTCTCGGATGACAAATTCAGTCAGCCAATTAAAGCATAGTTGCGTCTTAGCCCACGGACCCCTAGCAATTTGTAGGAGACGGATCTCAGCATCTGAAACTCCACCGATAACCGGAAGGGGGAGGGCCGCATTATGTTTACTTCGTTCTACTTCAGTTAGACCAACACCAAGGAAGATACTGATGGCAGAGGACAAGGCCTTAAAACCTTTCTTTTTAAGCCATTCCTCATTATTAGGATCGACTTCTGGCCACGGTCCGCCGGCTTCGTAAATACCTAGAGGTGATTGACATCCTTCCATATCATTACGGAGTGTCGACAAGGCTACTGCGTTCAACAAACTACTCAAGTGAGCCAGTTCCTGTAGGAATAGGGGCGGAGTTCGACCTCCTTGAATGCTTGCAAATCCCTTGGGATCCAAATTGTCCGGACGGCGGGGATCAACGAAAGTACTAAGCGGTTGTTTGGGATCTTTGGTGTAATATTCTCCCCAGTTACCATCAAGTCTTGGTTTACAAACAAGAGGGATCGGTTCCGATCCTATGGAATGAAATACGTTTTCTTCATAACATGATGCTTCGCTATCTTCAAGATCGAGATCGTCAATTTGAAGTAAAGAAGTCACATCATATAAACTCCCAATGCTGGCGCTCCTCATACTCAAATTCCCAGCACTACTCATACTCAAATTCCCACTCCCATTCATACTATTCCCAACATTTTGCGACTTTCTACTAGTACTCTTATGATGAAGTTTGTTTGAATTATTATCAAGATAATTGATGGATTTTGCAACAGATCGTCGTTTATTGTCTTCCTTTTTAAATTGTCGATGCTGCTTTCGACTTTTCTTTGTTGATGTCGTGCTACTACCACCCACTTCACTGCTATTATCAGGTCTACCAGAGTTATAACGACGGAATTGTTGTTTTGATTCGCCACTAGCAGGGACGGTAATATACCGAGTTGAAGATCCCCGGGAAGGTGGAACGTCAGCAATATCAACATCAGTACTACTTGTACCACCACCATGGTCGTTATTTTCACGAATCTGTGATGATTGTTTTCGATTTCTCAATCCCGTATCGTCGTCGTTCTCGTACTTGTTATCATCATCATTATCCTCATCATCATCATCGATTGGATTAAAATTCAAACGTTCACGGTCCCGAGTCATGAACAAGGAATTTAACTCGGGGTAATCAAAAAAAGATGGCGGTTTCATTTTCTTATAGTGATCACATTGCATGTGATAACAACCTGTGTGTGTAGTAGCATCCATCCATTTAGACATAAATTGATTAGTACTACTACACGCCTCCCAATATCTGCCGTAACTCTGATTTAGCTTAAAAACAATCAAAAAAGTAGCACTGGATACTAAAACACCGACAGCATATGGATGCAAAACATCCTCTATCCCAATCCCGGCTCCTTCGACGTTGAATCTTCTAAAAATAAAATAAATAGCTACCGAAATCAAAGATGGCAATACGCTCCGATATACGGCAGAACCATGTATTTGAAAGATCAACCTCACCCCATATGCGGATCGATTGTATGGGATCATTGTTGTGATGAGAATTGATTATTGATTCTGTGCTCAGTATGTTTCTTTTGACGTTTTCTTGGTCCCCGTTGTGTATTTGTTTATCAATCAAACTCCACACGGACTTCGAGATTGCCTTGCTTGAATCAATGAGAGACTAACAATACGAAGGAGTAGAGTATCAAACTCTCTCAAACATACTAACAGCAATCGTGGTGAGATGTCGCGCTGTCGCTGCTTGCTGAGATTCCCTGCTTAAATGCGGCTTTATTCAGCATTTATTTAATTTATCCTCGAATTTTCTACGCGTTCGAACATTCACATGCGCCCTAGTACGATGCGAAGAAAAAGAGACACGAGTCACTAGTGAATGAACTGTACAATTTTATTTTACTAGGTTCAGTAGGGGGTAGGTGAAGCTGTACTCAATTCTAAAAGGTGGTGCATTCTAATTTGATGATGTATATAATATATATGTAAAGTTTCAAGCAATATAGGCTCTTACTAACATAACTAAGCCAACAACAAAACTCAGAATTCAGACCCAACATAACAGGTGTAACTTTTTCGAAATACAAAAGAAGATACCACCAGTGGGTGGGTTAAAAAAATGAGAAAGATTGAAAGTCAAACATAATATTCACCTCAGATCCCACATAGAATGAATATTTGATCTTCTCTGTAGAATTATATGTACAGCAAATTAAAATCTCAGTCTTCGATTGATGTGTAACACAGTAACTACTCATTTTTTTCTAGGGTTTTTTGTATTCGATTTAATTTTACTCATTGATTTACTATGTAATATATATGAATATGTATTTATTTATTCGAATCAACCTACTAAGGGCCTACACAATTTTTGAATCATTAATTACTATATATAAAAACATTTATTTTATCTACATCATCATTATTATCATGATGACTTCAATCAATTGAATGTCCACCATGCAGGGTTGTTAGGGCTTCGCATGATGATGTTACATGTTGATGTTGGTGTGTTTGTCTACTTCTTTTTGATACTAGGCAGGTTGTCTTTTTTTCTATCTAATAAAATACTTTCTTTACGCCGGTACTGTATTGATAAAACAGTAAGCTTTGCAACAAGCAATTGGCGCGAAGAAGAGTTGCACTATATCCATGGGTCATTCATCTTAAATTTTTGTTTAAGGAGATAAAAATTTAATCACATTTAAAAGACTCAAAGCACTATGAATCGGCTGTGTTTTTTTTTGTCCCAACCAATATATATTATTTCATATCGACTTCACTATCATCATCAGTCGATTTACAGATTAGATGATGATAATATCGATCAGATGATCTAATACACGTTGTTCACACACACACTGAAGGTAGTATTATTCTGCGATTATCGAAATGTTGTTGTCATTATCTCAAAACAACCAATCGACAAAATCGCTATGATAAAATCAATCTCCTCCCACGACAAAGACAACACCAAGAAAAAGAAAAACGTATCAATAGACGAAGGATACAATGAAGTTTTTGAGATAGAACGAATATCTCCCCTAGAAAAAGCCAACAATTGGTGGAGCAAGACCGATCTTAAAAATATCCGCAATGATTACAAAAATGAAGTTATGATGGATGGTGTTCGGAATCTTGTCAAGGCGAGGATCGAGCAAGAAGAAGACGATATCGAAATCATCGAAAAACGTTTAGAAGAAATGATGGCAAATGATCCAGGCTCGATTGCTATGTTCCTACAGTCCGAACCGAAACCCATTAAGTCAAAATCTAAAAAGAAAAAGATATCGAAATCGAAATACAAGCCATCGCAATCAGAATCTGATACGGATTCTGATTCTGATTCCGATTCTGATAGTGATACTAATTCTGATTCAGATGACTCTTCATCGTCGTCGTCATCGTCATCATCGTCGTCGACGTCAGAAGACGATGACTGGGGCATCCTTAATCGCTTGCGACAGGAAGGAAAAAAAGAAGTAGAGCTTATTTCAGATCATCCAGGTTGTGAACTACTCGGTGTTTGTCTTTGCTCAGAAGAAAAGGAAGTACACAAAGGAAGGAAGATAGATACAACCCCCAAGGATAAGACGACTAGTATTACAGCTGTAATCGAAAGAGGTTCTGATCATTCGATATCAGTAGAAAATGCAACAGCAGCATCAGGTCTATATTCAGGTAATAATGACGACGACTCAATATCATCTTCTTCATCAGATGACGACCATTCTTCATCTTCTTCGTCGTCTTCTTCGTCGTCTTCTTCTTCGTCGTCTTTAGACGATGAATTGATTTCTACGAAAGATAAGGAGACTGTACAATGTAAAGCCAGCGAAGTACCCAATAATTTGGATGTCCGTCCATCAAATAATGCAAATCCAATAGTACACAAAGATACACCAAGAAGAAGAAGAAGTAGCAGTATAGAGTCAGAATCGGAATCAAAACCAATCATCGAAAATAGAGAGGCTGGTTCTAATATCCAGACGTCAGAAAAGAGTAAACAAAATGATATATCCTCAGCGACTATGATACCCGAAAACAATCATTATAAATCTACCTCCGACGACGACGACGACGACTCTGTAACTTTAGAAAATAATGCAAACGATGATAAGAACAAAACCGATGATATTCGTCCCAAAAAACGCAGAAGCAAGATAGGCAAACAAGTGAGCGACGTCGCCAAATTCAATATCAACAAAAAATCATTAGGAGACCGTTTCAGGCAGGGGGTTTTGGCCGTAGTAGCCACAGAAAGATTAGAAAAAATGGTCAAAAGAGCTCCATTATCACCTCCTCCGACCAATATATTATCTATGAGTAGTCGTCTCATAGAAATGTATCTGCCCTCGGACGAAGAAAAAGAAGATGACGACAAAAATAGTGATGATGACGATAGCAGCGACGATGACAGTTGTTGCGATGAAAATTCGGAATGTCCAGTGTGCCTAGGACTTGTAAAATCTTCTCAGCATCGTAAGATAATCTTGCTACGACGGATGCTTTGCAAAAGATGCTTCGATACGCATTACATTCAACGTGGAGTAAAACATAGAAAGAGTCATGGTACAAGCGCTATTCCCAAAGGAAAAGAATCAAGATCTTTAGAAGGAACGAAAACAAACTGTGAGAGCAAAGAACGTCAGTCGCAAAAAATAAATGAGAGCATAGGTACGAAAAGATCCTCGTCGAGACGAAAGAAATCAACGTCAAAACAAACGAAAGACACGGAACTTATAACATCCGCGAAAAAAGAAAAATCTATTGAGAGTAAATCTCGTAACTCTACTAGAGCCTCAAAGACTGACGATGCTCTACCATCCACGTTTCGCTCCATCACCGAAAACGAGATAAAAGTTTCCGGAAGGTTTGATAAGAAAAGAATCGAGGAGAAACTATTAGCAAGGCGAAGGGCGACCCAACATTTTAACGCAAAAGACACCTAAGATAAAAATTCCGGTGTACGTTATGATACGCAGATTGAATCTAGTCAATTGGAAATGGATCTTGCTAGCTTCATTTCAAAAAGAAAGAAGATGCCAAGGAACGACTTTTCAGAGATGGATAACAACAACACAATCCAGAGTGCACCCTTATAAATAATATAGGCTTAATATATGTATATATATATATATGTCATTATGTTGAATTGAATTTGATTTTTTTCCTAAATACCTAATATGAATAGCTAGTCCTATTATACATTCAACTAGAATATCAAAATTGGGGTGGTAACTCAGATAAAAACAAAAATTGGAATAAGATGCGTAGTTTTAAAAAGAATATTACAGTAAAATATAATTATGCTGTAGTCAATTTAATTCCATCCTCGGTTGAATGTAGTTGTTGTTTGCTGTCAGCACCTGGTGTAAACATTGGTTTAGTCTAACTAATGAATATGTAATTGTAGTTTTTGCACTCGCAGTCTCGTCAAAAATCTGGGGGAGATGATTTTCTCGATTTTCTCGTACAATTTTTTCAGCTACTGTACTTCCACGTGGAGATGGTATCCAAAAAATAGATTGAATGTTGATGTATCATGTTCTTGAGTAATGAATCGACGAGACAGGAGACAGGAGGTACTAGCTAGTACATATTCTTGTACTTGCGGCCCCAAATATTCAAACAGCTTTTCAGAATAGAAGGCATCTAATAAGAAAAGTGTAACAAGATAAACGACAGGTGAAAAAGAAAAAGAAAAGGATAGAAAAGAGAGGTCGAAGAAAAGAAGGAGCTCACCGCATCAATCGAAAAAAATTGAATTACACTATGCTAACAACTAACCAACGGCGACGAACGAATCCGACGTTTTCCCTGCTTCTCTGTGTCTTATGTCTGATCGTCTCGATATTATCTTTGTTTGTTAGTAGCTTTTATCTACCTGGAACAAATTTCCAACGAATAAAGAGCAACGCGTACATCGGCAAAAACTTCCCTTCATCCACCGCCCAATTTTCTTCAGTCGAAGATAACAAACAAAAAGAATCAACGTCTCTATTGGAAGAAGATGAAGAGGTAGACCCTGATGCTCCCGCTGGGATTGGTGGTGCTGAATTCTTTGGGGGGAGCCAGGAAAAGGATGTATTTTACGATCCGGTAGCTGAACGAGAGGCGGGAAATGATATCGAAGTCAAATCCACTTCTTACAATCGTTTCCTTGATGCGACTGTTTTTGATACGATCGAGGTGGCCACCCTGGCTCGTTCATTGCAAATGCAGATTAATCAGGTTTTATATAGCGACGACGAGGCATTGAAGTTGGTCGTTCAGAAAAATGAAAACGACGAGGCTACTCAGTCGTTATTGGATGTAACTTTTGGCGCTTCATTTAACTGGGAGACACCCATAACGCTATCAAAATCATCAACCGATACTAATTCAAAAATGAATCCAATGGATGAACTTAAAGTTGCAAAAAACTTTTATGAGGAAGTCGACTTAGCCATCGTTAGTGGAAAGAAAATTTCGGACGACGTTTTTGAATTGTCATGGGAGTTATCATTAATCTGGCCCACCTTTTGGGCTCCGCGTGTTTTTCTCGCTGGTACCTCGACGTGTAAGTTGGCCGACAGTTCTGCACTGCGATCAGCTAATGAAGAGGATACGACTACCAACAAAGCCGTTTCCGTTATCAAACAAGTCGACAACGTCTTTGGCATTGATACAGGCAACAGTCTTTCTTTTGTTTCTATGCTAGGCTCACAAATCATCCCCCGCTTTTGGGATTGGTATCACATCGGTATGACTCCTACGGCAGAGCTACTACCGAGGCGCACGCTAGCAAAAAAGGGAGGGATATCAGTCTATCAAATTCCACCCCATATGGTTACAGCACCCACCATTATTGAAACGGGGACACGAGAGAATCGGCACGCAGAAATGATCCCCAATCACGCATTTACATGTGTCATTAAGACAATGGGACCCAATAAGAAACCGTATGTACCAACAACGCCGGTTGAAGTTCATATTGGTAGGAAGAATGACGCGGAAGACGATCGACTGCTCATTAAATGGGCCATTCCACTGGCTACTCAATTCCAAGCTCTCAACAATAATCTCCCTTTGCCCGGAGACAATCCAGAAGATGACGAGAAGTCCTTCCCTACATGTGACTATGAATGGCAATCACTCCGGCAGGTAGCGACAATCAAGTATGGAGGCTACGCTCAAGACCCAGAAATTTCTGATATTCGCAAACGTCTTTACGAACAAGTCTTGAAGGATGGTTGGAAGCCAAAACTAGACCAGAACGGAAAACCACGATTCTTCTTTTGGCAGAATAACGTCAAAGCTTGTTATATAGACGATGGATTCGGGATGTCTGTTTCTGACTGGAGGCCTAAATTTGCGGAATCAAACGAAGTTGGAATTGAGTTGGTTGTAGATACGTAGAGAAGAAGAACAAGAAAAGAAGATATACGGGTGCAGTGTAAACTAACAATAAAACATTAATTATAAATAATTTAGTCAATAATATCTACCTATCTCAAAGATCTAGTCCTATGGGGAGCGTAAATCGTCGGGGATTGTGCTAAACGCTTGATGTCATGGTCTGGTGATTGTAACCCGAAGTTCGATCGTCTATCCAAATTATGACCCCTGCTGTCCACTAGAATCGCATCCTCCCGTGGTGAGCTGTTATAATTACGCGACTGGTATGACGATACTCCTACCGACGTGTCATCTTCAAATTGGAAGGGCGGTTTCGGAATGAGAATATCGTCGGACACTGACATATCGTGAATTGGAGCGTCTCCTTGAACATCGACTGGCATATTTTCCATGCGTTCTTTCGATAGTTTCAACGAAGTAAGATTTTGCTTCAATTTTTCATTTTCCTGTTCAACTTCCCAAACTCGCTGCTCTGCTTTCTGCTTGGTGGTAAATGATGCCGAACTCTTCATAACAAGCTGCCGTTTTTCGCTAGCCAAAATATCGATGATTTCCCCGAATTCTTTTCGTTGCTGGAATAAGGTAGTATTGTTCGCCCGGTTCCTAGTGTATGGTCTTAATTGACTCTCTTCTTCTCCGATAGAGGCCAATGAACGATTGTCTTGATCTTGCAATTGCCGTTTAAGCTCTTCAATTTCTTCAACAACATCTTTGTACTCATTCTGTAGCGTTTCGAACTGGCTCTGTAGAGCACAATCAGAACCAGACCGCCCTACAATTTGACGGCGATATCTATCGTTCTCTTCTTTGAGCTTAAATCTTTCCCTCTCTAAAAGTTTCACTGTATCTTCGTAGTCATTGTTATCGGCTGATAATGTATTGATTCTACTCGAGGATACATGTAATTTCTTTTTGTATTCTGCAATCTTTGTTAGAGTTTGATTTCCGAGGTTATTATTCTTTTGTTCCAATGTCTGCTTCTCTTGTTCCAATTTCAGAATCGTTTTCTCTAAGTAGTCGACATCATCGTTAAGGTCTCTGATTTGTTTCTCCTTCTTTTCTTTGATGTCTTTCATCATCCCCTTACCAGTTGTCATGAGTTTTTCTTTCTCTTCACTATCAACACGCTCCATGAATGATATCTTCTCCTCGTATTCATCCTTCAATCGCTGAATTTCTGTATCTTTTTCATCCGTGTATTTCTCGAGGCCAACGTTTCCGTCTTCTTTTAGTCTCATAAGTTCCTTATTGTATTGCTGGTTTAATCTACTGATCTGTTCTTTATACATAATATCCTGTTGGCGTTTAGCTTTACTTTCGTCTTCTAGTAGCTGGTTCATATTACGTTGCAACTCCTTCAGCTCTTTTTGTGCTTTAGCATTCATGATTTCACGCACTGCTTCCAAGGATTTTGAAGATTGCTCCAGGGCATCATCCATGGTTGATTTTAAATTCGACAGTTCATTCTCGGACTTGCAGTTTTTGTCTTGAAGCTTGGCAACTTCGTGCTTTAACATCTTCTCTCTGTGTTGCGAAGAGCTGAACGAAACTTGCATACCATTCATAGCATCCTTGACTACGGAGAGTTCTTGCTTCAATTTGATCCCCTTTTCTTTTTCAGACTCCAATAAATTCTTCAATTTTTCTCCTCGAATTTCAAATTCAGTTTTCATCGTGGAATTTTCCAACTGTAGCTTTTCAAGACAGTCCAATACTTCCCCACGGGCCTGAACTTCTTTTTCTACTGAGCTTTCTAGCTCAGATATCATTTGTTCTGCACTTTGAAGTTGTTCGTTTGTCGACCTTTCTCTCGCTTCTTGTGCCTTCGCATTTTCTTCCGTTGATTTTAGATTCTCTGCTGAATGATCCAATTTCTTCTGTAGGCGCGTGATTGAATTCTCGGCATGTTGAAGTTGTTCATTCGAAATTTTCTCTCTTTCTTCCAAGTACTTCGCATTCACTTGTGTTGATTTGAGACTTTCTGTCGTCTGGAGTAATTCCTTCTGCAGGCTTATGATTGAATCCTCGGTATTCAAAAGCATCTCGTTTGACACTTTTTCTCTTGCTTCCAGTTCCTTTGTATTCGCTTGTGTTAATTTGAGGCTCTCGTTTGTTTCGCGAAGCTCATTCTGAAGATCGGATATTGATTTTTCGGCTGATACTATCGTCCTCTTCAGTTCATCACTATCGGATGTCATGATTTCTATCTCACTTCTTCGATTGTCATTCAAGACTCGAGCTTCCGCTAACTTCTCATTGGTACCGTTCAACAGATGAAGCGTTGTCTCAAGTTCCTTTTTGAGATTCTTGGCAAGATATTTAGCTTCATCAGTTTCCGAAGTCCACTTGGCCACAGAAGTAGTAAGCAATTCTTTCTCTCTGTTCATAACATCAATCACGACTTGAGCTTCGGACAGCTTCTCTTCAGTATCGTTCAAAGAATGACGCGTTTCATTGAGCTCACTGTCAAGATTCTCGGCAAGATTTCTTGCTTTATCAGTTTCCGAAGTCCATCTTTCCACAGAAGAAATCAATTCTTCTTTCTCTTTGGTCAAATCTTCAGTATTTTGTGTAGCTGTCCGTAACTTCTCCCGAGTACTTTGTACGAGTTCCATCCTCTGCTTTGAAATTCTCTCTGCGTCTTCGGCCCTACAATTCATGTCTGTTAAATCATTTTGGAGATCTAGATATCGCTGCATACTTTGATCAAGAGATTGACATGTTTTTTCTAACGAACTTGTTGTCTCGCTCAATTTGTGAGTCAACTTCTCGATTTCTACTTCTGCTTCTTGCT
>Ga0115007_10001666_pt1 | contig 14109 bp, 16 predicted proteins | sample ArcOceMetagenome_2_FD_87166 | JGI IMG/M metagenome (GOLD analysis project Ga0115007, IMG submission 87166) | Marine eukaryotic phytoplankton communities from Arctic Ocean - Arctic Ocean ARC135M Metagenome | ecosystem: Environmental > Aquatic > Marine > Oceanic | place: Arctic Ocean | collected... | reverse complement strand
TCAATAAGAAAAATACAAACTTAAAATCATTAGCCGAAAGCGGTGTAGAAATATTTTTTACGCAAGTCTTTGAGCATAATTTCTTTCATGCCGATATGCATCCTGGCAATATTTTTGTCGACGACACCACACCAGAAACGCCACGCTATATTGGTATCGACTGTGCCATTATGGGCTCACTGTCGGATTTTGATCGCTACTATCTAGCACGCAATTTACTTGCCGTGTTTAATAGAGACTATAGCCAAGTAGCCAGGCTGCACATTGAATCGGGTTGGGTTCCACCCGGTACTAACGTGCAATCTTTTGAAGGTATGATTCGAAGTGCTTGCGAACCTATTTTTGAAAAGCCGTTGTCAGAAATTTCATTTGGCACTTTACTGATTTATCTCTTCCAAGTAGCTCGTCGTTTCGGCATGGAAGTTCAGCCCTCATTAGTGTTATTACAAAAAACCTTACTGAATATAGAAGGCCTTGGCAGACAACTCTACCCTGATTTAGACCTATGGCAAACGGCTCACCCGTTTCTTGAAAACTGGATGGCCGAACGCTATTCACCAAAACGCCTATTGAGTGAACTAAAAAATCAATCTCCGGCTTTATTAGAGGCATTACCAGCCTTACCTGACCTCCTACTCCGCCAGCTCCATCAGATTAATGGCACAGCAACATCAGGTTCAGCCGCGTCAAATGGCAACTCATCTCAGCTGCAGAGCCGAGTTGATCGCCTAGAGCGCACATTAGATCGACAACGCAGCTTCATTACCGCTGTCACCGTAATAGCGCTATTATCGCTACTATCAGCCACAGCCTATTTAGCGTTAAACTAACGCTATTAGTTGATTCTTTAACACTGATTAGAAACCATAGCGCCATGACCGAACCAAACAATGTATTAATAGACGCCATTAAGTGGAATAGTCAGGGATTAGTGCCTGCTATTGCCCAAGATGCTAGCAGCAAAAAAGTGCTGATGATGGCATGGATGAATAGCGACGCATTAATCGCCACCCTAGATAAAGGCGAAGCCATTTACTGGTCTCGCTCTCGCCAACGACTTTGGCATAAGGGTGAGTCATCTGGGCATATTCAAAAGATTAAAGATATTCGACTGGATTGCGATGGCGACACGCTGCTATTGATGGTCGAACAAATCGGCGGTATTGCTTGTCATACTGGACGCGAGAGTTGCATGTATCAACAATATTCAGAAGGTGATGGCTGGGTGAGCGTTGAAGCACCCTTAAAAAACCCTAAAGATATTTATTAAGCGAATCACTTAACCGAATAAACTATTTAATTGCATAGTCTTTTTATAAAGAGCATCAATATGGCTGACATATTAAAAAAACTTACCGTCATACTTGAGCAGCGTAAAAATGCCGAGTCAGATACCTCTTATGTTGCTGAGCTTCATAAAAAAGGTATCAATAAAATTCTCGAAAAAGTAGGCGAAGAATCGACAGAAGCGATTATTGCGGCAAAAGATTTTGATATCGCTCGTCAATCGGCTAATGCGAACACCGACACAGAAAGAAAAGCACTCATCAGTGAGACTGCAGACCTATGGTTTCACACTTTAGTTATGCTCTCCCATTTAGACAGTAATGCTGATGATGTGATAGAAGAACTTGGACGACGCTTTGGCGTCTCAGGTCTTGATGAAAAAGCAGCACGTAAATAAACGCAATCAATCGTCAATCGATAGGAGCATCTCATGGGTTTAGGCGGCATTAGCATTTGGCAATTAGTGATTATATTGGCAATCGTGATTATGATTTTTGGCACCAAGCGTCTCAAAAACATTGGTGGCGATCTTGGCGGTGCAATTAAGGGCTTTAAGAAATCCATGGCTGATGATGAGCCGACAAAAGAATTGGATGAACAAAGCGATACGACTGCTGACAAGAAAGATCAATAACTCGATATTACGTTATGGATATTGGCATACAAGAAATCTTACTGATCAGCGTTATTGCTCTTATTGTCTTAGGCCCTGAGCGATTACCCTCAACGGTTAGAACAATAGCCTTGTGGCTAGGAAAAATTAAACGCAGCTTTAACAGTATCAAAGCTGATATAGAGCGTGAAATTAATGCCGATGAAATTCGTGAGCAACTTCATAATGAAAACGTACTGCATCAACTTGGCGAACCTATAGAGCAGCTAAAGCAAACAGCTAACGAGTTTGAACAATCTATCCATGATACCCATCAATCTATCCATACACCGATAGATGATGACACCTACTCCGAAAAGCATTAGAAAGCAGCTAGCGATGTCTATCAATTCAAACTCAACAGAACAGACCAGTGCAGAGAGCAGCGACAAAGAACAACCGCTTGTCGCGCACTTACTCGAGCTTCGCACCTGCTTACTAAAAAGTCTCGCAGCAATACTGTTAGTTTTTTTATCACTAGTCGTTTTCTCTAATGATATCTATACATTTTTTGCATTGCCCATTCAGAATCTACTGCCTGAAGGCACCAGCATGATAGCAACGGATATTGCCTCACCATTTTTTGCCCCGTTTAAGCTCACCATTATTTTATCTTTTTTTATTGCCGTGCCTTATATCCTTTATCAGCTCTGGTCTTTTATTGCGCCTGGCATGTATAGCGATGAAAAAAGTTTAGCAATTCCGCTCTTTGTCAGTAGTGTTTTATTATTTTATTTGGGTATCGCTTTTTCATACTACGTTGTATTTCCCATAGTATTTGGATTTTTTACTGCTATTGCGCCAGTTGGGGTTGCCGTAACACCCGACATCAATAACTATTTATCTTTTATTCTTAAATTGTTTTTTGCGTTTGGCTTAGCTTTTGAGATTCCTATTGCGACTATTATTTTAATTAAGGCGGGCGTCACAACAAGAAAGGCCCTCGCAGAAAAGCGCCCTTACATTGTGGTTATTTGTTTTGTTTTTGGCATGTTACTCACACCACCAGACATTATCTCACAGTCGTTGCTGGCTATACCGGCTTGGCTACTCTTTGAGATAGGCTTATTAATGAGTCGACTAGTTGAAAAGAAAGCTAGTAATAACGCTTAATTATTTCATCATTTAAATTGTTCGTCTAAGTCTTCGAACTGCACAAAAACCCGCAAGCAGCATCAAACCCAATGGATGCATACCACCCCCGCCGCCACTCGAACCATTAGACGTTAACGTTTGATTGGAGTCAGGTTCAGGCGCTTCATCAACAGGATCATCTGTCGGGTTTGGCTCACCAAAAGAGTTTAGCGTTACATTAAGCGTATTGTTTGAAGATATAACATCCGTTGTTTCTGCTGTAACGGTACTAACCGAATGCTGCATTATTAGTTCAGTTGCATTTTCATTAACAACACTGGTAATCGTTAATAAAAAATTACTTAACGGATTATTGACCGTACAGCTATAGGTACTCGACGTTGAAGTACATACCCCGTTCTGAATGCTGGCACTTACAAACTGTCCAGCATCACTATTACTTATTACGCCATTAACATTGATCGAGCTAATAGCAATGTAGCCGTCTTCAGTATTAACGTTATAAACCAAATCAAATGGCGTGATGCGATCAGGACTAACAGGGTTATCGATACTCGCCGTTAAGCCAACATCGATAGGGAAGTTAAAACATAAACCCGACAAATTATCGGCGACAGTTTGATTAATAGCTTCAATTGAACAAGAAGAAAAACCTGTAAAACTCGACGCCTGAAAACCTAGACTGGCTGACATTACGTTTCGATTATCGGGACAGCCATTCGTTTCTAGTGAATCATGATCTGCACCGAAGTTATGGCCTATCTCATGCGCCATCACTAAACTCACTAATGAAGTATCACCGGCATCCGTTAAGCCAGTATTCAAACCAAAGCTTTCACAAACCTGCCCTAAGTAAGCGATGCCAATAACATCGCCATCAGACCCCGAAAAATCACGACCTGTGACTAAATGGAAAATAGATCTCGATTGCTCTAAGAAACCTAACTGATTAGAGCCTCGTAATATCCGTAGCCGATCGAGTAAATCATTAGGATCATCACTATTGCCAATTAAAGCATCCTGTGTCGAATTCAACATAGTTAAACTGACTCGACTAAATTGATAACCCAAACCATTTTGAAAGAATAATTCCATTTCATTTAGTTCACGCAAAGCCCGCTGCATAGGTGTCTCTGAGCCGGGTAAGTTTTGATAACTTAAATCATAAGCAAGCTCAATTTCCGGCAACAGACAAATACCATTAATTTGATTAGCACATACATCGGAGAGACTTACTGAGGCGGTAGTGAAATTACTGGTAACAATATTACTCGCTGGCAGATTACTCGCTGACAGCTGACCATCTTGATTCTCGAATGTAGAGAGCGGTAGCGATTGTGCATTTTCGGTAGAAAAAATTGGGTTTTTAATAACACCTGACGCACAAGTTTTTAATTTCTCGTCATCAGCAGATTGGTAAGTATGTAATCCTTCGGAACCATTCTCGATTGAATCATGGTTGGCATCAATTATATATAACTCGTCCTCGAATAATAAAACACCTTGCCAGTGGCCATTACTGTAAGAGACTCTCACACCGCTATTCGGATACCCTGATAACTGACCTTTATAATGAAGCTGTTCGACATTGGCTACAGGTGTACTGATTTTTTCAAGTAGTTGAGTATTTTGATGCAACTCGGCTAGCAATGAAAAGCCGTTTACATTAAAAGATAAAAGAAGAGGATCATCATTCTTAAGGATCTGAGCGGCAATGGTTGGCGCAGCCAGCATAGTTAAGCATAAGATGACTACAAAAAAGCTACTACGAGAACTTACTTGAATTTGATACATAAAAATACTTAATGCCTCACCAATTGTTTATACATTATCTATAGTAAATATATAGAAATCCCTCTCCTATATAGATTAGTCAAACATTCGCATTATCTGTTATCAACAACCTTATTCTATGGCGAAATGTGATGTATTAGACCATTCTTTACTTCTTAATGATCTAAATGAATTAAATGAATTAAATTATGTAAAAATCATTACTGATCATATTGCTGATTTTTTTCACATTATTAAAGCCATTCAAGCCCTGTTATTTTTGATTGCGCATGACTAATGCAACAAGGTGTGAAATCAGCGGGAATGAAAAATTCTTTTCTTTTGCATATGCCCGCACTTCGGCCGATAGTGGCTTTTTAGTTATCAATATTTTCATAAAACCCTTACTTCGATAACGCTTATAATTCTTCATATTAAAAACACTTTCATAGCGATCAAGATAGCCGGCAATTTCTAATGTATTTAAAGTTCTTAAACACTTTAAGCATTTTCCGCAATTTGCATAATTACTCGCACTCTCCGGAGCAATACATACATCCAACGCAGCATATGAATCTGGCACGCCTGCAACACGAAGGGTTTTTTCAACTCGGCTATATTGCCCACCTGTAGGAACAGCATCTAGCATCTCCGTCGACAGCATAGGTATTAAAATAGGATCACTAAATGAAATATCATAACTTGTACCGATAGTCGTATCTACATAACTAAAACTAGAGGCATAAAGATAACGACCTATACCCTGTTGTAATAACAAGGCAACCGATGTATTTCGTAAAGTATGAGTTTTTTGAAAACCAATTTCTGGGCAATAAAAATCTCCCAAATTCGAATTAACCATCAAAAAAGGTAAGCCTAATGCTTTAGCATGAGGGGCAAGTCGCTCCGCCCGCTCTCTAAAAAGACTTTCCCCACCCACACCATGAGAACCCACATTATTAAAAATAAGGTGCGAGACCTTAAAGCCGTTACTGACTTTTGAAAAATAATGGTCTGCCATTACACAGTAGGAATCTATACCCGCCGAAAATCCTGTGATAACACCTTTTGCTCGCTCAGGCTGATCGAAACAGATATTATCTGCAGTCACATTAATCCTTTTAAGCGAGGGGATTATCAGCTGAACTGCTTTCTGAAGAGGTCCAGACAAATTATAAAATAATTGCTCAGACAGGGCCCCCTGTATATGAATATTCTCTCCTGCTAGCATTGCAGGCACCAGCATCCCAAGTAGAGCTGCATCAGCGTTGTCGCAAAGTAGATCAGCAAATGATTTATCTAAACTATACCAAAGTGTTCTATTACCTTGTGCACATGTAATATCAACCTCATAGCTTATTTGATTATCGTAAATCACTAACTTTGGAATACCAATATTCATATATTTTCTTTCACTTTTTTAATGTTCGTCATTCTAATCTAGCTATCACTATCTTTCCATTGTGTTTTTAAACCTTTGTCGCTATGGTGAACAAACACCTTAAATAATGAGAATAAAGCTTTAACATGTCATTAAAAATAACTGATTTACCCATTAATTTAGATACGGTTAAAGGATTTCTTGCCGGCGACGAAGGCCAAGCATTATTTGAGGCCGCAAGCCACACTGCCGCTCTTGGGCCTACTTTAGAAGTAGGAAGCTACTGTGGAAAATCCACCGTTTTTCTCGGCATTGCCGCCAAACAAAATAACAATATTGTTTATGCCGTAGATCATCACCGCGGCTCTGAAGAGCACCAATTAGGGGAGGAGTATCACGATAGCGAGCTATTTGATTCACAAGCTCAATTAATGGATAGCTTTAAAGTATTTCGTAGGACCTTACGAAGTGCCGAACTTGAAGAAACCGTTATACCCATTGTCGCCTCCTCACAACTTGCCTCTCGCCACTGGTCAATTCCATTAGGTATGGTTTTTATTGATGGCGGCCATAGTATGGAAGCAGCAATGATTGATTACCGAGCCTGGGCTAATCATATTGTAGTTGGCGGGATATTAGCGATTCACGATATTTTTCCTGACCCCAACGATGGTGGTCAAGCACCCTACACTATCTGGAAACTCGCTAAGGCATCAGGTTTATTCGAAGAACTACCAACAGTAAACACTCTCGGCTTATTTAAGCGCGTCTAAGCCGCTTTTGCAGACTATGGCTCTAACAGTGTTACTGAGGTGAATAGTTTAGCTGCTGGCGTATGTTCGGCTAAGGCATCAGCGGCTAAAAGAATAGCGCCCGCTGTCCAAGTGGGTTTTTCATCTGGCCATAAAACATCTTGTACAAACTGATAACCCGTCCAGTAGGAACCGTCATCTAACTGCCACTGATGCAGCCAGCTATATAGCTCAGTCGCACGAACATGATCACCTGCGGCTAGCAATGCCATTGTTAATTCACAAGACTCTGCAACCGTTACCCACGGCTCTTCAACCACACAGCGACAACCCAAGTTAGTTTCAACAAACTCATCCCAACGCGCCATTAAATGTGCAGAGGCTTGCGCTTTAGGAATGACGCCGGTTAATACTGGATAAAACCAGTCCATCGAAAATCGGGATTTACTCTCCCAGGTGCGATCAAAGCGTTGTGGCTTATTACGTAAGGTATCACCTAGCTTTTCTCGAGCCAACAACCATTCTGGTCGAGGCTGGTTAACGATCACCGAAATATTGTGAGCGCATTCCAAGCTTTTATAAATAGAGCTACACCCAGTAATTAATGCGTCACACATTGGCTCGCTGTTAGTATCCACGGCCCAATTGATATCTCCCTCTTTCTGCTGCTGGGCAATAACGAAATTAATTGCCGCATCCACGACTGGCCATAATCGCTGTATAAAATCATTATTCTGACTAATCAAATAATGATGCCACACACCCGTAGCAACATAGGCGACAAAATTGGTTTCACGACGATCTTTCTTTTCAACTACATCATTTTTGTAAGCTGCCCACCAGCTACCATCGGGTAACTGCTGATCGGCCAACCATTGATAAGCTCGCTCAGCATTAATAAAATCGCCATGAATACTTAAGCCCATAGCCGACTCAACATGGTCCCAAGGATCACAATGCCCGCCTTCAAACCATGGAATAGCACCACTGGGTTGTTGCACCTGTCGAATAAAATTAACTGTCGATAAAAAAAACGCTTTGGGATACTGACCTTTCGATAAATGCAATTTACTCATTATTGAGCTGCTCCACTATCGCCTGTAGCAGATGCATTTTTTTGAAAGTACATAACGACACTTTTACCCATTAAAGGATTCAATAACTTTTCTATCGTTTGTGTTAACCAAGGTTTTTTCATTAAATCCCATACTAACAACTTATGATAAGCAGCAATTAACTTAGACGTTTCCTGTTTATCCCAAAATAAACATTTCAACCACCAAAACGGTACATGCAAAGCATGGGCCCAATGGCCAGCATAATAAGCATACCCTTGTTGTTGAATATTTTTTCGTAACGTTCGCGCATTAAAGATACGAATATGTCCACCTTCTACTTCATGGTAAGCACTACTTAGCGCCCAACAAATTCTCTCTGGCCATGCCCGCGGCACACTTGTCGCAAATACACCTTTAGGCTTTAACACGCGCGTAATTTCAGCTAATACCGATTGATAATCAGGAATATGCTCGAGCACTTCTGAGCAGATAACCGCATCAAAAGTATTATTGTCAAAAGGCAGTGACAGCGCATTAGATGCTGACAGAGAGAAACTTTTTTTGTCATTAGCGGGATCAGAAAAATGCGTAAACCTTTCTGCACTTATCTTTAAATCATCAAAACTAAGATCTACACCTACTGCTTGAATATCGAATTCCATATAAGCAGAAATAACATGCCGGCCTTCACCGCAACCCAGGTCTAAGACTTTATCGCCTTTTGCTAAACCCATATGCTTAAAATTAATGGTGAGCATTGGCAGCCTCATCTTCAGGAAAATCAGATGTCTCAAATAATTCATCGCTAGACGATTTGTCGCTATACGATTTAACACTATTCAATTTATCGTTAGGCTGCTTATCATCAATAATTTTATAATATAGCGCAGTCATTTCTTTTGCGGCCAAAGACCAAGAAAAGTTTTTCTCTATGCGCTTTCTACCTAGCTTGCCATAGCGTTTTCTAGCATCTGCATTTAACAGCAACTCTTCTATAGCATTAGCCATAGCCGTTGGATTTTTAGTTGCAACCGTAACGCCTGCATCACCCACTACTTCTGGCAAAGCTCCACCGTTTGTTGAAACCAAAGGTACGGCACAAGCCATTGCCTCACCTGCTGGCAAACCAAAGCCTTCATACACCGACGGAACAATCGCAATACTCGACTCGGCATAGTGCTTAACTAAAGCTTCAGTACTCACTCCATGGACAAACTGAATATGCTTAGCCAAATTCAGACTTTTAATTAATTGCTCAGTCTCGCCTTTTTCTTGCGGCTTACTAACCAATAATAAATTTAATTGCGGATACTTTGACACCAATTGTGATAACGCCAATAATAAATAGCGCAAACCCTTTAACGGCTGATCAGCAGAAGCGATAGCCATAATCTGCCAAGGATCACGCTTCACTCCACGCATAGGTTTAAATACGTCAGTATCTATACCGTTATAAATTAAATGAATATTTTTTTCATCTATAGAAAAATCTTTCGATATATCTGCGGTTGATCGCTTCGACACCGTTACTACATGATCCAACTGTGAAGCGACACGTTTTTGCATGCCTAAAAAAGCATACCAGCGGCGAATAAAAAAACGCTGCCATTTGTCATCACTCGCATTCAATGCAATTTCTAAATCACTGGTAATAGGATGATGAATGGTGGTCAGTAAATTAAAGCCTTTTTTCTGTAGCTTTAACATACCCCAGCCGAGACATTGGTTATCATGAATAATGTCATACTCGGCACGACGCGGTTTTAGGTATTTATAGAGGCGGCGACTAAAACAATAAGGCTCAGAAAATCCACCTGTAAGCTTGCCCGTCCACTCTATAATATTGGTGAGCGAAGTAAGATGATGCGCACGTAACGAGCGCAAGCCATTATTAAACAAATCCAAACCTGGCAGCTTTATTAAATTAACGCGAGAATCAACCTCAGGGTATGGCTGGCCCGAAATCACATCCACTTGATGCCCAGCTTCAACTAAGGCCTTACTCAAATATTTAATATAGATACCTTGCCCCCCCCCAAAAGGAGCGCTGCGATAGCCGGCAATACAAATACGCAATGGACGACTAACTGGCGTTAAAGATTTTGATCTAACTGAGCGCGGCCTAGCATTAAGATTATTAATATCGAGGCTGGGGATTGGTGCATCATCGAATAACGAAAGTTGATGCTCTTGAGCCGCTATCTCGGTAAGACTCATTGGCTCTATTGATTGAGCGACCGAAGCTCCCGATTTCTGAGTAACTATATTTTTATTGGACTGACTCATTTTATTCATTATGGCCTAAGACAGAGTTACGTCTAAACGATGAAACTAAAAAAAGAAGACACCATTACACAGCCGTCAATCGATAGACGCTTCAAGAATGAACGGAAATGGTGACCGATTAAAAACGATGGAGTATTCTCCAATAAAGAACTGAAGACGTCTAGACCGCATGACTACTTATTGAACAGAATGGAGCGAACAAATCTATTTATTATAGTTTTCTGTACCAAAAGCTAGTCGAATAATTTGTCCTTTGAAATGTCAGCTAAAAATAAGCCTAAACCGTCTTTCTCAGATATCGAAGGCTTACCATTTAATGGCCACTCAATGGCTAAATCAGCATCATCCCAATGGATACAGAACTCATCGCCAGGCGTATAAAAAGCATCACATTTATAATAAAAATTAACCTCTTCACTCAGCACTAAAAATCCATGAGCAAAACCAGCGGGGACATATAGCTGATGGCCATTATCAGAAGATAACTCAGCACCCACCCACTGTCCAAAATACGGAGAGGATTGACGTAAATCCACCGCCACATCATAGACAGCCCCTACTAATACACTAACTAATTTAGCCTGCGGGTTCTGACGTTGATAATGTAAGCCACGCAGTACGCCGGCAACAGACTTTGAATGATTATCCTGCACAAATTCAGTATCGATGCCTGCTGCTTTATAGTCTTGCTGATGATACGTCTGCTCGAAGTATCCACGCTCATCGCCGAATCGACGAGGGGTAATTAACTTCACATCAGGAATGGCTAAACTACGTACTTGCATGGTCTACTACTCTTAAATTTATAAGCATAAAATTGTTATTACCACTTACCTTCAGCCAACCCGATTAAGTATTGGCCATAAGCATTTTTTTTCATGACCTCACCCAAGCCAAGTAAAGCCTCTTGATTAATATAACCCATACGCCAAGCAATCTCTTCAACACAGGAAATTTTAAGTCCCGTTCGCTTTTGTACCGTTTCGACAAATGCAGAAGCAGCATAAAGCGAATCATGCGTACCCGTATCAAGCCAAGCAAATCCACGGTCTAATACTTCAACATGCAATTCATTTTTTTCTAAGTATTGAAGATTAACATCCGTAATTTCTAGCTCGCCTCGAGGAGAAGGTTTAATTGTTGAGGCAATATCGACGACACTGTTGTCATAAAAATACAGACCAGGAATTGCGAAGCGTGACTTAGGCGTAGATGGTTTTTCTTCTATTGATAATGCTTTTCCTGACTCGTCGAAATCAACCACACCATAACGCTCAGGTTCTTGCACAGGGTAAGCAAAGATAGTGGCTCCCGACTGTCGAGCCGCCGCCTTTTGTAATAAATCAGTAAAATGCATACCATAAAAAATATTATCACCCAGCACTAAACAAACTGAGCTATCACCAATAAATTCTTTGCCTATAACAAATGCTTGCGCCAAACCGTCGGGGGATGGCTGCTCTGCATATTGAATATTAATACCTAAGTCAGAACCATCATTTAACAGCTCGCTAAAATCTGGCAAATCACGCGGCGTACTGATGATAAGAATATCTTTAATGCCCGCAAGCATTAATACCGATAGTGGATAGTAGATCATCGGCTTATCATAGACCGGTAATATTTGTTTACTAATGGTTTTTGTTAGAGGATATAGCCTCGTACCGCTGCCACCCGCTAAAATAATTCCTTTCATGTTTTATCCTATCAATAGTAATGTTTAAATTTTTTCTACTTTGGCACTTACGCCCAATCGCTCACCTGCATAATTACCTGAACGTATAGGTTTCCACCACCAATCATTATTGAGATACCAAGCAACTGTCTTTTTAATACCTGAATCGAAATCATTTTTAGGCTTCCAGCCAAGTTGTGATTTCATCTTCGTTGCATCAATAGCATAACGTTTATCATGGCCCAACCTATCTTCCACATATGCGATTAAATCACTATAGGACTTACCATTGGCACGCGGTCGCAATTCATCAAGATGAACACATATAGCCTGAACAACCTCTAAATTAGTGCGCTCATTGTTACCACCTATATTATAAGTTTCACCATACTTACCTTTGCTAACCGCCAACACTAATGCCTCGGCATGGTCTTCAACATAAAGCCAGTCACGGACATTGTCGCCCTTACCATATATGGGTAAGGGCTTTTCATCCAAAGCATTAAGTATCACAAGGGGAATCAGTTTTTCAGGAAAATGATAGGGCCCATAATTATTAGAACAGTTAGTGACAATGACTGGCAAACCATAAGTATGAAACCAAGCTTTAGCCAGATGATCACTTGCCGCTTTAGAAGCTGAATAAGGTGAGCGAGGATCATACGATGACTGTTCGGTGAATAAACCAATATCACCTAAACTACCATAAACCTCATCTGTAGAAATATGATGAAAACGAAAAGCGGACTTTTCAGGCTCGGGTAATGACTGCCAATACTTAAGCGCCACCTGCAAAAGGATAAACGTACCTTTTATATTCGTGTCGATAAAATCATTGGGCGAATCAATCGAGCGATCAACATGTGATTCAGCGGCGAGATTCATAATTGCATCTGGCTTAAAGTCGTTTACTGCTTTCACCATCGCAGCTTGATCAGCAATGTCGGCCTGTAAAAACTGATAGCGATGACTTTCGACTATATTAGCATCACTCGCATGAGAGTCATCAATCGGTACTTGAAGCGAAGATAAATTTCCGGCATATGTCAGCTTATCAATATTTAATACTGCCGCTGATGTACTGCCCATTAAATACCGAATAACCGCTGAACCAATAAAGCCCGCGCCGCCAGTTACTAATACTCGATTCACGATGGTATACATCCTTTTAAAATCACTGTTGCAACTCACTTAATAATTGATCGCCATATTGATCGACATAGCGAGCTAAATCCTGCCGCCAATCAACAAAACTATTGATATTTAATGCATTCAACTTTTTGTTTTCTAAAATAGAATTTATGGGTCTTATGGCCGCTGTAGGATAGTCTTGTGTGGAGCAAGGAAGAAAGTTTTGCTTAATATTCATTAAGCTAAAAAACTCACAAGCAAATTCATACCATGAACAATAATCATCAGATGTCGCATGAAAAACGCCTGACACTTGCTCACCCAATGCCTGCTTATTAATAAGCAAAAGTATTTGATGACTCAACGCTATAGTCGAAGTCGGCGAACCAAATTGATCATTCACTACCTTAAATTCCTTTTCAGGATTAGCTAAGGTGAGTTTAAGCATCGTCTTAAGAAAATTATTACCATAAAACCCGTAGAGCCAGGCCGTGCGCAGAATAGCATAGCCTTGGGGCATCACTGAGGCAATATGAGCCTCACCTTGTAATTTCGATTGGCCATAAACAGAAACAGGATCTACAAGCTCTTCTTCACAATAGGCGCTATACAGCGGCCTACTTCCAGAAAAAACATAGTCCGTTGATATGTGAATAAGATAGCACCCTTGCTGCTGGCACCATGTCGCGAGCGTCTTAGGTGACTCAGCATTAACAAGAAATGCCTGTTCTTTATTTTCTTCTGCGGCGTCCACAGCTGTGTAGGCCGCTGCGTTAACGATGACATCTGGTGACAACTGATTTAGAAGAGACATGCACGCCTCTCGATCAGAAATATCTAAGGCGTAATCAGAGCTTTTTAACACTTGGAAATTATCTTGAGTGAGCTGAGCAATCAACTGGCTGCCTAACTGACCTCTGTCGCCAAGAATTAGAATAATTGTATTTTTCACTTCAGACTCTTATACAAAAAATTATATAGGGATATACAGGACTACTTACAAGCATAAGCATAAGCAT
>Ga0115007_10001665_pt1 | contig 14117 bp, 9 predicted proteins | sample ArcOceMetagenome_2_FD_87166 | JGI IMG/M metagenome (GOLD analysis project Ga0115007, IMG submission 87166) | Marine eukaryotic phytoplankton communities from Arctic Ocean - Arctic Ocean ARC135M Metagenome | ecosystem: Environmental > Aquatic > Marine > Oceanic | place: Arctic Ocean | collected... | reverse complement strand
GCTGCGGACAGGCCTGTAGTGCGGGTACGCCACTTTTAGTGACTTTGCGTTTTCTCGGCTTACGAACCAACTGGTTGATCGTTGCCATGCAATATTTCTCCAAAAATAAAAAATGCCTTCCTATTTGAAGGCCATACATTCCTTGAATCCGTCAGCTATACCAGCCTTTAGATTCAAAAGGGAGCGGCATTCTAATTACCGCACATCCGGGAGTCAAGCCAGCATTGCCATTACCACGGAGGTAGATGACAAATACTGGCAATTAGCCCTTATTCTTCAGCGAGATTCGCGCTTAACGCTTCACTCAGTGCCGCTTCAACATCTGCTGCACTCATTACTGGCTCTTCGACTTTCTCGCGATCTTTACGACGCTGAGCGTGATATGCCAGACCGGTCCCCGCAGGAATCAGTCGACCTACAACCACGTTCTCTTTCAGGCCGCGCAGTGGATCGGCTTTACCGGTAACCGCTGCTTCGGTGAGCACTCGCGTGGTCTCCTGGAAAGAGGCTGCCGAGATAAAGCTTTCGGTAGCCAGTGAGGCTTTGGTAATACCCAGCAATTGACGCTCGTACTTGGCCGGCTGCAAACCTTCTTGACGCAGACGCTCATTCTCTTCAAGCACGCGACGGTATTCAACCTGCTCTCCACGAATCAGTGTTGAATCACCCATGTCGGTGATCTCAACTTTACGCAACATCTGGCGAGTGATTACTTCAATGTGTTTATCATTGATCTTCACACCCTGCAGACGGTAAACGTCCTGGATTTCGTTAACGATGTACTTAGCCAGCTCGCTAATACCTTTAAGACGCAAGATATCGTGTGGGATGGGTGGGCCATCAGATATAACTTCACCCTTCTCAACGTGCTCACCTTCAAACACACCAAGAGTACGCCACTTCGGAATCAGCTCTTCGTACTGTAGCTTGCCGTTTGGCAATGGCTGGCCGTCATCTGGAGTGATAACTAAGCGCAACTTGCCTTTAGTCTCTTTACCCAGAGTAACTGTACCTGTGATCTCTGCCAAAATTGCAGGATCCTTAGGCTTACGTGCTTCGAACAAATCAGCAACACGTGGCAGACCACCTGTAATATCTTTAGTACCACCAGAATCTTGCGGTATACGTGCAATGATCTGTCCGATGTCGATAGTGTCGCCGTCAATTACGTTGATACTTGCGTTAGCAGGCAGCGGGTAATGGGCAGGCACTGTTGAGTTCGGGAAGATCAGCTCTTTACCTTTCTTATCGGTCAAGGAGATCATTGGCTTCAGGTCTTTACCTGCAGCCGGACGCTCGTTGGGATCGATAATCGAGATGCTGGTCAAACCAGTCATGTCGTCAGTTTGCTGACGGATACTCAGGCCTTCTTCCATGCCAGAGAACGCTGCCTTACCGGCAACTTCTGTCACGATTGGGTGAGTGTGTGGATCCCAGTTGGCAATTACGTCGCCAGCTGCAACCTTCGAACCGTCTTTAACTTTGATCACGGCACCGTAAGGTAGCTTATAACGCTCGCGCTCACGTCCGTTTTCATCGGCAATGGCCAATTCACCAGATCGAGATACAGCAACCAGATTTTTGTCTTTGTTCTGCACAGTCTTGAGGTTAACCAGACGAATAGTACCGTCTTGCTTAACTTTCACGCTATCAACCGCAGAGGCTCGCGATGCCGCTCCACCAATGTGGAAGGTACGCATCGTTAGCTGGGTACCCGGCTCACCAATTGACTGAGCAGCAATAACACCTACTGCCTCGCCTTGGTTAACACGGTGTCCACGAGCAAGATCACGTCCGTAACAAGAAGAACAGATACCATGTGAAACTTCACAGGTAATTGGCGAGCGCACAATAACTTCGTCAATGCTCATCGATTCGATGCGCACGACCCATTGCTCGTCAATCATAGTGCCAGCAGGCACTGCAATTTCTTCACTGCCAGGCTTCAATACATCCTGTGCAACAATTCGACCTAGGATTCGATCGCCCAGTGAGGAGATGATGTCACCACCCTCAATAACTGGCGCCATCAGTAGGCCTTCAGTCGTACCACAGTCAACTTCTGTTACTACCACGTCCTGGGAAACATCAACCAGACGACGAGTCAGGTAACCGGAGTTAGCCGTCTTCAGTGCGGTATCCGCCAAACCTTTTCGCGCTCCGTGAGTGGAGATAAAGTACTGAAGTACGCTCAGTCCTTCACGGAAGTTTGCCGTAATAGGCGTTTCGATAATTGAACCATCTGGACGCGCCATCAGACCACGCATACCAGCTAGCTGACGAATCTGAGCTGGGCTACCACGAGCGCCAGAGTCGGCCATTACAAATACAGAGTTGAAAGAATCTTGCTGCTCTTCCACGCCGTCTTTGTTAATTACCATCTCGGTGCTGATGCCTTTCATCATCGACTTGGCTACACGGTCATTGGCCTGAGACCAAATATCGATAACCTTGTTATATTTTTCACCCTGGGTAACAAGACCGGACGCGAACTGGCTTTCAATTTCGCGAACCTGATCTTCGGCACCAGAGATAATCTCATGCTTGTCATCGGGGATAACGAAGTCGTTAACGCCGATAGAAACGCCTGAGCGAGTTGAGTAGTTAAACCCGGTATACATCAGCTGATCAGCAAAGATAACTGTCTCTTTCAAACCAACACGACGGTAGCACTCATTGATAACGGTAGAGATTGCTTTCTTAACCATTGGCTTGTTAACCAATTCAAACGGTAAGCCTGCAGGAACAACTTCCCACAACAGCGCACGACCAACGGTGGTGTCTACAATTCTATGATCTTCAGTGCGTTCGCCTGTTACTTCATCAACCAATACTTCGTTGATACGCAACTTGATGCGGGCCTGCAAATCAGCAGCGCCAGTAGCATAGGCACGAGATACTTCGCGAGTATCGGCAAATACCATGCCTTCACCACGCGCGTTCACTCGGTCACGAGTCATATAATAAAGACCCAAGACAACATCCTGAGACGGAACAATAATCGGCTCACCAGAAGCGGGTGACAGAATGTTGTTCGTCGACATCATCAATGCACGTGATTCCATCTGGGCTTCAATAGTCAGCGGCACGTGTACTGCCATCTGATCGCCATCGAAATCGGCGTTGTAGGCCGCACAGACTAATGGGTGTAACTGAATAGCTTTACCTTCAATCAGTACTGGCTCGAAAGCCTGAATACCAAGACGGTGAAGTGTGGGTGCACGGTTAAGCAGTACTGGATGCTCGCGAATAACATCGTCGAGGATATCCCAAACTACTGGCTCTTCACGCTCAACCATTTTCTTAGCAGCTTTAATTGTCGTCGCCAAACCGCGCAACTCTAATTTACTGAAGATAAACGGCTTAAATAATTCCAGCGCCATACGCTTAGGCAGACCACATTGGTGCAGTCTAAGAGTAGGACCAACAACAATTACAGAACGGCCAGAGTAATCTACTCGCTTACCCAGCAAGTTCTGACGGAAACGACCCTGCTTACCTTTGATCATATCGGCAAGAGATTTTAATGGACGCTTGTTAGAACCGGTAATGGCACGACCGCGACGACCGTTATCAAGCAATGCATCAACAGATTCCTGGAGCATACGCTTTTCGTTACGCACGATGATATCTGGCGCACTAAGCTCTAACAGACGCTTTAAACGGTTGTTACGGTTGATCACTCGACGGTACAGATCGTTAAGATCTGAGGTCGCAAAACGACCGCCATCTAGAGGTACTAGCGGACGTAGATCTGGCGGCAGAACTGGCAGTGCTTGCAGCACCATCCACTCTGGCTTATTGCCAGAACCATGAAACGCTTCTAGTAACTTAAGACGCTTAGAGAATTTCTTAATCTTAGTCTCAGACTTAGTGTTGGGGATTTCCTCACGGATATCCGCAATCTCGTCTTCGAGAATAATCTCTTTAAGCAGTGCCTGAATTGCTTCGGCACCCATAGTTGCAGTGAACTCGTCACCAAACTCTTCGAGAGATTCAAAGTATTCTTCGTCGGTCAGTAACTGACCTTTTTCCAAGGTTGTCATACCAGGTTCGGTAACAACAAAGGATTCGAAATACAGTACGCGTTCAATTTCACGCAATGTCATATCTAGCATTAAACCAATGCGCGATGGCAGTGATTTAAGGAACCAGATGTGAGCAACTGGACAGGCCAGTTCAATGTGACCCATACGCTCACGACGTACTTTTGTGAGTGTTACTTCAACGCCACATTTCTCGCAGACAATGCCGCGATGCTTCATACGCTTGTACTTTCCGCACAGGCACTCGTAGTCTTTTACAGGTCCAAAAATTTTGGCACAGAAAAGACCTTCGCGCTCAGGCTTGAAGGTACGGTAGTTGATGGTCTCAGGTTTTTTAACTTCACCAAATGACCAAGAGCGGATCATTTCAGGCGATGAGAGACCGATTCGAATATTATCGAATTCAGTATTTTGTTCTTGCTGCTTGAGTAGGTTGACTAAATCCTTCAAGGCTTTTCCTCCAGTAACTGGGTTTGCCGAGGCGATTGTTCGCCCCGGCCATTATTAAGCAATACAGCGCTTATTCGTTTTCCAATTCCATGTTGATGCCGAGTGATCGCACCTCTTTAACCAACACGTTGAATGACTCTGGCATGCCAGGCTCCATTCGGTGATCGCCATCCACGATGTTTTTATACATCTTGGTTCGACCTGCAACATCATCGGACTTAACGGTAAGCATTTCCTGCAACGTGTAAGCGGCACCATATGCCTCCAACGCCCATACTTCCATCTCACCAAATCGCTGCCCACCAAACTGTGCCTTACCACCCAGCGGCTGCTGAGTAACCAAGCTGTAAGAACCGGTTGAACGAGCGTGCATCTTGTCGTCTACCAAGTGGTTAAGCTTGAGCATGTACATGTAGCCAACGGTGACAGGACGTTCAAACTTATCGCCTGTGCGACCATCGTAAAGTTCAGTTTGACCACTTTCATTCAAACCGGCCAATACGAGCATTTTCTTAAGCTCTACTTCATGAGCGCCATCAAATACTGGCGTCGCAATTGGCACACCTTTACGTAAGTTAGAGGCTAACTCAAGAACTTCACCATCACTCAGTTCTTTCAGATCGGTGCCGTAAACGGTATCGCCTACGTCATAGATTTCTTGCAAGAATTTACGAATCTCAGCAGCTTTAGACTGTGCTTTGATCATAGCGTCAATTTTGACACCAAGACCTTTAGCAGCCATACCCATATGGGTTTCAAGTACCTGACCAACGTTCATTCGCGATGGGACACCTAACGGGTTAAGCACGATATCAACTGGCTCGCCCTGTTCATCGTAAGGCATGTCTTCAATAGGTTTAATTACCGAGATAACACCTTTGTTACCGTGACGACCAGCCATCTTGTCACCAGGCTGAATACGACGCTTAACGGCCAGATAAACCTTAACGGTTTTCAGTACGCCAGGTGCTAAATCATCACCGCTCTGCAACTTGCCACGCTTCTCTTCAAAACGATCGTCAAGATCAATACGACGCTCGCCCAGCTGAGTTTGTGCGGCAGCAATCAGGTCGTTGAAAGCTGCTTTTTCCATACGGATCGCAAACCAATCATCGGTGCTGTATTCGGCAACTGCTTCAGCAGTTAATGTCTCGCCCTTTTTAAGACCGGCAGCCTTGCTTACTTTGCCGCCTACCAAAGAGGTAAACAAACGACCGAGTGTGGCATTTTCAACAATGCGGTACTCGTCGTTTAAATCTTTACGATACTGGTCAAGCTCAGTTTTCTCGATATCCAGAGAGCGCTGATCTTTGTCCAAGCCATCGCGAGTAAACACCTGAACATTAATAACAGTACCCTTGATGCTACTTGGAACACGTAGGGAAGTGTCTTTAACGTCAGACGCTTTTTCGCCAAAGATGGCACGCAATAGTTTTTCTTCCGGCGTAAGCTGGGTTTCGCCCTTAGGCGTTACCTTGCCAACCAAAATATCACCGGCAGAAACTTCTGCACCAATATGCACGATACCTGACTCATCAAGACGGGCCAGCGCTACTTCACCAACATTTGGAATGTCGGCAGTAATTTCTTCAGAACCCAACTTAGTGTCGCGAGCAACACAGGTCAGTTCCTGAATGTGGATAGTGGTGAAGCGATCTTCCTGAACAACACGCTCAGAGATCAGAATCGAATCTTCGAAGTTGTAACCGTTCCAAGGCATAAATGCGATGCGCATATTTTGCCCAAGAGCCAGCTCGCCAAGATCAACCGAAGGACCATCAGCCAATACATCTCCGCGGGAGATAATGTCGCCTTTCTTTACGATAGGACGCTGATTGATACAAGTGTTCTGGTTAGATCTGGTGTACTTAGTGAGGTTGTAGATATCTACACCCGCATCACCAGAGGCTGTTTCTTCATCACTGACACGAACAACAATACGACCAGCATCAACACTCTCAATAAGACCGCCACGTTTGGCAACCTTACAAACACCGGAGTCACTGGCTACAGTGCGCTCAATACCAGTACCCACTAAAGGTGCTTCTGCACGCAGAGTTGGAACGGCCTGACGCTGCATGTTCGAACCCATTAGGGCTCTGTTTGCATCATCGTGCTCAAGGAATGGAATCAACGAGGCCGCTACCGATACTACCTGGCGTGGTGACACGTCCATGTAATCAATATCTTCGGGAGGCTTAACGGTGAATTCATTTTGGTGACGCACTGCCACCATGTCTTCTGCGAATTCATCTTTCTTATTAATTTTTGCAGAAGCCTGTGCAATAACATACTGAGACTCATTGATCGCTGAAAGGAACTCGATCTCGGAGGTTACCTTGCCGTCAATAATCTTGCGGTAAGGCGTTTCAATAAAGCCGTAGCTGTTAGTACGCGCGTAGGTTGCCAATGAGTTGATAAGACCAATGTTTGGTCCTTCAGGTGTCTCAATTGGACAGACTCGACCGTAGTGAGTCGGGTGTACGTCACGGACTTCAAAGCCTGCACGTTCACGAGTAAGACCACCGGGCCCTAGGGCTGAAACACGACGCTTGTGCGTAATTTCTGACAGCGGGTTGTTCTGATCCATAAACTGAGAGAGCTGGCTTGAGCCAAAGAACTCTTTCATGGCAGCAGCAACAGGCTTGGCGTTAACTAGATCCTGAGGCATTAGGCCTTCAGATTCAGCAACACCCAAACGCTCTTTAACCGCACGCTCTACACGTACTAGGCCAACACGGAATTGGTTTTCAGCCATTTCGCCAACAGAGCGAATACGACGGTTACCTAGGTGATCGATATCATCAACCGAGCCCTTACCGTTACGAATATGAATCAATGTCTTCATTACATCAGAGATGTCAGACGCATCGCCGAATTGCTCGTGCAATTCTTTGGCTTCGTCAGTCTTCTGCATGGAGAAGTAGCGCTCGTCGTACAGCACGCCTGCGCCTTCTTCAGCTTCACGATCCAAGCGACGGTTAAACTTCATACGGCCTACCGAAGACAGGTCGTAACGCTCTAGATTGAAGAACAGATTGTAGAACAGGTTCTCGGCTGACTCTTTAGTCGGTGGCTCACCAGGACGCATCATGCGGTAGATTTCTACCAGTGCTTCCAGCTGAGTTCGCGACGGATCAGCACGCAACGTATCAGAGATAAACGGACCGCAATCCAGATCGTTGGTGTATAGGGTTTCAACAGACTTAATACCGGCTTCAATAATAAGGGCCAGATTTTCTTCTGTAAGCTCGGTATTACACTCGAGCAACAATTCGCCAGTCTTAGGATCGGCAACATCTTTCGCCAGAGCCAGACCCAACATGTACTCGGGAGTAACTTCTAGCGTGGTGACCTTACCTTTTTCTAGCTCGCGGATGTGACGAGCAGTAATACGACGACCCTTCTCAACAACCACTGTGCCTTTCTTATCTGTAATGTCGAATACGGCGATCTCACCACGCAGACGCTCAGGATCCAATTCCAAGGTAAATACTTCTTTCTTGTAATGGAATACGCTGGTGTCGAAGAACTTCTCAAGAATTTCTTCTGAGTTATAACCGAGAGCACGCAGCAAAATAGTTGCTGGTAGCTTGCGACGGCGATCGATACGTACATAAAGCAGATCTTTTGGATCAAATTCAAAGTCCAACCATGAGCCGCGGTAAGGAATCACGCGCGCTGTGTAGAGGAGTTTGCCAGACGAATGGGTCTTGCCCTTATCGTGATCGAAGATAACGCCAGGTGATCTGTGTAGCTGAGAAACAATTACACGCTCAGTACCATTAATAATAAAGGTACCGTTGTCAGTCATCAGCGGGATTTCGCCCAGATACACTTCTTGCTCACGAATATCTTTAATCGCTTTGTTAGTCGACTCTTTGTCGTAAATAACAAGGCGAACGCGAACTCTTAAAGGTACTGAGAAAGTAACGCCGCGGAGCTTACACTCTTCAACATCAAAGGCAGGTTTGCCAAGGACATAATCGACATACTCTAAGGCTGCGTGCCCAGAATAACCAACGATCGGAAAGATCGAGTTGAGCGCAGCATGCAAACCAGTGTTCTTGCGGTCTTCGACCTTAACACCCGTCTGCGTGAAATTTTTATAGGAATCAAGCTGAATTGCCAGTAAATACGGCAGATCCATAACATCTGGCAACTTGCCAAAATTTTTGCGGATCCGTTTCTTCTCAGTGAAGGAGTAAGCCATTTGCATTCCTCGGTATTAACTTTGATTGGGACATACCAATCTTGAGACTATTCTCAAGCTTGCTCTGCTTGTAACTTCCCGTATTTACAAGCAGGAAAGGGCCGAAGGGAAAACCCCTTCAGCCCAACCTGATAAATCAGGCCACTAGCACACTAAACTTACTTAAGTTCAGCAGTTGCGCCAGCTTCATCCAATTGCTTCTTAGCGTCGTCAGCATCAGCTTTCGATGCGCCTTCTTTAATAGTAGAAGGTGCTCCGTCAACTAGCTCTTTCGCTTCTTTCAGGCCAAGACCAGTAATTGCGCGAACTGCTTTAATCACGTTTACTTTCTTTTCGCCAACTGCAGACAATACTACGTCAAATTCAGTCTGCTCTTCAGCAGCGGCTTCACCACCACCAGCGGCAGCAGCAGGAGCTGCAACTGCAGCAGCTGCAGAAACGCCGAACTTCTCTTCCATAGCGCTTACTAATTCAACAACGTCCATTACGCTCATTTCAGCGATTGCGTTTAAAATATCTTCGTTTGATAGGGCCATTTTGGGCCTCCTAATGTTTTATCTATTTGTTATGAAGACGCTTATGCGGCTTCCTTTGCATCACGAACTGCTGCTACTGCACGGGTTGTCTTCGTTGGTATCTCATTAAGAGTACGAACCAACTTAGTAACCGGAGCCAATGTAACGCCAGCCAACATACCAAGAGCCTCATGTAGAGTTGGTAAGCTAGCAAGGATGTCAATTTGACCCTTATCAAGCAGTTGACCACTGACCGACAACGCCTTCACTTCAAAAGCTTCGTTTTCTTTCGCGAAGTCTTTGAATAAACGCGCTGCTGCACCTGGATCTTCCATAGAGAAAGCAAACAATGACGGACCAACCAAAACATCTTCTACGCAAGCGTAGTCAGTTTCTGCGAATGCACGCTTAGCTAAGGTGTTGCGGATAACGCGCAATTGCACGTTCTCAGCACGTGCCTTAGCACGTAGAGCATTCATATTGGTTACGTCAACGCCACGGGCGTCAGCAATCACCAGGCTTAGTGCCTGAGCGGCTGTCTCGTTTACTTCAGCAACAATTGCTTTTTTATCATCGAGATTCAATGCCACGATAAATCTCCTCGATTTACCTGAGTTACAGTCGGGTTTAACACCGACCACCTAGGTGAATAATTACCAGCTCAAAAATCTGTACCGGGTTCACCGCCTGCGTAGGAAACTGCCAGCAATACTGCACTACCAATTATTAACCCCTTTCGGGAACCTACGGTCTTTAACGACCCAAGCTAACGTTTAACGGCTAGCTCGGACCCCAAAGCCTTTGTGGTGACTTTCGTCACCGACCGATCATTCGCCCAATGAGCTCTGATCAATAACTAAACCGGGACCCATAGTCGAAGAGACTGTAATCTTCTTTATATAGATACCCTTGGCAGATGCCGGCTTGGCTTTCGCCAAATCAACCATCAATGCCTCAAGATTTTGCTTCAATGCAGATGCATCAAAACTAACGATGCCGATGCCGCCGTGAACAATGCCGCTCTTGTCGGCACGAAAACGTACCTGACCTGCTTTAGCATTGTTAACTGCAGTCGCTACGTCTGGCGTAACAGTGCCAGACTTAGGGTTAGGCATTAGGCCACGTGGACCAAGAACCTTACCCAGCAAACCCACAACGCGCATTGCGTCAGGAGCAGCGATTACGACGTCAAACGCCATCATGCCGCCTTTAACCTCTTCAGCTAGCTCGTCCATACCAACAAACTCAGCACCTGCAGCCTTAGCTGCTTCTGCTGCGTCGCCCTGAGCAAATACACATACGCGTACCGCTTTACCAGAACCATTAGGTAATGTGGTTGCACCACGCACTACCTGGTCAGATTTACGAGGATCGATACCGAGGTTAATAGCAACATCAACGGTCTCTGGAAACTTTACTGTAGATAGCTCTTTTAACAGGTCGAGTGCTTCTGTAACCTGATAGATCTTACCGGCTTCAACTTTTTCATTTATCGCACGAACGCGCTTGGATAACTTGGCCATTTACACGCCCTCCGTTTCGATGCCCATTGAACGGGCTGACCCGGCAATGGTGCGAACTGCAGCGTCAAGACTTGCCGCTGTCAGATCAGGTTCTTTTGTTTTTACGATGTCTTCCAACTGCGCTCGAGTAACCTTGCCCACTTTCTCAGTGTTAGGTCGACCAGAGCCACTCTTCAAACCAGCAGCTTTCTTTAAAAGATAAGATGCAGGTGGAGTTTTCATCTCAAAGGTGAAACTACGATCGCCATAGACAGTAATAACTACTGGTACAGGTGCGCCTGCTTCGGTGCCTTGAGTCTGAGCGTTGAAACCTTTACAGAATTCCATGATGTTCACGCCGTGCTGACCCAATGCTGGACCAACTGGCGGACTTGGATTGGCCTGACCGGCAGGCACTTGCAGCTTAATATAAGCTGTTACTTTCTTAGCCATCTTTCTTCTCCACTGGTGGGTATTAGCGCCTCCAGATTCAAACTACCCAGGGTAGTAACAATCTTTCACTGGCTCCCCGATATGCCTGCTGAATTGCAGGCCTATCAAATAATTTTTACTAGGCTTTTTCGACCTGGGTAAAGTCCAACTCAACTGGCGTTGATCGACCAAAGATCGATACAGCAACGCGGAGCTTGCTCTTCTCGTAGTTAACTTCTTCAACATTTCCGTTAAAGTCATTAAACGGACCATCGGTAACGCGAACCATTTCACCCGGCTCAAACAATGTCTTGGGTCGTGGCGCTTCTCCAGAATCCTGCACACGTCGCAAGATCAGGTCGGCTTCTTTATCGGTAATTGCAGCAGGTTTGTCCGCCTTGCCGCCGATAAAGCCCATAACACGCGGCGTCTCTTTAATGAGGTGCCAGGTGTCATCATCTAATTCCATCTGTACCAAGACGTAGCCTGGGAAAAACATACGCTCACTGGTACGCTTCTGGCCGGCTCTCATCTCAACAACTTCTTCAGTTGGCACTAAAATTTCGCCAAATCGGTCGCCTAAGTCATGCATTGCCACACGATCGTGAATCGCTAGTGCAACTTTCTTCTCGTAGCCCGAGTAAGCATGTACCACATACCATCGCATCGACATGCTATCTCCTAGCCCATTATCAGTGAGGCGAAGTAACTCAGCAGGGAATCAATACCCCACAAAATTAATGCCATCAATAAAATAACCGCAACAACGATCAACGTTGTCTGGTTCCGCTCCTGCTTGGTAGGCCACACAACCTTGCGCCATTCAGTGCGAGCACCGATAGCCAGCTCGATAGTAGCCGCACCTTTTTCTGTCTTCGATGCGACAAAGGCCGCAATCACTAAAACCAACACCAAACCGATAACGCGGTAAAGTGCGGACTCTGCTGAGAAATACCAATTAGCATAAATGGCACCACCCACGAGCAACAACGTGACAAGCCACTTGAGGCCGTCTAGTCGGAACTGCTTTTCGTCTGTTACAACACTCATGCGAAGTTATTTCCCAAGCTTTTAAAATGGCAGGCCAGGAGGGACTCGAACCCCCAACAGCCGGTTTTGGAGACCGGTGCTCTACCAATTGAACTACTGGCCTTCTAAACTTTTATGGCGTTACTTTTATTGCTTTCCCTATCTGACAGCTAAGCCGAGACATCAAGATGCCTCGGCTTTGCGCTTCAGACTCTGTGTAACTATTACTCGATAATCTTAGCTACAACACCAGCGCCAACAGTACGGCCGCCTTCACGAATTGCAAAACGAAGACCTTCTTCCATTGCAATCGGGTGAATCAACGTGACTTCCATCTGCACGTTGTCGCCGGGCATTACCATCTCAGTGCCCTCTGGCAACTCACAGGCGCCTGTAACGTCTGTGGTGCGGAAGTAAAACTGGGGACGGTAGCCTTTAAAGAATGGCGTGTGACGGCCTCCTTCATCCTTAGACAGCACATAGATCTCTGAAGTGAACTTAGTGTGCGGCTTAACAGAACCCGGCTTAGCCAGTACCTGACCACGCTGTACTTCTTCACGCTTAGTGCCGCGCAACAAAATACCGCAGTTCTCGCCAGCGCGACCTTCGTCAAGCAGCTTGCGGAACATCTCAACACCAGTACAGGTAGTTTTGGCTGTGTCAGCGATACCGATAATCTCGATCTCTTCACCAACCTTAACAACACCACGCTCTACTCGACCTGTTACTACTGTTCCACGACCGGCAATTGAGAATACATCTTCAATTGGCATCAGGAACGGCTGATCGATTGCGCGAACTGGCTCAGGGATAAACGTATCAAGGGCTTCTACTAGCTTCTTAACAGCTGTAGTGCCTAACTCATTGTCATCCTTGCCTTCCAACGCCATTAGCGCTGAACCAACAATGATTGGCGTGTCGTCGCCTGGGAATTCGTAAAGATCAAGCAGCTCGCGCAGCTCCATCTCAACCAGCTCCAACATTTCTAGGTACTCTTCTGACCCGAAGCCGCCGCAATCTTCTGCAAGCAAGTCAGCTTTGTTCAGGAATACTAATACAAAAGGAACACCTACCTGACGTGACAGCAAGATGTGCTCGCGCGTCTGTGGCATTGGGCCGTCTGTAGCACCACAAACCAAGATAGCACCGTCCATCTGGGCAGCACCGGTGATCATGTTTTTAACATAATCGGCGTGGCCTGGGCAGTCTACGTGGGCGTAGTGACGAATAGGGGAATCATACTCAACGTGTGCTGTTGAGATAGTGATACCGCGCTCGCGCTCTTCAGGTGCATTATCAATCTGGTCGAAGGCTTTCATTTCTCCGCCCCAAACTTCTGCACAGACTCGCGTAATCGCAGCTGTTAATGTAGTTTTACCATGGTCAACATGACCAATGGTGCCGACGTTTACGTGGGGCTTATTTCTTTCAAATCTTTCTTTTGCCATCTCAGCATCTCCTCAACGGAACATTAGCGGGCTATTAACTGTTACAACTAATGCCCTGAACTTTAAACCTAATCGTTAAATAACAATCACTCTTAATACTTCTTCTTACTCAACCTAAAAGAGCGATGCTCTTTTAGGAAAATATGGAGCTCATAACCGGATTTGAACCGGTGACCTCTTCCTTACCAAGGAAGTGCTCTACCGACTGAGCTATATGAGCAAAAGCCTGATCCTTTCATGGAGCGGGCGGCGGGAATCGAACCCGCATCATCAGCTTGGAAGGCTGAGGTCTTACCATTACACAACGCCCGCAATACAACCTTATTAATAGCGCTCACAAACTCTACAGCCGATACCTAAACACTACTAACACGACTTACCTGCTTATTATGGTGGGGGGAGGTGGATTCGAACCACCGAAGCTTTCGCGTCAGAGTTACAGTCTGATCCCTTTGGCCGCTCAGGAATCCCCCCAAAAAATG
>Ga0115007_10001662_pt1 | contig 14125 bp, 13 predicted proteins | sample ArcOceMetagenome_2_FD_87166 | JGI IMG/M metagenome (GOLD analysis project Ga0115007, IMG submission 87166) | Marine eukaryotic phytoplankton communities from Arctic Ocean - Arctic Ocean ARC135M Metagenome | ecosystem: Environmental > Aquatic > Marine > Oceanic | place: Arctic Ocean | collected... | reverse complement strand
TGGACTTTAGTAACGTTAGATTAAAATAGAAAAATCCGGAATTTTCACTACCGTTTTTAAAGTTACACGTGGAATCAATCATTTTTTACATTGTGAAAAAGCTGCAACGATTTTTTCTTTTCTTCGCTTGTTGATTTTTCGATTTTCAAAAAAATAATCTTTGTGATATGATGCACTCGTCATCAGCATGCTCTGAGCAAATGAAAAACGAAAATACCGATGCAGGCGAGCAAATACATTCGACAAGCTGTCTAGTTGAGCAAGAAAGAGAGGTGCTGCGCTTAAAGACTATCGCTCGTCGCAAGAGCGGACAGCAAAGCGATTCACGAAATGTCCTGTTTATCCATTTGGGGACCAGAATTTTTATACGGGGTATTTTGTGGGATACTATTGACATTCATCGGTCTAGAAGCAGTCAGAAGATGGCGGTCGAGGTCAACGAAGAGCTCGCCATGTGTTGCATTAATTGACTGCGATATAAATGCAGGAGATCAGATTCTTCAGGAAGCAGTGAAACTATTTCTAATGCAGACTAGACCAATAAATAATAAATCATCTACAAAGGTGGTAGAATACTTATCGCCAGAAGAAATGCTAGAACAACTCTTTGCATTTGATAAAACGATATCATTGAATTTGGATCCAAATCCAACACGAGATTGCAAAAAGCAAGTTGACCAAGACAGATATAATTACCAACAACATCAAAAAATCGAACAAATCACACATTGCTTTCGGCTTATACAGAAATATTCGGTGAATACCAATCACCCATACTTCTTCAATCAACTTTTTGGAGCTGTTGATCCTGTTGCACTTGCGGGAGAAATAATTGCGCTGAGCGTCAACACGAGCGCTTACACATATGAAACTGCTCCTGTATTTACTATGATCGAAAGGAATGTTATAGAAAATCTAGGACGGCTTGTATTTGGTGAATTTGACAAGCATATACAAAATGATTGCGATAACGACGATGACGATGATGATGACGATGATGATGATGATGATGATGATGACAAAAGTGATACTAAAAGGCCATATGAACGAAATGATCACGATGTTTATGATCAAGTTGATGATGATGATGATGAATGTCAAAGTAGATATACTGGCTGTGACGGTCTCATGCTACCAGGAGGTTCACTGTCCAATCTTACAGCTTTGCACGTCGCTCGACATTATGCAAAATATGGTATACAAGCGGAACCACCCCGCAGTCAGATATTATCCAATATACACAATGACAATTTATCTAACGATGATCCATTTGATTTCCCAGACGAAGAAAAGAAATTAGACTCGTACCCGATGGAAAATGAAATATCTTCTGATTCGATTTTAGCATCATCATCATCATCATCATCATCGTCGTATACACCGACAAAGCCTCAACAGGAATTTGTAGCATTTGTATCGTCAGAGGCTCACTACTCATTTTCGAAGGCAATATCGGTGACTGGTATTGGAATAAAAAATCTTGTTGTTGTACCCACCCTGCCAAATGGTGCAATGGATGTAAACCAGTTAGACGTACTGATGACAACAATGTACTATTCATATGGACTGTCTAGGATCCCTTTTTTCGTAGGAGTCACATCTGGAAGTACAGTTCGTGGATCTTTTGATGATATAGAAGAAATTGTGAGGGTTTGTAGAAAACACGAGGAGAGATTAAATTCAAGAACGATTAAAAATGATATAAATAGAACTAACGATAGATATGAATTTGATCATCGATCCAACGCAAAAAAGCATAAAGTTTGGATTCATGTTGATGGTGCTTGGGGTGGTTCTGCAATCTTTTCCTCACGACCTGATATCCGCGGGCTGATGAGGGGCGTTCAGCACGTGGATAGTTTTACATTCAATCCACATAAAATGTTTGGTGCCCCACAGCAAACAACAGCATTTATTAGTCGACACAAGGTAAGTTTGAACTGAAGGAGATGATAAAAGCCAAAGATTTGTATCGTCGCTGATATTTTAGTATGTATGTATATTTAATATTATTTCCGTTCGCTCTTTCTATCGTATATAACATATAGGATATATTGAAAGCAACAAATTCCAGTGGCGCGAAATATTTGTTTGATTTGCGAAAATCTGGAGCAGAATACGATTTAGGAGATACAAGTTTTACCTGCGGTCGTCGCACTGATAGCATCAAACTATGGGCTCTATTGAAATTCCATGGTCCTGACGGCCTCGGAAAGCAATTGGAAGAAAAAGTGGATGTTCTAGGTTACTTAGTGGATAAAATAAGGGAAAACAAGCATTTTATGCTAGCTTGTGATCCATGGCCATTCAATGTTAATTTCTATTTCGTTCCCGAGCGAATACGGATGGCGATGATAAATTGTGGTGTTGATACAAATAGCCCGACGCCTCACATTCCTCTTGAATTATCAAAGGAATTGGGAGATATTTCTGTCCAGTTGAAGCTGAGATTGCATCATAGCGGGGAGATGTTGATACCGTACCAACCAATTAGTAATCAGGAGGCTGATTGTTTTCGCATTGTGTTGGCTGGATACAAACCGTTTTCGAAAGAAGATGTGCATAGGGTAATTGGTCTCATTGAAAAGTACGGAAATACTCTATAGCAGAAAGTAGTCAGTTTTGTAGTTATTCAAACCATAGATTTTTTTTTTAAACATATAGTAACAAGAATTTCTCCGTGGCAGCGAGTAACCCCCCTCTTATCGGGCAAGTTACCGAGCTCAATGAAAATAACGCAATTAACACCTAGCTAGCTAGCATGACAGCATTAACAAAGGCACGGTAACAATGTTGACTGTGCTTTCAAGCCATGGGGGAAATATTTCAATGAGTGAGACAATACTAGAGAAATACCTTAAATGATACTGTTCCGTGTATTATGAAGCGGCTATAATTAATAAGTGCATTGTGTACTGTATTTATATCGGCGCTCTTTTGACTCCTTGCGGGCGATGGTAAAAAATGATACAGCTACAATAACACACGTTCCATTCATTGTATATTATTATTTTGTCGTTTACCATAGTTGTTACTATTGCTATCGCCGCCGTCATCTACAACATCATGCTTTCGTTTCTTCTTCTCGCCTTCGGATGATGACTGTGTGCCATTATTATTATTATTTCTGTTGGTAGACGCGGTGGTAGAGTTTGACGACGAACACGCAGCTGATGCTGATGCCGAAATAGAGGAAGTAGCGCTAGCGTTGTTGACAGCATCAGCACTGCTTTGTCCCTCTAGTAGTTGTTGCAACCGCAATAGTCCAGCATATGGATCTTTACGTAAGAGAATATACAAACCATCTAAATGAATTATTTCGTCAGTGATTGCCGACATGAGCAGAGTGGATTCAGCATTACTTGTAGTAGTACTTGCAGCAATATCCTCACAACATTCCGCTATTCGATCGATGACTACCTTTGTCACTGCATCATATGCGTACTTCTTACATGCAAATTGATAAGGGGTCCCGATTTCGATATCCACTTCATTATCAGCTTCATTATCAGCTTCGTCGTCATCTTCATCTAGTTCAAAGGTTTGATTCCTTTCGGAAATGACAAAGCCAATTTTCTCAGGAAAATATCGCATCCCAGCCTGTAGTACCGAACTAAACTGTTGTATATCATCTGCGGCGGTAGACCAATGGATAGGTAACCAGTTTCCACTATCGGGGTGACATGGTATCGACAATGATGTAGGATCCCAGTCGACAAAATACCGACACATTGTTTCCACCCGAACAACATCCCAACCAAATTATATTCTCTAATGTCTTCTTTTCTAAAGTGGTGATTTTCTCTCAATCTTTTCCACACGGATGAAAAGAATCTATCAAGTAATTCGTTGTATCTATTTTCTTTTTCCCTATAACCAACGATGAGATGTAACACATTCAAGGTACAATTTCAAATCGAATTGTTGTAGTTGTTCAATTCCTAATTTTGTCACCAGTGGAATTAGTGATACGTTTCTCAAGTTGTAACCACCATCGTCACGGATTACCATCCATTGTATAGGATATATAATGCCAAGTCTTTTCTCCGATAAGATATCGGGAAAGAATCGGATCCCAGTCTCGTACTGTTTCTCTACGGTGCACAACTCATCTTTATCAACGATGGTCGTTTTCATCGAATCACGCTCTTTTTCTTCGCTAAAATCCGCTTTATATTTAAAGATAAAAATCCTGAAGTGATTTTCTTATTTGAAAAAGTACTTCGTTCGCGGCATCATTAAGAATCTCATTGATTTTACTTTCGACTTCCGGTGGAAGCTCCGATTTAATTTCAAGTATCGAAAAAAATGCACCTGCTGGTTATTATGATGATCGTTGTCGACATCCATAGTAGTTATTGTCGCCTTTCTTCTTCTTTATCTTTTAAAAGTTACGTAATAATGGTGTACGGTATTGATAACAGTACACGTATACAGCACGACGAAAGTTGAAGGAAAAACAAAAACAAAAAAAATGTTTATGGAGCAACACCGGGACAAAACCAAAGTTCCAAAGACGAAAAGGAGTAATCTAGCTAGAGACAATGATTGACGTTGTAGTAGATAGCTGAGGCTGTAGCGAGTCGAATAGGTTCGATATAGCAAATAAGAATGCTCTCTTTGCTATTGTGATGATAGAGAAAATGACAAACCAAATGACAATAATAATAGGGGGGGGTCAGAGAAACTGGGTTTTCGCTCAATTTTCAATTTTTGAAGCGACAATCTCTTGTGTATAAATTCAAATTTGAAAATGCGTGAAGCGGCGACGAAACAAAAAAATACGAAGAACAATAATAAGACACAGCACACACCACAACAATAATTGATCTGTAGAATTATTATCGAAATCAAATCAAGGGAACGAGAGAAAAAAAGAAAAGACAAGATGTCAACGAGTTGCAAAAAAAGATGGTTTCCTTTAGAATCTGTGAGTAGATTCTGGGATGTGTAACGTTAATGTCGTTGAATGAATCCAGCTATCGTTTCTAATCGTCATTTTTTTAATTTTAATACTAAAATTGTATATTGTATATTGGTTGTTGTTGTTGTTGTTGTTGTTGTTGTTTTGGCTGTTTGTGTTGCGCTATCGAAGTAGAACCCAGCACTGATTAATGCATACATCCAGAAACTTGGTTTCGATACATCAATATACGAATTCGTTGATGTGTTTTCTACAGAAGATTGGGCACTTGAAATGATTCCTCAACCCGTCGCCGCCGTTTTGATGTTATATCCGTTGACTGAGAAACAAACTAGTAACACCCAAGATGATATTGTTGCCACGTCGGAAATGGAAGATAAAGTATGGTTTACAAAACAACGTATAGGTAATGCATGTGGTACCATTGGACTTCTACACTCCCTTCTCAATGCACCAGAACCACTTCGTGTGTTTCAGAAAGATTCGTGGTTAGAAAACTATGCAAATGATTGTCCTATTCCATTATCTCCTGCTGCTAAAGCTGAAAGGTTAGAACAAGATTCTAATATTGAAAAGATGCACGATGAGGCAACATCTAGTCAAGCCAACGCAACAGATCGAGGTAGTTCCGAAGAGGAAGTATTAACACATTTCATTGCATTGGTCTGTGTTGATAACAAATTATACGAATTAGATGGTCGAAAAGCAGGACCGATCGATCACGGTCCAACCACACAAGCCACACTTCTACAAGATGCTTGTAATGTTGTAAAGAAATTTATGGCAAAAGATCCGACCGAAATGCGATTTACTATGACCGCATTAGCTCCATCATCCTAAAAATATAATTTCAATTAATCAACAATCATATATATTTATATCATAATAAGATCAAGGTTGTGTTTTCAAATTGTGATATACGCACATTGTGCGGTGATAATTTTATAACTGGGAATATGTAGATGACTAATTACGGTATTGGTATATTCTAATAAAGTTCAAAGTAGGGGGGGAACAACATAACTGTAAATACCGTGGATGAGTTCAATCATCATTTTATTTTTTTCGAAAACGAATATATCCAAATTAGAATACAGTCCAGATGAATACAGATAGATGAATAAGGTGTGAGAATGCTTCTACTGATAATAGAAAAAGAAATTTAAATGTATCACGATTCATTCATTCAATTAAATAAATAAAATCAAACAATTCTAATGAATTTAGATTTCTAGCTAGTTAGAATATACCGGTAGTGTGATTGCATTCTCATAATTATTATGCTGTATTTAATTTAAAATTAAGTTCATCATCAATTGATTGGTGTTGTTATTATTAGAGGTTCTATCAGCAAAGTGACTTAGATTGTGCAAGTAGCTAGAGTGTTAGTTAGAGTTTAGTTAGTGTGTACTACTGTACTGTAGTAGCTGAGTAGAGTGAACAACGATTTGGTTTGGGGGAGACGATTTTTCTTTTTTCGGGGGTGAATTGAGTCCAGTCCCACGTACGGTGTGCTGACACAATCACACAAAATCAAAATCAACATACATATACAGTACGACTGTACCGCCCAACAATCTTTATTAACACCTTCCACCTTCCGATGCGAAATATCAGATTGCATATTGCATTTGCACAAGTGACAGGAGATGGCCAATTGATACAATCATCGTTTATAAATCCACCAGCCCAATCTTGTTTCTATCCACTTTTATACTTTATACTACACCGATTAACGATACTACTGCATAAGAAAGAGTCCAAGAAGAACAAATTTGAACGCATTTTTTACCTTGACAAATCAGCAGAAGTTATCAACGTCGCCGCCGCCATCATGATGAGGAAAAATTCATTATTATCATCGCTTCTGCTGTTTGTAAATATTTACCAATTGAATTATGTCACTGCCTTCATAATCGACAACGCCGCAAGGACGACGAATTTGTTTCACCATCAGTCAGGACTAGATTTGATGAATATCATCAATATTAATAACAATAACAGAAACGACGAAGAATCATCCCTTACAAGACTCCACGCGACATCATCTTTCGATGAACAAGCAAACAATCACGACAACAACATCAAGAGAACGACGGCGTTGAATGCAGCAACGGGAATGTCACTACCATCTGCACTGTCCTTAGACGACAATAGTAGTAGCGATACAAGTAGCGATATGGGGGTAGGCGTTCTCTTTTTGAACCTTGGTGGACCAAAAACTGGCGATGACGTCGAAGGTACGTTGCGGTGAGAAGTTTTATTCATTCTATCGTTTCTATCACTTTTACCTAAGGATAGTATGAGAGATACTACTGTAGCACACCAAACACGCACACACACCTACTGTGTATCTAATATGATATGATACGAGGATACTCATTTCTCATTTCTTTTCCTAACAATACAATCTTTCTTCCTCTTTCAACGATGAACTTTTATTTAACTTACTCGTATGCGTGTATAGAATTTCTATATAATTTATTTGCCGATCCAGACATTATTCGATTACCTGGACCACTTTCTCCATTGCAAAATGTGATAGCATCTTTCATTGCCAAACGACGAGCACCAAAAAGTCGGGCAGCATATGCAACTATCGGAGGAGGATCGCCTATATTGGAATACACGAATGCTCAAGCTGATTTACTTTCTAAATCGTTAAAAGATCAATACGACTTGTCAGTTAAAACATACGTTGGGATGCGATATTGGAAACCATACACAGAGGACGCATTGCAATCTATCCGTAAAGACAAAATTAAAGCTCTTGTTATCGTTCCATTATATCCACAATTTTCTATTTCAACATCGGGTAGTTCCCTCCGAGTATTACAGGAAGAATTCGCAAAAGAAGCAACATCATATGGAGACATGGTCCACACGGTAGTACCTAGCTGGTACGACCGTCCCGGGTATGTAAAAGCCGTGAGTAACCTAATCCAAGCGGAGTTGGATAGTTTTACCGATTCAGAAATTGATCAAGCGAAGAAGGATGTTCCCAATTTAACCCCGTTGCATATACTCTTTTCGGCACATGGAGTGCCAAAATCGTATATAGAGGCCGGTGATCCGTATCAGCAACAAATGGAAAAATGTGTCGCGATCATTACGAAGAAACTATACGAAACGAACAGTCCAAAAGATGTAACAATCCATTTAAGTTATCAATCACGAGTTGGTCCTATTGAATGGCTCCGTCCGGTATGTATTAAAAAAACCTTAATATACTCCACAAATTCTCGGTCGTTGTCGTCATTAAGTTTTGTTTTTGCATTCCTCTTTTTCTCACGTCGTTTCGTTGATATCTATTTTCGTGATGATTTATTTTTAAGTATACTGACGATGTTCTACCTGAGCTTGGAGAAAGTGGAGTACAGAATTTAGTTGTTGTTCCCATCAGCTTCGTATCTGAACACATAGAAACATTGGAAGAAATTGATATCGAATACCGCGAACTTGCCGAGGAATCTGGAGTTAAAAATTGGAGAAGATGTCCAGCACCCAATACCGATCCTACGTTTATCGCGGACATGGCAGATATGGTGTACGAGGCATTAATGGCGCCTGCACAAACGGTAACAGAAACATGCATTGCGAATAATATCGAAGGTTTGGACTTGGAGGCATTGGACGATTCTGTAGCATTCGAATCGATGCTACCGCCGGGACGGGTGAGTTGATCAGTACATTGAAATGATCAGCATACCGTACAGCATGGAAGTACATATCCCTATTAACAGTGGAATTCGAAGGATAGGCCCATAAGCTACTAGAGTGAAGATTATTACTTTACTGCGTTATTTTTGAGATCAGCACCAACTGTCTTGTTTGATAGCTTTTGTTGTATTATATTAAAGTCAGCAGGTGATACTATTTCATCGCCAAGACTCCACATCCCATTTTTTTTTTCCTGTGCGTTTACTTTTTTGTTTTGAGAACATCCAAATTATCTGCATAAAATTTTCCGCTCCACGTCCTATGTATAGTGCATAGTGTAGCTAATCCTTTGTTGATGAGTTCGACTGATACGTCTGTTTTATTAGTTTTCACTTTCCCAATCGTTCTCGCATTCCTCCCAAAACTTAAAATCTATGTAAGTTGTTACATATATATATATATATATACTACTGAATGTATTAGCAATCAACCGCACTGCGCAACAGCCTATAGAAATCGATGTATATGTATTTATAAACTGTTACAATATTATTATCACACGGTTGTTATCTTCTTTATATATTATTTTTTTCGTTGCTCTAACGCATCAGCTCGTTTCTTCAATGTATTCGCTCTTGACTGTAAACGAGATACCATGGTCGCGATTTGTCTGGATTCGCCAAAAAGCTGGACTTCTTTCCTTCTAAGCATGATCACTTCTTGCTCCGTAATATATTCGACTTGTATACCTCCTTTCAACAATTCTGTTTTTCGACGAAGAGCATTTCGTACTCGTTCCTGTTTCCTAGACAACGTCGTTGATACACGATCCATTTCTTGGGCACGCTTGCGTACCTCTTGTTCGACTCCACGTAAGGTACTCGAGACCTTAACCATGTCAACCTTTGCTTCGACTACCATTTTCTGTGCGGTATCGAGAATCTTCCGTGCCTCGATCTCTCTATTCTTCTTTTTTGCTAAATTTTCCTTTGCCTCCTCTTGTTTTATCAGCCACTCGTTCCATTCACGGTCAACTTCCGTGTAAGATTCTAATTTTTCAGTAAATTGTGTCTCGGCATTTCGTAGTGATTGTATCTCTTTTATAATTACAGCCTTCTTCATTGATCGGTTCGCGAAAGAAAAATTATCGTCACTATGTAACCTTTCCAGTACTTCTTCTGCTTCATTACTAGACAGAGCAAATTCCGTAGTTTGTAGAGTTGCAAAAAGGCGTTTTTCCTTTATCGAATCCAATTCTTCAAACACATGCTTTGCCTTTTCTTCCTCGTTTTTTGCCCTGCTTATGTGATAAGTTATGATTGTTTCGTAATTTATCCATTCCATAAATCCCCATCGAATATGACGCATAATTGAGGATGCAGATTTTATAGGTCAGATACAAAACGAGTAAAATAAACACCATCGAATGATATACGGTTAGGTTAGGTTAGGTTGATACGAAAATTAAATTCAGGTAATATTCAAGACAATATTTTACGGTATCTTCGGGCGTGGATGAATTTCGTTTCTCTATTTAATAACTTACCGCTCATGAAGTTCGAATGAATTTTCATTGATCTCCAAGGTATCTACATCCCTACCAGCTTGTTTTCCTGCCTCTATAGCAGAGATGAAAGTATCAGTCAGAGTCGTCTCTGTTGCTTTATTTTGCTTTGATCCATTACTGACAACTTCATCAGCAACTTGTTCGTGATCCATTTCAAAAACCTCATCATCATCAATGTTACTAATCGTATTGGTGTTATCTTTATCATTATCGTTATTTATTTCTACATTGTTGTTGTTGCTTGTATCATCCTCATTTTCTGTTGCCGGTGATGATGTCGATGTCGACATCGATGACGACGAAAATCCAGTTGCTATTGCCTGTCCAACGGCTGTTGTTCTTCTTAAGAAATTTAATGCAATGGGAACCGCCTGGTCAAGACGTTCATTCGTTAAGCGTTGCGCTTTTTCACCCCATTCCAAAGCCCCCAACTTCCGATCATATTTTCGACGTGACGCTGCATTTCCTAGTGTTCTCCAAGCTTCGGCAATTTGTTGAAAGTCAACCACTGCATCCTCGTCTATTCCTCCTTCTCCTTTCTCTTTTGACAGTTGTGCGTCAGGATGGGATATCCTTGCCAACGCAATGTATTGGCTCTTGATTTCGCTTCGTGTGTCGTTTGGTGTAGCTCTTAAGATTTCGTACAGTGTTAATTCTTTTCCCTCGTCCTCGCTATTGATGTTGCTGCTACCACCAGATGCTTCGTTTTGTGGTTCCCGCTGGTAGGAAGATTGCAATCGTATTGAAATATTATTTATGATAATTCCATTCTTCTTGATATTCCTATTACGTGTTGCGATATTGGATTTTTCTTCAGGAAACTTCGATGTTATCAGTCCATGTTGTGAGATTAAAAAAGAATGAGCAGGATGTGTCGTTGAAAAGGATACCAAGACGGCGAATAAGCATAAGGATGCCATCATATTCATTTTTACCATTTAGAAAGAAAACGTCGATCGGATGATAAGACGAGATATTATATGCAACATGCAACTGAATTAATCGTTACGGTATGTTACTGGCCCATTCGCTGATGGTGTATGCTACATTTATTTATTTTACCCTTTAGATTTTGCGCAAGAAACTTCAAAAATTCTATCTTCACATGTGATGTGGTGGGCGCGAGAGCGAGCCAGCTCATTTTTCTTTTTTCTTTTTTTACTCTTTCTTGTTTTTATTGGACATTTACCCAAATAGACTAAAAATACACTGATTCGCGCACGAGTATAACGGGTCATTGTAAGAATATTACGAAATCTTGAATTGTTAATTGTTTGATGCACACATTCCATCACGTACTAGTTTTTAAAATAGTCTAATCATTTACGACTAATTCAAAATAATGCTTTGTAAAAAAAGTGTGCGTACACAAAATAAAATGAAAAAACTGATTAATTTATAAACTTCTTAGGTATAATATATATCAGTTTGAAAATAGATGTATATATCATAATATTGTAGATTGTACAATAGGTAAAATGCGGTAGTACATATCATTGTCCTCTCGTTATAGGTAAAAAATCACAACTTTAATTTTGCTCATAGTTAAACCCTTTCAGTGAACTGACCTTCAGGGCAAGTACATTGAATCTGGAAGGTAACTTTAATAACTCCATATCCATCTTCATTATACGCATCCAGTGGTTTGCAGCATTTATCAACCTCAGTGCCGGCTACGGCATTATCGATAATGAACGAGTCTTCATTAGACACAAAATAAATATCGACAATAGCGAATGCGTCGACACCAGGGAATTCGTGACATCCAACTTGGATCTCGCGAGCTTCGGGGTTGCATCCTGCCACGGTATTGGGCATATTGTCACAGGTAGGATCCATTGCACTTTCTCCCACCTTCTTCAAGGATCTAACATATATATCTGCGTGGTCGGCGAAGGGGTTATCTACTTTGAACTTGATCGTTTGTCCGATGTTATCATCTATTGCTGGTGGTTCGATGACGAAATCATACAGAATAGATGATTCTACATCTGGAATCTCGGCAGACTGATAGACCAGCTCCACGACGCCCTTGTTTGATGAAGGGCAAGCCGTTTCACTCGTTGAAACCTTGTAGGTTTCCTCGTCACAGATAGACGTGGGAACAAAATCATTGTACACAATGTCTTCGTCATAGGTACTAAGCGTGGTCATACCAACTATTTCTTCTTCCACAATGTCGAAACTATCACATCCACCCAAACAGCAATCTATTTGACATGAATGTACAAGGAGAGGAGTTTTGGTGTTGCATTTCTCGTTAATTTTATCGGCGCTTATCACACACATTTCATTATCGACGTTAAAATCAACGTACTCTTCATCGCCACACTGGTGGTCCTCGTATGTTGTTCCGGAGGGGTAGGCCATTATAGAATCCTCTTGCGAAACGCACCAATTATCATGACAGTAATCGAACGCTCCTTGACCCCTTTTCTCATAGGGAATCACAATAGACTGCCCAGTGACGTCCGTCCAGTCATTTTGCGTGTTTCCGTCAGGTGTACCAAGTAATCCAACACTGAACGCTTCGAAGCGTTCTTGTTCGGCTGCGGGGAGACAAACAAAGAAGTTCCAGTGACAGGACCAAAGCTCACCAGGTCCATTTCCAGCAATTTCCAGTAGGACTTCACTCACGGCATCAGATTCTAATAACTTATGTACGATACGGACTTGGTTGTATCCCACAAGTTGGGCGCTGTGGTCACTGTTGGCGTCACCAAAAAGGTAGGCGTTGTCTTCAACCTCGCTGATATCTTGAATTTCACCATCTAAATAAAATAGGATGGGACAACCAGGCCCATTTTGATCTTTACGGCCGTTTCCAAAAATTCTGGCTTTGTCACTTTCTTCAGTTGTCTTTTGTTGTTCCACAGTTTGCTCAATAGGCGTACCACACTCAGCGGGGGAGCCCGCAAGAGATCTACTCCAACTAGATGGTGTGCTTTTTAAATTAGAATTATCCTTGTTCATGTGACATCCGCCATCCCCCCAATACGAGAACTTTGCACAACCATCCATATTTTCACAACGTTCTCTGCAGGCAGCCAGCGAAGTTTCGACGCTTCGAGGACCAAGAAAAGGTTTGTAATACTTGTTAACCAGACATCCTTCCTCAGAAGTAAATGAACCATCATGATTGGAAAGATCCGGGAAGGAGAATTGCATCGTGGGAACATCATTGTCATCCTCGTCAGGAGCGTAGTCAATCATCACATCGTTTGTATATGAAGCCTCGGGGAAATCATTCCAAGTTGATACCATTTTTAACTCATTAACGCCAACCTCAGCGAAATTTCCTTGTATATTGTATAAATGATTCTTCATAAGAGTGAAGAGTCCCTGTCCTTGGCAATCGTATGCTAAACCATCGCAGGTGATGATATGAGGATCTCCCCACAAACTACATGTTGCACCTTCGCATTGTCCGAGATTTTCGTTGTAGCCGTTGGCCTCCAACCTGCGTAGGCCACGGAGATTAGCATTATTCGATTCGCCTTGGACTCCAGCGATCAATGAGTAGAGGATGAAAGACAAGGCACCAAAAGTGAACGTCGTCATGGTCAGATTAATCAAGTAGTTAAGATTAACGTACGTAGTGTTTTATATTCTTGGTAGATAGAGTTTTACGTTCTTGGTAGAGAGTGTAAAAAAAGTATGCGAGAAAGGATGTGTTCTTGTTTTGTGTCCTTTTCTTCGTACTAGGAGATACAGTAGATGTTAGATTTCGTCTGGATGTTTTATGACTTTACAAACACTTTCGACCACTTGTTCTACAGTCACTTGTGAACGCGACGGGACCATTGGGGATATTTTTCAATCTTAAAAATGGATTCCCTGTGAATGCCAAATTAAGCCTCCCATCATATTTTTGGACAGGGCGCAAGAACGTTAAATAGATCAGTCTTGAAGTTTGAAGACATTACTAGGCCCAAGCGATACAAGCTTGGTTTTTTCCCGCTAATGTACCGATT
>Ga0115007_10001660_pt1 | contig 14134 bp, 10 predicted proteins | sample ArcOceMetagenome_2_FD_87166 | JGI IMG/M metagenome (GOLD analysis project Ga0115007, IMG submission 87166) | Marine eukaryotic phytoplankton communities from Arctic Ocean - Arctic Ocean ARC135M Metagenome | ecosystem: Environmental > Aquatic > Marine > Oceanic | place: Arctic Ocean | collected... | reverse complement strand
TAAGGCAACAACCTTACGCACTAAGTTTATTACAACCCGGGCGCTGTATTTTACCGGGCGACATGGCGAACGATCCTTTATTAATGTTATTTCCTATTATTCCAGCCTTGGATAGTCATGCTGAAATCCCCGAAAATTCAGCTTATGCACGGCTACGCCAACGCTATTCAGATTACCGAGAGCATGTTGTTAAACGATTCTACCGAGAGCATTTTTCACGGTTTGATCGTCAAGTCGTACTCGTCGATTGCTTAAAAGCACTCAATAACGGTAAACCCTGCTTTGATGACATGAAGCTTGCATTGACCGACATATTACAAAGCTTTAACTATGGATCATCTGGCTTTTTACGGCGATTGTTCAGCCCCCGGATTGACAAAGTGCTCTTCGCTTCCTCAAAAGCCGACCATGTAACAGCCAATCAGCATCATAATTTGGATAAGTTTTTAGAGCTTATTATTCAGGATGCACAGCGTGATATGCGTTTTGAGGAGATCGATACGTCGTGCCTAGCCGTCGCATCCATACGCTCTACAGAATCAGCCCAAGCGAAGCTGGATGGACAGCAGATTTCATGCCTTAAGGGATTGGATAAAACGACGGGCGAGGTCGTAGCCTTGTTCCCGGGCGAAGTTCCTGTTGAGCTACCTACCGATCACGACTGGAACAGCAGCCGTTTCCAATTTGTCGACTTTGCTCCTAAAAAACTACCGAGCAATGACTTAAAACCCGAGCACCATATTCGCCTTGATCAGGCCCTAGAATACCTCACAGGAGACCTGTTCTAATGAGTAACAATTCTTCATGGCAAAAGCCTGTTTTTATCGACCCTGATAAGACGAGCCAATCATCAGGCTTTCAAGAGCCGCCCATGGACGCACATAGGTTTTCGCCCGACAGTGTCACACCTGTCGACGATAGCTCGCCAGCATTAACAGAACAACCTACTGCACTTCATAAAAAGAAACGCCGCCTGTGGACCCGTATTTTTGGGGCTGCTGTGGCAACGGTACTGACCGGTGCTGTGGTTAGTGAAGTGTATCGCTTTATTAGCTGGGGCTATGATTTAAACCCTATACTGGGAGGTGTCTGTGCAACGGTTACCGGGATCACCTTCCTCTCCGGTGGCGTATGGCTATACTCGAGCTTTAAAGGGCTACGCCAACTAAAAGAAGTCGAAGCACTGCAAAAAGAAGCCATTGAACTACAGCGCCAAAAGACACATGGCGAAGCAGCTCCTTTCTTAAAAAAGTTAGATAAACTCTACGACAATACGGAGCTAAATCAGCCATTTAAAGATGCGATTCGCCAAGTTGATTCAGCGTATAACGACAGTGAAATTATTCGCTTCATTTCAGATCACTCATTAAGAGAGCAAGATGCCGCCGCCCGCAAATGCGTTCAACGCAACAGCGTTCAATCGGGGCTAATGGTTGCCCTTAGTCCGTACGCCACGTTTGATATGTACCTAGTGGGTTGGCGTAATATCAAAATGTTGCGTGAATTAGCCGAGATCTACGGCATCGCTCCCGGCGCGGCTACTCAGTGGCAGCTACTGAAACGGGTACTGCACAATATCGCTTTTGCTGGCTTAAGCGAGATTACGATTCATGCAGGCTCACACCTATTAGGCGCATCCATTACAACTACGCTTTCAGCACGTGCAGGACAAGGCGTCGGAGCTAGTTTATTTACGGCACGTTCAGGCTTTCAAGCGATTAAGTTATGCCGTCCATTGCCTTTAACCAAAGATGCTCAAAAAGAACTCAACAAAGTTAGTGAGTCCATTATCGCGGATGTGGCTCGCCAAAGTAGCGAAACTTAAACGCAAATTCATAGCAAAACGCACTCCATTAGGGTGCGTTATTGCTAGCGTTTCTTAGATTTTAGGCACCGAGGCTACGCGGTCACGACCAGCATCCTTCGCTTGATACAAGGCATCATCGGCACGCATTACCATCGCTTCCAGCGTATCGCCCGGTTGATGCATGGTGACGCCTACACTCACAAACTGATGCTTAACCTCTACGAATAAAGTTCGTGCTATCTGGCGGCGAATATTCTCCGCAACGAGCATCGCACTGCGTAAATTCGTCTCAGGGCAGATGACCATAAACTCTTCACCTCCCCAACGCCCAAGCGAATCAGTACTGCGTAATCCATCTTGAATGACCTTCACGACTGTTTTAAGAACCTGATCCCCCACCGGATGACCGTATGTATCGTTTACTATCTTAAAGTGATCTAAATCCAATAAAAGTACCGAAAAAGTACCGCCATATCGACGTACACGTTGCAGTTCATGCTGCAGCAATGTATTAATTTTTAAACGGTTATACACTTGAGTTAGCGGGTCGGTAATTGAGATTTTTTCAAGCAAGGCTGTTTTTTCAATCAACGCGAGGTTAGCCGCCTCCTTATCGTCAAAGGCTTCTTGAATACGACGGTTGTAACGGCGTAAGGTAATTTGACGATAAAGCATAAAGCTAAGCAGCAAAAAACTGATACCGAACACCCAAATGGTTAACGTGTAATCTTCTTTGCTCTGCACATTGATAGGGCTCCATCGACGACGTATATCTTGATGATCATCCGTATCTAAGCTGGCTACCGCTTTTTGCATGATACTCAACAGCAAGGGATCATCGTTACGCACACCTGTGCGCAACAAACGCTGCCCTTCGATTTTACCGGTAATACGAATATCTGTTAGGCCTAGCTCAGACATCGCATAGCCAATGCTTGGGACAGAATCAATCAAACCGAATATTTCACCTGATTGAACTTTTAACAGACCATCTTGAACGTTATCGACCTCAACCCATTCGGTATCTGGATAGCGGCGAGAGAAGTCTTCATACAACGCATAACCTCTAACAATACCCACCCGCTCCTCTAACACCTGTTTCACATCCTCAACAAACAACTGTTCTTGGCGCGTCGCAATAACATACGGGTAGCTTAGATAGGGGGCCGTAAAATCAAGAAATGCTGCGCTTTTTTTGGTCTCAACAATAAGTGATACCAAGTCGCAACGGCGATCCTTAGCGTATTCTAAGGTTTCTGTCCACGAACCGGTTTTAACGATTTCAAAAGGTAAACGGAGAAATCGTTCGAATAACATAAAATAGTCCGATTCCATTCCAATAAACTGCCCGTCAAGATCGAAACCTTCAAACGGCATCCAGCCAGGATCAATACAAACACGCACAGGCTCACGCGTTAACAAATATTCTTGCTCAGCATTCGTGAGTGAGGTTTGCTTAACAAATCCACTTTGGCTCCATTTACGTCGCAAGGCAGTTGTTTCACTCTCAGTAACATTCGATATAACCTTACTGAGTATGTCTCGTAAGACAGGCTGATCTTTATTAACAGCCAAATGCATTTCACTCGTAAAGCGCGGATCCTCCACCGCAGTGGACATAACAATATTACTGAGAAACTGCTTCTCAATAAGAAAGTTAATCACCCCACTGCGACCGACCATCGCATCTACATCACCGGAGGCTACTGCCTCAAGCGATTTAATAGAATCGGTATAGTTTTTTACCTTTATGGCCGGGTAATAACGCTTCAATTGCTCATTAAGGAAAAAACCCGCTGGCACAGCAACCGTTTTACCCGCCAACTCATCGAGCGAACGAATCGCAACATTCTTGCTACCACCTTGGACATAGATCCCTGTTGTTGCTGATAAATAAGGCGGTGTAAAAATAAAGTTTTTTAAACGCTCCGGCGTCTCTACAATGTTCAGCATAATATCTAAGCGCCCATCGCTTAACATTTGCATAAACGCATTCCAGTCATTGCCGGTGATATAATTGATTCGAATACCCAACTTGCTAGCTAATAAATCCATAAACTCGATGGAGTAACCACTCGGTTTGCCATTCACTGCAAAGTTAATCGGTGGCCAATTCTCTTCATTATGAACATTCAATACCGGGTTCTGCTTAAGGAAAGCAAGTTCGACCGCTGTTAGCCCCAGTACCGACAATGCAATTTCACTTGGTTGTAATAAAATACCAGCCACGTTCATGCGATTCACATGATAGTCATGCTCGATATAGATAGACGCTATCTGACGTAGGCGTTCAAGCTCGACACTTCCTATCGGATAAACGCTAGGACGGATTGCGTCGCGAATCTTGTCAGCTTCATAAGTTAATGCCTCAACTGACTTAGCGTTGTTATATTGACTACGTATTAATTGAACTATCTCTTTAGGGTGATCTAACGCATATTGCCACCCACGCAGGACTGCTTGAGTAAATTTTTGGACCCTTTCTGGATGCTCACGCACCTCTGTTTCGGAGGTGAATAAATTGCCGCTGTAGAGCTCACCCGTGTAGCGGCTTGGGTCGAGTACATTATAGGCTATATGACGACGATCCAAGTCAAATAGCTGGTTACTACTAAACGCCGTCATGGCATCGACTTCACCTGAAGCAAAAGCGTCTATCTTATTGTCATGCGGAACCGTCTTGAAGTCCTCATTTGATACATAGAACTGCCGAAGCATGGTCATCATACCAGCCGTTTCTAACTCACCTGGCATCGCCATAATTAGCTTACCTTTAAGTTGTGAAGGCGTTTGAATGTCTGGCTGTGTGACGATAATGTGGGGAGAGCGTTTAAATAAACTAGCGAGTAAGACAACAGGCCTACCTTCAAGATACGAAAGAATAACTCTGTTATCAGTGATCCCATAACGCGCCGGGGCACTGGTGACAAGGTCAGTAATATTCGAACCACTCTCGTATGCTTTTAATGAAACAGATAAGCCTGCCTCATCGAAATAGCCCTGCTGCTGTGCGGCGTAATAGCCAGCAAACTCAAACTGATGTTGCCAGTTTAGATAGACAGTAATAGGCTCTGCTGTTGAGCTATTAGCCTTGGTCTGCGCCGTTGCACTATTCTCATTTCGAGAGAGGTCAGCCGCTGCGAACGCTGTAGCTGAGACAAAATACAACCAGAAAAAAGCCGCTATACGACTACTCCAAACATACATTCTGAATGCCAAGTCCTTGTCTGCAGCACGCTGCATATCATTGATATAAAGTATTTATTGTATCAAATTTGATCTACTCAACCATCTAAAAGCCAATAAATAGAACAGTTTGTTCCCAAGTCGATAAAAAAGTCACCACTTAGCATTAGTTCTTCCACGAATGCGCGGAGGCCTCAGGTCCTATTTACTGTCGATGAATGAATAACGATTAAGCCCTAAAGTCAGTGAGCACTGATTATACGAGGCCCACATGCCCTATTCCTTAAGAAGGAGAGTACTGCAGAGACTAAAAAGCCCCGCGTTCGGGGCTTTTGCTGTTCGATAGCCCTTGGGCTATCGAACTCATGGGTGCTTTCTGAGTATTTAGAAGAAACCCAATGGGTTTATGTCATAGCTCACCAACAAGTTTTTAGTTTGCTGGTAATGCTCAAGCATCATTTTGTGTGTCTCACGGCCTACGCCAGACTTTTTGTAACCACCAAACGCAGAGTGAGCAGGGTACAAGTGGTAGCAGTTAGTCCATACACGACCCGCTTGGATACCACGACCCATACGATAAGAACGGTTCATATCACGCGTCCAAACGCCTGCACCTAAGCCGAACTCAGAATCGTTAGCAAGCGCTAGCGCTTCCGCTTCGTCTTTAAACGTTGTAACAGCGACAACAGGTCCAAAAATTTCTTCTTGGAAAACGCGCATGCTGTTATTACCTTTCAACAACGTAGGCTGAATGTAATAACCGCTTTGGAAACCATCTAGGTTTTCAGCAGCGCCACCCGTTAGGACTTCAGCACCTTCCTGACGACCAATTTCCAAATAGCTTAGAATCTTATCAAACTGTTCCTGAGAAGCCTGAGCACCGACCATAACTTCAGTATCAAGAGGGTTACCACGCTTAATTAAAGCAATGCGCTCGATAACTTTCTCGATGAACTGATCATAGATAGACTCCTGAATCAACAAACGTGATGGACAAGTACACACTTCACCTTGGTTGAAGAACGCTAAAACTGTACCTTCAACACATTTACTGATGAAATCATCTTCATGTTCCATGACGTCTTCGAAATAGATATTAGGTGATTTACCACCTAGCTCAACAGTAGACGGGATGATATTTTCAGCGGCACATTTCATGATATGCGCACCGACAGGAGTAGAACCTGTGAAAGCAATTTTAGCAATACGTTTGCTGGTTGCTAACGCTTGGCCTGCCTCAGCACCAAAACCATTCACAATGTTCAATACGCCCGGCGGTAATAAATCACCAATAACTTCCATCAATATAAGGATAGATGCTGGTGTTTGCTCTGCTGGCTTCATTACAACGCAGTTGCCCGCAACGATAGCTGGAGCTAATTTCCAAGCAGCCATCAAAAGTGGGAAGTTCCAAGGGATGATCTGGCCAACTACGCCCAAAGGCTCGTGGAAATGATAAGCAACTGTATTGCCATCAATTTCGCCAATTGAACCTTCCTGTGCGCGGATGCAACCGGCATAGTAACGAAAGTGATCGACACACAAAGGTACGTCAGCATTGAGTGTTTCACGAACCGCTTTACCGTTATCCCACGTTTCAGCTACAGCAAGCTTCTCGAGGTTAGCTTCAATACGGTCAGCAATTTTTAATAAAATATTAGAACGCGCAGTAACAGACGTAGCTGCCCACCCATCTTTAGCTGCATGTGCTGCATCGAGTGCTAGATTAATATCTTCTTCAGTAGAACGTGGAATCTCGCAGAATACTTCGCCATTAACAGGAGATACATTTTTGAAGTATTCACCTTTAACCGGCGCAACCCATTCACCACCGATAAAGTTACCGTAACGCTCTTTAAAGTTTACAACTGAGCCTTCGGCTCCTGGCTGTGCATAAATCATTTTATCGACCTCTTTATTGTTATCCGGCCCTGTCCCTTATAAGGCTCAGGTGCAAGTCATTAGTCACCGTTTGATAGTAGCGAGAGGGGTGCTTACTGAGGAATCGCCCGTTGGAATTGAAAAACTACTACTTTGGTACTGATATTAAATAATGCCGTCTGATCGCCTTTGCAAAACAAGCCAACTAACCATATGAAATGCATAAAAAAACCCGGGAATCTCCCGGGTTTTATCTTAAATCAAGGTATCAGATCGGCTCATTACTTAGGTAACTTGAACGTCCAGACCATACCGCCTTGGTTAAAGTTTTTAACACGCTTGGCAACTTCGCCGCCCCACAACGGAACCGCTCCACCCCAACCCGAAGCAACAGAGACATATTGTTCGCCATCCATATCCCACGTGATTGGTGTGCCAACGATGCCCGAACCTGTGTTGAACTTATACTTCTGCTCACCCGTTTTCGCATCGAATGCCATTAAGTAACCTTCTGGGTTACCCATGAAGACAAGGTTGCCTGCGGTAACCATGGTGCCGCCCCATAATGGCGCGTAGTTTTTATAATCCCAAACCACTTTACCGGTTTTTGGATCTATCGCCCGAAGCACACCAATATAGTCTTCGTTAATAGCACGGATCGTGAAGCCTGCACCTAAGTACGCTGCACCTTTCTTGTAAGAAACTGGCTCGTTCCAAATATCCATCTCCCACTCGTTTGATGGAACATAGAATAGCCCGGTATCTTGCGAGTAAGAGATAGGCATCCAGTTCTTGCCACCCAAGAATGAAGGCGCAGCTACTACCGAAGAACCCTGCTTGCCATCTGTAGCATCAGCGGGGTTACCTGGACGGAAAGCGTCTGCAAAGATAGGACGACCCTTATCATCCAAGCCTTCCGCCCATGTGATCTTATCGACAAACGGAAAACCGCGGATAAAGTCACCGTTTTCACGATTTAATACATAGAAGAAACCGTTACGGTCAGCAGTACCTGCCGCTTTCACTGTTTTTCCATCCGCTTTATAATCAAACGAAACTAACTCATTTACACCATCATAATCCCAACCATCGTGTGGCGTGCTTTGGAAGTGCCAAACGATTTTACCGTCATCAGGATCGATACCTAGGCGTGAAGATGAGAACAGGTTGTCACCAGGGCGTAAATGAGAGTTCCATGGGGCAGGGTTACCTGTACCGAAAAACAATAGATCAACATCAGGGTCATACGTACCGCCTAGCCATGTCGCAGCGCCACCGGATTTCCACATATCACCAGGCCATGTTTTACCTGCTTCGCCACCGGAAATGCCGTTTTCAACTTTCTGGCCATCTTTCCAGACATAGCCCATGTGCCCTTCAACGGTAGGACGCGTCCATGCAAGCTGGCCTGTTTTAGCATCGTAGGCTTCTACTTTACCAACCACGCCAAACTCACCACCGGATACGCCTGTAATAACCTTACCCTTAACAACGATAGGTGCCGCTGTGAGCGAGTAACCAGCTTGGTAATCTTCAACTTTCTTTTTCCAAACTACTTTACCGGTGTCTTTATTCAGAGCCACCAGCTTAGCGTCCAACGTACCAAAAATAACGAGGTCATCAAACAGTGCTACACCACGGTTAACAACATCACAGCACGGCATAATAGCGTCAGGAAGACGTGCATCGTACTGCCATAATTCGTCACCGGTTTTAACATCGATAGCAAAAACACGTGAATAAGAAGCGGTCACGTACATAACCCCGTCTTTCACGACTGGCTGAGACTCTTGCCCACGCTGCTTTTCGCCTCCGAACGAGAACGCCCACACTGGGCGTAAATCTTTAACCGTATCGCCGTTAACTTTCGTCAATGGGCTATAACGCTGACCACGAGGGCCCATACCATTGGATACAACATCATCAGTTGTCGCTTGGTCGTTCAGAATATCCTGGTCTGTCACACCTGCAGTTACTGCAGTTGAAAAAGAGATGGCTGTTGCAAGCATACTTACTGCAAAACCTTTACCCAGAGTCGTATATTTCATTACTAGCTCCTTTACGGAATCGTTTATTATTGTGGGGCGCTCAAGGAGTGAACCGGGAACACATCCCAGATCAATACCTTCATTTTGAAGTTTTATGCAATTCCAACAATTCAACCCGAGGACAAGTTTCATACTCACTTAGTACTAGTTCTGTTTTGATACGACTGTTTTTTCAGACAAAAAAATAGCGCCCGAAGACGCTTAGACTGCCAGCTGTAGCAGACCGAAAAGCCGCTTCCTTGTAGCCGGCATACAGGTGAATCACATAGGTATTTCATGACCACCGCCCTTGTATCGAAAGGTTTATGAGGCTGCTTCGGCGCCGCCGTGCTACACCTGATACAGCCGCAAACTAATCAGCGCAGTACGATTAAATAAGCGTCACTTCACGTCCTGATAAAGCCCTGGCAGTTCATAAGTGATGCCGTAATGTGAGAAAATTTCAGCCATACGCCCGTCACGTACCATCTTGTCCACAACCTCTTCTACCGCATAACCTAACTGTCGATACGTGCTTTTGACTGCCATACCAACATCCCACTTTTGCTTACCTAGGGTTGGAAAACCATTTTCAGCCAACTGGTAACGTGGATTATTTTCTGTGTATAACAACGCATCAATTTCAGAGCGCATTGCCATAACAGCCGTGACTTCACCTAACTTCATAGCACCGAAAGCAGCACGGGGGGTCGGGAAGTGATGAACATTTTTTCGCATACGACCAGCAAACGCAGACGATAGATAAAAGTCGGGTAAGCTATCAATTTCAACACCAATACTGTGATACTGGAAGACCGCCATAGTCTTAACGGCCTCCAGCCTTTCCGTGTCGAATGCGACTCGCCATGATTCTCGCTGATATGGCCCAAACATCACGACCTGCTCATTCACCATTTCTCCGGTCTGAGAGTCCTGTCGGAAGGCATATTCACGATCATAGGGAATTCGCATCATCACATCCGCCAACCTCTTAAGGGCCAACGGATTTTCATCATCCTTGTCGAGGTAATGCCCTTTCCAGACATTATTGCGCAGATCATCTTCCAAATTTTCATCTGGGATCGCCCAATGCACCTTCATTTTCAAACCCATCTCGTCAGCAATTGCTTGCCCGATTTCAATATCGACGCCCGCAGGCTGCCCATCTTGCTGGTAAGAAAACGGAGGAAAATCACGATACGCCCCAACGATCAACTCACCTGAGCTGACAACATCATCAAAGGATCGCGATTGCGCTTGTCCAACAAAAGCTAGAGTTGCGCAGACTAACCACGCTGTTAATTTATTCATCAACAGGCAGGGATTCCAAATAGGTACGGATTGCCCATAAACCTTCTTGGCTAATATAATCTGCCATTTTTGGCATATACACTTTACCGTCTCGAACAGCACCATTCACAACGCGGTATTGATACCACTCATCACCATCTAAGCCTGCATCCAACATACGTAAATCAGGAGCGATACCGCCCGAAATTCCTTCTAAACCATGGCAACGGGCACAGTTTTGGTTGTAAGCAGATGAGCCGATTTTAACAGCCAGTGCATTATTTTCGTAAGGAGTGCGGTAAGGGTTCTCTTCACGCCACTCTTCACCTAATAACTCTAAGCCTTCAACATCCACTGCTTGTGGAGTTACGTCGCCATGAGCAAACGCTTGGCTAGACAGGCCTGCACACAAAAGCAGAGCAGCCGCCGATGGAACCAGTTTGTTTTTTAAAAACATAGAATTCACCCATATTATTGTTATGTCGACGTCATTACGCCGTGCCCGAATCTAAATCGCTCGAGACTTACATCCATGATGAAGCACCCGTTAGTCGTAGAGAATTGTACTTTGGCGCGCAAGATTTAGTTCCTTGGTAGTAACAAACATTTATTCTCTGGAAGGATAATGGCTAGATAGCGCTGTAAAAAGAGGAAAGTAAACTCATAAAAAAAGCACTGACAACCACACCTATAAAAGGTCAGCTATTCAGTGCTTTAGACAAGGCAGACGCACGACATGCGTCTCCTTATAGACTAGCCTAGCGCGCGATTGACTAACGCTTTAGCATCATTTTCCAACTGTGCTAAATGCTCATCTGATACAAAGCTTTCGAGGTAAATTTTATAGATATTTTCAGTACCTGATGGCCGAGCAGCAAACCAGCCATTCGCGGTTTGCACCTTTAAACCACCGATAGAAGCGCCATTACCCGGTGCCTCGGTCAAAATACCGGTAATCGCATCACCCGCCAACGTATCGCCGTCGACAGAATCAGCACTCAGCGAGGACAAAACCGCTTTTTGTTCAGCAGAACACGGCACATCAATTCGCTTATAAATAGGACGACCATATCTCGCTACTTGCGCTTCATAGAGTTCATACGGGTCTTTGCCCGTAACCGCTAAGATCTCAGCCGCCAACAAACCCAAAATAATGCCATCTTTATCTGTTGTCCACACACTGCCATCTTTACGCAAGAAGGATGCACCGGCGCTCTCTTCACCACCGAATGCCATTCCCCCGCTGTAAAGACCTTCTACGTACCACTTAAACCCAACAGGCACCTCGCACAAGGTTTTACCCAGCCCACCAACCACTCGGTCAATCATGGCGCTCGACACCAGAGTTTTACCAAACTGGATATCATCAGACCACTGCGGACGATGTGTGGCTAGATATTCAATCGCTACCGCTAAATAAGCGTTCGGGTTCATTAAACCTGACCCGGCACAGACGATACCGTGACGATCAAAATCAGGGTCGTTCCCGATAGAAATATCAAACGTATCTTTCAGCGCTAACAAGTTTTGCATCGCGTAGCTTGATGAGCAATCCATACGAATGCGGCCATCTTTATCCAGCGGCATGAAGCCAAAGGTAAAGTCAACTTTATCGTTCACCACTTCAATATTTAGATTGTACTTTTCAGCGATAGGCTTCCAAAAGTGCAAACCTGAACCACCCATCGGATCCACACCAATCTTAATACCCGCTTTGGCAATCGCTTCCATATCAATTACAGAAGCCAAATCACTTACGTAATGCTCGATGTAGTCGAATGGTTCGATGAGCGGATTATCCCTCAGCTCTTCTGCGGGCAGCCATTCAGCCTCTTCTAATTCCGCTTCCAACAATTCATTGGCGCGTCTGGCAATCCAGTTAGTAATATCTTGGTCAGCAGGGCCTCCTTTAAGGGAGTTATACTTAATGCCACCATCTTCTGGCGGATTATGTGACGGGGTAATCACGATGCCGTCAGCTACATCACCACCCAACGCGTTATGCGTCAAAATCGCATGCGAAATAACCGGCGTTGGCGTGTAGCCATCCCCTTCTTGTACACGAACACGCACCCCGTTAGCGACTAATACCTCTAATGCCGTACCAAACGCAGCCTCTGATAATGCGTGAGTATCTTTACCCAAGTACAACGGGCCAGTAACGCCCTGTTCCTTACGATACTCAGCAATGGCTTGGCAGATTGCCATAATATGATGCTCATTAAAGGTCGTTTTTAGTGCCGATCCTCGGTGACCCGACGTGCCAAAACTTACTTGCTGCTCAGGACTCGCTTTGATATCTGGCTGCTGACGATAATAAGCAGCCACTAACGCTGGAATATTAACCAAAGAATCGTGCGGAGCAATCTTTCCTGCATCGGGGTGAATAGCCATAAATCAAGCCTGTCCTTTTCCATGAATGAATAACCTAATGCTCGGCTATCTTGGCAAGAGATGCAACGCCCTATCGCTTAGATATAAGATGCATTAAGCATATAACTCTGGCGACAAGGAAGCAGGTCATGCAAAAAACGATTACTGACTATCTACTCAGCAAGCCCGAGGCGGCTGAAAGCTACCCTTTTGACAGGGTGACATCCGTTTATAAAGTACACGGCAAAATGTTTGGACTGCTCTTCTTTCGCGAAGGAAGCTACCAATTGAATCTTAAGTGTAACCCGCAAGAAGCCATCATGTTGCGCGATGTGTTTGATGCGGTAAAACCGGCATACCATATGAATAAAACACATTGGAATACCGTTATTTTAGATAATTCATTACCGCAAAGTGAAATAGAGCGCATGGTCGACAATTCTTATGCTTTAGTTGTAAAAGGCCTTAAAAGGAGTGTCCGCGAAGGGCTAGAGGCACGATATGGAAGTGCCGTTATTTACAATCAAGGTTTACCGCAGTAATGTAATTCGACATTAAGGAGTTACAACTACAGTGTCTTTAAACGAGTAGCTTAGCTAAAAACACTGAACATCACTGAGGATGATATGGATATCACGCTGATTGCTCTTTTCATGGTATTGAGCCTATTACTAAGTAGCACAGCTCTATGGGTCGCGGCAAAAATAGTACAGACCGAGTTCTCTTTCCAACAAGCGGTTATAGCATCGGTTGCCACGACAGCCATATCAATCATTCCAAGTATTGGCTGGATTCTTTCCTTCGTCGTTCTCTTTTATATTATTAAGCAGTTTTCAGATGCAGATATTTGGCCTGATATCCTCCTAATGGTGCTCATTAGCCGCGTAATCACATTGGCGATTACCTTCGGTTTGTTCGGTGCACCTATTTAGTATCGACATAGGCAATTAAGGGGCTAATTGTATAAGCACTATCAGTAAGATATTAACGTCATTTAACGCTAAACACTCCAATCATACCTTTTTCTTCAAAACCTTCCGCGTAAAACTCATACTCGCCGGGCTTAACAGGCACAAAGAAAATTTCTGCTTCACCTTCTTGCTCAAATTCAAGTTCAGTTAGTGCCATTGCTTTGATCTCCATGTCGCCTGCTTCTACTTTACGTAAGAAAATAGTCGAAAAAAACTCCGGAGCAACTAGCGCATATTCGGTTTGCCCACTGGAGACTATTTTTAATTTATAGGACTGCCCTGTCACCATGTCATAGCGTTTCTCCGACAAGCTATAACGGTTATCTTCTGTACCTAGAATCAAATCGGGTAGTTTTTTAGGGCGAATAGTTAAGTCGCCTTCAGCGACGGCAGTCATCGCTGAAGTACATAAAGTGCTGGCGATGATGACTAAACCAATGCTTCGTTTAAGTGACATGGAGTCTCCTTACTTATTGAATGTAGCGTTAGTTCCCCATGCTATGCTCACTCTACTTTTTAAAAATACTACTTCGGTACTAATCCTTTTCTACTTTCTACATATTTTATTGATAACCATTCCCACCTAAGCTGATGACATC
>Ga0115007_10001657_pt1 | contig 14165 bp, 10 predicted proteins | sample ArcOceMetagenome_2_FD_87166 | JGI IMG/M metagenome (GOLD analysis project Ga0115007, IMG submission 87166) | Marine eukaryotic phytoplankton communities from Arctic Ocean - Arctic Ocean ARC135M Metagenome | ecosystem: Environmental > Aquatic > Marine > Oceanic | place: Arctic Ocean | collected... | reverse complement strand
ATTAGAAATATGTGTGTCTTCAAAAAAAGGCGTATCATCTTTGTTTGCTATATTTTTTATTTCTTCATCAACTTGCATTGGAGTCATCGTTTCAGGCGTCGTTATCGTTGTCGCGTCAGTCATTATTTGCTCGTCACTTATGGTAGAAGTAGTAATCACATTGTTGTTGCTGTTGCTGTTATCTGTGTCAACGATTTCTTCATCTTCTTCGACTTTACCTTCGATGATAGAAGGAGATGCATTATCACGACATCTGTACCATCGAATGATCAATGTGTCAATCTTCTTATCATTATTTGATAAGTATCCTTCAGAAATAGCCTCATATATACGCATAGAAATTGGAAAACATCGATGCGTCAATAATAATGATGTTTCGTCTGCTACTAGTCCTTCGCCTGCTGCTGGTCGTCGTCGTTGACACAACACTTCACTGAGATACCCATGATGATTCGGAAAGGAGTTAGCGATCTTAGCGAATGTATCTTGTGGAGAAAAATATCTATACTCTTTAGATAATATTGATTCTTTCGTCGCCGAAGCAGCTGTACCTGCATCCCCTGTGCTATTATTGTTATTATTATTAATGGCCATACTTGTAGTATCGGTGTTATTATTGTTGTCGTTGTCGTCGTTATTGTCATTGTCATTGTCATCATCCAAGAATACTAAACACTGGTAGTATATACGATCTTGTTGTTTGAGACTCTTCTCTCCTGTTGCTCGTGATTTTACCAACATACGTAATACTTGATCGGATACTTTTTTGGTCTTCTTCTTTTTGCTACTACTACTGCAGCTTTCAGAGGACGACGACTGTTCTTCTAAAATTTGTATCTTCCTATCGAGTTTTGTAACTCTTTCTCGTTCTCTTCGTTTTCGATGTTGTAAATTTTTTCGTCGAAGATCAATGATATCTGTTCCATCCAATTTCTTACTGAATTCTTCATCATCCTCTTGTTGGAAACGATTTGTTACGGATTCCATAACCTGCGAAGGGAGGGGTGGGTTGCTGTTTTTGTTGCTGTTGTTACTACGAAGATTAGGATCCTGAAATTCAACCTTCATAGCTTTCTCACCACCGACACTATCAACGTGTGCATTATTCTTCGTGTTGCTATTGTTGTATTGAGTGTCATCATAAGCATTATTATCCGATAATAATTTGTTAGGCATAATTCCTTTTGGAACTACAATCCACGTCCCTGATGGAAACATCCCCGCTGTATGTAGAGTCTTACTTTTCATACCTTGAAGATCAGGAAAATCAAATTTTGGCCAAGATGTAATATCTTTCGGTGGATGATATGTACAGTCCCAAAGGGTAAATAATTTTCTACTACTTCTACCATCATCGTCATCATCATTCGCAATTATTTCTTTGGATGAACCAAAAAATATGTTTCGTAATATAAAATTTCCTTCCGTGACTTCTCGAATTGTTGTATCGGCAGCATACATATAAACGAATGATACTGACGTATCGTTTGATGAGAAAACATTATGATCACCGTCGTCGCCGTCTTGGTCGGCTACAACTGTTCTACTTATTTCATCGGGCAAGAGAAGAGTCTTCGCGACTACGATTCGGATTCTACAGTCGCCCATCTTTTATATTCGAACGTTTCTGCTCCTATTATTATTGAAAGTTGAACATGTTGATTTTGAATTTTGGTTCATTTCTAATTTTTTCGAATTGGGAAAATTGAAAATTGGATTCTTCATTTCATTCGACTTATTCGACTCATTCGACTCAATCAACCCATCCACGACTGGAAGAACCAATTTTTTATAATTAAGTTTTTCTTCGAAAATGATCTTCGTCCATCATCAAAAAATAATACTGCTGCCAACATACTTTTTTTGTAGAGTTACATACCTTTGCCGACATTATAGCATATCGCCGTAAAACAAAACCAAAGGCATCGCAATTGCAGTCTCAGCCTCAATCAAAATGAAAACACCTGTCGCTAATGTCGATGCCGATGCCGTCGTCGTTCCGCCGCCGTCGATAGAAGAAAGACGAAAAACTGCATCGTCGGACCTATCTTCATTGAATCGCGTATCCCATAAAATTGCTTTGGTCGATAATTCACAAAAGCTACAAACTGTGCTTGATAAGCTCCTACCACGTTTGTTACAAAGAATTGGTGACAATAATCAAGCTCAATGCGATAATGATGATCCGCAATTAAAATCAATATTGTCAAAGACCCATATGAAACTTGTAGAAATGTTATCTCATATAATGAAACGAGTTCGTGATGATAGTAATTGTCGACTAACAAATCCTCGAGGAATATTGGACATACTTCTTACTACCACCACTGATGAAAATGATAATAATAACAATATGACAGCAAAAGATTGTGATAGTTTCAGTCTCAATCTCAGTCTTACATTTTTAACACTGGCTATACCAAGATGTACATCATCGGAACTCGAAGATCTTTTACCTGGATTTTTGATTTTACATGCATGCTACGAACAACGGGTACGCACAAGTACAAGTGCTGCATCCTCCATGGGTGTGTCGTTGGAATCGATGAAAAAACAATGGCATCAAATTTCGCATCTCCTTCTCCGTACGTTGGATCGGATCGTTACTGAAGAAGAATTATCCATGAAATCGAAAAGGATATCAGCTATGGATAGTAATAATAATAAGAATAATAACAAACGGATTAAAACTAACAATGGTAACAGCAACACCAGTAACGGTGATGACAATAAAATTCGAAAGGAGGAGGAGCCGCAGTCATCATCGTCGATTTCGTTTTCGGGACTCGAACAGGCACAAAGATTACTATCACAGCATCAGCAGCAGCAGCCGCAAGATCAAATTACTATCGCAGATTCGACATATGGACTGTTTTTGGATGCTTTATTGTATCGAACACAAGTGGGAAATGTACCTCCACCCGGTATGTCATCTACTGGTTGGGAACGTCTTAAGTCTGGTCACAGTCTAACAGAACGAGATTGGGCAGCGGAAATGGCACTTTCTGGACGATTGACATCCTTTAAAAATCGATTAATGGAATGGATTGCTCCAAATCGACGATGGTGTTTATTTTTGGGTGACAATAACAACAACAATAACAGCAACACCATTAACGATGGTGATGATAGTAACCATGCCGACGATAATAACAAAAACAATAATAATAATAATTCTTCATCATCACTTTTGCTACTTGGTCGATCTCGAACGGTTGCATTAATGGTAACAGCATCGGGAGATTCTTCAATGGATGTTTCTGAAACCGCCAAGAAATATTTAAAACAATATTTTGATTCTCAAAGGGAAACAGGAGGTTTTGGTAATCCAACCGTTTTGACTAAAGAATTATTATGCTTATGCGTAGGTGGGATCAACGCTAATCTTATCTTGTCGACGTCGACATCCAATTATATTTCTACTAATGATAATACAAGTAGTAATAGTAATAACAATAGGTACCATGACACTCTCAGTCTTTTGCCGGGAGACTTGTCATATCGACGTCGACAAGTATCGGATTCCCATTTTTCCGAATTGATCGGGACTGCAACGAAGGCATTGGATGATGTTGACGACGAGGATGTTTACGCAATTGGAAAACTAGCCTTGTTGGCATCGGACAAAATGTTATTTAAGCTAGGGAACGCCCTCGGGTTGACTTTATTGAGAGGCAAACCATACATTGTCGCTGCAGAATTATTGAACGGACTTATTGTTCGATTGGGGAAAAATAGAGACCAAGACGATACCCGGAGATTCAATTTGGATGCTCGCGCATTGACTTTGGCTGTTACGATTCTAACTCCAATTGCCGGCTCACGAATATCGTCATCCTCTAGTACGCAAATAAGCCAGGCTAGTGTTGCCGTAAGAGATACCATTTATGGAACGGTATCTATACTTTGTCGATCAAGATTTGCGCAGGATATGTTCCTGTGTCTAATGGCTGCTGGTAACACCGAAACGACTGTCCTATCTACCGATTTACTTCAGATACTTTTCCGTTGTGTTGGAAATGAAATAGACAAACTCCGAACACGAGCGACGGCAGCCCTAGGAGAGTTGCTGTTTGCTTGTCGACGCGTCGTAGAACGAAGAGATGAATTGAAAAAAGAGCAAGAAACTTCTTTATCTGCGACTGTAAATCCTTGGGAAAATTTGGATAACTCTACAACTCAGAATGCGCAGTTAGCAGAAATATCCCCCATTGCAAATCAACTCGGCAAGTCATTGCTGCCAATTCTGTGGACTGCGAGCAATACTTCTCAACCTAGACAATCTCGTGTAGCAAGTGCTCGCTGGTCTAGTGATTTATTGATAGATCTAGATGTTACTAATGCCACCCACATTCTATCATTTTTGGCTGGTGACACTGATGTAACTGCGTCTGCAATTGCGAAAGAAGGTTTAGGTCTTAAGGGGTCTAAAAAAGTTTCCATTGGTGACTTTGATGAGTTGGTACAAACCTTGATATCGGAAGATGATGAGATGATGACTACGACTTCGCGACCCACTTTCTGGGATTTTTCTCCAAACGGGAAGGCAGTTGCAGTAAAATGTTTGCTGCGAAGCTACCTCGATGACTTTCATGGAGGAGAGGATGGGTTGCGCTCATTAATGGTCGTCCTGACAAAATGTCTAACATTGAAAGGTATAGGTAAAAGTCTAGAAGAGTCTTGTTCGGAAGCTTTGTCTGTCTGTATCGGAACATCAGCTATTGCACGTTCTATGATACAATCATCATCTTTGCCTTTGGGGCTGAGTGATCTAAGGGATATGATCGTTAATTCTGGCTCTGCTAAAGCAAAACGCTTTCTCGCTGATGCATTTGGTAATTTTTTGATGGACACGTCTCTTCTTGGCTCTCAGTGGATCGACGTTGTAACTGACGCCTTATCTATCTCCTCTAAAATTTTGGGAATACAGCCTCTGAAACCGTCGTACGATGTACACGGTGCAGCTCTTCTCGGTGGAACTTGTATAAGACTTGCCCGTCTACATCCTACTCTCGTTACACCTAATAGTTACGTCATGGCTTCAGAACTTTTTGAAAGGTTTGGTGGCGCTCTCCCAAATTTGGACGATATGATTGGAAATGTTTTTTGTGATGCTTTATTTTTGTCCTGTTCGGGTGGTGATAAATTCAAGTCAGAGCTACACGATAGGTAAGTTAGTTTTGGCGTTCTTTTGTATCATTTTTACATCTTAGCGTGGTAACTCAAGTATGGTGTTATGCAATCTTGTAGTTTGAAAACAGGTCTTGATGTGGTGTTAAAGAACGAAGCATCTGCTCTGAACAGGTTTGGGGACGGAGATCGTGTTAATGCACCGCGAGTTTTAAAATTGATCGAGCCTTCAGGATTATCCATTTTTGTTGCAGCTGGTTCATCCGAACGCTCGAATTGTGTTGACGCTCTATTCAAACTTCTCGGATCTGGTGCGTTCAGGAAGGATGAGGAAATAGGTTTAGCCGTTGGAGAAGCATTGGCTACATTCGCTGAAGCTGATTGTGATTTGTCAGCAAAAACAGACGTAGGGGATTGGCCGTTGCATATGGATGAGACTTTTGCAAGGAATTCACCGCCGGCGGTACAGGTAAGTTCGATAAAGAGAAGGTTGATTAAGAAAGAGAAAGTATTTACTGATGATGTATCCTTTTTTTCATTTTTAGGTTGTCTTCACGTTGCTTCGTACAGCAAAATCTACTTCAAACAATCACAAACGGACCGCTTGTGGTCCGGCTTTGTTGGCAGTCGTTGCCAGAGCAACAAGACTTGGAGTTAACGAAAACTTGCGCAATTGTTTGCAATCATACCTCGCCGAGGTGCAAGACTGTTTTCTTTTCCTTCTTGTCGACTCAAAAAGCAGCCAAATGTCACGCGAGAGCTGTTGTTTGGGCCTCGCGGCCTGCGATAAGCTTGTAGTTGCTTCGGAGTCTGATGAATTGAAAGGCAGGTTATTGAGAAGCTTTGGAGGGACAACAAATCACGGTGGTAGTGCAATGCAGGAGACTACAGAGCAAGCAGAACATCGTAGAAGAACTGATGGAGCTGATGGTGCAAATGTTACTCCAAATTTTGAGGCAACACGTACAGTTGACGTTGGAGGAGCTGCAGGGGTATCAGAAGCGAGCTTAGGTGCTTACCGTGAAATGGCATCGGCGGCTGTCGCATCGGGACGCCCTGATATTCTATACTCTATGCTAATCCTGTCTGTTTCCCATTCTATTTGGTTCTCGACAGAAAAGCGCCGTGATGCTTATGGACCGTCTGCTTTAGGGGAAAACTTTAACAACGAAGAAGTAAAAGTTGCATTGCGTCCATTTCTCGGAAAACTTCTTCCGCGGATTCTTCGAGCTTGTCACGAGTAAGTATAACCTGTAATGCTGGAAAAATTTCTTGACATGCTGATAATAATTATGTATATTTAGCACACAGAAAATCTCACACATTCATTTCTAGTCCAAATAAACAAACTCGAGAACAGATGGAAACTCTTTGGACTGGACTTACAGGTGGTGGTGAAGAGGGAAGAAGAGCGATAAGTGATTATTTGCGTCCTACAATGGATGCACTTGTCGAAGAAACGTCAAGTAAACATTGGAGAGCTCGTGTGGGTGCCTGTGGTGCTTTGAGTCAGATTTGTGTAGGTCGATCTTGGGAGGATCTTGGAGGAGGGCCGCCCATACTCGACGAAAATTATGATCTTGTTTTGTCGAAAACATCGTCGGATACCACTCTGCCGGGCGGTGTTCGGCTTCTTCGTCTATGGAGAGCCGCCATTCGTGCCTTGGATGACGTACGAATCCCTGTTAGAGAGAGTGGCGAATCACTTGGAAGGAGTGTGAGGAGCTTGACGATTTTTTTGTGCAATCCTTATGTTGATTCTTCTACTACTTCCAGCGGATTTATTCAAAACAGCGCAGAAGGAGAAAGAGACGCCGTGTCTGCGTCAGCTACCGCTCTACGATGGCTCTTAAAAACCGGTTTAAAACAACAGGCTCCTGAGGCAGCCGGTATATGTGTTTCTGCGTTGATAGGAATAATTGATATTGCTAAACCTGCTATTTTGGAGGCGCTATTATCTGACGTGATCTATGCTTTGTTGATGGCATTATCAAATTTAGAACCCGCCGCATTTTCCTACCTAGCTATTCGACAGGAGGCAGGGTCATCTGGATACGAAAATCTATCTCGCTTGAGAATCGAAGGTATGTTGGTATGATGCGCTGTTCATCTGCCCTGTGCGTTTTTTCTTAATAGTGTCTCTGACCTTTCGCAACGTTTTAGCCTCCCAAAATTCTCCTTTAGCCACAGCACTTCGAAAATGTGTTGATCTAGTTCCAAAATCTAGAAGCCTGAAGTACCAAGAAGCCGTCGTCCCAGCTATCGAGTCAGCAATAAGGAAATCTGCTGGTATGGCAACAAGAACGGCGGCGGCTGAATGCGTCATAACACTTTGTACAACGTGCCCAAATATGTTTCAGTCTAGCGCTTCTTCTAGCTCCTTGCTTAGATGCTTTTTTGATGCAGTCTACCATGAACGTGGAGGGAGAGTTGCTCAGGACAAAATGAATGGCGCATTCGGTGCTTTAAGTTCCTTATGTCCTGGTACAGAGATCAGAAAATTAGCGAGCTCGGCAACCGAGAGATACAAACAAGCACATGGAAGTAACGACGACGCAGCTACGAGACTGGCGTCTGCGATGGTTCTGAGATCAATCGCAGTAAAAGCTTCAAAACAATTTGCCGACCCTGGCAATTCAGATGTGTGGTGCAAAAAAGGTAAGGTAGTATTATGATGCATAAATCGTATTTGAAACAATATTCCTGGAAAAAACGATTCTTACATAAAATAATTACTTGCTCATTATTGTTATTATTGTTATTAGTCCTTCCTATTTCGTTTCTTGGGATGAGAGACCCAGAAAAAAGAGTAGCGTCCTTGTGGCAGGAGGTATGGGAAGATGGAGGTGCCGCGGTCGATTTAAGCTCTTCTAATAACGACACCGGGAATACGCTTGAGGAGAAATTATTATTTAACCTCACAAAAGAATGTGTTAAGGCTTTGGATGATCGCTCTTGGTCTCGAAGAGTCACAGGAGCAGCCGCTCTTGCTAGTCTCGCTGACAAGGAAATTCTTGCACCACCTCCGCGTCGCCTCAACGGTACGTATACTCAATCAGAACAAAATAGGGCACGGAAGCGCCGAGATGCAAGCCGTCTTGCGCTATCATCGTTAGTACGAGTAGTCGCAAGGAGTAGAATATGGTCTGGAAAGGACCATATTGCCCGGGGTGTAGTTCAAGTTTCAAAGGTATGGATACCTTTTGCTGCAAGTAAAGAAGCAAACGCTCTTTTCGGAGACCAAAGTCTCGCACCAATCACTTTTGGTGATTCTGCCTCAGACAAAGATCTTTTTCTGGGTGATGCATTTTTTGAAGAACTTAAGGAAGACATAGTAGAAGAAAGTGACCAGGAGCAGGACGACGATATTCTGGGAGATGAGATGTTGTCAACAAATGAAACCACAGTTCTTCTCATCCCAGGAATCTGTCGTTTATTATTGATGCAGTCTTTCCCGGTAAAAAGTGCCCTACGTTCTATTGCAGATGAGGAGGTCCTGCCATATAGGTCCAATGTTCTCCAGTCTATGGAATTATTATTGACGTCTCTTCCAGATAGCGACAATTTGTCTCATTATAGACGGCGCATTTTCATAGCTATGGCACCAAAGTTATGGGAAGTTTTTCGCCATCGTACGACCGATGAATCAAGTAAAAACATTTCCGAAGAATCACCATTGATAGTTGCCAGATCTATTGATTGCTTTGCTGGCTCATGTTGGTCATACATGCAGTTTCAACGCAACGAAGAGCAGGAGTCTATAATAGTTGGTGCCTCTGAATTATCGCAAACTTTCAAATTCCACGTGGACCTAACCAAACAATCAGCTTGGACAGTACGAGAAGCTGCTGCCAAAGGTGCATCAAAACTGGCCCAGTGTGCGGACTTCGAAACGCTAAAAGGGCGCCAAGCTGTGTCAACGCTTGTTGATATTGCAGCAATTGCTTTGAAAGATAGAAGGTTCTGGAAAGTTAGGTTGGGAGGGTTAGAGATTTTGAAGTCTATTGTTTTGCGTGTTGGTAACGTTTCACGAGCGATTGTAGGAAAAGACCCAGTTGAGACAGCGCAAGAAAAACAACTGGTTTTAGAAACATTTTTACCGCACAAAGAGAGCATCCAGGAATTAGCAAAAAGATCATTGAATGACTCAGAGGCTAAAATCACAGCACTTTCCACCACGATATTAGCAGTCATTTCAACGTGGCCTTAAGTGTCGACGATTTGCGTTCTGTAAATAATGCGATAGCATTATCACCAATTTGATTGTAGCTAGCTAGAAAAGGAGTACAGCCTTCAGCGTAAAAGATAGACTTGCTGTAGCTAAATAAGAATAGTAAACAAAGAAATGAAGAAACATTTATCAGTACTGATTGAACCATACTGACCGTCATGAGACCAACACTCTTTCCTAAAATTTAAAAAACTAGAAATACCATAATAAAGGAACCTTTAAATGCAATCATAAATTATGTAGATACTGTAATAGATAATCACATACTAATAATCTCACACTCTTTCCTTCAAACAAAAAAGCAAATGATACAAAAAATCAAAAGAAAATATCTTAGTCGAACGAGTCGAATCGAATTTTGCGCGCCATCCAAAAAATGAGCATCTCTCACATCACAATTTGAGGTCAATGAATAATTATATTGACTATTGACAATATTTCAAATTTTTCAATTTGACATTGACAAGAATGGTATGTACGTGAATGCTAACTTAGCTCGCTAGTATCCAACATCAATTAAAAACTAAAAGAAATTATGTGGTCTGCTGTTTTTTTACTTTGTTGTATTGTCTTGCTGGAAAACGTCGAGGGGTTTTATAATAATTCACCAGTTCGACGGCTACAACAACAACAACCATCGTCAGCATCGTCGACATTGCCAAAGAATCTTCTTCGCTCTCATGACGATGCAGATCGACCTTCATTGCAAGATCTAGTCGAAGAAACAATTGCCTCTAACCGAAAAGTGGTAGTGGTAACTGGTGGTGTAGTTTCAGGCATAGGAAAAGGGGTGACCGCATCTAGTATCGGGGTCTTATTCCGTGCAATGGGGCTTCGTGTGACGGCACTAAAAATTGATCCATATCTCAATGTTGATGCTGGAACCATGAGTCCGTTCGAACATGGCGAGGTTTTTGTTCTAAATGATGGTGGTGAATGTGATCTGGATTTGGGTAATTACGAGCGTTTTTTGAGCGTCTTTTTAACAAAAGCATCAAATCTTTCTACAGGAAAGATTTATCAACAAGTGATCGAGAGGGAGAGAGTTGGCGATTATCTTGGCAAGACTGTTCAGGTCGTTCCTCACGTTAGTGATGCCATACAGGAATGGGTATTGAATGTAGCAAAGGAGCCAGTAGCTCAATCCAAAAAGATAAAAGATGCTGATTCGCCGCCAGAAGTGTGTATTGTCGAACTCGGTGGTACTCTCGGTGATATAGAGTCAATGCCATTTGTCGAGGCACTGAGACAATTACAGGAGAATATTGGCTACAAAAATATGTGTTTCGTTCATGTTTCTCTCGTTCCAGAAATTAATGGCGAACAGAAAACTAAGCCGACACAGCATAGTGTAAGTTATTATTCAAGATCTTTATATTTTGTTTTATTCAAGAGCAAATGTCACCTACTGTATATAACATTCTAACATACTTTGTACTATTTTGATGTACGCAAACGTACGTAGGTTAAGACCATGATGCAACTGGGACTTCGTCCAGACTTTCTGTGTGTACGCGGTGGTAGTCCCATCGAAGATGGAGCCCGTGATAAGCTTTCTATATTCACGGGTGTACCTAAATCAGCAATTATTTCTCTACATGATGTTAGCAATATCTACCGTGTCCCACTCATGATGATGGATCAAAACGTTCCAAGTATGTTAGCTCAAAGATTACGTCTACCACAATTCAAACCGTCCAATGACGTTGCCTACAACGAAGTCGAAGAGGAGCTATGTGACATTGTCAACTCCAAAGTGATTCAAGACTGGAAAAAACTTTCTGATAGTGTAGACACTCCTGAAAGCGAATGCAAAGTAGCAATGTGCGGTAAATATTGTGACCAAGGAGATGCCTATTTATCGGTCGTTAAGGCACTGACACATGCAGCTATCGCAACGAAGCAAAAACTGAACATTGAATTTATTGACTCCTCTGAATTAGAGGAAGATAACGAAGACGCTCGAAGTCGACTTGCGGGTTGTGATGGTATTGTAGTGCCCGGTGGCTTCGGATCTAGAGGTTTTGAAGGGAAGATATCTGCCATTCGTTTTGCAAGAGAGAACAAAATTCCATTTCTAGGAATATGCCTCGGCATGCAAGCTGCCGTGGTAGAATTTGCCAGGTCTCATGCGGGAATTTTGAATGCGCATAGTGCTGAGTTCAAGGAGGATCTTGCAACGGACGAGGAAGATGTGATAATATTCATGCCGGAAGGGGATCGCACGAGAATGGGCGGGACAATGCGGTTGGGCGCGAGAGAGACCATTTTAAGTGATGGATCTCTAGCAAGAGAACTGTATGGAAGTGAACGAATCATGGAGAGACATCGACATGTAAGTTTAAAAATATAGGTAACTTCGCGGCTTGTAACTTCTGAATCAAATTTCATCTGCTCGGCTTTCTCATTCGTGTTCTATTTTTTCTAATTAAATTATTACAGCGGTACGAAGTTAACCCCTCTTTGGTAGTTCGACTAGAAGCCAAGGGTCTTCATTTTAGTGGGAAGAACACTGATAAGAGTGGGGAGAGAATGGAAGTGATCGAACTGAGCAAAAACGATCATCCGTATTTCATTGCCGCACAGTTTGTAAGTTTATAAACATGGGTAACTTCCTCTACTTCTCAATTAAATTTCATCATCTCGGCTTTCTCATTCGTGTTCTATTTTATTTTCTTATTATCAAATCTTATTTTGCAGCACCCAGAGTTTACTTCTCGTCCAGAGCAGCCGAATCCGATGTTCCTTGGTCTGTTGAAGCAAATTAAGGAGCAAAAAGAAGGAAATGAAGTTACTACGAAAGTAGTCGATAGCGTACTGTAGTTGATATTGTAAATTTTGGTCTGACTATTTACCAATGCACATAAAGACGAGACATAGTAACTGTTTTCCTGGCTGGCATTTTAATTCTATTCGTATCATTAACATTCAGATTTCTTATTATTTTATTCTTAAGACATCGTCAGCCATTTTTCTAGGCGACAAACTCGTGCAACAAATTCCTCGTCATTGGGTGTCGTTGATTTGATATGTCCGATAGGAAACAGGGTTGCGATGAATTGTCCTACCATGGGAAACGTGGGAGCAGTGATCTCTTTATAGTTATCTCCAGGCTTCAAGGAGCTTTCGTCTACAGCATTCGCAGTCTTTATACTGTGCTTCACACAAAAATCGTTGATGGTCGCATTCTCGGTCACAACAACAACCTGGCATTCGGCGTTGGTCGCAAAAAATAAGAAAAGAGCAGGAGCCAAGTCATCCATGGACGAGTTACAGACAAGGTACGTAGTGGTACCCAGAGGAGGGCGTTGTAGTCCCCAAACAGCAGTTCGAGACGTACCGGATCCACGCTTGGGATTTTCCATTGTGGCATCCAATAGGTACTGGTACAACGTCACGCAGTAACCTTTGACTTTATCATCGGACAAATATTCCAAGAACAATCCCAACTTTCCTGCAGCTTTTGTTTTCCCCTGTTGACGAAGGTACTCGCTCGTATATGAGGCATCATATGCAGGTGTCGCACTCGGAACAACCACGGGGTACTAATTGAAGATATTGAAGAGACGCAATCACGAACAAACGACATGAGCAGCGGATGAGGTTAGCAAAAGTAAGAGATACATACTATTGAATACTTTCCAGTCATCGAGGACCAGAAGAAAAAATAAAGATAGAGAAAGCGAGAGATGAACAGAATGACCCCAGAAAGCTTGATATCGCTTACCTTGGTATATCGCTCCAACAGTCGACGGGGTGGAAACTCGCCAAAGACTTCACCCTCTTGTGGTCGAGCCTGACAGGACAATGCTGGATTATCTGGAGATCCGATAGTATTGACAACCAAGCCAGTATGCTCCCACAAACGAAATCCAAGTTCCATTGATTCCTCCCGTGTTCTACCATTAACGGCCAAGGAGATTGGCTGGTTTGTGTTCAACCAGTCGATCAGTTCATCCAATCGTTCTTTTGCATCGATGGCGGACACATCTACAACTACCTTCCTCCAATACTCTTCAATTTCATTTGGAGGAAGACGATCCGCTAATACTCGGTAGGATGCGTCGACTTTGGCATGTCGCTTGTAACCATTGTCTGTAGAAGGACCAGGTGCGCTCCCTTTATGGTTGGCAAAAATACAATCGAAAGAACCTTGTCGTAAGGCTTCGTCTGCAGTTGCTATAGATTTTGTACCACCCAATAATATTTCAACATCCTGTTCGGTAGTACCGATAGGAGCCACAACGTGTCTTAAGGCCGTGCATTGTCCCGAAGATTCAATAGTAGCACTCATCCGGATAGCATCGCGAACGGCAGGATTAGTCCAATCCATTGCTACTAGGGTGTTAGGCCCACCTGTGGAAGCTACAGTATTGTCATAACCAGATTTAATTAATTCTGCTAATTGTCGTGAACAAGTGGAGTATAAATTCCCAGTATATTCTTGACACGATTGTGTGATGTCCATAATATCTTCTAACGGACAGGAAATATATGTGAGCATACCTGGATCAATTTTTTCTTCCTCAAGTAACTCCATCAATAACTTCGTCCACCGGTAGGAATGCTGAACAGTATTTGATCGTCCTAAAATGATACATGGTATTCCAAGTTCCAAATTACGAATTGTTTTTCGGAATAAATCTAAGAAATTTGTAAAGTTTGATACACATGATACGTAAACCGGAAGCCGATTTACAACGATTTTTCCATCCATGTCATCTCTAAACACTAAATCGTTTAATGCACGTTCTACGTGATTTGCAGATGTAGATTCCTCCATCTCAGTAACACCATCCTGTTT
>Ga0115007_10001655_pt1 | contig 14174 bp, 17 predicted proteins | sample ArcOceMetagenome_2_FD_87166 | JGI IMG/M metagenome (GOLD analysis project Ga0115007, IMG submission 87166) | Marine eukaryotic phytoplankton communities from Arctic Ocean - Arctic Ocean ARC135M Metagenome | ecosystem: Environmental > Aquatic > Marine > Oceanic | place: Arctic Ocean | collected... | reverse complement strand
GACGCTTCTTCCGACTCGCTTTCGGGTTTGGGCTCCACGGGGGTCTTGGCGGCGCGCTTGCCACCCGGCGCCGCCGCGGGGGGCTTGCGCTTTCCAACACCCGCCATCGTGAATCACCGGTGCGACGCCGAGCGGAGGACCCGCGCGGAGGCTTGTGGGGATGACTGGCCCGCCGCCGCCGACATTTTGCTGGCGGCAAGGAAATGGCCCCATAACCTGGTTGCGACAGAATCGAAGCTACAGAATCGGCACCGCTCGCTTGTTTCGTGACTGTACACTATCGTCTCCCCACCCCACTGTTGCCCCCGCCCGGCCTGACTCGGGCCCCGCATCGCGCCGTTCCTTGTTTCGTGTATTCCCTCGTACGGGATCATGGGCGGTGGGTACCGCGACAGCGACGTGCCTTGGAGGTTCACCGGCCGCGCGCTTTACCAGCTCAACCTGGTGAAATCGGCCGAGGCTCGGAAACACGTCCCCTCCGATTTGAAGCTCGTGGAGCTGTTCGGGTACACCCTGGGTGGGGTGTACCTGGCGCGGTACACGGACTCACCCGCGGGTGGTTTCGACGAGATGGTTGCCCTGGGTGGGTTGGTGTGGAACCCACCGTTCTCGTGTGCGTGGGCGGCGCGGGTTTTCGTTAACGACCCCGGCGCGCGCGCGCATGGGGTGAAAACATGCGGGTTACCGTCGCGGTTAGCGCGCTTCGACCGGGGCGACGGCGCGGATGAAGTCGACGGGGGCGATGAGACGCACGGGTGGTGGCGAAACACGCGGCCTCCTTCCGTGTTCAAAGCTGCGGAGACGTTCGTGAAAGGGGGGTGGAGGCGACGACCGGGAAAAGGAAAAGGAAACAAGACGAAGACGAAGACGTCCGAAACCGTCACCCTGCGCGACGGCGTTTCCGGGGTTGGTTTGTGTTCGCTCGCGATACCCGCCTCTGGGCCCGGGTTGTTGGGCCCGCGGATTAGTTTGAAGCTCCCGAGTTTCAGCGGCAGGACTGAATCGGTGCCTGATTTGCTGAAGTACTCCCTCGACTTACGGGCAAACGTGCGGCTCAGCGGACCGATTGTGCCGAGGCGCGGCGAGAGCGAGAGCGACGCGGAGACGGCGCGGCCGTTGACGCCGAGCGAATCGTTCTGGGCGCCCAAACAAGACAAAGTGCGTTTCCCCCCCGCGGTCGCCGCGGCCGCGGCGATGAGCCTTCCGCAAACTATTTGGGAAACAAAAACAGAAGAGGCAGCGGGCGAGAAGGGAGGGAAACAAAAAGAACCGAAACAGGCGTCAAAACCCGCCGACCCCGAACTCGTCGCGATTCTGCGCGGCCGCCCGTTGCTGTGCATCGCGTTCGACAAGTTGGAGATGGACGTGGGCGCGCCGGTTAAGGTGGTGAAGGGAAAGTAAGTGCGGTACGGACTAGCTACTGGAAGTAGGCAGATAGTCTAAGTTAATACAATTAAGCAGTTTAATATTATCGTGGAGATTCGAAGGTGCCCACCGAAAAAACGAATAAAAATTTCGTGACTTGGCCAAAAGTCAACAGTCATCGAGGTGAAGCCACCACCGTCAGTCGTGACCTGCGCGCTCCCGGTGACTCGTTTTTGGCTCCCCCAACGCTACCTGAAACCATGTCCATGTCGCCAATGTTCCCCCTGTACGCGTTGTCCCTGCCCACGCTGTTGATCGCGAGCGCGGCGATCTCGTTGCATCAGTTCAAGCTTTGTTTCGTGGCCTTCGTCAAGTTGGCGAACACGTCCCGGGGAAACGCGGTGTGGCAATTCGTCCAGCCGTTCTTGCGGGACATAGCGGTTGTGTTGGAAGGCACACTGGGTAAAGCCTCAGGGTTCTCGCCGAATCTCACGCACGTCATGCTCACCTCCCTGGTACTGGCGGTGGTGTTCTCCGCGGAACGCGTGCGAGGCGCGATCTTGCAAAGGAAATAAACGCGAGCAGAAGCTTCAATTTTTTTATGAGCATCAATACGGATGCAGTAGACACGACGACAATACTACGAGAATAAATCAAAACTATCGCTACTACACACACCACCTACCCTACACGTCGCTTAAACGTGGCGGCCCGTCCCCCAGTCGGCGGCCGAGGCGCGGTCGGCGGCGCCGGCAGAGGCGCCGGCGCGAATGAAACTTTTTCGTTTGAATCGTCCAGACCCTGCGGTTGCGCATTCGCTTTATTCAAATCACCAAGTGACCGCAGCCTTCCCGCTTTCCCCAAAACGCCTCCCTCTGTGCTGACACTTAACAGCCGGTGCAATTGCACCGTGTGTTCCACGCGGTGCTTTTCAACATCCAAACACGTGCGCAGCTTGGCGCTGTACGCGCGAAGGGTCGCGACGTCGGGAGGCGCTTTTGAATTTTCGTCTTCTCGTAGACTTGTGTTGTCACCATCCAACAAACCGCTCCCGTTCCTGCCACCTGATTCCGCCAAGAAGTCAGCCTCATCCTCCAGGCAAAGTTGGAGGTACTCTATATCCTCTAACAGCGCGTCTCGTTCCAGCTTTAATAAACCGCGCAGTGGTTCCGCCATGGCGTCGACCCCGGCGGCGTTTATTTGTTCCCCGAAATTTTTCACGAATTGTACAGACGAATGCGACGAGTGCGACGAGCCCGGTCGCGAGGACGACGTTCCCGGTCGCGACGACCCCGGCCGTGACGACGAGGAGTGCGGCCGTTGCCGAATAGCAAGGTCGTCACTCACCGCGGTGACGTATTTCAACAACGCGCGTTCCTCATCCGTGCTCGCGAGAAGGGATTGGGTTCGCGCGGCGTCGGCGGAACTTTGCGTTTCTGTTTTTTTTTCATTTAAATCGCGTGACGCGTCGGCGGAATCCAAACGCGCAAGCGGGTCATTTGCCGTTCCCGCGCCGATATCAGACCAGGAAATTGCAGGCCTAGTGCCTTGGTGGCTGTTAGGTCGCGAACTGGACCGCGAACTTCCATTCCCGCTGTCGGGCCGGCCGTCGGCGCACCCGCCGGCGCTACATTGTTTAATACTCGCGATGAGCAACCGCAGTTCCCCTTCCACCAACCCCCTTGTTGGGTTTGCGTACAGGCTTTTCTTGGAGTTTAAACGTCTATGCGCCGCGGTGTCCACCGCGTGTCGCACGTCCCCGATGATTTCCGCCAGCGCGGACGCTTCTTCAAACAACCTCTCGTTTTCCTCAAGCGCGTCGGAGCCCAACACGCGCCTGACGTCAGGGACCTCCGCGGGATGCAGCCCGTTTTCGATGGAGACCCACAACAACGAAGTGACTTGCCGGATCTCGTTCGCGGGAACGGCGCCGCGGTTCGCGAGGTCGATTGTGGCCATTGCGTGAGGTGTTCGACACGTATCCTAAGTCCGTCCCTAACAGCACGGCCAAAAGGCGCGCCTCGCGCGCCACCCACTGTCTGCTGGTTTTGGCAATTCGGGACGCGAAACACGTATTTTCGTTTCCTCTTTTGTTGAAAGCTTTTCGGCTTCGGCCGATCCCAGAGTGTTGAGTCGGGCACTTCCCACCACACGGCCACGCGGTATCCGTGGGACTTTCCTTTCCGTGTCGCCGGTACGGTCCTGTGGGTTACCGTTTGGCGCGGCGACTCCGGTGGAGTTTCAGTCCTTTCGGTGCGCTAGTACCCGTCGGGTGGTCGGAACGCCACTCCACCGGATCTGGGCAAAAAAAATCCACGACCGAGTTGAGTTGTGAAACACAAAAAAACCAAAACCGTCGTCATGGCGGCCTCCACGACCGCGGTTCGCCCTTACGAAATCGTGCAGTCCGCGATCTCGAGGGGCGACGTTAATAAAGTGCGTCACCTTCTGGACAACGGCGCGTCGCCCAACGAGCGAGGGCGGCACGACACCACCGCGTTGCACTGGGCCGCGAGTGCCGATGAGTTTTTAATCGTGGCTCTGCTTCTGGACCGAGGTAAGGCCTTTCCCACTTTCCACGTTCCGCCTGCCTGATTGCCCATACTCGTCCTGCGAAGGGAGCATTACGACCAGAAGGGCGCATTCCCTCGGGCTGCTACCACGACTGTTTGCGTAATACCAATCCCGGATATACACATGGTCCGACCGACTGACACTTTCTTTTGTGTCGTACCAGGCGCGGATCCCAATTTACGCGCCGCCGACGGGTGCTCGCCGTTGCACTACGCGGCGAGGGAGGACTCGGTGAGGAGTGTTGAGTTATTACTCCTGAAAGGGGCGGATGTTACTTTGAAAAATAACGAAGGAAACAAGGCGCTTGATGATGTTTATGACGAAAACGACGACGACGGCGCGGCGATTGCGAAAGCGCTGCGGAAGTATGAAAGTGACAAAAAGGAAGACCAAGTTGTGGTGACTGAAAAAATGTCAAGCGCGTCCGCGGGTACTACTAATACTACAGGGGCAGTAAGTGGTACTCATACCAGAGTGGCGAACAGTGGTACTGGTACATCACAACGAGCTAGCACTTCTTTGCTGGGCCTGGCGCTAGGTGGAGGAGGTGGTTCCGACGATGCGCTTGAGTGGATGATGGGTGACATGGCTGCGCTGCTGCGCGCCGGGGCGAGCGCAGCAGCGCCGGCAACAACATCGCACGCGGCGACTGTTCGCGAATCCCAAAACACAGACCCACCCTTTATCAACTCGCGAAGCACTTCGAACAGCGGCTCTGGAGGTTCTGGAGATTCAGCAGCAAGTGCTGGTAGGACGATAACTCCAAAAGCGTACGTCCCTTTTGCTACGCACGACGAACCCGCCGGACCGAGAACAACCGCTAAGTCGGTCAAAATCACGTTGACCAAAAACGGCACGCTGCGGGATTGTGATTACGAAAACGTCCGCCACGAGTACCTCGCTTCGGGGGCGGGGGCGGTGCGGTGCGGTGACGTGCAGCCCAACCATGCAGGCGGGGTTCTTTACGAACGCGTGGCGGAAATAGCGACGGCGATGGCAGAGGTCAGGCGGGGGGAGGCGTCGGGGACGTAGAAAGACGTTCAATTTCAAGAGAGAAGGTAAGACCCTTCGTCCAAAAATTCTCAAAAAAAAAACAAATACTCGTAAAAGCGACACCTTGCAGTTTGTCCTTCCCACTCCTCAACGTCACGCCAGATGATGACATCCAGCCGTGAGATCGAGATGCAGGCCGCGGCGCCTGCGACCGCGGGGTACGTCATGTTGCGGTCACGAAGTCTCTGCGGTTCACTTTGTTTCCCTGTCTCGCCACCGACGACCACGCGCGCCGACTGCCGATGTCGAACGATGTCACCTCTCGAACGGTTGGCACCTCGCGAGATTCACACCTAGCGAATCTCACGACGAGAACGCGCGTCGGGTCCCCACCTCTCCCACCTCCTTGTAACTAACTACCCACACCCCCACATCAACAGCATGGCCCGCAACGCCCCCGCGGAAATCTCCGAAGAGGCCTCCCCGAGCGACGTCGATGTCAACGCCCTGCCCCTGGCCGGGTGGCCGGGGTTCAAGGAGCGGTTCCTGAGCTGTTTCTGGGAACTCGAAGGTACGTTTACTGTATTTCCCAAATCCCTCAGACTGTTTGCCCATACAAGACTGACCCTTTCTTTTATTCATCGCAAGAACACCTGGCGGATTTGTTCGGGTTGAACGACTCCAAGTACCAGGTACGTGTTGGGGCTTTCCCAAATCCCAAGACTGTTCGGCCCGAATCCTAAGACTGTTTGCTCATATAAGTTACGAACATTACGAAGTACACCCAGACTCAAGACTCAAGACTGACCCTTTTCGATAACAATCCCAGTGGGCGGTTGATCAGTACATGGACGAGCGCGACGCGCAGGTAGACGCGGATGATTTCGCAAAGTTCGAACTCGAACAGGAGGCGGAGATGGAAAACGCGCGGGTGTGGGAGGAGATCGAACGTTTGGAGGGGGGTGAGGTACGTGCGGTGACCGTGCCGCTGACGACGACGGCGTAGACGACGCGACGGGGCGACGAAAACGGCGAAACAAAAGTCGGAGCATCGTTTGTCTTGAATGACGCAAAAAAGAAACACCAGATACGACGTCCATGTAATTAGACTACCTAAACACAAACTCAAACCCCTCGCCCTGTTCTTGATATGGGATCGTCACTCTAAAGGCGAGTCTTTAGTCTACTAAAGGCTCGCGGTCGCGCCTTCCGCGACGAGTTCGATGTTCTTTTTCAGTTCGTCTGTCGCGGACTCGCCCGCGAGCGCGAACGTCAACGCGTTTCGAGCCACCTCTTTCGCCGTCTCCGGATTCCGCGCGCGCTTGCCGCTCTTTTTTTTCATCACCGCAATCGCCTCGTCCCGCGCGCTTTCGAACCTGTATATTTCGTACTCGTAATCAAAACCACTGCTCGCTAATCGTCGGCTCGCGGAGGTCACGATTTCCGGCCCCAACAAACCCTCACCTTCAAACGCCATCCAGGTTAACAACAACAACGTCCGGGGTTCTTTTTTCGTTTCGTCGCACAAATCGGAAAGCGCCGCACCGAACTCCGTACCCCCCGCTTGGTCCAGTCGGATCCGGGTGTACTCGTTGTATGAAAGCGCCTCGCCGTCAAACCCGCCTTCAGGTGTGAACAGCTTGGAAAGCAACGAAACCACCGGAATCGCGCCCTGGACCTTCTTCACCAGCTTACCCAGACTGAAGTTTTTTAGAAAATCGTCCGCATCGAGGTCGTTGCCGCCGTTTTGGGCCTTGGTCTTGGTGGGACACGACCGACGAGGTCGGGTAAATGACCTTCCCGGTTTCGTGAAGCGCACGTGTCGGCTGCTGCGCGAAGCCGGCCGCGAAACGGACGTGGAGGTGCCTAGAGCGCTCATGGCGCTAGTGAGGGGCGATCAAAGATTGGGCACTCTTATCGTCTCGAGAAAATTTCGTGAAGTCCTTTCTGGCCAAACAAACTTCTGTCCGTCGTGCTTCGCCATTCGCTTCCGGCGCGGGTCCCGCGCGTCGCGTGTTTGCGAGCATGGGGGATGTGGTCGCGCATGAGTCCGCCACGGAACGTCGGGAGCGCCTGAAAGCGCTTCGAGCCGTGGCGGACGCTAAAGGCGCTGAAGCGTCCACTGCAACCCCGAGTGCCGAGATGGAGAAGACGAAACTCGCCAATCCCTTCCCTGAGACAAAGCCTTCGCCCGCAGCGACCAACACAGGCGGGTTCTACAGCAACCCTATGGCCGCGTACGAAGCCCCAAGGGATACGAACATAGTACAGAAAATCAGTCGACCCGGACCGTCAACCGGGTTACCCCCGCCGCCCCCCGTGACGGGAGGTGGTCGGTTTGAATTTGGAACGCATTCAGGTCGGTTCCCGCCGCCGCCGGCGATACCCGCCGGAGGAAACTTCCCGCCGCCGCCGCCGGAGACGTATGGGCAAACAGTCACGCGACCGAATGCAGGAGGCGGGTATGGAGACAGGAGAGGAGGAGGAGGGTATGGGGATCGAAACGGAGGTCGGGGACGCGGTAACAGTAACAACAGCCATCCCCAGGGTCGAGGGATGAAACGCGAACGGAACGGCGACGATGCGGTTGCGTACTACTCCAAATCCATGACGGAGGACCCGTGGCGGTTTTTAGTACCGGGCGGCGGGGGAAGGTAAGAAGGATCATGGACGATACTCAGAGTACTAGGTGACACAGAACGCCCCAATCGAAACGAAATAAGGTTCGAAACGTACCGTCACAAAAGGTTTCAGCGTCTCTTTACACTTCTCCATAGCTGCACGCCTCCCAGCCCGCCCGTGTCGGCGTCGATTTCTTGCGACGCGTGCGACGCTTCGCAGCACCCTTCATCAAGTAACGTGATTGTTTCCGCGAGCACGGTTTTCCCGGTACCCACCATTACTTCTCGGACTATTATGACGTCGAAGGCGGCGTTTTCGTCGCCGTGTGGCGGTTTCGGGTGTTCCGCCGCGAGAAGCGCGATTGGAAACGATGCATTTCCATGTGCCTCCTCTCCGTCTAACGGCACGCGGTCGAACCTCACCACGTTTCGCAGCCCGAACGCCTCGGCGACGCGCTTGCCGTGAAATTTCAAGTTTAACGTCCTGCCGTCCGGGAACGTCGTGGCCGAGGTTAAGGTCACCACGTCGTCGGCGATGCTAATTGTGCGCTCGCCCGTGAGAAACTTTTCGTCGCTGTCGTGAAACATTTCCGTCTCCACGAGGTCCGGCGCGACGTATCGCACGCTGTCGTACCACGTCCCGACCATCTTCTCGAAAACGGGAAAATGAGCGGAGACGTGGACCGCCCGTGAGCACCGCCGGTGCGACCGCCGCAGCGGCGCGTGGAGGCGCGCGACCGCGGCGCCGAAGGCGAGCGCCATGGGGTCTGAGAACCGAAAAAGTTTCGTGAACCGAAAATGATTTGGAAACAGAATTTTCCAACGCCCCGAATTCAGTTCGCGTCGCGCGGCGCGATGTCCTCCCTCGCCGCGTGCCAGGCGGACGGGTATTACTACCCGCCCGACTGGACCCCCGATGGCGGTTCACAGAGCCTTCGCGCCACGGTGGGTGTGAAAGGCGCGAAAGCCGCGCTCGGCAAAAAGAACGGCAAGCTGAAACCACCCCAAAAAACAATACGCTTCGAGATGCCCTTCGACGTCGGGTGTTTCCGCTGCGACCAAACCATCGGCAAAGGCGTGAGGTTCAACGCGGTGAAAAAGGCGGTGGGAAGGTACTTGAGCACCACGGTCTGGGGTTTCGAAATGAAACTCGCGTGTTGCGGGACGTTCGTGGAGATCCGGACGAATCCGCAAAGGAGCGATTTCGATCTCGTCACTGGGGTGAAAAAAAGGCTGGGCGGCGCAAACGCGTGTACCGATCGCGGCGGCGCAAACGCGCCGACTGATTCGTTTGGTCATCAAACGCACGACTCCGGCCAAATAACAGTCGAGTTGCAGACCAGGGAGGAAAGGGATTTGCTCGTGGGAAATGGCATGGCGCGCTTGGAGCGGACGTTCGCGGCGGGCGCGCAGGGGCGCGCGGCCGACGCTTCGCAGTTTTTCGACAAAGAACTCAAAACTCGGAAAGACGACGACCAATTTGGGGGTGCCTTGCCTGTTACGCACCTGGAACGCACCGGCACTCAGCACGCCGTTACAGACAACACACACTTAATTCGCGAACAAAGCGACGCTTTGTTCAAAGATGACTACCACGCGAACCGAGCGCTACGGTCTGCGGCGCGCGTCGCGCGAAAAAGAATCGCCGCAAACGCTAAACGCCGCGACGCCCTCGGTTTGCCGTCGCACGTGGAGCTGTTACCTGTAACTGTGGACGACACGGAGCTCGCCAGACGGGCGTTCCGGAGTGACTACACTACGGTCAGTGATGTCCACAAAAGAAAGAAAACCCAAACCACTGACCCGTTTGAGCGACACAAACGCGCGGCGCGAAAAACGATCAACGAGTCGTCGATTTTTTCGGCACCCCGGGGACTCGTCCAACCGAAACACGCCGCCTCGAAATCGGGGGGGTCCCGCAACGGGGGGCAACGCGCACTCGCGTTACTCACAGCACGTAAGGGCAAGAGCGAAAACGACTCGCGCGCGGTGCACTTAGCCAACCGAAGTTGCGTCGGCGCATCCGCGGGTTCGTACCCGTCGGCGGAGTACGGATGAACCGACGAAGTAGCTACTGGACTTGTGTTGAAATTCATAAATGGTTGCACGTCTCGCGATGGATATAAACGCAATCACCTCTCCGCGACCTGCGCGACCCACGCCTCAAGCGCCGTGAGCCCCACCGGTTCCGCCCCCAAATTCGTCACCGCCGCCCACAGCAACCCCGCGACGCCTTCGTCCACGATCAGGTTGACGACTCCGTGTTTCTCGTGCTCGATGGTTTCGTTCCCCGAAAACAGCTCGCCCCCGCCGTTACACGCCACCACAGGTCTTCCCTCGAACCCGAAAGTGCGGTGCGTTCCCATTGATTGGTCCATCGATCCACCTGTAACACCCGCCGCTTGTAACAGCGCACCAGCGTTAGGACCGACCAGGGATAAAAACGAACACCGCTCCGCTAGGTCGACGCAGGTTTCGGAACCGCCGCCGCCGCCAGCGGCTTGTAAAAGTATATCGGCGACACCGGCGGGCGCGACTACCAGTAAACCCCCGCCGGCCTGCACATGACACGTCGCGACTTCTTTTTTGTACGTCCACACGGACGAGAACGTAAGCGCGGAGCCTTTGTTCGGCCCTTTCGCGAAAAGCGTTGTCACCGCGTCTTCCCCCGCACCCGCTTCTACCAACATATCAGCCGCGCTGGCGCCTGATAACCGCAACAACCGCCACTTCTGATTGCCTCGGTCCACCACCCCCACTTTCGTGCGCAACGTCTCGAGCTCAGCCTGCGTATCTCCGTAGCTCAGGGGCACCCCGGTTTCGTCGAAAACCGCCCCAGCTTCTTCCTGTAACCCTTCCAGGTCACCTTCGATGGAGTCGGGCATGAGCGCGTCAAGGTCGATTTCGGCAGCAGCATTTTTCGGGACGACGCGATGTTTGCGATGACGATGAGTGGGGACTCCAAAAGTCTTCCCGAACCGGGGATTCGGGGAAATCGCGCGCCGGCTCGGCGCAACGAGCGCGCGCGCGGCCGCGACGCGCATGGCGAACATCGAGCGGCCGCGCGGGTGGACGCGCGTCGTGGTGTGACAAGGGGTACCTCAACCCTAGAAGTGAGAACCTGACGAGATAAAATCAAAACACTTTTGGGGGGGCACCTCATTTCTATTTTTGGTGCACGGTCTGCGCATGGCGACGCCCCCAACGCCCCCCCCCCAGACGCCCGTGGTGGCCGTGGTGGGTACCAGTGCTGCGTGCACGGCGCGGTTCCTGGCCCGGCTGGTACGCGGCGACGCCGCCGTCGACAACGAACTCAAACCTCCCGCCCCAGGCGAGGTTGTGCGGTGGCGACTTGACACCAAGTACTACGTCGCGGATGTGGTGTGTGTGTTCCACCTCGTGCCGGGTGGGTATTTCGACGAAAAGGTAGTGGTGAGTGATAAGTCAATCGCGAGTGAGATCGCACACAACGCCGAGGCGATCGTGTTGTGCTACGACCCGACAACCGACGGGGCGTTTCACGCGGTGGCGAGGTTAGCCGAAGATGTGCGCTTGGCGTCGAAATCTGGGGAAATGCGTTTATTAGCGTCTACATCTGGGGATACATCTGGTACCGGGGACGGTTCCGGGGACGACGAAAGGGACGGGTCACCCGAGGTGCGACTGCTGGTGGGTTTATTTGGGGACACGAATCGCGAGTCCTTAACCGAGGAAACTTTTGAAAAGAGCAGAAACCGCGGGGACACGTGGGCGTCGTCGCGGGGATACGAAAGCGTCGCGGCGGGCGCCGACGTGAAAATCGACGAAGCCGTGATTGGCGCGAGTAAAAAGTTCGGCGACGACGGACGGGACGACGGAACACGAAGAGTGAGGGAAGCGCTGGAGGCGCACGTCTGGCCCGGGCTCAGGATGAAGGCGAAGGGTGACGGTGGGACCGTTTTGGGCAGGGGCGAAGTAGTGGCATCCGAAAAAGAGGAAAGTGTCAAAAGCGAGGACGATGACGAAAAAGATTTAGCAGATGACTCCGACGAAGTCGACGCCCTCGAGAAGATGCTCCAGACGATGGCGCGCGTGCGTTTGGCGTCGGTTGGGGTCTCGGACGATGAAAGAAGACGCGCGGCCGCGGAGGCGGCGACACGAATGATGAAGATGTTTGACATGGAAGGCGACGACGAGGAGGAGGAGTGAAGACATATTTTTAGATTTTTAGAGACCGGTATGTTTCAAAAAAAAAAGTCAAAGCTTCATTCAATCACCCGCTCACCGCGCTCGTCGCGGTGACCCCCGCCCCCTTTGCGGACCCCGAGACGGAGTACAAACCAAGCCGCTCTATTTGCGAAAACGTCGTGAGCGGGACTTTGTTCACGTCGTTTCCCGAAAACGCGGTCGCGACGGTGAGGTGACACCGCAGCGCATCCGCCGCGTTTGCCAGGTCCAACACGCAATCCGTGCCGACGCACGCGCAGTTCCCCTCCGTCCCGGCGCACGCGCCGTGGTCGTCCCCCACCGCGAAGCACGAGTCCCCGGCGGCGCACCCGCGGCACGCGCCGTCGTGCCACTGCAGGTACTGCAACCGGCCTTCGTCGAACCTCGCTATTAAGGTCAGGGCGTTGACTCGTCCCGTCGAGGATGACAAAAGGCTCGCGGTGCTCGTGCTCGCTCGCACGCGCCGAGGGTAGCTCCTTATGGTCTGCCCGGCGCCGTTCGTGGCGTACGCCACGACGGTCATCAAGCTCGCCCCAGAGGCTTGCATAATAGCGTCCTCATCAGCCAGCGTGCTGCGCATGAAGGACATGTCATCTACTTTTGCTCGGTACACCGCGCTCGCGCCGCCCGCGCTCGTCAAGTTCAACCGCCCGTTGTACCCGCACGGGTTCAGATCCCCCCACCCGGACACGTCCACGTTTGGGTAATACGCGATCCCCAGGGTGACCAAATCGCCCTTCGCCACCGCGGGCTTTACGGAGTAGCACGGGTCGTACTCGCCAACAGCCACCGTGCCGCGCCCGTGGGACGCGAGGACCGCGACGCACAGGAAAAGGGCGAAACGAGACATCGCGCGCAAACGGGCACGCGCCGTAGACTTGCCAGATTTGCCAAGTTTGAACCGACCGGACCGGGGGGCGTGGGTCACCGACGAAGGCACGAGACGAAGGTTTCCACGCCGCGCAAAGGCGTTCGCGCGCGAGACACGGACACGCGTCAAGGGTCCGGCGCGACGCTGCGAGGAAGAGGTGTGGTGACGGGCGGATCGGGTTTTCTTTACAAGTGGCGAGTTGGCAACGTCTCCTTCCGCGTCGGACGCGCCGATTCGTGTCAACGAAAATTATGAAATTACAAAGCGCCCGCGCTCGCGGACGTTGGAGTGTCTTGATGTCTGTCGTGCGTGTTGAATGCAAGCAAGGAACAGGCAGGGTCCCCACTACATATCCTCCGGGTGGTAGCAGTTCCAGTGCACGTTAAGGTCTTCTTCCTTGTACGTCGGCGCGTTCGGCTGCGCTTTGATCCACGCCAGGGTGGTCGTCCGCCCTTTTTGCGCGGCGTACACCGGGGTGAGCCAGTCCCAGTCGCATTTCGCGTGTCTTAGGTACTTCAGGATCTTAATGTGGCCGTGCTTCGCGGCCTGCGCGCAAGGCGCGCCGTCGCTCTGCGCGTCCATCGGCGCGCCGGCGTCGCACGCGTACTTGACGCGTTGAAACATCCCGCGCTCCGCCGCGTACTTCAGCGTCCGCCCGTCCCGCGGGCACCCGTTTTCGTGTAACCACTGAAGGCAAGGCGTGTGGCCACTTTCTGCGGCGGATGAGGTGGTGAGCTCACTCCTCGGGCACCCGCGTGCGCGTGCGAATTGCAGTGCGCCGAGGTGGCCCGCCGACGCCGCTTTCGCGCAAATCTCGGTCGTCGCGGGGCAACCAAAATCGAGCAGCCACCCGAGCGTCTCCGTGTCGTTCCCAGCCGCGGCCGCGACGCACGCGTCCGAGAACATCTGGCGTTGGGCGTTGATTTTTCCTTTCTCTAGGTACGGCATGTTCTGTGGGGGTTCGGGTGGGACGGTGTACGGTGGGATGTTCTTCTCGGGAATCCCTTCCGCGACCAGGCGTTGTAAACCAGCCAGGGAGCCAAACCACGCCGCGATGACGAACGGGTCGTCGTTGTCCGGTCGGTACGGGTCCGGCATTCGGAACTGCCGTCCCTCGGCTTCCGCCGCGACGTTCTCGTCGTCGCTAGAGTTGAAGACCATACTAGTGGTAGTGGTAGGACTAAGTACGTGGGAACGTGCGTGTCGTTGTGATGCCAAGGCGTTACACAATCCGAGAAGATCTGGTTTTCAAGAAAATTAATTTGTCGAAACATCAATATTTACGCCGCCGGCTCCAGCCCGAGCGTTTCCCGTAACCCCTCTATGGTACACCCACCCCTCTCTTTCCCCTCCCTCTCCAGCGCGGAACGCATCCTGTCCACACAACTCGCCATCACCGAAGAGAACTCCATGTACGTCGCTTTCCGGTCCAGCCACTCGCTGTCGAAAACGCGCCAGAAAAGGACGTACAGGTTTTCAAACGCGCACTCTGGATTTGCCTGATTTATTTTTTCACCGTCATCATCATTCTCTCCCTCGTCGCT
>Ga0115007_10001653_pt1 | contig 14180 bp, 8 predicted proteins | sample ArcOceMetagenome_2_FD_87166 | JGI IMG/M metagenome (GOLD analysis project Ga0115007, IMG submission 87166) | Marine eukaryotic phytoplankton communities from Arctic Ocean - Arctic Ocean ARC135M Metagenome | ecosystem: Environmental > Aquatic > Marine > Oceanic | place: Arctic Ocean | collected... | reverse complement strand
TTGTAGTAATTCGATATGATGATTCCCAACGATTATTTGTAATGGTGTTGTCCCTTTTTGGTTAGCATTGACCAATGCTGTATTGAATTGATCGGACGTCAATATCTCCTCTTTTAAAAATCGAATCATATCAATATTTCCTTGAGAACACGTTGCTAAAAATGGAGTATCTCCCTGATTATTGGGTATACATAGCATTACGGGGAAATCATCATTCTTCTTCCTCTGATCATCGTCATCATCATCGGCAAACAATGTGTGTTGTACTTTCCTCAACAAATTAACATTCCCATACGCAGCTAAAATCCAAAGAGGAGTGCAACCTAATATATTTTGTTCTTGATACGCTTCTTTGACTTGTGATATCGACAGCGAATTATGGATGTAGTTCAATATTTCCAAGCAATCATTTTCATTTTCAACACAACTATTACGGCAACTGAAAAGAGCATGTAGACAATTATTATTTTGTGCGTCTTTTACATGAATAGCTTCATCAGTCTCAGTCCAAGACTCCCGAAACTTTTTCAAGTCGCCACGTACAGCTGCCGATAGGAGGGCTGGTGGTCCAGTAGGAGGAGCTTGTTGTATCGATGTCGATGAAGAACGATTGCCCATTTTAGAATTTCAGATAAAAATAAGCGAATGATGTGATATATGATATATATTATATGTGCAAAATGAGATTTTTGTTTTCGACCTTCCCAGCGCTTTTTGCGCGATAAAAATTTGAGACGTGAAAGTGACGAAGCACGTGATTGATTTTTCTATTTTCTTTTCAATGTACACTGAATACTCCATCCAAAAGCAATTGACCATGGCGTCTGATTTTGAACCAATTTTACTTGCGTCTCAACAAATCCACTTGTATTAGCAGAATCATCTTATCAACCGCTAGCTGTCAGTTCTGGACCCAACTGTAAAAAAAAAACACTTCCATTACTCTCGTACGTGTATTATCATCCATATCGATCAATTGAGATATGACACCAAGTGAGAGTCTCTAATTCGGATTTTCTCTCCTGTCGTAATGCTCAAGAAATCAATCCCATAGTGATTACATAGAACAGAACAAATTAAAGTAGTAGGGCACGACAAAAAATTAAAAGAAAAATTAGATTAAATTATGGTGGCTATCCGAATTAAAGAAAGATCAGATCTCTTCTCTTTTTCTCAACGTAAAATATTGAAATGGGTGATATTATTTGTTGGAGTTACAGTCGGTTTCGCCATAATCATTTTGAATAGTCACCGAACAACATCAACATCACCCAACGCAAAAGGAACAATATCGACGAAAATAAGCCTAGAAAGCACGGTGACAAAAGACTACAATTTGAAGAAAGAAAACACTACGACTACTACGTTCAATGCATTTAGCTTCTATTTGATGGGTGATACACCGGTATGTTACGAAAAATTGATACACAAATAAGGGAAACGAGTGGCGAGAGGGTCCGAATGAGTCGAGTCCTCCGTTTTATGAAAACTAATTTCCCATTTGGAATACAGTAGTTCTGAACCGTTTTTTCTTTATTATTTATTCATATTCATATCCAATACATATCATATCATATCATATTGACAGTACAGAGATTGGCAAGAAACTAGACTGGGAGTTCAAATTTCTGAAATGAAGAAATATGTAAAGAAACATCCAGAACGTAACCTATCATTTACGGTTCATGTTGGCGATATTCAAAAAGTTGCTAATACACAATGTGTAGAATCTTCTTACAAAAAGATCTCTACCATGCTTCGTGAAGGGTGAGTGAGTTGTACAGTACAGTATTGAATACAGTATTCACACCAGTTTTTATATCTTCAACATGTATGTTTTCGATTGATCGCTAATTCTCACACTACTAGTAACCTATGTTTCCTCATTTGCAATGGTATTGGATATTACTATTATTTTTCGTTAGCCCCCTACCAACGATTGTAGTACCCGGAGACAATGATTGGTATGACTGTCCGAATCGAACCGAAAGTTTCAATTTTTTTCTTCAATATTTTGGTACGCTTGAAACTAAATGGCATAAAAATGATTATAAACCATTAGGTATAGAGCGATCGTCGGAAAATCAAGAATTATTTGTTTTCTATAAGGAAGGTATTTTGTTTATCGGTATTCATTTGATTAATGCTCCACTAGATCACGAAGATATAGATTCTTGGAATGCACGAATGAAGATGAACAAAGAATGGGTGGCATATAATGTAGAATCGTATTTTGAAAAATTGGAGATACGTGCTGTTATTATTCTTGGACATGCCTTGCGTTCTCCGCGGACTCGACCCTTTTTCTTGTCAGTAGCTAATTACTTTGTCAACATCACTCATCGACAGAATTTACCTGTCGTATATTTACACGGTGATGGTCACGATTGGGATGTCGACACTAAACTCTCTCATCAACTTCACTGGAAACATTTTCGTGATATTCAGGTAGATCAAGGTGGTTTAGCAGACCCTATAATAATTGATATCGCACCATCCATTAATGGAAAATTGAAAAAGTTGAAGGAACGGAGTGATCATCTTGATTTGGTTGTCGGAAACGGATTGATTCGAATAGATAGACAACGAGGCTTGTATGATGATCCCAAGTTGATGGACGAATCGAAGCTTAATTTAATATAGTATGGCCATCTACCTTGCGCTTCGAGTGACAAATGTATTCATATATATTTTTTCTTTGTCGACGAATATATTTTGAGATGTTTAAGTAGTGCCTATTTATGAAGCGCATACGAGCGAAGCACATCTACGATAGGCTAACTAGAAATAGAAGCATTTATTTGTTTACTCCCATAGTGTTTCATTTATAATAATTTAAATAGACAATATTACATTATATTATATTATATTTTATATATTCTTACGCCATTCGAAGTTGATAATCACCATTTGCCGTAATGTATCGTACCCATGGTAATGCTTGGTAGCCGCTCTTTTCAATTATTTTCAAATAACGTACTTGAATACCACTTACGGTAAAGTATGGGATTTCAAAATTAACACTAATCGGTTTCTTCCATGAGTTTTCTCCCTTCTTCTTACCGTCGGGGTCGACATCGGCAGCACTGATCGAAGGCAATCCAAAATGAGCTCTCATCAGATATTCTCTTCCTCCATGAAATTGCTTAATATTCCAAACAATAGCGTCTTTGTCGGGAAGATATGTTACATTACCGACACTAGATTTGAATGATGGACTGTCGACGTCCGGTGGAACTGGGATAATAATCTCAACATTGTTGGCCACACTTCTCGATTTAAATTGGGATCTCGTTTTGATCATGTATTCGATACGTGATCCCTTATGTGGTTCAACTACAGCTTCTACCCAAATTAATGGCTTTACCTTCGTATTGAGACGATATGTCATAAGATCAAATTCACCGTCAGGAGGAATAAATGAAATCGTTCTATCATTTTCAAATCTTGCCAGTCGTACACATTGATGGAATTTAATATCCTCGAGTTCAATTGATTTTCCTTTAGCTTGGTTGGAACGTCCAGTCGCCTCGAACATAAGTTTGTCGTTTAAACCGAGTTTCAATTCTGGCATACCTGATAAGAAGGATCTCATCTTAACGGCAGCATTAATTTCAGAATGCAAAACAGTACCATTGGCGGCAACCAAAAGGTTCAATTTTTCTACTACGTCAAGGAAAATTTCATTCTTTTTGTGTTTAATACCCTCAGCACGCCAAGAAACTGCATTGGTTAATGCTACCGGTGGCTTACTCTTAGAATCTTCTGACATTCGATTAGCATCTTGAGTGATGAAGGATCGTAGAATGTTACTATCTAGCGACTGTGGCATACCGTGATCCATTGTTTCGTCTAACAGTTCATAAATGACTACAAAATTATCTCGAATCGATTCCTCTTCTAACGAACCAAAATAATCTTTAAAAACTTGTGCCAAACGATATAAAAATGTAAATATCAAAGCAACATTGGAGTTCTTCGTCGTTACTGCACAAAGATAAACATTTTGGTGCTAATTGTCACGGATAATATTAATATTGTGCAGAGATCGAAACCATATTGAATAGCAGCAACGCAACACGGTACGGTAGGTAACCACGAACCAGAAAAGAAACAAAGGTTGGATCAGCTGTTAGTTTCGACAGAAGATAGCACAAGAACAATGACCTCCGATGCATTTTTAGCCGAAATTGAAAATTCATTGCAACTTTTTCCTTCAAATGTCATTTAAAAAGGGGGATGCGTAGCGCTACTCAGTACTTACCGATACGTAAACAAAATGTTCTCCCCCCGTACCAGTCGCCCCGACATCTTCATCACTTTGGACATCGCCGTTCACGTCAACATGAAAGACAGGTTTCTTAGCCTCATCGTCAACTTCCACCAGATACTTCGCAAAACGTTCGATAACCTTTGTCAAAGGAACGTCGCCTCTATAATTTCGACTAATGATAGCCTTCCCCTGTAGGTCTGTTATGAAGACAGCTGAAGCCACCATGGTCACATAAAGGTATTAAGAATGAGATAATGTGAATAACAATTTAAAAATAAAAAATACAAAAGGGGGATTTTTGATATCTCCAACAGCACAACAACAGGAAAAAAATCACGAGCTTTTTCTCTATGACCCCAGTCGTGCATTGAGTAGCTAGCTAAATTTTATTGTAACCACTGTACACTGTAGCTACAATATTACTTTACTAGCATAGTAGCTCGAAAGCAAACAATGACATGTAGACAATAAGTAGTAGCATAGTCAATGGATTGAATATGAATGTAGCATTGTCAACTGTATTTTCAAAATTAAGACGTTCTAATAATTATTTATAATGTTAAGTACACGTTCTACTGTATCCTACTGTACTAGCTATTCAATAGTCTCCATCTATTTTCAATTTTTTGGGTCAGATACAGCTTCTAATTCAGCAACATCTCCATTCACATCCTCATCAGATACTACTTCTAATGCAGAAATCTCTCCAGTAAAATTTTCTTCAGATTCAGATTCAGATACTGCTACTTCCACAACTTCAACGTCGCCATTCTTGTTCTCATCCTCATTGAAAATCGTCTCGATGACTATTTCAGGTTCGAAATCCTCTTCGGCCTCTGGGCAGACATCTCCAATGACCTCGGCAACAAAAGGACTCTTTTCTTTAGTCTCCTCTATTCGGCTTTTAGCAGTAGAGGAGGTATAATATGAGTCACCATCTTCTTTCGGAGTCTTATTATTATTAATTTCGTTCTTCTTTTCTGCCCTCCTTTCTTCTGGATCAATACCTAACTGTACCAGTGCCATATCTTCTTCGGATTCGATTAGAGATCTTCCACTCATAACTTCCTTACGCTTCGATTCTAGGATGGCATTCACTTCTTCTGGTGTTCCCCCCAGTGCCTTCAAAACAGCTCCGCCGAACGGAAGTGTCAACAACAAGTTATCCTCGGGAAGGATGGGTACCATAGCAGCTACATTTAGCGTTGATTGTAAACGGTATGCATGATCCTTATCCTTTGCGCGACTGAAGATCTTCATATCGGGGTACCATCTTCGCAAAGCAATCACTGCACGGTTCGCCTGGTCTTTGTCCGAAATACACACTACCACTGCTTTGGCTTTACCAACATTGAAAGCTTCTGCAACTTCCTGACGACCAATATCACCATAAAAGACTGGAAGCCCAGCATTTCGTGCCTGTATGGCCTTGTTCGGATCATTTTCTATACCGACATATTTAATCAGTTTGCGATCTAGCAAGTCACACACAACTTTTCCTACCGCTCCATAACCAATTACAACGGCAAAATCATCCCCGCTTTCCTTAATTTCATTAGCATCACGATCTTGACCAAGATAGTGAGTGAAGTCGCTTTTTTCTTCAAGTGCCTTGGAAATCTTCCCCCCAATCGATGCCATGGCAGGTGTTAAGGCCATAGTGAGACTAACACTGGTCAACAATAGTTTCGTTGTTGGTTTGTCGAGAATACCCAGTGACCTGGCTAAACCAAATGCGACGAAGGCAAATTCACCACTCTGACTAAGAACAAGACCTGTTTGTTGTGAAACTGACAAACTAAGACCAAAAGCTAAACTCAGACAAGTCAAGACAATTGTTTTAATAGCCATGATCCCAAAAACGATTGCAGAAACCGCTGGCAAGTTCGAAAAGATCAAAGCAAGATCGATTTCAAAGCCGACAGTCACAAAAAACAACCCTAACAAGACCCCACGGAAAGGCGCGATATCAGCCTCTACCTGGTATCGATACTTTGTTTCCGAAAGAAGGACACCAGCAAGAAAGGCCCCCAATGTATTACTCAGTCCTAATCCCTCCGTCATAAATGACATACTTAGAACCGTTAATAAGATAACCCCAAGAAATGCCTCCTGCGATTGTGACGATGCAACGGTCTTAAACAATGGATTTAAAACGTACCGACCGGCAAGCGTAATGGCTCCAAGGGCAATACCGGCCTTCAAGATAGCACTTCCTAGGGCAGCTGCCAAGCCACTTCCACCTCCGGCCAAAATAGGAGTGACGACTAACAACGGAACCACTGCCAAATCCTGAAAGAGGAGAACGCCAAAGGAAGCCTTTCCGAATCGAGTGGCCAATTGGTTTTTGTCCTTGAGAAGCTGCAAAACAAAGGCTGAACTCGACAATGCCAGACCACCACCTATTACTACTAGGGCGTTCGCTGGGAGTTTCAAAATCTTTCCAACACCCGCAATCGCTAAAGCAGAGCAAAGAAATTGTGATAATCCTAATCCAAAAACGTCCCGTTTCATACTCAAAAGTCGAGCAACACTGAGTTCGAGTCCCATTTCAAAAAGAAAGAAGACAATTCCAAGTTCAGCCAATGTTTCTGTCGCGTGAATACCACTAATTAAACCAAAACCGTTCGGTCCTAAAAGCATACCTGATGCTAAAAATCCAAGGATCGGTGAAGCTCCGACCATTTGGCATAGAGGTGTAATTAACGCCGTGGCCAATAGCAACCATAATGTATCTGATTTGGGACCTTTCATAAATTTTCCCAACTCAATCATTGCGTCTTTGAATGTTCGGGACGTAGAATCTGCAGCCGTCACTACAGCCTCCTTTACTACTACTCCCTTCTTGTTGCTTTCTTTATTAAATGTCATTAACTTCGATCGTGCTGGTTGCTGTTGGACACTAGTAGATACTGCGTCTCCACCACCTCGGCTAGCCAAAACATGAACTTCCGTCGTTGGAGTTATCGGAACCGGTGTGTACGTGCTAATTTGTTGTCCCGAACCAAAGATCAACGCCAATGATAAGGCCGCTGCCGCTATGAGACTTTTTCCTTTTGTTGTTTTCCAAAACACAACCCGACTCATCAATATCCGTGTCCGTGCTGCAAAGTGTTTGCAGGACTGCAATCTTCGTTTCGTCCAATTATTGCAGAGTTTGTTTTTGTTGTGACCGGAAGAATCCTGTGTATGGAGGGGAAAACGAAGTCGTCGTTAGATACAAACGTACAAATTCAACAGTCATTTTAAGTTTTTTGAAAATAGTTTAGACAAGAAACCTCGTGGCAGTAAGCAGACAACATTAAAAAAATATAAGATGAAAACTCACCTCTTCCTCTAATTGAACATAGGTTTTCTGTGCACGAAATACCGATGGAGCGTTTCGGTAGGACGTGACTGCTGCGATACTTCTCGATGGTATTCTTGATGAGACACTGAAACTCGGGCCATTGTTGAAGGCAAAAGATTCGTCAACCAGGAATCCAGAAGTGCAGAGAAAGATCAAGACAAGACATCCATATTTCATTGGGGATGAGGTATTGTCTCGACAATTGTCCTTAGCTCGCATGCACTTTTTCATCGTCGACTATTAGAACGGAGGTATTGGCCTCGTATTGACGTCTACTGTAAATGCTCTATTGGTGTCTATTATTAGTATCGTGTCTTTCTGCAAGAGAGAGAGAGTGTGTGTTCCACAGACGATTCAAGTTGCTGCCGGTACGAACTTTGGGTATGATTTTGTTATTGACGACGGAGATGGAGTTTTATAAAATATGACGTGCATTTTGATCGAATGATGATTGTGTGCGTTTGAGATTTTGGCTTAACACGTAATTGTAGCCTCTCGTTTTTACGTTTTCTTTACGTGCAATTTTACGTGAAATAGGGTTAAGGTTATCGATATAAGTTTATCTTCTCAAAAAGAGAGAAAAAGAAGGAGAAGAAAGTAGGACTAGCTACTAGCTAGCTAGTAGTAGATCTTATTAGTATCGGTCTTACATACTTGAAGTAGTTGCAGCAAGTAAAGGATGGATCATTTAACTAGCTGAAAGTAGAAAGAAGTGTATCAAAAGAGATTATAATACTTTAAAAAAATAAAAAAATTAAGGAATCCTTGAAGACCATTAATTATGAGGCTAGACGGGACAAAATCCCCATGAGGAGATGATTAAGACTTTTTAATTTTCCAAGTCGTCATCTAAGGGGCCGCACCATTCCGCCATATCATCCAATGAGGTAGTAATAACAGACATGTCCTCAAATACCTGTACAACACCACGATTTTTCTTAGAATCTCGTTCCAGTAAACGTCCCTTGGAATGTCGCTGGTCTCCACTTAATATTATGGAATTACCTCCGGCTTTCGGTAAGGCAGTTTCTAAATGTCGTTCCGCCACATTGATTACCTGTCCATTACTCATCTTCAGGGTCGCTACTCCCTTCCTTGTTACATCGACCACGACGCCCTTCTCTTTATAGACGGACCCCCCATACTTCGACGAAATAACACGAACTCGAATATTTGGAATCAACCACGAAGTTGTAATCGCCAAAGAATTGCTATTATGGTGGTTGGATTCTTTTCTCCTGGAAGAAGATGGATTATCCCTGGAACTTTTTTTGTGGCGTTTTTCATCGTCACGACGTTTGTCATCGTCACGCCTTCGTTTGTGGCGATCACTTTCACGATCACGATCTCGGTCTCTTTCATCGTACTCACTTTTCTTATCTCGTCGTCGATCATCAGAATTTTTATTGCGATCATTTCTTTCGTATCTCCCTTCATCTCGATGACGACGATCGCGATATCTTTGATCAGAATCTTCCCTTTTGACTAGTAATTCTTTATCATTATCTTTCATCTTTTCAATTTGTTCGTCTACTTCTTGAAAGGGTTTCTCTTCTAGATCACTACGTTCTACCAGTTCAATATTACCCTTCTTTACCTTCGTTGTCGTAGCCTCTCCCTCGTATTTTATCAGTATCATATTAAGCCCGGGAACCCCTGTTAATTTTTTAATAACGGCCCGTCGTCGCTGTCGCTTTCGCGTTTCGGCATTATCCGAGACTACCACAAAAACAATACTCCCGATTTGCAACACTCTTTGTTTATCCATGGCGAATTGCTTTTGTCGTTCACGTTCCATATCTTCTTGTTGTCTCCTTAATCTTTCTTCTCGTTGCACTTGATCCTGTCGTCGTGGTCGACGACGAGCGTGCGTATCGGGAGCATCCCCCGACGCATTCATCTTCGGTGTCGCTCCCAATCCCAATCGAGACGGTCTTGGCATAGTGGTCGGATCATTATTTTTCTTATTCTTTCCATTATCATTTCCACCACTCCAACCCATACCCCGTAACATAGCTGCTCCAAATTCGCTTATGGGGACTGCCTTGTAGACTTGGGACTCAACAGAAATATCAGGAGGCAATTGTTCAATATCGTTTTCAAACTGTTTTTGATCATCATCTCGATTATTATGTTGAAATGTATTACTGGACGAGGCGATAACTCTTTTATTGTTACCATTACGATCATCATCATCCCCACCCGTCCCTTGAGCTGCCGAAGCCTCTCGTTGCAAGGCCTGTATCGCAGCTCGATCTTCCTCAGACATTGACATGTCATTGTTGCTCTTGATATTACTACTTTGCTCATTTTTCACTATTATTTTGCTGTTGTCGTTATCGTTGATGTTTTTCGGGTCGTCATTGCTTCGGGCAACATCCGGTTGTTGTTGTTGTTGTTGTTGTACCCCATTAAGTTCTTTTTGTCGCCGCGACCTTGCTTGTTCCTGTAAAGATTTTCTCTTATCTTGTTGGAGAGGAATAACAAGAGGTTTTTTTGGAATATCAGGGTTGATGTCATCTTCATTTCGCAAATCGTCATCGTCGGGATCGTCAAATGCTAACGCTGCTGCTGCTGCTGCGGTCGACGATGATGACGATGCTGTCGTTGCGCCTCGTTTTTTGCTGCCCTTTTTGTTGGCCGTCAGCGAAAAGCCAAATTTCTTTACTCCTCCTCCTCCAGCTTCCCCATCATTCATATTATTTATTTTATCGTCGCTTCCACTCATTGTACAGTCTGGACAGAAGGTGTAAGCACGTTGATGTCTACGACGTACTAGCAATTTGTTTTCTTGTGTTAGTTTACTTTTCAATTTTCAGTGTGATGATGGGGTGAGTCAAATGACAATGGGAAACAAAATTAAAATGAATGATTATACATACGTATACTATCTACTAATTGTATTTATAATATCTACCATCTTGGTATCACGAGGATTTTGCAAATTCGAAAATGTGAGTCACAGAGAACTGATGAGAAAAATCGACATCACACACACACAATACAGCCAACATTACTTGTACCATTCCATTCCATTCATTCACAAAATAGAGAATAGAGAGGTGAGAGGAGATTGAGGAGAGGAGCCGAAATCGATTGACACATCATTAAACATATTCAATATATTCAATACTGTATTCCCTACTACAAGATTGAACACAACAACAATATGAGAATCATTTTTCTTACTACGTTCTCCGTGCTATTTTCGCCAAGTTCATTGTCGTCAGCTTTCGTCACACATTCCGCATCCGGTAGCCGACGCATTGCATCTACTGCTGTTTTCTCAACAACAACCGAAGTCGAAGATGTTGTAGTCTCAGTCGATGATCAAGACAAGTCGGCAGCAGCTACGTGTATAGCTAGAGAAGAATTAATGGAGTTAACTAAGGATTTTAAATCCAAATACGGTGTTCTACTTATCGATTCGAAAGCAAAAGCGTCCTTTAGGGACGCTGTTGAGAAACTCGAAAATTTGACAGAATCTCCCACCGATACGTCATTACTTGTTGGAGATTGGACCCTTCTTTGCAGTTATAGTAGCGCATTTCCCAAGAAGACGAACATCATTGATACAAGTAAAATTCCGTTCTTCAATGAGGGTCCTATCAAAGACATTAAGGATACCTTGAATGATTCTATCGAAGTCGTACAACGTATCAAGTTCGGGGAGTCCTCAAACAGTATAGATTCCATCGATCACATTATTAATTATACACCCCCTAATGCATTGTCATCGTTTCTGAAAAATATTCCCGATGCCATTAAAGATTTGGATATTAATCCTTTGAAAGTTAGTGACACCAAGGTCATATTAAAGCACAAGGCCGAGGTAGAAGCTGTGATACCGTTAATCAAAACTAAGCTTAGTCTTCAGAGTGTCGTCGGTAAGTACAGATACTTGAGTGAAGTGATTGGATGGTTGCAAAAAATCATACAGTATGGTCTTCCTGTGTGAAAGAAAAGTGAAATGAAATTGATTTTCTAGACGAAAAAAACTGGCGTTCGTTTTCTTTCTTTTTTCTTGCTGATTCTCATTGGATTGAATGCAATCACCCCATTGCTTAACTTATTTTGATTTTTCGTCGTTCTGCTTTGTTCCTTTTTATGGTGTTTCAGTCAACGTAGCGGGCAAATCTCAGAAGCTCGAGCCAAGTGGTGCAGATGTCCTTGGTATCAACATCCCCTTCGGAGAATTTCTTAATGCAGGATCATTCGAAACGACCGTCCTAGATGAATCAATTCGTGTTAGTCGTAGCAAGGTTGGTCCAGTTGAACAGATTCGTGTATTCGTCAAAGTAGACGATCAGGAGGTTGTCGCTTCTGTTGTTGTTGTTGAAGAAGAAGATGATGATGATGACGAGCTTGCCGACAATGACGATGATGACGATGATGAGCTTGCAGATGATACTACCATCGATGCAGTTGTTGTCGAAAGTGACGACGAAGAAAATAATAGTGCCGCCGACGATGATGATGATTCGGATGAAGTTGAAGTTGAAGTTGAAGCACCATCAGACATCGAGAATTGATTTTAACTGAAAAAGAAAACGAATGATAAATGCATTTTGGTAGAGGATCACAGAACGCAGTTGATAGATAATAGTAGCACAGAAAGAATCATTCAGTGAACTAAGCTAAATCAAAACAATGTCGTCTACACAGAGAACGTCGCTCTTCGATTTGAAGTTTATAGTGAATGAGATGACGAGCCGGTATACAGTTGAGTACAAACGATAAAAGTATGCACTAATTAATTTGCTAGAACCTGTCCGTCTTCAAAAGTGTAAAATCTATCTCATTATAAATAATACCGAAATAGGGAAGTAAAACCATCGAAGAGTAAGAAAAATAACTTTAAAATTAAAAAAATAACATATTGCCAACTAGCAAGTCTACAATTCTCTATATAGAGTACAATATATGTAGCTGATTTCTAACTCCACTAGTACAGTGTAGTACAGTATCTCGTAAAAAAGAGGGGGCATAACCCTAGCTAGCTACTTGGCTTGTGCCGACTAAATTTGAAGGATGGGATTCTTGTATGATATGCTATTTTGAAGGCCGAAAAGGACATAATAACGCTACTGGATTGTTATACTGTACAATTACACATATCAAAAAGCGAAGCGAGGTACAATGTAATGGAACACAAACGAAAAAACAGAAACATACAGAACTAAAAGCCGCTGAAGGAGGAAGAAATTAAATAAGAGTAATACAGTACAGTATAAAAAGAATAATGATTGGAGTTAATACAACGTTATCTAAATCCAAGTAAGGTATGAGTACAATAGATTATACTAGCTAGAAGTGAATGAATATATAATAATTTGAATTTCTGTTTCAAAATGTGGAGATTAAAATCTCCGGTTTTTTTTGTTTTGTTAATGAAGTTCTTTTGTACAGAAAATCAAGTAGCCAAACAACGTTTTGAGACGCTGTTTAACCACCGAATCCGTAAAGAGTCTTTCCTTGTCTCTTCAAGGCATAAACAACGTCCATGGCAGTAACTGTCTTACGACGGGCATGTTCGGTGTATGTGACAGAATCACGGATAACATTCTCAAGGAAGACCTTAAGAACACCACGTGTTTCTTCATAGATAAGTCCAGAGATACGTTTGACACCACCTCGACGCGCAAGACGACGGATAGCAGGCTTGGTAATTCCTTGGATATTGTCACGAAGAACCTTTCTATGACGCTTGGCTCCACCCTTTCCAAGACCTTTTCCTCCTTTACCGCGACCAGACATGATTAATTAGTTTTTGTTAATTGAATTAATAAAAATCCTGTTATTAATGAAAGCGAAAGCGAAATAGAAGAAGAAGACGGTGTGTGAGAATGTGTGGTAAGGTTTAGGTAGACCAGTACAAGAGTGTATAGAGTGTAAGAGTGCAGAGCGATACGACGGACGATGAAAGGTTTATATTGCGATCGAATAGCGATCACAAGTTCATACTGTTTTGGGGTTGCTTACTTTTTGATTTTATGAGAGTATTCGTTGTTGCTTTTGTTGTTGACGATGTCAGCACTTTTTTTTCTTTTCGGCGCTGCAAGGATATTTTTCGCTAGCGCGGTGCGTTACGCGATAGAAAAAGTATGTAAGTGCTTTTGTTTTATTATTTATGAGAGAAAATGAAGAGAGCAAGAAGCGCCTTAAAAATAAATATATTCGAGCTCTTTCTCACAATAAAACCTGGCGCAGCTCGTGCGCCATTTTTCATTACAACAAAATTCAAGCCCTAACCTTAAACTTACTCATTTTCTCTTTATAATCATGGCGCGGGTAATTGCGCCATGATTTAATGTTTGGGCTGAGGCCTGCATGCTTTATGCGACACGGATATGTTGAAAAAAAAAAAAAAAACATGAAAAGGTATTTTTTTGAGAAGATGACAAACCAAAAACCAAACAACACACGTCTCTCATAAAAAATATTTTTTATACAAACAAATTTATCAAAAAAATCATTCAAAATGGCCCGTACCAAACAAACTGCCCGTAAATCCACTGGAGGAAAAGCTCCACGTAAGCAACTTGCTACCAAGGCTGC
>Ga0115007_10001652_pt1 | contig 14183 bp, 11 predicted proteins | sample ArcOceMetagenome_2_FD_87166 | JGI IMG/M metagenome (GOLD analysis project Ga0115007, IMG submission 87166) | Marine eukaryotic phytoplankton communities from Arctic Ocean - Arctic Ocean ARC135M Metagenome | ecosystem: Environmental > Aquatic > Marine > Oceanic | place: Arctic Ocean | collected... | reverse complement strand
GCGGGTACTGGCCGGGGCAGTACCACGACCCGGGGGCGTCGCACAGGCGGTTCGCCGGGTCCGCCGCCCATTGTTTGCTCTTGTCGCTCACGTTGACGACTTTGTAAATCCTTACCTTCCGGTACTTGCTGGTGTACACCTCTTCGAAGCGCTCTTTCGCGACGGCGCCTTGGAAAGAAACGAGCTTGTACAGAAGCGACTGCGCCATGAGCGGCGTGGGCCGGCCGTACTGGTCAACCCCGAACTTTGACTGGATCTCGTGCATGTCCACCGTCCCGGTGTCGTGCCCGATGCTCTTGCCTATTCTGAACAAGTGCGGGCTCTTGGCCATGTCGTCCGCGCCGCCCCCCGACCAAACAAGCACGTAATCGGCGAGGTGCCTTATCACGCGGTGCGCTTTCTCCTCCGTCGCGGTCATGGTCCGCGCCAGGTTCGCGATGTGCTCGTGGTTCCACGTGTTGCCGTCCGCGATGGAGGTCCGGTTGGCGATGCCCGCGATTTGGTACCCGTAGTCCCACCACGCCATAACGCGCGCGTCTTCGGGGGTGTTGTCCCTAAGCCAGTGGTACGCCTCGACGTAGTCTTTCACGATGATCGTCCGGCCGTCGTTGAGCTGGCCTTTGAACATCACGGAAGGTTGCGACATGCCTTTGGCTATTTCGTGCGAGTACTCCACGAACGACGGGACGCGCTGTAACCCGGTGATCAGCAGAAACGCGGCGAGCAAAACCCGCGAAACCCGGGTTTGCTTGGAGTCGTAAAACTTTGACAAAGGCACCGCGACGGAGGCGCGAATGGAGGCCAGTAACGCCGCGGTATCGCCGTCCCCTGCCGATTTACCGGTGCCCGATTTCCTCACCTTGCCGTTCTTTTTGGTAAACGGTTTCTTGGAGTCGGCGTCGTCCGATTTTTCGTTCGCGTCGTCGTCGAGCGCGCCGCCGCCGTTCGCGAACCAAACCAGGTTGCCAAAGATCTGCTCGCTTAAAAACCCCACCGCTACGCCCGACAGCGAGCTCGCAATAGGCCCGAGAAAGATAATCAACCGAACCATCCGGTTGGCGAAGTAGTACGCCACCACGCCGTACAGCGGCAGGAACAGCGCCGCCGCGGATTTGGTTTTCAGAAAGTGTCCGCACGAAATCACGAAACCCACCGGGGCGACGTAGTACGGCAGGTTCAGGTAGCGCTGTTTTTGTAAACGAAAAGGGTCAGTCTTGAGTCTTGAGTATCTTGAGTAGATCGCGATGTATGGACAAACAGTCACCAGCTTCGGTAAAACAGTGCACTTGTGCTGTATGTAGCAGTTGCCAGTACTAGCAACTGTTACGGCCGTAGTGCACTCAAAGAGGGGCGGTAAACGTAGGTGCCTGGATTTGGGAAAGCCCCGAGGCTGTACCTGGTACGCGTCGGGGGTTCCGGGTTGGTGCTCCGCCACGGAGTCCACAAGAGGGTTGCCTGTTTTCGTGTGCTTGATGAACAAACCCCTGACGCGGACGGACAGCGGCCCGAACCAACCGGTCGGCGCCAGCACGGCAATTACGGAAAGCAGACAAACCCCCGCGACGGCGTAGCACCGCAACCGCAGGCGCCACTTTTGGTGGCCGGTCGCGTTTCTTTTCGCCACTAAAAGCTCAGTCACCGCTAAAACTTGGTACCCGACGAACACGAACGCCGGACCCAGCTGTTCCAAGGATTTAATAGGCGCCAGCCCGACCACCGGGAACTGCACCGCCCCGAGCGTGCCCACGATCCAGAACAGCGAGTACGCCTTGTGTACGCTCGGACAAAACTGAGACGAATAAAAGAAACTGTCAGTCTTGAGTCTACAGGTGTACTGTACGGGGGATTGGGGTCCGAGTAATCGGGCCTAACAGTGCACTTAGAGTAATCGGGCCGAACAGTGCACGTGTGCCGTGTGTAGTTGTAACAGTTGTTACGGGCAGTAGTACACGCAAACAGTCACCGAGGGTCCGCAAACGGTGGCCGTTGGATTTGGGAAAGGGAACACGCACCTTCCCGAACGGCACCAAAATCGCGGCGTGCAGGCCGACCATGTTCAAAACGAACGTGTACCCTCCCCACGCGGCGACCATGTATACGTAGGCCAGGCCCGCTGCGGCGCCTATGGGCCAGCTTCTCGGGGTGCGCAGGGCGCGGCACCACACGAAGAACGTCAACACCATGGCGGTCACGGCTAAGGATTCGTTGTCGTACCCCCCCGCGACGCTGCGCATGGTGTGCGCCGGGACGATTGACATGACCAACGACGCGACGACCGCGGCGCTTTTGTCGCCACTGCACTCCGCGGTTAGCAGACCGGTCAACAGAGTAGCCACCGCGCCGAACCACGCGGGGAAAAAAACGCACACGTCGTTGAGGGACATGGCGACGGAATCCCCCATCAGGCCCAGCGTTTTCCAGATTGTCACCGCGGTGACCTGCATTCCGGGATAGATAGTAGTACCAACAGGCCGCCCAAGCGGGTACCAGCTCATGTAATCGAACCACTTGCTGAACCTCACCCAGCCGTTGTCCGCGAGGTACTGCGTGGCGCGAAAGTTGAACCACGGGTCGAACTCGTGGATGATGCGGCCGTACTCGGTCACCGCGTACAATCGAATGTCGTACGCGAAGAAACACGCGAGCGCGAACAGCGCGCATCGCGCCAGCGCCACGCCCGTGCTGGCCAGGGGGTGCGTCGGGGTACCGCCCATTTTTTTTCGAACGGCCGTAGTTGTGGACGACCACACGTGGACCGCGCGGTGCGATCTGAGGCAAAGCGGGCGAGTTCATCTCGATCGTCTTGCAGGGTCGTAGTGGGGTTGGACCAGTTTAGCGTCTACAAAACCAACGGGGGCCAACGAAGGCTCCGTTCCCCGTGCCCCCGCCCCCCCTCAGTTACCCCCGCGGCGCACGCTTCGCGGTCCGTCCAGCCTCCCTCCGTCCCTCGTCCCACCGACGGCGACGATGGCGGAGCGGACGGTCGCGTCATCGCGCGCGACGAAGACCACGACGCTTGCGCGTTTGGGACGCAAAAATGTGCACCGAACCACCTCTGGCCAGAGGTCCGATGGACCTTCAAAACCATCCCCCCTAAACGCGGTGCTGGCGATTCTCCAGGCGTACGCCATCGTGGCGCTTGTTTTGACGACGTACAACTCGGTTTTCGCCAACGACCGCGGGGTTCCGGCAACCGTCATGGACCAGCACGACACCGTGGCGCTTGTGAAAAACGCCCTGTTCGGGGACGGCGTGCTCGCGGATGTGTACAACCTGGACCGCTTTCTCGGGGTCTCAAGCACGAGCCACCACCTGACCCGGTTGGCGTGCAGGCGCGGTCTAGATGCGGTTGCAGGCACGGGCTGGGTCGCGTCCCAAGCCGCTTATTATGCGATGGACACCACAACCCCTATCGCGAAAGATGCGCTTGTTTTAACAACCACCGAGTTGCAGCTTGACGTGGCGTGGGCGAGGGTCGCGAAGGGGGTCGCGTTTACCTGGCGAAACACCAAGAACGTGTCCTTCCTTTCCTGGCAAATCATAAAGCCTGCGTTGGTGTTCGTGCTTCCGTCTTGGGACTTCGTGATGGACGGCTTGGGGCCGGTTTTCGCGGGCGCTAGGGACGGCATCGTCGACGGCGCGGAGGACGCGTACTTCGCGTTTCAGGAATCAGTCGGCGAGGAGCTGGGGCCGACGTTCGCGGAGTGGGGCAAACGCATGAAACCGTTCGTGCTGTTCCCAGTCAACGTGTACAATTTTTTTGTAGCAACTGTGGTACGGCCGGCGGTGTTTTTCTGTACCTACCCCGAACTACGGGGCGACTTGGAGGTTCCGGAGACGCCGATTCTGGAACGCCTGCGCTGGGGCGAGTCGTGTCGCAAAACCGCCTGGAGCGACTGGGGGCGGTGCTCCGTGGAGTGCGGGTCGGGGTACAAGGCGAGGGTGAACCACTGCCTTTCAAAAGAGGTCGTACGGTGCAACGGGCCCGGGGTGGTGGGGTGCGACGAGGTGTGCAACAGCGGCGCGCGGCGCGACTGCGGCGGGACGTGCAGGGGGACGGACACCGTGGACTGCAGAGGCGTGTGCGGCGGAGGCTCCGCATTCGGGTGCGACGGCAAGTGCACATCCCCCCCCGCGCAGAGAGATGACAAAAACAATGCTGCGTCGCGCCCACGTTCGTGCTACAAACAAGTGGGCTGTGCAACACCACGTCGGACCCGCAAACCGAGATGCTCGCGGAAGCCGCGAGGCTCAAGCGGAAGCTCGCCGACGCCAAAGCCAGACTGGCGGCCGGGTACGTGCCCGGCAGAAGGGGCGGAAAGACACACAAGGGCAAGGGATACGCGGCGCTTGAACAACTCGCTTCGGAAGTCGCGATCGCGGACTCAAACGCGGGTTTGCCCACCCAAACGGATTACCTCGCCGACCTGGAACACGAACAACAATTGGCGGAGGAAAATGCCGAGCTCGTTGCGGCGAAGAAGGCGCTGGCGGAAAAATTGCGACAGCGCGAGGTACTGCGGCGCAAGCAATGGCTGGAGTCTACGCGTCGGGCGAACACGCGTTCCTGCGCGAAAGCGCTCGCGTCATCCCCGTATGCGTTCGCTTCTGGATTGCTGAAATTCACGTTTTCACGTATGGGTTTCGTAACCTCCGTGACCGGCGCGTTCGTCGCGGCGCTCGGCACTTTGGTTTCGTACTCGTTCGGAAAACTCGAGCGCGACCTCAACAAAAACGCCGACGACGACGACGACAACGCGTCCGTGGTTTCCGTGGGCAGCAAAGCGAAAAAGGCGTTCGAGCTAGTTTCGGGGAAACTCGCGGAGCTGAGGAACAGACTGACTACAAAGCCGGAAAAGGCCAAAGGGCCATCCCAGATGGAGCGCAGGTACGCCGAGTCTGGGAAAAGCGCGGTTTCGGAGAAAACGGCGGCGAAGCTTTCGGAACGGGGAGTGGTGGGAGGAGCGAGCGCCGCGGTGAAAATCGCCGCGGATGGTGGTAACAACAAGCCCACCGGTGGTAACAACAAGGTCACGGCTGGTACCAACAAGCCCACTGTCGACGCCAAGGTTCCTAACAAGGTCGCCGAAGTTTTCGCCTCCGCTTCTGTCGCCGCTTCGGGCGACGCCGCTCGCGCGTCCCTGTACCGCGCGCGGCGACGGTCGGTGGTGTGTCTTGTGAACATGTCCTCCGACCCAAAGCTTGACTGGCGCCGGCGTTTGCGGTGCCACGGCTCTTTGCTTCGCCTTTGCAACAAGGACGACGGGTGGGTTTTGTGGATGGTCGTCAGTTCGGGCGCGGTTGGTTCCGCTACGACCGCGATGGACACCTGGGTCGCGCGCAAAACCGCGGGCGACGGCGCGCCCATGCTGCAGCCCGGACCGGACGCCGCGCTTCAGCTTTTAAGAATGCTCTGCTCTCAGCAAAGCAAACACGTGGTTTCTTGTTTGCGAAAGCAAAAAGCCATCCACGAGGGGACCGCCGCGCACACCCTGATGGACGTCCTGGCGGAAACCCCCGGGGTGACGCAAGTGCAGCGCGCCGCGCTGAGCGCGCTGTGGCGCGTGCTCGAGCTGGGCTCTTTGCCTGGCAAGAACCTGGAGAAAAGACTCATCGACCGAGGCCTGGTGGAGCACTGCCTTGATGAGTGGGAGGACAGCGGCGAGGACGAGGGGGTGGCGCGGGGGATCGGGGGCGTCGTGATGCAACTCGCGCTGGGCGGCGACGGCGACGTGCGGTCGCACTTGACGAAAGCGGGCGCGCAGGTAAGTATTTCCATTTACCACATTCCGCCGACTGATTGCCCATACAAGACTGACATTCATTTTTACAATCTCAGGGTTTGATCGGGAAGGTTTTCGAAAAACACCCCGAGTTGTCCTACAAAGGCGCGTTTTCGTCCCTGAAAATGTGGCTGCGAGAAAAACCGTGAAGGGGCGTTGTACATAAGATTACAGCTTTTCGGAACATTGGTTTCGTGTTTACAAGAATTTGCGGAACGTTTTACCGCCCATCACACCGCGGCGCCGTAGACCCCAACCTCTTCCCCTTCCGTGGTTTCGCGGCTTTTGCAATTTTTCCCACCCGAAGGTACCCCTTCTCCCACCGCAACCTCGTCGCCCCTCCCCGTCTCGTCCCTCACCACGTTCGTATCAAGCACGTCACCTGGCATCGCCCGCGACGCGAGGAACCAGTGGAGCTGTCCCCACACGCAAAAAAGCATGGCGTACGCGAGGGCGTACCGAATGCTGCGTTTTCCGTACGCCGGCTTGAATTTGTCGGACAGCGCCCCGATGAAAAGCGGCCCTAGAGATCCACCCACCAGGTTCGCCACCACTCCGAAAAAACCAGCCGCGGTCGCCCGCATCCGGCCCGGCACAAGCGACTGCACGATCGCCCCGGGCGGGCCGACCATCACCATGAACAGCGCCACGACGATTGACGAAAGCGCGACGCTTGTTTGCGTGCTCTCCACCATCACCGCGCACACCATCAACGGCGCCGCCACGACGTTACACCCCAAAATGAACCACAACATGTACCTCTGGTCCCCTGATTTTCGCACCAAGTAGTCGCCTATCACGCCGCCAAGCAAAATCCCAGTCGCACCGAAAACCCCGCCCACGTACGCGATTGAAACCCCGGCGTCGTGCGTGGTCATGCCTGATACGATAAAAAAGAAAGTGTCAGTCTCGTACATTTATGGGCAATCAGGGAGGCGGAATGTGGTGGGTGGGAAACACGTACCGTGCACTCGCACTAAAAACACCGGCAGGAACGCCATTATGGACAAACCAACCCCAACCTGAATCATGACCCCTATTGAGAGGTGAATGAACGTTTTCCGTCGCAGCAAATGCTTTGGAGTTTTGCCAGAAAAGTGTCAGTATTGTGTTGTCAAACACGGGGGCGGGATTTTGGAAATGCGGGGACGTACTTTCGCGCACTCCTCGATCCCGCCCCACAAATCCCTCCAGAAACTCTTGTCGCCGACCACGCGGCGCCAATTCGAGCGTCTTTTTTTTCTCTCCTCGCCGGCAATCGGAAAATCCGCGCGCTCGGAATCTCCAGCCGTACCCCCAACACCCTCATCCCCAATGAAGCTTTCCCCGTACCGCCCCAGCCCTACCGTGGGCGGGTCCTCCAGGGTTAACAGAAGCACCCCCGCCAACACGAACCCGGGAACGCCCATCACCCCGAACACGCCGCGCCACCCGAGGCGGTCCACCAGCAACCCGCCAACAAGGTTCGCCGCGGCGGTTCCGGCGGCCAGGCCGAGCTGCTGAATCGCCATCGCACTCGCGCGCTCGCCAGGGCCGTACATCGCCGCGATCAAGGACTGCGCCGCGGGCGTGCACCCTGCTTCACCCAACCCGATGCCTATCCGGAGGAAACAAAGCTGGCCCGTGTTTCGCGACAGCGCGCTGAGCGACGTCAGCGAGGACCACACCACCAGTGACCCCGCGAGCAGGTACTTCCGGCCGCACATGTCCGCCAGCCTGGCCAGCGGAATCGTCGCGAGGGCGTATATCAACACGAACGCGGCGCCGTTCAGCATCCCCGCGTCCAAGTCCGTCATGTCAAACTCCGGGCCGATTTTCGGGAGCAGGATGGCGGGGATGTTCCGGTCCGTGGTTTGCAACGTCGCGACGAGGAAAAGCAGAAACAACACGTACGTCCGGTACCGCGTGGTCGGGTAACACGACACGAACTCCATTGGGGTGTCGGTGTCGCGCACGTCGTTTTCAGACCACGCACCATCACCGCCGGAAGAAACCCCGCGGGGAAGCAACCCGACCGTCTCCCCGGCAGACCCCATGCCGCGCCCTCGAGAGTGGCGTGGCAACACCCAAAAGCAACGACCTCGGGATTCCTTTCGCAAATGGAAATCGTCGGCACTGCGACGCGACGCCAAAACCTTTGGGTTTTCGTGACGCGCCTCTCAGACCATCGCCGCGCGTCGGTCGTCGTCCGTGTCGTCGCCATGAGCTCCACGGTTCCGTTTCTGGAGGGCGCGGTTAAGTCGGGGACCATGATTCTGATTTCCGAGATCGGCGACAAGACGTTCTTCATCGCGGCCATCATGGCGATGCGGCATTCGCAGATTACGGTTTTCCTTGGCGCGATTGGTGCGCTTGGCGTGATGACCGCGCTTTCCGCCGCGTTGGGGTGGGCCGCCCCCGCCCTGATTAGCAAGCAATACACGCACTACCTCGCCATCGCGCTGTTTTTTTTCTTCGGGTTCCGTTCGCTGTACGAGTCCCTCGTGAACTGGCAAGGCGGGGGCATGGATGCGGAGCTCGCGGAGACGGAGAAGGAGCTCGCGGCGTCTAAAAAGGCGAAGAAAAACAAAGGAGAGCTCGCGGTGTTACTCGAAACCTTCGTCATCACGTTCCTCGCGGAGTGGGGTGACAGGAGCCAGATCGCCACCATAGGGCTCGCGGCATCCGAGGACCCGTTCGGAGTCACCCTGGGAGGCGTGGTGGGGCACGCCGTCTGTACCGGCGCCGCGGTGCTCGGAGGGAAGCACATGGCGCTGTACGTTTCGGAAAGAGCCGTCGCCATCACGGGCGGGGCGCTGTTCGTGCTTTTCGGAGCGCACGCGCTGGTCACGGGGGTGGAGGAGTAGGGGGATAGCATATCGAAGGGGTTTGTGGCGTAGTCGAGATGATCAGCGACACACCATCTAATATTATTCATAAACGTTGTTTTGGGGGGCTGAACCTTCACGTGAAGATTCCAATCTTCCTCCCCAATTTGCTCAATGTGTCGTTCCAGCGCTCCGCCAGGCTATCCACTCCTGCGCCTGTCGTGCGAGGCCCACATCCGCCCTAAGCCGTGGCCGTTGCACTCTCTGACTCTGTGTGGCAAATCCCCAAATCCCCAAATCGTTGTTTCCCGGGAAAAAATGGGTTCCTCGGATAACTCGCGCGCGCTCTGCACACCGCGGCGCGCGCCCCCTCGACCCACTCGTCGCGCGCGGAGGCCCGAGTGCACCTCGTGGGTAGCTGAGGTGCGGCGGCGCGGAGAAACCGTGGTCTACCCTACCCTCCGGCGGTCCGACGGTTTAGGGATCCCACCCGGTGTTGCTTGCATGCGTTGACGCTGCTGATTTTTAAACCGCGTCACCTCGCAATGTCAGGCCTCGGGTCCAGCCTGCTTCCCCTCCGCGGGATGGACGACCACGAGTACGCGGCTTTGCCTTCGATGTTGGAGTCGGACGAACGTGACGCACAAGAGCTTTACCACGACGAGTTGGCCGACTCAACGCTTGCGAGTTTGCACACGACGCCGTTCGTGTTGCGCGAAAAAAAAAGGCCAAAACGCGAGGCCAAGATCGAAAATCTCGACGCCTGGTGCACGAATCTGTACCAGTACTTCGAGGGCAGTGGTTTCTGGTGTATACTAGTGAGCCGTGTTCTGAACATCCTCACCTTGGGGTTCACGGTTTTCTTCTCCGGGTTCCTTCTGCTTTATGTTGATTGGCGGACTTTGGGCACAAAGTGCGCGGAGGTGAGTATTTCCCAATAACCACATTCCGCCGAATGATTGCCCATACGGGACTGACATTTATTTTTTTACATTCAGGCGAGCTTGCGAAGCGCGGGGGGGTGGGAACGCGATGGCAACAAAACCGACGCCGATCCGGACGGTGTTGGTCTGAAAGACACGTGTGACATTTTGAAAGACGCGACGTACGCCAATCCGCTGTCTCACCGGTCGTTTTTCGTGAACCTGACCGTGCTGACGTACCTGTGTCTGTTCACCCTGTACCTTTTGTTTTCGGTGGTCAAGTTGGTTTTCGACGTTCCGCAGCTGCGGCGAACGCGAACGTTCTGCAACGCCAAGCTCGGGTTATCCGACCACGACATTCAAACCATCACGTGGCCTGAAGTCTTAGCGAGGGTGGTGCACCTGCAAAACACAACAAAGCTTTGTATCGTGAAGGAGCTGGTACGGCCTTGGTCCTTTCCAAAATCACGACACAACGTTTGCCCATACTCGTACCAGAAGGGACGTCTTACCTCTGCCCTGACTGTTTGTCCATACATCGCGATGCACAAGACTGACACTTTTCGTTCACAATCACAGAACGAACACGACATCGTGGCGCGAATTCTGCGAAAAGAAAACTACCTTCTCGGTATGTTAAACAGGGACGTGCTGGGGTTGAGGTTCCGAGGTATGCGGGGCGTTGGAAACGGGACGCGACAAAACAAGGTTTGGTTCACTAAAACCATCGAGTACCACATCCACCAGGTAAGTATTTCCCATTTCCACATTCCCCGACTGATTGCCCATACAAGACTGACATTTCTTTTTTTACAACGCAGTGCGTTTTGAACAACATGTTCGACGACGACTTTGGAATCAAAGACGCGTTTTTTGACGTGGACGCGTTGCGGCAACGCATGCGGTTGTTGGCGGTGGTGAATTTGTTGTTAGCGCCTTTCGTGGCTATTTTCCTGACCATATACTTCCTCCTGCACCACGTGGAGCGGTTTTACCACAACCCCGGGAGCCTGGGGTTAAGGCAGTGGAGCACGTGGGCGCGGTGGACGATGCGCGAGTTCAACGAGCTTGAGCACTTTCTGGAGCAGCGACTACGAGCGTCACACCGCCCCGCTAGCAGGTACGTCCAGCAGTTCTCCTCGCCAATCGTGTCGCTGTGCGCGCGGTTCGTGAGTTACCTGGTGGGCGCGTTCGTCGCGTTCGCGCTGGCGTGTACGCTTCTGCTTGACGACCGACTACTGCACGCGGAGATTTTCGGCCGAGACTTGTTGTGGCACACCGCCGTTTTGGGCACCGTGCTCGCGGCTTCGCGCGGCGCGATTTCGGAGGAAACCACCGCGTTCGACCCCAATCTGTGGATGCGCCAAACCGTGCGGCACACGCATTACCTCCCGAAACGGTGGCGGCACGTCGCGCACTCTAAAACGACTATGCGTGAGTTTTCCAGCATGTTCAAGTTCAGAAGCGCGATTTTTCTGGAAGAGCTTCTAAGCGTGTTCGTCGCGCCGTTTCTGTTGTGGGGGCCGCTTTGCGAGAGCGCGCCGGAAATTGTCACCTTCGTACGGACGTTCACCACGCACGCGCCGGGTATCGGCGCCGTGTGCGGTTTGTCGAACTTCGACTTTCAAAAGCACGGCAACTCTAACTACGGCGCCCCGAATGCGGCGCGGAAGCAAAGCAGGTCGAAACAGGGCAAGATGGAAAAGTCGTTTCTTTCGTTCACCACGCGGTACCCTAGCTGGGAACCGTGCGGTTTGGGCAGGCCGGAAATGCTCCGTGGGCTTCACGAGTTCAAGGACCTTTGGGAGCGAGACGGAGAGAACACCGTCCGGCATGACACGGTACCGGACGGACGCGAAAGCGGAAGAGGTATGGGACGGAGCTCGACTAAGCTCGACGTCGGTGTCGGCGTGTCCTGGGCGCCCGCCAATGCGGACGGGCGGTTCCCGTCCCCGGGAAGCGGGAGCGTGTTCGGTGAGTCGCGGAGCTCGCGATTCGGCGCGCACGGCGAAACTCGAGATACCTACGATGCGCCAACCTCAAGCAAAATCGGGTTCTTCGGACACGGAAGAGTGGCTTGTGCAGAAGGCGCGCACTCAGGTGATGACGGGTACACGGGGGAAGACCGCACGGAGTACACGAAGTTCACGGAAGACCGCACGTGGCTCATGGAGTCGCAGGTTTTGCTGCAGCGCGCGTACGAGGCGAACGCGTTTGGGTCTTCGGAGACGCGAAGTGACGTCGAGCGAAGCGATCGCCCGTTTTTACGCGCGCCGGAGCCGAGCGCAAATTCTTCTCGCGCCACCATTGACGTGAAACAGTCGTTGGGGTCGCCGCTTCCTGTGTTGACCCCTGTGCCTTGTCGAAGCGAGGGAAAGGATTTACGGATCGATCAAAGAGGCTTCGCTCGAAAGAAAACCACCCCGGCCGAAACCGAAATGGTTTCGTCCGTGTCCGTCTCGCCGCCCGCGTTCGCGCCGCGCCCGGCGCCGCCCAACTTCGCGCCGCCGCCCAACCTGTGGGAACTTGAGTCGGAGGACAAGAAACACAAGGGAGGACCTGCGTTGTGATGCGTCTTGAATTGTGTTTGAATTGTAATAATACTGTGCTCAAATAAAAATACGGAGGGCTGAAACGTGAACGCCACGTTACTTGTCGAAACCGCGAAGAACGCAGGGAGGTGCTACCCCGCTAAAGCAAATGCACTTCGAGCCAGGTTTCGAGTCCCGCAAAGGCGCCGCCGAAGCGCATGGCGTGCCCGTTTTCGTGTGCGAATCGCATGGCGCCCAACATTTGCGTCTTCGCGCCTAGTTGCTCCAGTGAGTCCTTCCCCGATTGCGGCCCGTCTAAAATGGACGCGAGCAAGCACCCGCAACACGCCTCCGTGACGCTCGCGTCGTCGCCGTGCGCGTGCATCGCCAAAAGCAGCGGCGATACGGTTAGCGCGCCGTTTGACAAGAACATTTCCGCCTGCGCCTGCCGTCCGCCCAGGTGCACGGCGGTCCACATCGCCCGCGCCGCCGCTCGAGCCGCTGACGGGTCGTTGCCGTCGCTACCACCGAACCGGCGCAGCGCACAAGAAGCGGCGCGCAACGCCCCGCCGCCCGCGAAGGACGGCGACCGCCGCGCGCGCGCCGCGACGCGGGGGTTCGCGACGCACGCGGAAATCACACGGCACCCCGCGATTTGCACCGCCACGTCCTTGGGCGCGCTCCCCATCAGCGCCAGCGCGGCGGGCAACGCGCCTCGCTTCAGCGCAACGAATGCGTTTATTCCGTGCATAACGCGTGCCGTGGCGGCGAGGCTTCTGTTGGCGATGACACGGCGGGTCGCGGAAAGATCTGAATCATTTCCATCATTTGAATCGTTTCCATCCGGCTTGGCGGCGGCGCACAACAAATCGATCGCGCGTTGTTTCGCCGCGTACCGCTTTTCGGGGGGCGCCGCTGCAAAGGCCAGGGAGAGCGACGTTTTGGGTGTGCGTTGCGGTTCTTCTAACGCTTTCTTTCGAGACATCTCGGACTGTTTTTGTGTCGCAGAAGTCCCGGTACCGTCAGTCACCACCGCGCCTTTCGCGTCTTCGCCGCGCGCCAACCCGGTTGCCGCCGCGAGAAACGACGCGAGGTGCGCCTTGGAAGGAGACTGCGTTTCCGTGGTAACCTCCGCGCCGACGTCCTCGGCGCCAACGTCACACAAACCGGCGTGACTCTTTTAATGGAAGTAACTCTTGTGGCTTACAGACTTCTCAAGCGTTTTCCGCGCGACCAGCGCCAAATGTTTCCGCAGCGCCGTTTCCCGGACGTAACCCACCTTGACCTTCTCCGCGAGCCGGTGCACCTCGGCGCGGAGCTCGTTCGCGATTTCGGCGCGCGCGCGCGGGGGAAACATTCAAGTCTTCGCGCGCCGCCAGAAGTTCTTCCCGCGCCAGGGCCAGGTCTTTGCTCAGCGCGGCGTTCTTGGCGCGCGCGGTTGCAACCGCGGTTTGCGCGAACCGCGCTTCTTGTCGTGCATCCGCTTGCTTTTCACCGGAAGACTCCACCAACAAACGCAACGCCCGGAATTCTTGTTCCGAAGCGCGCTTTGCGTTTTCCAGGACGTCAACCTCTTTTTCCAGTAACGATCTTTGGTGTTTTTCCGTCTCCGCCGGCGTCCAGGGCGTCGACGTCCACGTCTCTTTCGGTGTGTAACTCGCAAGAAAGGGTAGCCGCTTCCGCCGCCGCGATCGCGGCTGCGGCTTTTTCTTGGTGGAAGCTCCGTTCCCGCTCCAGCGACGTCTTCTCCCCAAACAAAACGTCCGCGCGGTTTTTTTCCAAACGCAGTTTCTTCTCAAGACCACCGACCGCGCCGTAGTTCTCACGGACGTCGAGTTCCAGCACGGCGATTCGCGCTTGCGAAAGCTTCAGATCGTTTTCGATGTTGGTGTTCGCGGTGCGCAGCGTCGCGACCTCCGCTAACAACCTCTCGCGCGCGCGTTGCAGCCACTCCACTTCCTTGGTCGCCGTTGCCGCCGCCAAGGAGAGCGCGCGCCGCTCCTCCGCCGCGGCCGCCAACGCCGCGTCCCGCGACGACTCCAGTTGCGCCGCCCGCGACTCCGCATGTGCCGCGCGTTCAAGCGCCGCCGGGAGCTCCTTTTCCGCTTTTGAGACGCGTGTGGGTGGCTGGTGCGGTCT
>Ga0115007_10001648_pt1 | contig 14197 bp, 14 predicted proteins | sample ArcOceMetagenome_2_FD_87166 | JGI IMG/M metagenome (GOLD analysis project Ga0115007, IMG submission 87166) | Marine eukaryotic phytoplankton communities from Arctic Ocean - Arctic Ocean ARC135M Metagenome | ecosystem: Environmental > Aquatic > Marine > Oceanic | place: Arctic Ocean | collected... | reverse complement strand
TGAGGATCATGATCCGCACCCAAACGAATAAGCACATCGTTTACTGCACCAAAGGTTTGAACAACAGCATCATCAAAACCGGCCGCTTTTAACTGCTCATGGATCTTAGGCAAATCAGCTTCAGTTTCGTATCCAACCTCAACCAAACTGCCGCCAGTAAAATCCAGACCAAACTTTAAACCGTTAACTGCTAACGAACCAATCGCAATCAACAACATAGAAGCAGAGAAGATAATGGCTAGCTTACGCAGCCCCATGAAGTTGTACACTTTTGCGTTCTCAGACATCTTCATGCACCTTAAATAGAGAGTTTCTTAATCTGACGACCACCATACACCCAATTAACCAGTGCACGCGTGACAACAATCGCCGTAAACATAGAGGTAATAATGCCCACGGATAAGGTAATGGCAAAACCTTTAACCGGGCCCGTACCCATCGCAAACAAGATAACGGCCGCTAATAAAGTAGTGATGTTCGCATCAAAAATAGTCGTAAATGCACGCTCAAAACCCGCATTAATAGCCGATTGCGGCGGAATACCATTTTTTAGCTCTTCTTTAATACGCGCAAATATCAGCACATTGGCGTCAACAGCCATACCCACGGTTAGCACGATACCCGCGATACCCGGCAAGGTTAGCGTTGCCGACAGAATCGACATAACCGCCACCAGTAACAGCAAGTTAGTACACAGGGCAATGTTCGCCAAAAAGCCAAACATACGGTATACCGCCAGCATAAAGATCAACACAAGCGCAAAGCCAATCTCAACTGAGACTACGCCCTGCTTGATGTTCTCCGCCCCTAAGCTTGGACCAACAGTCCGCTCTTCTACAAAGTAGATAGGCGCTGCAAGCGCGCCAGCACGTAACAACAGCGCTAGCTCGGATGATTCACCCGCACCGTCCAACCCTGTTATACGAAACTGATTACCCAGAACAGATTGAATCGTTGCCAGTGAGATAATCTTTTTCTCAACGTAAGGGATACGCTTTTCAACAAGCTTACCATCGACTGTTTCAGTGACGTTACGAGCTTTATTCTCTACAAAGAGCACCGCCATGCGTCGCTGAACCGCATCACGGGTTGTACGATTCATCAGCTGACCACCTTTATTGTCTAAGGTAATAGACACTTGCGGCTGACCATTCTCATCAAAGCTTGCTTGGGCATTAGACACACTGCCTCCGCTAATGATGATATCTTTTTCTAATGTCGCACGACGCCCTGGTTCGCTACGGAATTCATACGTATCCGTTAATGCACGATTAGCACTAGGCGTCGCTTCCAAGCGGAATTCTAGGTTAGCCGTTTTACCAATAATGCGTTTAGCGGCCGCCGCATCCTGAACACCCGGTAACTGAACAACAATCCGGTTACGTCCTTGGCGCTGCACCAATGGCTCAGCTACACCAAGCTCATTCACTCGATTACGCAAAATCGTCAAGTTCTGCTTGATCGCGTAGTCCTCTATATCTTTTACCGTTTGCTCTGACAAAGTCACAGCAACAAAATAAGCATTATCAACATCTTCCGTCGCTGTCATAAACTCAATGTAATCGCGACGCAATAAATTTTGAGCTTCATCACGGGACTCTGCATCCGCGAATTTAATCAACAAACTGCCATCCGCTTTATGCTCAACCGAACGGTAGCGTAGTTTCTCTGCACGTAATTTTGTTTTTATTTCAGAAACATACACATCCAGACGCTGCGAAACAGCCTGAACCATGTCAACTTCTAATAAAAAGTGCACACCACCGCGTAAATCCAGACCCAACTTCATAGGGCCCGCGCCGATGCTCGTTAACCATTCAGGGGTCGTTGCCGCTAAGTTAAGTGCGACGACATAGTTTTCACCCACTACACTGGTAATGATAGCTTTTGCTTTTAATTGATCATCGCTATTAGCGACACGAATTAGACCACTACCCTCTGCTACCTCTGCAGATTTATAGCTAACATTTTCACGCTTAAGCGCCGCCGTGACACGATCTAACGTAGGCTGATCAACTTTATAAACGTCACGCGTACCTGATAGTTGAACGGCATAGTCTTCAGGAAAGAAGTTTGGAGAGGCGTACAAAGCGCCAAACAAAACAACCAGAATGATGAGACAGTTTTTCCAGAGGGGATAACGGTTGAGCATTGTGCCCGGTCCTTTAAACAAACAAAGCGCCACATTGAGTGGCGCTTAAAAAGAAAACAGCTTAGATACTTTTTAACGTACCCTTCGGAAGTGCCGCTGCTACATGAGCTTTTTGGAATGTTAGCTCAGAGCCTTCACTCACTTCCAAAACGATATAGTCATCGTTTAATTTTACAACTTTACCTAAGATACCACCTGCAGTTAACACTTCATCACCTTTAGAAATACCAGCGATCAATGCTTTATGCTCTTTGGCACGCTTTGCTTGGGGACGCCACATAAAGAAGTAGAAAATCAGACCAAAGCCCAGCAAAAAAACAATATTAAATAGACCTGAGTCCATTGGTGAAGCTGCTGCGTCTGCCGCGTTAGCTGAGGAAATTAAGAAGCTCATCGTTACTCCAAAGATGTATTTAATCATTTTAGTTGTTTGCTAACGGTGGCACTTCCATGCCCCGCTTGCGGTAGAACTCGGTTACAAAGGCGTCCAATTTACCTTGTTCAATTGCCTCACGCAAACCTGTCATTACACGCTGATAAAAGCGTAAGTTATGAATGGTATTCAATTGCGACCCCAAAATCTCATGGCACTTGTCTAAATGATGAAGATAAGCGCGACTGAAGTTCTGACAGGTATAGCAATCGCAGGTATCATCCAATGGACGTGTATCTGTTTTATTGGAGGCGTTTCTAAGTTTTACAACCCCAGTGTCCGTAAACAGATGGCCGTTACGCGCATTCCGCGTTGGCATCACGCAGTCGAACATATCCACTCCACGACGCACACCTTCGACCAAATCTTCAGGCTTACCTACCCCCATTAAATATCTGGGCTTATCTTCTGGCATCTTATAGGCCAAATGATCAAGTATCTTAATCATCTCATCTTTCGGCTCGCCCACGGAAAGGCCACCGATCGCATAGCCATCAAAACCAATGTCGGCCAGCCCAGCTAAAGACTCATCTCGTAGGTGCTCATACATACCGCCTTGGATAATACCAAACAACGCGGAAGGGCTCTCACCATGCGCATCTTTGGAGCGTTTAGCCCAACGAAGCGACAAACGCATAGAACTGGCCGCTTCAGTTTCAGTTGCAGGATACGGCGTACATTCATCAAAAATCATGACGATATCGGAGCCTAACTCGCGCTGAACTTGCATAGAACGCTCTGGATCGATAAAGACTTTCGAGCCATTTACCGGTGACTGGAAAGCCACGCCCTCTTCAGTGATTTTACGCATTTTGCCTAAGCTAAAGACTTGAAAACCACCGGAGTCGGTTAAAATCGGTCCCTTCCATTGCATAAAGTCATGCAAATCACCATGCTGCTGAATAATTTCAGTACCCGGACGCAGCATCAAATGAAAGGTATTCCCCAAGATAATATGGGCGCCTGTCGCCTCAATATCACGTGGCAACATGCCTTTTACCGTGCCGTAGGTTCCCACAGGCATGAAAGCAGGCGTTTCAACAACACCTCGAGGAAAAGTTAATCGACCACGACGTGCTTTACCGTCCGTCGCCGTTGTTTCGAATTGCATAAAGCAGGTACGGCTCACAAAGCCTCCAACTGTTTTGTATTTTGTGTAATAAACATGGCATCACCATAACTAAAGAAACGGTATTGCTCATTTACGGCGGTTTTATAAGCAGCCATTGTATGTTTATAGCCAGCAAATGCACTGACTAACATTAGCAAAGTAGACTCAGACAAATGGAAATTCGTAATGAGGCTGTCGACGCTCTTAAAACGATACCCCGGGAATATGAAAATAGAGGTATCACCATAAAATGGCTCTATTTCGCCTGATTGACTAGCACTTTCTAGCGCACGAACACTGGTCGTTCCCACCGCTACCACCCGTCCACCGCGCGAGCGCGCCGCTTTGACCGCATCAACCACTGACTGATCTACTTCAATATATTCAGCATGCATAATATGCTCTTCAATCGTATCAACTTTCACTGGCTGAAAAGTACCGGCACCGACGTGCAACGTGACAAAGGCTTTTTGAACACCCTTTTCATCCAACGCGGCCAACAACTGATCATCAAAATGCAAACCAGCAGTAGGTGCCGCAACAGCGCCCGGCTGAGTGCCATAAACGGTTTGATAACGTTCGCGATCATCCAATTGATCCTCGCGTTTCATGTACGGAGGAAGTGGAATATGTCCATGCTGCTCAAGTAAATTGAGCACCGTATCATCATCGTCAAAACGTAGCTCAAACAAGTTTTCATGACGTCCTACCATACTTGCTTTAATGCCACCCTCTAAAAACAGCTCTGCTCCTGGCTTAGGTGAGCGGCTAGAGCGAACATGCGCAAGCACTCGATGCTCATCGAGCACACGCTCAACAAGCACTTCTATTTTGCCGCCGCTGGCTTTTTCACCAAATAAACGGGCGGGGATAACTCGCGTGTTATTAAACACGACTAAATCGTTAGGATTAATAAGATCCAGCACATCGGTAAAGACACGATGTGTTAGAGCGCCATTGTTGCCCTCTAAGCACAATAAACGGCTAGCGCTTCGCTGAGGCAAGGGGTAACTCGCAATAAGCGACTCGGGAAGATCAAACTGAAAGTCTTTAACGTGCATATTTTCTATCAGGCAGGCGATGAACAAGGCAGACAATTGTACCCAACCATAGAAAATTTATCATCAATAAATACGAAAGGGATTGACGCAGAAAAGAAGATGCCTATAATACGCCCCACGAAATGCCAGTGTGGTGAAATTGGTAGACACAGGGGATTCAAAATCCCCCGCCCTTAAAAGCGTGCCGGTTCGAGTCCGGCCACTGGTACCATGCATTTCGAAAAGTTAGTGACGTTCGTTTACTAACACCAACGATAGATACAAACATAACTAGTCTACATCGCCAACACATTCCAAATATATCAATGAATATGACAGGCTATATCTTCCATCTCATTTAGTTGTTATAAATTCGCCGCAACTTTGATACCTATCGACACACTCGCACTACCTTTGCGGCCTGTTAGAACCTCCTTCACCTCTGTGATTTACCTTGGCCTTCCACCTCATAATACGCTGTTACTGTACCGCATAGAACTTCACCTACAGACAAACCTCCCAAAAGGATTTAGTAGTTGCTCACGTTGAGAGCGGGCTGGCCCATATCAAAATACCGATAGTCGGTTTATTGCCAAATAATGACTCGTGTGGCTGGGCCAGTCACTGGTGTCAGTAAAATTCTGAGCTTGTGCAGCATAGCGAATCAGTCAGTCTCAAAGCCCTGCAGACTGAGTATCGTCCAGCTGATCACCTGCGCTACAAGCTCGTCTGCGGCGAGTTTGAATGCAACGACCACGCCAGGGACCTGTGGATTATCGAACGTCTGTTCTACTTTGAAGCTTCTAGCTGCTAAGGTTTCACGGGAATTAGGGTTGATCAGTCGTACATCCAGCTCAATGACGGCAACAGGCTGCGAGCCTTCATAACGCACCAGAAACTGCTGCAGATCGCTGCCTAGGTGCACGTCGGCATGCAGTGCATGTTCGTCAGTACTGATGTTCGAAGCTAAACCTTGTTGGCTGAATGCCTTAGCCAAGTGTTCTCGCAGCAAGAAGGGTACGGGATCAGTCCAACGCGCCCCTTTGTAACTGCTCAATCGATTACCTTCTGGCTGTACTAGTATGCGCGGTGTACTTAGCGCGAAACCAGATTGAGGGGTATTAATCCGCAATGCCGGCAACTTCTGAGCTGCAGCTAACGGCTGCATCTGTGGGCCGGGTAATTGGTAGACAGATAGCAGTTCCGGTTCAGGCAGTATTGAGCAGGCAGAAAGCCAGAGCGTGAAAACGGCTATCATTGTGCGGGTCATGTAGAGACGCTTGGTCACGGTTCAAACTCCTCGATGCTGTCGCGTCCCAATAGAAAGTTAGCCGGATTTTCTTCTAGACGACGCGTGATGCTACGCAACGCACTGAGTGTGTCGCGTAGTTCGTTGATTGCTGGTTCGAGTTGCCCTATCCCCTGCATGCCGCCGGAAAACGCCTCTCTGTTATCGATTAATATCTCCTCAAGCACGGCGCTGGTACGGGTTATAGAAGCCAATGTCTGCTCTGCTCCATCCAGCGTACGGGCACCCTGATCATTGAGCAGGCTGTCGGCGCTGACCATCAATTGCTTGGCTTGCTCCAGTGCCTGACCGGTATGTTTACTGGCGATGGTCAGTTCGTCTATCAGTATACCAAGGTCATCTCCTTGACCGGCCATGCTGGTAGTGGCCTTCTCGATTGATTCCAGAGTGCTCGTAAAGTTGGCGATATTCTTTTCGGACAGGACGCTCCGGACGCTCGAAATAAGCTGATTAATATTGGTCATCAAATCATCACCATCGGCTAACAGCGCTGATATTGGCGAGGGCGACGCAACGATGATCGGGTCTCTACCGTCTTTGCCAACGAGAGGCGGACTGGAAGGATCTCCCTGACTTAGACCGATCACTGAAGTGCCGGTAATCCCAGTGAAGGTCAATCTTGCGTGAGTGTCCTCCTTGATCGGGATGTTAGCCTCCACGCGGATGCGTGCCAATACCCGTCTTGGGTCTTTCGGATCGAGGCTCAAAGAGCTGATGTCGCCGATTTTTATCCCGCTGTATTGCACGGCGCTGCCACGGGAAAGCCCCGTAACGGCTTGGTTAAAGACCACGGTATAGTCCTTATATTCTTGGTTGGCATTGGTGTTGCTGAGCCATATCGCAAAGAACACAGCGACCCCTGCCGCGATCAGGGTAAACAGGCCAATCAGAACGTGGTGAGCTCGGGTTTCCATTAGCGGCTGGACTCCAACGGGTGTTGATGGTTGTCGGCTTCAGCCGCAGCTCGGCCGCGGGGGCCATGAAAGTATTCTTGGATCCACTGGTTTTCCGTTGCGGAGACCTTCTCTAGCGTATCCGCTACGAGCACCCGGCGCTCTGATAGCACGGCGACGCGGTCACAGATAGCATACAAGGTATCTAGGTCATGAGTGACCAAAAAGACGGTCAGACCCATGGCATCACGTAACGTCTTGATTAGGTCATCGAAGGCTGCTGCGCCAATCGGGTCTAGGCCGGACGTAGGCTCATCCAAAAACAGGATGTCCGGATCCAGCGCCAACGCGCGGGCAAGCGCGGCGCGTTTGACCATACCGCCTGACAGTTCGGACGGGTATTTATCGCCCGCCAGAGCCGGGAGACCCGCCAATGCCAACTTCATCTTGGCTAAATGCTCGGCATCTTCCCGGCTGAGTCCTGTGTGTTCTATCAATGGCAAAGATATATTCTCCGCTACCGTCAGTGACGAGAACAAGGCACCACGCTGAAAGAGCACGCCAAAGCGTCTTTCGTACCGAGAGCGTTCCTCTTCGCTGAGCGTTTGCAGATCTTCACCAAACAGCCGAACGCTACCGGCGTTCGGGCGACGCAAGCCGACAATGGAGCGCAGCAGTACCGATTTTCCGGTGCCAGACCCGCCTACCACGCCAAGTATCTCGCCTTTGTAGATATCCAAATCGAGGTTCTCATGCACCGTTTGAGAGCCAAAGCGGTTCAGCAGTCCGCTGACCTGAACCAGCGGTACGGGTATTTCAGTCGCGTTAATCACCAGCCCATCTCCATATAAAACATTGCAGCCATGGCATCAATTACAATGACTACAAATATCGACTGGACCACACTTGAGGTAGTGTGTTCTCCGACAGATTCGGCACTACCGCTAACCTTTAGGCCTTCCATACAACCGATGATGGCAATCAGAAAAGCCATGATTGGCGCCTTTGCTAGGCCCAAAATAAAGTGCCGAGTCTCGACATTCTGCTGCAGTATGCTAAGAAACATAGTGGGCGATATATCCAGGGTTAAGGCGCAGACCAAAGCGCCGCCGAATAAGCCCGAGAGCATCGCCACCAGAGTCAGAATTGGCAGAGAAATCAGCATCGCGAGCACTCTGGGCAACACGAGAATGTCCATCGGATTCAGACCTAGCACACGTATGGCGTCAATTTCTTCATTAGCTTTCATTGAGCCGATTTGCGCGGTAAAGGCACTAGCGGTTCTGCCCGCCATTAAAATGGCGGTGAGCAATACGGCAAATTCACGTAAAAAGGAAAAAGCGACCAAATCAACTGTATAGATGCTGGCACCAAAACTGGTCAGAACGGTAGCACCCAGGAAAGCAATCACCGCGCCAACCATGAACGTCAGCAGTGCTACAATCGGTACGGCATTCAATGCAGTCTGCTCAACCTGAGCGACCACGGCGGTTAGGCGCCAATTTCGTGGTCGTAATACATTGGCCGCCAGTCTCGCCAGAATCAGGCCAGCGAAACCCAGCAACTCGACTAAATGTCCCCAGAACTCACAAGTGGCCTTGCCAATGCGCTCAAACAACTCGATTAACTGTGAGCTATTGCCCGGTCGTTGCGGTTCATCCTTATTAAGGCTTTGCGCTACACGTCGCAAGAGCACGCGACGTTCCTCAGACAGCTGTCCGGGTTGCTGAGTCAGCTGTTCTAGTTGCGCAGGCCCTAGCAGCTCCGCCAGTAACTGTGCGCCGGCGGTATCCAACTTATTCAGAGGGTCCATATCGATTTGGGTAATCGTTCCGGCGTACTCCTGCGCCGCTGCAATTAGACGTCGTAACTGACCATAGTGCTCAAGCAACCAGTCACCGGAAATCACTAACACGCCAGAGTTGCCGCTGGGTAAGGAAAAAAACGGGTTCCGGTCAGTGGACAGCATATTAGATGGCGTCCGGGTAAGTTGCCCGCGACGATGTCTCGGGCGAGAATGAATAAGAGGGTACGTTTGATGCCATAGTCTTCTGAGTGTGTACCCGGTATAACCTGCATTTTCGACGCATAATCACGCAGTATGACCAATCGCTACTGCAATCCAGATATTTTTACATACTTGCACCTTAGCCCCTCAATGATGTCTGCGTGACCGGATACTTTGAAATAGACATATGCTTGGATTCTTACGGTAGCGGTATTTTATTACCAAGGCTAGTACTGCACACGCTGTTTTGGCCAAAGTCGCCCTACCCATTAGCAACGCTGCTAAGAACTCATTGCTTTTAGTGTGACCTTCAATGGAAGAGGCCTGTACGAAGTGCTCTGCTTTCATAGAAAGCCCTCGAACCGAACATGCGCTAGCTATATAATGTTGCGAACATAAATTTAACTTCACTAAGCGAAAAAGAAACCCGATGAGCAATAAACTTTCACGAGAAGAGTGGATAAATGCTGCCAACCATGTCCTAGCAACAAACGGCATCGACCAGGTTAGGGTGGATAAGCTTGCCACTCAACTTAAAATAACTCGCGGGAGCTTTTATCATCACTTCTCTAGTAGGAATGACTTACTAACGTCAATATTAAGTAACTGGCGTCACCGCTCAACGGAACAGGTCATTTCGCGTATTCAAAGCGATATAAATGACCCCGTTGAACGTATAACGGCTCTTATGAATCTGCCTATTACAGGGAAGACGTCAGCTAAAGCGGCATCGATTGAAGTATCTATTAGAGCATGGGCGCGAAGAGATAAGATGGCTCGTGAATCAGTCGAAGAAGTTGATAAATACAGGCTAGATTTCATCAAGAACATGTTTATCAGTATGGGACAATCCGCCAGTCGTGCTGATGACTTAGCTAATCTCGTATATTCATATATAGTGGGTATGTCTTTGATCCACTTTGACAATAACATTGAACAACGTCGAGAAATGTCAAAACGATTAGCTGAACTCCTTAGCAGTCACTGCCCAATGCCTAACTGCCCACAGAAAATGACCTAAGCTTTCAGGAAACACGATCAAATCTTGTAGATCTTATAATTAGGGTGTACGTTTAAAGGCCATCGTTCGGAAAATAATGCGGCACGCACCTATTGACTTAACGTGGTAGATCAACACTTGCTTGACTTTAACAAGTGCGATGGAGATATTCCAAAATATTCTTTAAACTCTTTAGAAAAACGTCCTGGATTAGAGAAACCATAATCTAAAATTATTTGTGTTATATTCCCACGAAAATCAACACTAGACAATTCAAAATAAACACATTCAAACTTTATATTATTAACATAAACTCTTGAACTCATACCAAATTCTTTGCGGAAAATATTATAAAGGCTCTCTAATAGAAAAAAAACAAAAAATCGCCTATAAGAACTCAGCAATATTTCAGGAATATTATTAAAATCACATCCCATTAACGAGAGAACTTGATACTTCAATCCTCCAAAATCTTCTAACTTAACACTGCTAGGAAAGAAGATTAACTCATCATTTTCAACTAAATAGCCAAGTGATAAAGCATCAATTTTAAACAAGTTCTTTTTAAAAACAATTCTCGCTATAACCGTGTCACTTTTATAAGTAATTGAGTAAGGCTTACTCTCATTTAAAACAACAACATCACCCTTCAACAAAGAAACTGTAACGCTTTTAAGATTAACATCACACTTACCCTTCAGTAAAAAGATAAAAATAATATCCTTATCATTAGGAAGAAAGTTATGGACGAACCCTTGACTCATGTTTTCGACAAAGACATTCATCGGAGATATGTCGATATCAACCTCATCAACCACTATTTTTTTAATTAAGCGATCCTGAAAGTCTCCATTTAATAACATATCCAACAACCTATAGGCCTTATGTTGATCCTTAGCCGGATGATATCCGATGTCTGCAACCTAACGGTTATCAGAATTCCGGCTAGTGATTTATTTTTCAAACCGCATGATGAAGTTCTTTATATTAAATCGCTTTATCACGTCACCAACATAAGAGACAGGGATGGCACTAGCACAATCAATGCCAAACGAATCAAATCCGCTACTACAAATGGGATGACCCCTTTGAAAATTGTTTTTAGCTCAACCTCAGGCAATACGGATTTAAGGACAAAGACATTTAGCCCTACAGGGGGGGTTATAAGGCTAATTTCGGTAGCCACTACAACCACTATCCCAAACCATATCAAATCCATCCCCATGCTAGAAACCACAGGATAAAAAACAGGTACCGTCAGTAACAACATAGAAATGGACTCTAAAACTGCACCAAGTACGAGATAGATACAAATAATGATAAAGAGCACACCTAAAAGGCCAAACCCCAAACTATCAATCCAATCAACAATGAGATAAGGAAAATTAGATACATTCACCAAATTAGCAAAAATCAGAGAACCAATAAGAATCGCAATAAGAGAAACCGTTGTTGCTGCACTATCTTCGAGCGCTTCTTTTATTCGCTTGGCATTAAACTTCCCTCGAATAAAGGTCAGTGTAATTGCGCCAACCACACCAACAGCAGCTGACTCTGTAGGGGAAAAGAACCCCAAGTAAATCCCGCCCAACACGATAGCAACCAATGCAGTAAAGGCCCACAGCTGACGGATGGCTGCAAACCGTTCTCGAAAGCTCATTTTTTCACCCGACGGGCAACTATCAGCCTTTAAATAAGAAATGCAGATGATTGTCATACAGTACATCAAAATCCCTATCAATCCGGGTACCACACCAGCAATGAACAGCTGACCAATATCTGTTTCCGTAATAATACCGTAAAACACCAAGGCAATAGAGGGTGGAATCAATATTCCAAGTGTGCCTCCGGCTGCAATAACACCCGTGGCCATTGGCGCACTGTAGCCATAACGAATCATGGAAGGGTACGCTATACGTGACATTGTAGCGGCGGTAGCAAAACTAGAACCACAGAAGGTACTGAACCCTCCGCAAGCCGCTATGGTTGTTATAGCGAGCCCTCCCCGTAAATGGCCAATCAAAGCATATGTGGCCGCGTAGAGTTCTTCGGCCAAACCCGATTTCGCCACAATATTTCCCATCAGAATGAAGAGTGGGATCACAGCGAATTCATAAGAAATGACGGTCTCAGCAGCGATACTACCTAACTGGCTGAATGCCGCACTCCATCCTTGATAATAAGCTAAGCCAAGCACACCCACAGAGCCTGTTGCTACGGCAATAGGCAAACGTAAAAACAACAACGCAAATAGCGCAGCAAACGATATAACCATAATCATAGTAGTACCTTGGATCACTTATTATATTTAGGAGCAGAAGCAATAAGACTTACCCATGCTATTAATGCGAAGACGCTGATAGTCAATAATACTTTCCATTTTAGAATTCCAAGAAAAAGAAAAACATCATTAAACTTATAAGACTCTTCCACTTGCTGAAATAACGAGCACACCAAAGCGGTATAAAACAAACACTCCACAAGATAGACAAACCAAAAAACTATTCTGCCGAATACGCCAACATAAAACTTATCTAACAAGTCAATTGTTATATGACTTCTGTTTTTATGGACATGATACAATCCAGAATAAAACATAACGCCTAGCGCTATGGATACCACTTCATAAGAGAACCCTAAAGGGCTGTCAAATACAGCTCGTCCAGTAATATCGACGAATATAACCAGAGACATAAGTAAAGCAGCCATCATGGCTATTTTAGAACAAGCTATCTCTAAAATTTTCAGAACAGAGAAAGACATAATAAAAATCTCGAAAAGCCTTCTGTAGTAAACCCTACAGAAGGATTAAGGTAAAATCACTTCATTGATTCAAGTTCAGATTTATAAAAGTCCATTACTTCTTGAGCATTTACAATATTATTTTCTTTAGCTTTCTCAACCCATTTTTCTCGATAAGGTGCAAAAACTTTTTCTAGCGAACCCATCAGTTCCGAGGACGCAACCTGATACTGATCACCTAGGCGTTCTTGAAGTTTTTTACGAGCCGCTACATCATTTTCGTCCCACAGTTTCCCCATACGAGCAGACAATCTTTCTCCAGATAATGCCATAATGGCAGTTTGATCTTCTTGACTAATCTTCTGCCACTTATCTTTATTCATGATAATAAAGGCAGAATTCGAATATAGACCGCCAGGTATCTGAGTCACATGATTAATATATTGATCCACTTTAAACCCTGTCACCAACTCATCAGAGAGTGCAGTACCATCAATAACACCACGGGATAAAAACTCGCGAAGCTCAACCAACGAACCAGAAATGGGGACACCCCCCAACTCTTTGAGAGCAGCAGAAACAACAGGGGTTTGCACTCGGATCTTCATGCCTTTTAGATCTGATGATGTAGCGATCAGTTTATTCTTCATGTGTAAGTTTCCACCTGAAGTAACGTGTACAGCAAGTGTGACTACATCGCTGTGCATGCCTGAAGGCTCAAAATATTTTTTAAATACACGCCAATATGCCGCAGAACTTTTCTCTGCATCAATATTATCAAATGGAAACTCCATCATTTCGGATAGTGGGAAGGCGCCCGGTGTATATCCATGCGGCCCCCAAGCAACATCGGCAATACCGCTAGTCACGGCTTGATAGTTACGGTTTGGAGGTGCTAAAGGTTTAGCCGAAGGTTGTATTTTTACACGCCCCTGAGTGACCTCTTCAATACTCTTGAAAAAACCTAGAAGCCCATCAACTTGTGACCAATGAGTTGCAGGAAACCACTGATTATATCTTAACGTCAGTGATTCTGATGCGTGGGTAACAGCAGCGAAAGACATTGATGAAATTAAAGTACATAAAAGTACTGTTTTTTTAATAATCATATTAGTTCCTCGGTTTTATTATGATTTATTGGAACAATAAAAACTCTACAACATACAATACTGTATGTACAACAAAAAACAATAATACTAATAAGTTTTATAACATTTAAATATTTATGTATAAAACACATGATATTTATAGAAAGGCATCACTATAAAAATTTTCAGCTTTCAGATTACACTGTTCAATAAAACTGTGTTTCGCAGAAGAAACGACAATAGGTGCACCACATACATAGGCTTCGAATGTAGACATGTCACTATGGTTTTCCACTACGGCTTGATGAACAAAACCAATTGCACCTTCCCACCCTTCATCAACACTTTCTGACAACACGGGTATGTAGTTAAACCAAGGATTATCGACAGCCCACTCTTTGCAAAGATCGTCCATATAAAG